>Ga0307982_1001702_pt1 | contig 17891 bp, 6 predicted proteins | sample OrgLakmetagen989_FD_201847 | JGI IMG/M metagenome (GOLD analysis project Ga0307982, IMG submission 201847) | Saline water microbial communities from Organic Lake, Antarctica - #989 | ecosystem: Environmental > Aquatic > Non-marine Saline and Alkaline > Saline | place: Antarctica: Organic Lake... | reverse complement strand
CCTTGGACGCCAGGGCAGCTCGAGACGCCTCAAGCTCACCACGCAGCGATGACAGCTCGCCGCTGCTGCTGGCACCAGACGCACTGGCAGCCGACAGCTCAGCCTTCATTGTAGCGATTTCTTCATCGCGTGCAGCAAGACCCTGGCTGGCGCTCTCCAGTTTTGCAGACAGTGATGAGGCCTGGTTGAGGGCCTGCTCCGATTGCAGCTTTACGGCAGTCAATTGGGATATCAGCTGTTTCTGCTCTTCATTTATCTGGGCTTTGTGGCTTGATGCAGTGCGGAACTCCTCGCGTGCGCTTGCTTCCTGCAGCTGCTTCTCAGCTGCACGCTGCGCAACTGCCTGCTGTAATTGAAGCTCCAGCACAGAGTTAGCCTGTTGCACATCAGCTAAAGTATGTGCTGCTTCGACGCGGTGCTGCTGCTGTAGCTCCAACTCCTCCCGTGTGGAAACTGCAGCCGCGCTGGCCTCGTGTGCCTCCTCCCGGAATCGCTGCACTTGTGACGCCAGCTCCGCCAATTCTTGTATCTGGCCATCGATTGTCGACTGTAAGGCGTGGTGTTTCGTTTGCGCCAGCTCGGCGTCATGTGCAGCTGCTTGAACTTGCTCCAATAGCGTTCGCACCTGCTGCTGCAGCCCCTGCTTGCCGAGCTCGGACTGGAGCAACTTCTCTTCAGCAGCTTGCTTCCCAGATGCTGCCGCGTTTGCAGAGGCCAATTGGCTGTGTAGCTCTGTGTTTTGGGCACGCAGAGATGAGATCTCAGCAAAGCGGCTTGGGGAGTCTGTGCCGGGGCCGGGGCCGGGGGCGGGGAGGGGGGTCCGGCGCTTCAGTGCGTCACATGCGGCAGCTGCTGCCTGCGCCAGGTCAAACGCTGGACGGTGGCCATACGCTTGTAGTGTATCGTTTAGTAGCTGCAAGCTATGCTGGATGTCCTCCGTGCCGCGCAGTCCCGGGGGCAGGGCTGCGCGGCGGGGCACGGCAACCGACGGGGCGTCTGGAAGACGAGCAAGCTGAGCTGAAGCATCAAAAGTGTTCAAAGAAGCCGTGCTGTCGCTGTCGGAATCATCGGGTAAGTGTTTTTGCCAATCAAGGTCGCGGCCTGGGGACGATGCACCTGCACCTCGCAGGGGAACCAACCCTTCCAGCTCGCCAGCAGCAGCCCCTTCAAAATTCATTGGTGAGGTGGAAATTCCGAACGGCGAAGCTGCACGGCCGAGTGAGCTGCTGTGTCCGCCCAAGGCATTCTGAGTTGCTGAAGTTGTTTCAGAATCGCTTCCATATGTCTCCACGCTACTGGCATTGGATGCAAAGCTGCCGCTTCGGTCACGTGCTGTCGCTGTGCGACTTTTTCTCACGCCGAAATGTGGTGCCAGTTCAGCGTCAAGGTGCAAGTGAGCAGTCATACTGGTCGAGAGTTGTGCCTGCCCTTCACTGTGTGAAGGACTTTGGCTGTTTAAGAAGGACGCCAGAGCGACCACAGAATGCCTCACTTTTCGGGCTCGTCCGTCGCCATCTGTGCCGTGTGCTGCGCTCCCGCTACCAGCTCCAAGCTGCGACGTGGACTTGCGCTCCATGCTGTAAAGCGTGAGAACAACTTTGAGTTTCTGCGTTTGTTACACCGCAGAAGCCATGATGCTGAATTGATGCGAACAGCATTTGCATTGCGTGGTGGCTTGTGCAGCGGGGGGACAGGGGGGGTGCAAAAGCATAATGAACATATGCAGAGTAAAGCAGGGCCGGGAAATGCAAAGAAATACATTACTTATGCGCTGACATGGCCACTAGCGCGGCCCTAGCAGCCTGAAGCTCTTCCAGCCGCGAGGGGCGCGAAAGCCGAACCGAGCCATGAAGTCAAGCAACGCGCGCGTGGGGCGATCGCCAGCAGGCAGGGGCAGCTGCTTCACGCGGAGCAGCTGCACCAACACATCTCGTGCTGCCTGCCAGCGGCCGGCAAGGTACAGTGCCACCCCCTGCGCAAATAAGCGCTGAAAAGCCCGCGAGGCAAAGGGAGCTCGCAGGGAGCGCAGCTCGTTATCCGAGGCAAACATGTTGGCAAGGTACTTGCCCATGTGCACCGGGTGCTCAATGATATCCGCAGCGCCCAACACCGAGATTCGCCTGGCGTTTGCTGTCAAGTCAAACGGCCCACAGGTTGTGAAGATGTCTGGGTCGGGAGCGGATGCCAGTAGCTTATTGGTGGTCATCAGCTGCAGGTGCTTGGAGATGGGGGTGTTCCAGGACCAGGCATCATACGAGTATAGTGCCATCGGTGGAGCCCTACTAATTGGCGATGGCTTGCCTGGGCGGGGAAAATCTGGCACTCGGTCCGTGAAGCTGACCACGTCAAGCTTGCGGCACATTTGACGCGTAACCGAGGGAAGCAACCCATAAAACGCCGCGGTCAGCACAATGGCGGCGCCGTATAAGCCTGACACTGACTGCAGCCGTCGTGTGACCGTCGCATCAGGTGACAAGTACGCGATGTCCACCTTGTGCTGGGAGCCGATGGCACCCTGCACAGCCCAGCCCGCATGGATTGCAATGTCCAGCTGCGGCTCAAAGCTGGGCAGAATCCCCTTGAGTTTGCCCACTTCATAGCTTGTGCGCAGCCCTTCAGAGCGCTGCAGCTGCACAAGGATCTTCGCTGCAGTGACAAGCGCCTTGTCTGCCACAGCTGCGGCTGCCGACAGCTTCTGCTGGGCAGTCAGCTTGCGCAGCAGTGCGCCCACGCGCAGTCCAAGGTTTCGGCCAACAGTGCCGGTACCCAACACTCCAATGGCATCATCGATGGTGCTGGGGGGGGTAGCTTCAGAGTCACCGGTGTGCTCGCGAGCAGCAAGGGTGTCGAGGGGGGATCCAAATGACCCCTGCGTGCTACCACGCGTCCGTCTTTGCTTGCGGCTGTGACGGCCACCGTCCACGGAAGAATCTGGAAGTGATGGCGTGGCTGCAACTGTCTTTCGTCGAGAGCGCTTGCTATTCTTGGCCCGGCGGCGGCGAAGATTGGCGGAGTCCTCTGAGGCATCGCTGCCACTGCCGTCCCCATCTGAGCTGCTGCTGGAGTCATTCTCCGAGCTAGTTTCAGAGTCCTCTGACACCACGCGGGGTCGCTGCATGTTGGCAGGTGTGGGCGCTTTCATGTTTGGGTTTTCTGCCCCGCGGCCCTGGGCAAACGCCGCCAGTGACAAGCTGCGTTTCACACGGGCCACTGTGGATTCCTGCGTGAAGGCCGACGCTGCCGACCCATTTGTCTCCATGTTGACAGCAACAGTGGGGGCAAGCTGGGCAGACTTGAGGTGTTCTTCAGCCTGCAGTCTCAGCCACTCGTCGTCAATCACCCACATGCATTGCCAGCCGTCGTGCAAATTGGAGTGCGGAGCACCCCCCCAGGCCAAACATGTGTCGTGCACTATGTTGGCGATGGTGTTCAAGAATGGCAAGTAGCGTCGCCCCAGCACGGTGCGAATGGCCTGTGCGTCCCGCAGTCGAACACGCATGAAGATGGCCCGAACGTTTCGACCCTCAACTTGTGCGTCGAAGAAGCCAGCCCCCACAGACTCGTCCAGGCCCGAAGCGGGCCGTGCCGTGGTGTTGCTTTGCTTGGAGGATACCGATGCGCGGATGGCGCCCTCCTGGTGTGCATCGGGCACTGCGGAGCCGAGGGCAGGGCCGTCTGCCAAATGCGCAGACTGGGAGGCTGCTGACGCATACCGCTCCCGTCGGGTCGGTGGATGCTTGGCAATATTGAGCAACGCAGATGCAGCCAGTGCGCGCTGGTATACGGCTTCTGCGGCCTCATCCACGGGCGGGTGTGTCTTCAAGTGCCTGGACACCACCAGGGTACCGCTGTCCCCCAGCCCTAAACGAAGCAAGCCAGCGATTTTTTTGATAGAGTTCTCCAGCACCTTGGTCTCGAATAGCCCTGTGTTGTCTTTGGAGGATATGTTCTTCAGGGGGTTCACTGCAAGGTCCTCCACAAACGCCACCATTGACTCCAGGGGGCGCAGCACCAGGGCCTGCGCGTCGGAAGTGAATTGAAGGGACGCCAGCCCCAGCAGCAAAATGATGAACACTGTCAGGCCAATGGAGTACGCAGCGTTCTCTCGAAGGAGGGGGCGGTGGTTGAACCAAGCCTGTGTGGTGACAATTGCGCCACCCAGTGCAGCAGAGGCCTCGCTGTACTCAAATTTGATGAGCTCTAGCCCGTCGAAGCCATCACGCAGATCGGAGTACACAGGCTCTAAATCTAGCAGGAGCGCATTGGCTGCATCACTTGCATTGAGAGGTGACATGAACAACCGCACCAGTCGTTCAGAGTGAGTGCCGGCGATCCCCGTCTCCCATTTTTGAAAGTCCACACGCAGGTTTGAGGCTGCGGCTTCCCAGCCCAGGTAGCGGCGGACGTTGAATTCGTGCACAGTGCGCGCACCAACTTGCTCTGAGAAGTCTGTTTCCTCAAACGTCAGTAGGGGCACTACCAGCAGCATGAGAAGCACCCCCACAATCACACGCCGAGTGGTGTAGTCGCTCAGTCGGCTGCCCACTTTGCTCTGGCGAACAGTGCTTGTGTCCAGCCCTCGCCCAGCCGTATTTGTGGCAGCTGATGCAAGAAATGTCGGAAACCGCACATTGCCGGTATTTTGCTGGGAGTTGGCGGCATTGCTAGCAGCCTGCGCCTCAACGAGCAAGGAGTACAGCTTGGCCAGACGCACAAGGCGCACCATGCGGATGATTCGGCCCAGGCGGGAACCAACACGGGTCACACGACCAGCACGGGCTGCAGTTAGATTATCTGTTTGTGTGAAGTCATCGCCTGCGCACACGGCAGGAATGAAAATGCGCAACTCGTGAACAGTGGCTGAATGACTTGCCAACAATAAAGCTCCAAATCCAAGGGATTTCAGTTATCAGAGAGAGAGCCGCAACAAAGTCCAGCCAAAAGAAAAACGATAAAAAGTAGCCCTTAATGTTGAACTTCTTTTGCAATGCGTTGCTGCTAGCTGCTGTCGCATCTGGCCCACACCTGGACGTGCGGGAAAAGGAGGCAAGCAACAAATCAAAAACGAAGGCGAAGAAAGTGAACGATGCTATGGCATTGAAGCCATCATCAGCTGAAGAAGAGAAGGCCAAAATACGCAGGTCTTCTCCAAACAATGCAAAAATTGTCAGAACTAGCATCACTCCAGTGTACACTGGGCTGGCCAACAGCGTCTGTCCCACACTCATAGCTTTTTTGCTACAGCCGCCAGATTGATTGGCCGTCGACTCCTCTGAAACATGAGCGGAAGAAATGGCGATCTCTTCTGATGAAAAGTGGTCTTGTCGTGTGCCTTGCAGTCCCAATGTATTGGCTGCATTCCAAGAAGTGGCTCGCTTATTGCGATTCATTTTTGCGCTTGACAGCAGCAGTGACAGTGAGTTTGTAACTACTGGAACCAGCGCAAGTATGCTTGCTCAGGGAACCAATTGAAAATACTATCAGATAATTCTGCAGTGAATGGAGGGGTTTTTAAACGTCCCACTTGAAAATGGTCTTTCCCAGCAGCCATGAAATATCTCCCAGAAAATCCCTCACTGTTGAGAGCCCCCCAAGACTTTCACAACGGTGAAGAAGTTGGCTCATCTGCATTGCTGAACAAGATTCCACAACCGATTTGTCCTGTAGCGCTCGCTGGTATTCTACGTGCATGACTCACCTTTTGTGTTGCGATGAGTGCACAACGTCCATTGCGGACTTTGCAGGAAGCAAGTTCCAATGTTTTCTTCAGAATGAGCAAACGCAGGCAGTTTTCCACATCATCAGGTGCTTGGTTGAAACGACATGCCAGTGATCCGTATGTGAAACAGGTATGTTTACCTCTGCAGGGCACAGCAGTTCTTGCTGTATGCTGCTTTGATACGCAGGCCGTAAGGGACGGCTTGCGCAGCCGTGCAGCCTTCAAGCTTGCCGAAATCAACGCCCGCTACCGCTTTCTCAAGCCAGGCATGCATGTGTTAGATCTTGGCGGAGCGCCAGGTGGGTGGGCCCAGGTTGCCGCTCAGTGTGTCAGGAGTGGAACAGCAAGCATGCCCAGCATCCAGCTGCCCTCTGCTTCCACGGCGCACACTTCCCCAGCACTGGTGGCATCGGCTGCAGCATGGGAACCCTTCACGGCACTGGCTCGCAGCATCATGTTAAGCGGCAGAGGCCCAGGAGACAGATCCAGTCAGTCCGTGCTGCAGGGCAACGCGGGGACTAACCCTCCTGTACGGCAAGCGTCTGCCCCCCCCCCATCAAGCCAAACACCAGTTTCCGAACGCCCACCATCATCACGGCGCTCCGTGTTTGATGCAGCGGAACTGGAGGGTGGCACAGCAGCGCCCCCCCCGCTGCCCAGTGCTGGGGGGGGTGGCGAGGAAGAACAAGAGGAGTCACCCCGACAGCAACTGGTGCGGACTGCAAGTGCATTGGGGCTTCCCCACCCCGCCAGAGCAGCAGGCGGCGCTTGGGCGCGCGTCATCAGCGTCGACTTGTTGCCCATCCAGCCTATCCCTGGGGTTCTCTCGGTGCAGGGCGATTTCGGCAGTGCTGTGACACAAGGTGTCGTCAGCTACCTGCTGCGGCACGGTATGGCTGATGTGGTGCTTTCAGACATGGCGCACTCCTTCACAGGTGACTCTGCGCTTGATCACGACATGCAAATGGACCTCGCAAGCGTGGCCTCGCGCTTCGCATTTGCATCCCTCAGGCGGAATGGGTCCCTGCTGCTCAAAACTCGGCAGGGCCGGCATGACCAAACGCTGCAGGGCGGTCTAGAGCGCGTGTTTCAGCATGTGCACTCGATGAAGCCCCCAGCGAGCCGCGCTGACTCGGGGGAGTACTTCCTGCTGTGCCTTGGCTTCAAGCGCTCCAGACTGACACCGGATGTCCTGCAAACTATTGATGATGCCTCAAGCGGAATGTGATTGAATGCTCCAGCTGCTGCGTGTTCGTCGCTCGTGCAGGAGTGCAGGGGAGGTAGGGGCGGACAGGACTTTGGTACATCGACTGAAGTAGGCAAAATGAATAGATGGACATTTGCTCATTTCTCAAACTGGAGTTGCTTGTTTTCCACGCTAGAGTACGCGAAGTCGGGAGTCAGCTATCTAGGGCATTGCAAGTGAATGATCATCATTTGGAAGTGCCAAGCAAGTTCTCTCGGGACCTGAGTGAGCTTCACGCGCAAATCCGATTGCAAGAGCACGCGAAGCACGACAGTGTAGACAAAGATGCACACATATGGATCTGCGTTGAGGCGGAGGCGTGCTGCTCGCTCAGGCCACCCAGAGCAAGACTCCAACCACCCAACTGCGGGATTTGAAAATGCGACCACAGCGCAACAAGCAGGTGGCCAGGCTCATACCCAGCAACACAGCGAGCAGACTTGCTCAATACAACAGCGTCGACTAATTAGTGGCTATAGCTCCCTGATTGGCTCGTCTCTGACTTCGGTACTTGAGGCTGCAGAGGGATCAAAAAGTTCAAAAGCAAGCCCTGATTTGAGCGAAACTGCAGGCACTGGCTTCTCACTTTTGTTGAGCAGTGGGAAGCAAGCTGCCTTATTGGATGACATCAATTTTATGGTGGAATCAGTAGGGTCGCTTGCTGTCGGCTCAGATCAGCACGAAGCAGCATTAGTGAAATTAGCCGTGGCACTGTTGTCGCCATCAGCAGCAAACATGCTTCGCTCCAACCAACAGCTGGCTGCAGCGGTCATCAAGGCCACTGCAAGTGCCCTGCCGTCCCAGCGTGGCGCCACATGGGACACCATCCCCAGCCTGCCCCCGCTCACCCTGCAGGCGGTGGGCACCCTGGCATACTTGTTGACTGCGTCCCCCCTGAATGTCATGAGGTGCACCCGTGCCTTTGTGAGGCTCCTCCTGCTGGCAAGCCGGGACGCTACTCTACAAGCTGTAGAGAGCAACGCCATTCAGCAGCCCGCTGCTGCCCCCGCTGCCGTGGTGCCTGCCCCGCTTGCGTCGGCGGCGCCGTCGCAGCCTGTCGCATCACTGCCAGCCCCCCGCAAGTCCAGGATCAACAAATTCAGAAGGAAAGCTGAAACAGAGCCCTTATCGGCTGAAGCATCCTCTGCAACTATGCCTGCTGTGTCTGCACGACCGGCACAAGACATCGCCGCCCCCAGCAGCCGTCCGGGAGAACTAGTCACGGCCTGGGCACGATTTTGGGCCAGGACACAGCCACCGAAGCGACGGCTTGCTGCAGTAGCCTCAGATCAAGTTGATCCTGTGGTATATGTCCCTGTGGCCCCAGGCGGACACGATGCAATCCTTCAGAGATTCGACAAAAGCAGCACGGATGGCAACGACAGGGTGCCTGCCTGTCTGGCCCCCCTTGCCCTGGTGAGGCTTTTGTCCATCATGGATGTACCACAGCGCAATCTGCGCAAGCAAGTGCAGTCCGTTGTGGCGGCGAGATCAGCTGCTGCGGCAGCGCCTGAAGCTTCTACGGTGACTGATGAGCAACTGCAAGCAGCTGAAACAGCCTACGTGGCTGCAGTGAATGGCGCACGCAAGGTTGTCATTGCCTCACAGGGCTTTCGCTTGCTGTGCTCTGTGCTGCGGCGTGGCCTACTGGGGGTGCTTCGTGGTGGCCCCCCCCGCACACAGCATGAGGCAGGTGCCGTCGCCACCTGTGTGCTGTGCTGCTTCGAGCAACTAGCACAGGAAGGTGAGAGTACGCAAATGGCTATGAGCAATACCCGAGTCACACCTTCAGCCTGCCAGTTCACTGCGCGGGGATTTCAAGCGGGAAGCGGAAAGGACACAGCCGCCCAGCTAATGTCAGAGCTGTCACTTGTTTCACTGCTGCTCAGCATTCCATACCACACAGTGCACCCAAATGAAGGTAGTAGCCTATGCAGCATCAAGGCGGGCCTGCCGCTGCTGGCCACACGTGTTCTAGTGAACATCGCCAATGAGAACGGCACCACGGCGCGCGTGGTCGCCTCATCCGCCCCAGCAATCTTCCGCCCCAAGCGAGCCAACGGCAGAAACGATGGGCTGACTATGTTGCATGTGAGTGCAGATGAAGGTGCCTTGGGGCGCCAGTGGCCTGGCTTGGCCACAATCATGGCACTGGTCGCTCACGCCAGCAGCGCAGTGTCAGCTGCCGCCCCTGGCGCCAAAGCCGTGGATGCCTTCGACGTCCTCATCACAGCAACTGTAGCAGCCACCAACTTGGTTGAGAGGTGTCCAGCACTGCAGTATGCCGTTGTGTTTGGGCCTGACGGGGACGTTGAACCCGCCGAGCAGGCCCGGGCGGCCGGACAAGGGGGCACGCCCACGTTGAATGGCGACAGCCAAGGGGGTATGAGCACATTCACACTGTCCGTGGGGCAGAGTAGCTGGTTGAGCCAAGTGGCTGTTCCATTTGCGGAGCGATTCGGTGACTTGGAGGCCTTCTTGGATGAGACGGAGGCTCCTGCCCCTGCCCCTGCACAAGAAACCGAAAGCAAGCACGGGGACCAAGCAGCCAGTACTCCCCAGAGAGCTGCCGGGGCTGCGAAGTTAGCTGAGTTGAGGACGCCTAAAAGCCCTCGTGAGCACGGTGTGACCGCCCAAGATGTGGTCGCCGCCGCCTACCTGGCGCTGCTGCTGGCGTGCTGCTGCCAACACTCCCCCCAAACCACCGAAGCAGCCCTCAGCGCTGTGGCTTTTCTCCAGGGAGTAGACGTGCAAAGCCGAAAGCCGTTGGAAGGAGAAGCTGCAGTTTCCACCGCTGCCTCTGCGCTCGTCACAACTCTGAAGTCCTTTGTACGCTTGCAGAGCTCAGCAGGTGTGCTGACAGAGCAGGTGCTCACTCGAATTGCAAGTGTTATTGAGAAACTTCAGTCGCTCATCCCTGACCCAGCAGTGCTGCAGGATGTGCCTGTGTCAATGCAGCAGCTTGGCACAGCGCAGACAGACGATGTTGTGCTGCAGCCATCAGTGGGAACCAGCTCACCTGCAGGGCCTACATCCAGGCCTGCGGTAGCTGATACTGCCACTGCACCGCCTGCAAAGGACCCTGGACTAGCATCTGCTGCCAGCTGGCTGCAGCCAATAGCACCTTCACGTGCAGAGCTTGTGGCTGTCCCCTCTTCATGGGCGGCCTTGAAACCCGCTGCTGGGAGGGTTGGGGAGCTGAAGAAGCCTGCTGCCTGCAATGATTCCCCGACTGCATCAGCTTCAACAGACTCGCAAAGCACAGAAATCAACGCTGCAGGTAGTGAATCAGCGCAGGCCCATGACGGAGGGGGGGGGTCATCTGAGCGGGCAGCCACCCCCCCCCCTTCCCGGCCGGCGGAACCCGACGGAGCATTTGTTGCCCCACCTCAAATTATAGTGTCTCCAGCGCGCTCAGTTATTTCTGTCGGCTCCAGAAATTCGGCCCTGAGTGTGTCCCCCTTGAAAGCTGGCCTGCCTCCGGGGCAAAGTGCGGCCGGGCAGGGCGTGCTGTCGACGTCTGGAGGCAGACTGTCCCTTTCGCGAGCAGGTACTGCTCCTGCAGCACCCTTGGGGATCGCAGTGAGTAGAAAGCGTGCTTTTTCACCTAATGGCGCCACAAGAGGGGCTGCTGCCCAGCCAACAAGCCACGCAGTGGCTGGCAGTCGCCCCCCCCTCACCCCACCCACATACACACCGCCCCTGCGGAGAGCGAGCAGCGAACCAAGCACAGATGGCACTCCAGGCAGTGGCAGTCGGGGCTCATCTCGGGCTGCCAAAGCTGCGCGGCTAGCCGCTGTCATGTCCGGACGAGGGCCGGTGGATAGATCCCCTGGCTACATGGGACACAACTCCACCCGTCGCGTGCTGTCGCCTGCAACCATGCCGAGCACTGGTGGCGTGCCCCCTACACCCCCCCAGCCAGCCCTTGTGCGACGCGGCTCCTCCCGTGCGGGTGCCCTGTCAGCTGCTGTCGCCCATGCTGCTGCCGGCCTGGCTGTATCTGGTGACTCTGCGTCATCGACGCCTTCCAGTGCCGCCCAGCGGGCCCTGGCAAAAGCAGCTTCGCCTGCCATTGCACGTGCGGCCATGCGCGCTATCTCACACTCTCAGTCAACGCTGGCTTCAGGGAGCAGCAGCCACGGCAGCACCAGTGCTGTCTTGTCGCGCAGCACAAGCTCTGGGTCTGGCCCCCGCGCCAGCGCTGTCCCAGCGCCCCTGCAGGGCAGCCAATTAGCAGACTCGGTGTTTGGCAAACCCAAAACATACTCGCGCCGGCGTCGGGGCTTCGGTGGAAACAGCGCCTCGGGTGCGGGAATTTCGCCAGGCAGCTCGCTGTCGAGCGCTGGCTTCGCAGCCAAGAATGACCACTTGCTGGATGAGGATGAGAACCTAGACGACTTGTTGTTTTAGCTGGGAGCCTGTGCTCTAAGAATAAATTACCCCTTTGCGTACTCACACGCACATGTGCTGAGTCACTGCTGCTGCTTGTGAATGTAAATCCGCACTAGCTTCAACTGGGAAGCGCTCAAGTAGGCCTGCAAATGTCCATCCAGCGAAGGGCAGCACCCCAGGCCAGCATCAGTGGGATGGGCCTCAGCACCCAATGCCACACACATCTCAGCCAGCGTCAGCGTCAGGTTCTTGCGCAGCTCAGATGCAGAGGACAAGAATGCGTTGCGCACGCCGGAGAGAAACACGGGGGAGCTGGCTGTGCGCAGCAGTGCCGCACTGCTCAAGCCAGAGTGTGCGTCAGTGATGACGGAGCGAAGGGCCTTGAGCACAGCCACCGCCCGCGCGACGTGCACTCTGTCGTCGCCGCCGTTTGACGTGCCGCTGCGCTCAAAGGCATTCAACAGGTCCGTCAAGACCGACATGGCCACGCTGGGATCAGCCGCGGAGGCAGCCACGGACACTTCACCCAGGGTGCGCTGGGCAGCATGGCACACATCGCGGGCAGACTTGAACACGCCGGGCACTGCAGCAACCACTTGAGCAACGGATGCGAAGCTCTGCATGGAGTACCGTGCACGGGCCCTGGCGACCCGGCGTAGTGCGGCCAGCGCAGCAAGGGCCTGGGAGGTGGACCCTCGGGAGCCCCCCCCCAGCGGCGACAGCAGTGCCTCCATGATATCTCCACTCAGCGCTGCAAAGGCTGCAGAGGCTGCCTGTCCTCCCGCCACACACAGCTTCCCCAAGTACACTAGGGCTGTGTCGCGGGAGTCGCCAGAATCCTGGTCGCATGCGGCTGCGCAGTGCGCGGCAACTTCTTGCGGCGCATACGTTGGTGTGCTGCTGCCCATGTGCTCCTGCTCAGACTTCGGCAGGGTATACGGCTTGGGTGTGTGCGCCACCGCAGTGCTGGCCTCGGGGGCGGAGGGCCAGCCGTGGGCAGCGGAGTCCACCTCCACCCCAAGTGATACAACGGGCACTTTCCGTGGCTGCCTATGCAGAGGAGAATGCGGTGGGGTCTGTGCATGCACTGCTCTGCCAGCGCCAGCCCCCGCTGTGGTCACAGCGGGGGCTGCGGTTGTGGCAGGCGAGGCGGTGGCCAGCTCCGCCAGAGTTCGTGGGCGGGAGAATGCCGCCTGTGGAAGCTGCGGCGGAGATGCTGAGTCACCAGAGCCTGCAATGGCCCGCAGGTCGTACTTTTGTGTGCCAGGGGTGGCTGATGCGCCCATGCCAGGGGTTTGCAGGGGGGACCGGGTAAGCGCTCTCCCTCCAGCAGGAGCCCGCTGCGTGTAAGCTGCTCCTGGCTGGGCACCAGGCGTGGCTCCAAGGGCCCATCCTGGCGTGCTGCCTGCACTCAAGGCATTTACAGGTGATGGTGCGGTGGGAGTATAGTGCTGGGGCTGCTGCTCCTGCATGCCGAAGGAGCTCCCTGCGCGTTTAACGAGCCCGCTGCCAGTGGGCGCAGTGGTAGCGGGGATTTGCACTGGTGAGACGTTTGGAGATGCTGTTGTGTATGCCATGGCTGAGACTGCTGGAGGCGCAGCGACGGCGGAGGAGCCGGCTACCGCTGTCCTTGGTGGCGCTAGTGCGGCCGAGGCCAGTTCACTCGCCTGCGAAACGAACTCTGTAGCTGATGCAGCGCGCTTATGTGCCGCCATGGCTGCTTTGAGAGCAGGCCGTATGGGCGACAGCAGCGCCTGCAGTGCGTCTGACGAGGGGGCTGCCAGGCGGGACACAGCAGCAGTGAAGGGGCGCGGGGACAAATCGAACAATGACACCAACAAGTCACCAAGAGCGTCCAGTGGTGTCCCGTTTGCTGTGAATGCCGCGTGGGCTTTCGATAGCTGCCGCACAGCTGTGCCTAGCCGAGTTGCAGCATCCTTGCGCGAGGCCACCTGGGTGCCGCCAATAGGGGGGTGCGAGCCTGCTGTGGACTGGGCCCCGAAGTACGCCCGCCCCTCACTGTTGGCCACTAGTGCTGCCACGTGCTCCACAGCAGGCACCCCCACCCCCTGTGCATCCACAGCTGCCAAGGATAGCAGGGCAGGAATGAGCACTACCACACCAAGCAGCTCCACCACACACCCCAGCAAGGCGCCACAGCCCTCCGTGTCGTGGCTCAAGGCGGCGCCCAATAGCTGTTGGGTGACCGCTGAGGGGGCTCCGTCTCGCACCGTTAGCGCCAGGGGCATAAGGTCTGCCAAGCCGGGCGCCAGCAGCACCTCACATGTAACATCCGCCACTGCATCGGCAGCATCCGCAGATCCGACGCGTCCCAGCGTGTGTGCAAGTGCGCCCATGATCTCATGCACACTTGTGCGCAGCTGCACAAAGGCTGCATCGCCGGGGTCGCAGCCCAGACGCAGCATGACACCATCCAAGGCATCCATCAGCTCCGTTTGGGCCCCGCTGCGCAGCAGCTTCAAGATCTGCGCGAGGGGCATGACGCCGGGCGAAGCAATCGCTGGAGCAGGAGCAGGTACTGGCGCCGGGGCTGGTATGTACATAGGTGCAGGTGCTGGTGCAGGTGCCGGTGCTGGTGCAGGAGCTGGTGCAGGAGCTGGTGCAGGAGCTGGTGCAGGCGCAGGCGCCCGAGACGGCTCGCTGTGCAGACTACTGCTATGACCTGCTCGTGACCTCGCAGCGGATCCAGCTCGACTGGTTTGCTTGCTGCTGGGACGGCTGCCCCCCAGCGTGCTGCTTTTGCCCAAATGCCGTGGAGCACCCCCCCTGCCCCCTGTGCCACCCAGGGTGCTGCTGTGACCTGAGGCGCCACTGCGCTGTGCAGTTGTGCGTGAATCCCCCGTGGACGACAAAGAAGCAGAGCTTCCCAGGGCACCGCCGCTGCCGCTGCTCGAGCTGGGCGGGGGCACGATAGGCTCCCGCAGTGCTGCCGCAGCAGCCCGCACTGCTTCGTCAAAGGAGCCCTCCACGTGGCCCCGTGAGGCGGGGGACAGGTCTGCCATCAAACTGGCTGCTTCGTGTGGGAAATGCTCCGCGAAGGACCAGTATGCGAGGCGCCCTGCACCACGAGCTGCACCGTCGGCGTCGCTCACCAGTGCTGTGATGGCGGCTGACAGGGCAGGTGCGTGGCGGGCAAGGCACTGGGTGGACCAGGCGCGCAGAATGGCCACAACATACAGCCCAGCCCGCCTGCGTGTCTCGTGGTGTTTTGCAGACACGCCCAGTACTAACTTGGGCACCACCCGAGAATACCCCGACTGGGTGTTGTGCAAGATAGATCGTAGCGCACCGTCGCATGAGTTGGAGATGACCTCCTTGGTGACCACTACGCCCTTGAGCAGGCGCGGTACAAGTACTTCTGCAAGCCCTTCTAGCTCTGAGGGGTATGCTGCTGCTAGCTCAGCGACTGCAAGGCATGCTGACTTCACGATGGAGGATCGCAGGTCTGACACCTGCGTGCCCAGCATCGTGCGCAGACTCTTCACGCCACTGAGCAGCTGGGGGCCAAGGGACGGGTGTGCGGGGATACCAGCAACCACACAGCCACGCAGCGTGTCCAGGGACTTGGAGCGCCGCTTCCAGTCCACTGTTACGGAGGCAAGCGCTGCAGTGGAGTCGTCAAGCAAGGCAGTCAGCTGGTCTGCGCGAGCAATGCGGGCTGGCTTCACATTCCCAACCAGGTCCGATGCGAAGCCAATGACTCCTGGCCGCCAAAATGGCCCGGCGTGTTGATGCGCCAGCACTGCTTCGCCAACTGGGGCGGCTGCATCCGGCAGGCCTGCGGACTCGTAGCCCCCCCGGGACCCGCCGATGGTGGCAGCGTGGGTAGGCAGGCTGCGCTGGGGCTGCCTGTTGTGCTGCCCGTCTGCATACGTGTGTGCTGATGCCTGTGCATACCCGAAGGTGCTATCATCTGCTGCGTAGGAGCCGCCCCCCCCCTCTGCAAACGCCCCCATAGCGGACCGTGCCGCTTGGCTGGGGGCGCTGTACCCAGCAGACCCTGCACCGTACGATGGTGGTGGCAGGTTCCCGCTGCTGCTTGTGTGTGACTGCTGCTCGGTGGGTGTGTCGGTGCTATTCACTGGCTGCAGCTCAGCCGCACGCTCTGCGATGATGTCCAGCTGAGAAGCCCTCACGCCTGCAGCCTGCAGCTGGCGGAGGGTGTCCTGCCCATGCAGCGCACACATGACGGCGAGTGCGTCCATGGCTGCCTCGCGCACCCGGGGCTGGCTGTCGTCCACCAAGGCTGTGCACTGGCTCAGCACTCGCCGCAGAGTTATGGCTGGGGTGCCACTGGAATTGCTGCCTTCAGCTAAGGGATCGCTACGAGATCCACCGGGTTGAGCAACATCGAATAAAGTCCGTGCATACAAGATTGCCAGCTGCTCCCGCACGTTCACTGATGTGGACGTGTGCAGACTACGAAATCGAGAATCCAACACGGACCCTGGACCGCCCATGCAAAGCATCATACTGATCAAAACATCCACAGCACCATCTCGAACTGTTTCTTTTTGATTTGAAAATGCTGCAAGAAGCGCATCCACCATCACATTGCGGTAGTGGCTGAGTGATTCTCCAAACTGTGCAGACAACGCTAACGTGTGAGGTGCAAGCTGCATCGAATGCGCCACACTCACTTGGTCTAATACAGCTTGCAAAGCTGCCACTGCATTAGAGGCAACTTTGTTATTACTGTCGTCGGTGCATCCGCACACAGCGTTCATAAAATCAGAGTCCACATCAAGCTGCATAGGTCAAGACGATCTATCAGATTCGTTTGCACGTGCAGCATGGACACGAACCTCAGACAGCGAACCTTGAATGGCCATATCCAAAATATCACTCATACTGCTCATTCGTTGTCGTACATCTGCAAGATCACGAGGAAAAGTGAGGAGATTGCCAGTTCTGCTTGGGGAACCTACCCAACGGCAGTCGGCGCTGACACCCAACTAGTGCAGTCACTTACCACCAGATACAAGGCGAGAGACAATACCTGCAACAGCCATGAGCAAAAAGTGTTTCTCGATTTTGGGTAGGCGCTTCCCGGTGTAGAAAGCAACAATTTATCTCGAGCTCGACTTATCACAGCCCAACGCCAATCAAGAAGTGAATTCCAATGCTTGCTGACAGCCAACCAATACAGTGAATCACACAACGCTGCGAGTATCAGAATATGGACACATGCATCGCCTTGTTACTCCAAATGATGTCTGGACGTGCTGGATCAAAAATTGCAAACACCTAGTACTACCTGGCCCCCGTTCGGAGCATGCTATGTGGGGGATGCAGCCGTGATCACACTTCTTTCTCCCAATCACATCAGCCAATCACATCAGCGGCTCCACTTCGGCCCCCTCATCCAATAAACGCGCAATCTCTGAATCAGTGAGGTTCACTGCCTTCATGCGTTCGAAGAAGCGGAGCTCAAAAACCTTCAGGTCGTCTGGCAGGCGAGCCAGCACCGCCTGCTGGTTCACGCTGCTGAGATGCTGCAGCAGAGGGGCAGTCAACGCAGCCAGCGCTACAGCAGCCTTCATGATCTCCTGGGCTCCTAAACACAGCGTCCTGTCCCAGATCACCAGCACCACCTCCAAGTGCCCAGCCAGCGGCTGCGCGAAGAATGTCATGAACCACTTGAGCAGAAAGGCATCCGGAGGAAGATCAATATCGTGCAGTACGCTGGCAGCTTTTGGAGAATTGCGCTGCAGAGCTGTTTCAAACACTTCAAACCAAGCTTCCATGAAAGGCCGGTCCAGGTTGAAGAAACGCCGCATGGGGGCTGCCGTCGCAAGTGACATGAAGCACCTGAACACACGACTCTCCATAGTCCACTCCTCGCCGCTGGCTGCCGCGAAAGCACTGCTTGTGTCTGACAAAGCACTGCTGGCGTTGCTGGGGCGTAACGGCGACTTGGCGGGCTTCTCCACTGGTGGTGCCAGCTGTGATACGGGGCTACACTCTCCGCTGCTGCCGCTGCTTTTGCCACGCTGCGACGTCTGAGTGGCCATCATATATGCGTGACCACCCCTCAGAGACTGCAAGCTACTGTTTGAGGCAGACGGCTTCAGTGAGCCCCCGGCTGCGGCGTCCGCCTCCCCCTCTGCTCGGGGGCTTCCACTTGACGAAGTGCGCAGCGGAGACACCAAAATCCCGCTGCCACCACGTATATGCTGCTGCATCGCTGACTGTGCAAATGCCGTGAGGTCATGCGCGGAATGATGGGCAGCGTGGGCGCCGGGGGGACGATGCGGCTGGGAGGGCCCCGTGGGGGGGGGGGCGCGTCGGGGTGCAAAGCCAGCCGAGAGATGCGGCGCCCGCTGGATACCGAGCGAGCGATGGCTGCGCCCAGCAGATGATGCCGATGCCCCCCGGGATGGCGGGGACGCTTGCTGCAGCGGGAGGTGGAGGGGGGTCCCGCTGCCTGCCCAAGCCCCGGCGGGGGCCCCCCCTCCAGATTCCATCACCCCCAGCGACGCAGCCAATGAGCTTTCCCCGAACCCTGCG
>Ga0307982_1001698_pt1 | contig 17900 bp, 16 predicted proteins | sample OrgLakmetagen989_FD_201847 | JGI IMG/M metagenome (GOLD analysis project Ga0307982, IMG submission 201847) | Saline water microbial communities from Organic Lake, Antarctica - #989 | ecosystem: Environmental > Aquatic > Non-marine Saline and Alkaline > Saline | place: Antarctica: Organic Lake... | reverse complement strand
AGAATGACAAGGCGGAAAAAAAACACACACACAGTAGGGACGCGCATTATCACCATGTACTCAAGGGGTATTTGAAATGAGGAGATGGCAACACAGTGTGTATGGTTTGTGTAGTGTGCCTTCTACAGAAGTATTCCTTTCGCATTACCGCATTCTGCGGCTCGATCCTCAGCACTGCTTGGCAGTCCGACGACGCCCCCCCAAATTGCTTCAACCGGCTCCGCGCTTCGGCTCGCCTCAGCAGTGCCTTCACGTTGGAGGGCTGCACTTGGAGCACCGCGCTGCAGTGGGCGATCACGTCCGGCCACCTAGTTGGCAGCACATGTAGTGCACGTGCAGTGCACATGTGGTGCATGTCAGTAGTAGTGTGTGAGTGTAGTGCATGACAATGCCAAGGAAGACGAAGAGATTGTTGAGATGCAGTGAGTGAAAAGTACAAGGAAAGTTGAGAAAACAGGTACCAACTGATGGCAGGTCACAATCAAATGTAAATTTCCCCTGAATATTATTGGATCGAAACAAGGCAAGTGATAAAAGACCATAACACAAACCGCTCCGTGGTGAGGGCGCAAGCCGCGAGGTTGTTGTGCAGCGCGTGCCACAAATTGCTCGACGGAAAGAGCTCCGACGGGTGCGCCTGATATGATGCCAATATGAGCAGCAGAGAAAGAAGGGGTAAAGGGCAATACCATATTGGTGTAGCTTTGCTTAACAAGTACAACTCTGCATGCGACAATTCAAAACACTACTACTACATGTAAGCCGTTCGCGCACACGCATGCTCACGCGCGTACACACGCATACACCCTTACCTTGCCCTCTTGCCGGCTCACAGTCTCAACATCGGCCAGCGCCTTGGCAAAGATAGCCTGCGCTTCGTCATACCGAGTGGCACTGAACAATTGCACGCCTTTCCGTTTCTGTTGCTCCAAATCCCATTCCGAGACCTCGCCTCCACCACTAGCTTTCGCACTAGCAGTACTGCCTCCTTCTTTCTCCTTTTCGGTAGTCTTTTTGCCTCCGTTTCCTTCTTGTTCCATTTCCTCCTCCGAGGACGTCTCGTCTTGAATCACGACCTTGTGGCTGTTGGCTGGCGGCACTAACACTCCATCTTCTTCTTCATCGTCATCGTTGTCGTCTTCAATCGGCACACGAAACATGCTTTTCGGTGCTTCTCCTTTCGTTTCCTCCTTTTCTTCTTCGCTCTCTTCGCTGTCACTGTCGTCGAACGAGATCGCTACTTTTGTGAAGTTTGCGCTCTTAGCAGCAGCCCCGCTATTGCTAGCAGTAACAGCAGCAGCAGCTGGGGCTGAAGGTGGATCTACGAACGGCATACGGCTCCAGCCACCAGCAGTGGACAACGGCGGAGGAGCTCCGTCTACGATCGGCACACGCACTTTGCTCGAGACTTCAGTGATGGTGGTCTTGTTTGAAGAAGAGTGTTTGCCGCTGTTTTCACCGTCTACTTGGGACTGCATTTGCTGCGATCGCGCCAGCAACTGAGATGCAGAAGTGGCAAACAAAAATATGAAGGAATAGAGTGGGAAAAATGGATGAGAATGCCATGAAAATTGTGAGAAAAAGGAAAGTACAAGGCAGAAAGTCTTTTCAAAATCTGTGAGATTTTACTACTGTCAAGGGGCAGGTGTCAAATTTCTCTTGCGAGTGTCACCTCACAATTCGAAAATAGGCTGCTCCCTCTTTCTTTCGCTCACTTACAATATACCGTATATATTATGTGTGTTTGTATGCACTCGTGCCTCACCTGCGGCAATTCTGGCATGTTGGATCCACGATGGTCGATCAAATACTGAAAGTCCGCAGCCGCCAGCGCGTATTTGCCGCGCTTGTGACGGGTCATCCCGCGCCGCAGCCGCGCCTGTTTTTTGTGCGAATTTACAATCATAACATTGGGAAATAGACTTTGATGAGAATGAACTGAGGGAGTAAATAGTAGTTGAAGATAAAGTGTTTCTTGTCGAAGGAGAGATATAAAAAAAAAGCGAAAGCAAAGAGCTAAGACGATGACATGAAAGAGTGCTAGTGCTAGATGAATCAGGTAACCAAATGTATGACGAATTCACATATGTAAGTACTAAGGAAAGAAAGTACATGTGTATGATACACGCAAGCAAGCATAAAGCTGACCTTGTCGTAGGTCGGCGCCAGGGCCAGAGCTTGGGTGCAGTCTTCCTCTGCTTTCTCCAACAGGCCTAGCTTCAGAGCTGCCATGGCTCGATTGGCCCACAGCACGGGGGATTGCTCGTGACCGTCTCCTAAAAGGGCCAGCGCCCTGTGGGGGGGGGGTAGAAGAATAATAAATCATCGGTGGTGTATATGTGAGAGAGAGCAGAGGCATTGAATCATAATGGAAAATATACGGCAACGGTGTGATGAGAACAGTGTTCTGTATTGATAGAGAGGTAAGTGTGAGGTATTTACTCCATCAATTCCAAGATACATTTCACATTTGGCAATTTAAAATTGTAGGGGTGATGCCTATATAACTTCGACTACTACTGCTGCTACTACTAACTGCTCGACCTAATGCTTACACATATACACACACTCTCCTACCTGGAATAATGGCTCAAACTCGCATCGGCTTCGCCTGCTTTGAAGCATTCGTTGCCTTTGGCTTTTTCCTGAAGAGCGAAACGAGTGCGCTGCACTTTGCTCATCGAAGACCAACTCAACTTACCTGTCACAATAACAACGATGATGATGGATGAGGAGGACAACAAATGGAGTTACATGTGTATGCACGCGTGTACTATCCATAAAGAGAGAACAGGAGAGATGAAAATGGCTCTAGGCTGCACGTTAAAAAAGCGAGATCAAACGATATCATATTGGTGTGCTTGACTTTTCTCTCTTCGAGGCAGCACTCTTTCAATTTCCTGCTTCTAACCCGTCTATATTCACTTCTGAACTCCTTAACATTCTACACCCTTCTCTTTTTTCCTCTGTTTCTAACTCTCACCTCGGAGGTCTGCGAGCTCGGTTTCACGCCTTGCTTTCCGCTGCTGTTCCTTGACCTCGTGCTGGGCTCGAGCCGCGGCGGCTTCCGCTAGCTTGACCTCTTCTTCTCGGTCCAGCTGAGCCGCTTCCGCGTCAGCGTCGTACTTGTCCCTTCAAATGGAAAAAAATAGATAATTGATAACAGGAAATAGAAAATAGAATAGAATGCAATGACAGGGTAAACACGCATAGGAAATCAGCCAAAACTACGGATGAAAGGAGGCGATGGACAGAAGAAAAATAGACTGCGGGCGAAAAAAAAAAAAACAGATTAAATTCCACGCCACACGCGTATAAACCACCGCACTAGCAAGCATGCATGGATGTATACCAGGAAACGACAGTAGATGAATGTGAAAGAAAAAAAAAACGCCCCTCGAAATTGCCTCCTTTACATCGAACGCACCACTTTCGGAAGTAGTCTGGGGCATCGTACACGTGGCTTGAAGGGGTGCGCGCCGCGCGTGCCGCCGCTGCTTCCTTTTCCTCTTCTGCGGCCTTCTCTGCCGCTGCTGCAGCTGCTGCCGCCTCTGAACCTGGGGACGAGGAGGACGCAGAAGACGACGGCGCTTTCTTCTTCTTGCCGGCTGCCTTGGAGCCCCGCACCGGTGGCAATTCCCGGCCGCTGCCTTGGATCGCATATTCATCACTACTGCTGGTGGTGGCAGAAGCTTGCATCGAGCTCCTGCTAGCAGCACCAGCACCAGCGCCTGCTCCTCCTCCAGCCTCAGCGGCAGCTGCTGCCTCAGCCGCGGCTGCGGCCAAGATTTCGTCCTGGGTCTTCACGCTGTTCGTCCACTCCTGAAGCGCCGACTGGGCGTCGGCGACGTCGATGGAGGACGGGCCCCGCCGCAGACTTTCCACCTTTCAGGGGGAAGAAAAAAAAGGGGGGGATTTGTACATCCGCACGCTAAGAAGTCAGAGATTTTATGGAACCCGGGGCAAATAAGTCAAAGAGCAAGTTTATGGAATAAACTGAACCGCGAGACGCTTCTTCAGCGGCCTATTGGTGTTAGCATCAAAGCAAATTATGTTGTCGTTTCATGTTTGTACTCAATCTCTTGAGAGCATTCATCACACGTTCGGTAAAACACTCACTTTCGAACGCTCCTTTGCTGGCAGCAGGCTCAAGAGCCGCTCCTCTGTGTGAGCAGCCAGATGTGGAAACGACCCTTCTTCGCCGCTTTTCAGCTTTGCGAGAATTGCTCGCAGCACTGAAGGCTCCTTTCAAACGACGAATGAGAATTCGAAAAAAAACACACACACACACCAAGAAAGAGCGGAGTGCACAAACACACAGCGAAACAGAAAAGGAAGACGGAAGGAAACAGAGCAACATATCGGGTTAGCATTTGAAACGACATAAAGATGTTTGTAGTTTACGAAATATGGGGTTATAGCTCGAAAGAAGACTGCAAAGTATTTATACACATGGCAGAAGACACACAAGAGTAATGACCGAATATTTGAAATGTTAGCTCAACATCCCTTTACATCAGAACTGAACGGTTTCGCAAGTCTATTAATAGCCCATCTCAGAAGGCACCCACATGCATTAAGCCTTACACCGAACTACCTATCTTTTTGCTGATGAAAGCACAAACGTGCGAACGCGTGTTGCTTGCGATTCAGGAGGGCGAAAGGCGAAAGAGAACTCACCGTGCACTCGTCGACAAACTTGTAGTCCATCATTTCGAGCGTGACTTCGCCTCGGGACTTAGGGCCCTGTTCAACGAAATCTCCAAGTTCGGCCATGCTTGCTGTCTTGGTGGCTGTTCTTGAGGCACTAAAGCGTGGTAAAGGTAATGGCTAGTAGAGCTAGCTTCTGCTTTTAAGGTGGCGCAATGCTTGTTTTGGGCTGTTGGGCTGTTTACCTGCTGCCTTGGGATAATGCACGAATATAATATGAACGAAAATTTCGAGATGCATGCTTGACGCGGAATTGACGCGATGCCACCACACGACACCACCTCAATTGAATTGATACTCCACATCTCTCTGTATTGATATGGCTCCGAAGTGCGACTAAGAGATCCAAATTTATTCCCCCATTTGAAATATTCTCTCGTGGCATCTGGAGGAAGCACGCACAGGGAGACATGGGGGCATGAGTTACATGTTACAGCACCGAGACCGAGAACGAGAATCCGAGCTTAACTTTTCTCCTTTTTCTTTCGTTCCAGTTTTCGAGTGATTGGCGAAGGCAATAGCCCAGGCGGTAGACGCCATCAATCTCGATTACTTCCTATTTCACTTCCGCTTTCCGCTTATGCTTGCGACTTCTTTTGGAATTGAATTGTGTATTTTGTGATTTTGTATGGTGTTTCGGATTTGGATTTCGCTGGCTCTATGACCATGAAACTCGCTTGCGCGAATTCGCATGCGTGAATCCTGGATCGCATCAAAGAAATGCGATAGACAGAGAGGGCATTGGAAAAACGCACGGCAATGCGATTGCGATTGAACATTGGCCTGATACTGGTACGGTACTGGAGACCCCAAATGGAATTGGAATGGCGAAATATCTATCACACTGTTCTTATTTGGCTTCCAGCTGCCATTGTCATTGCGGCATTGCCATCTTCATCGGCGTCTTCTATGTTCTTTCTCTATTTCATTTCTACAGGGCGACGAAGAGGACCAGCGACGCAGCCATGATGGCCATGCCGACCACAAACGAGTTGGTCACCAAACTGTCCTTGGGGTCGTAGCGAAATGCGGTCGGGAGCAGCTCCTGTGGCACAGTTACACGCGCGCGCGCAACACATCAGATGCAGAACGTGAAAAACGTGAACGCCAAAACGACACGAATGTGTTGTGCCCGTCTCATGATATGGGAGCACGTATTAAAGTGCAAGGTACCAACAGAAGAGTTCGCGTGAATATACGATCAGTCTACAGTCCACTTTCATCCTGACTCCTTGCTTAGCTCTCTCTCTCTCTAGCTCTCTTGGTATCGAGTGCTGCAGATCTGTGCACATATAGCAGCAGATATTACCTTGATGCAAATGTTGACCATCATGCCGCCAACCAGGCCAAACACAATGCCGTATGCCAAGTCATCCATCACCTGCATTTGTACAAGAGTTGTAAATTAGGAAGGAGGATCAAATTCAACGCGAGCGAGTGCTTCATGGATAACGCATCACGTGCACACGACAAAAAGAAACAGAAACCGACTTTTCGTCGAGAAAAAAGTTGGCGCCAACCATTTTTTCCTTACAACCAACTGCAACCATAACCACAACAACTACAGCAACAAGAAGAAAAACACCAAGAACGAGAAAAAGAAAAACAGCAACACCAAGGAACACACCACCAACACCTACCAACCAATACCTGCGCGAGAACGATCCATCCGAGCGCTGCGCCGATCGGCTCGGAAATGCCGGAAATGAAGGCCCACTTGAACGCGTTCCAACGGTCCTGGCACAGGTGCAGGCGGCAGGTAGGTGGATGCGCACACATGAAGACGAGGTTAGAGGAGGCACAGGGAAGGAATTAGGGTGCGTTCCTGCAATTATTCACAAAAATAACTGCGACGCGATTTTAAAAAAGGAGAGAAAGGCCCTTCATCGCTTTCCCCTCTCTCAACATTCCTCCTTTCCTTCAATCAGCCACTTCTCCGAGCACACTTCACTAAACCCAGCACCTTGGTGGCGTAGTAAATGGGCACCGACACGCACAGTCCTTCGGGCACGTTGTGAATGCCAATCGCAATCGCCAGGCCAATCCCTACGCGGGGGTCCGCGAGGGTGCCCACAAAAGTCGCCAGGCCCTGATATAATACACGAAAAAAATAGGGAAATGAGAAGGGAGAAGGGGAAGGGGAGAGGGAGAAAAGGGAGAACGAGAAAGAGAGAATGAGAACGCAGAGAAAGAGCCAGTGAAAGGATGGGATAATGTGAGAGTTCAGGATCCGACGCCTCCTTAGTGGCCCAGGAAGCCCACGCCGCTCCTTCCGTGTGTGCGATTGCCACAGAGATTGGAATGCTAATTAACTCTTGCCACAAACCTCTGGGAAGTTGTGAATGCCAATAGCCAAAGCAGTCTGGGTGCCCATGTGCACCAGGCGGATTTCTTCGGCCGTCTTGGCAGCAGCAGCAGCAGCAGCCGTCGCCGAGGCTGCTCCGGAAGTGGCAGATACTGCACTTGTGGTGGTGGTGGTGGCTGTTGCGGTTGCTACAGTAGCTGTGGGAGATGCTGCAGGTTTCGAAGAAGCCGCGGCCGCAAGTGCTGCTGCGCCTGCTTGTTCGCCAAGGGGGTTGACAGGTTCGTCTTCCTTGTTGCTTTCCACGTCATTCTTGCCATCTTCGAGCGGGCCAAAGGGGCAAGGAAACGACGCTTCAGAACCCTGCTCGTCCCCATCTTTGTTCTCGTCATTTCCACTGCCACCGCTTCCATGGCGGCTGCCGACACTACCGGAGCTGCTGCTGCCGCTGCTGAGAGGACTGCTGCTGCTGCCGCTGCTGCTGCTGAGAGCATCGGTGACAGCACTGACGGCACCTTTCGAGGGCACCTTCTTGAGCTCCACCGTAAAGCCACCTTCTCCATCGTGAGCATAGTTGTGGTGGTGGTCTTCTTCGCAGGCTCGGGTGTGCGCGAGCTCCGCTGCCATGGTGTCCAAATCGACCTCTCCGTGGCCGACTTCGCCGCCGCCGCCCACCTTTATTTATGACGAGGGTTGGAGAGAGTGCGTATGTATCAGTCAAACGCAAACGCACATGAACGAATATAAAACGTCATAGACGGCTAGAGTGCATCTCTTGCGTTAGAAAAGAAAAAGCGAAAACACAAGGAGCAAGATGAAAAACTCGAGTCTTAGGGGAATGGACTTAGCGTAGAACTCAAGCAGGATGTTCATTTGCGCAATCAGTTCACGCACCCAGTGAGCTAGCCAGTTGAAGAATTTGCCTAGGACAATGCCGGCAAAAAAACACACGGTAGCAAGCACGTAAGCTTGTTCGTACGGGTAGCCCGCGTCTTCGAACCCAGCCTTCACGCGTACAAAAAAGTTTTCGAGGTGAAAGATGTGTGAGAAACGGTTGAAACGAATTTGATGAAGGCATTAACGCAGCGAAACAATACACAAAATAGCTTACTTAAGACTTGAAATATAACGAGATGATATAAAGGCATGAAAATGCGAGTGAGAGGTAGAGCCTGCGCTTAATCTTTAAATTGGGGCATAGAAAAGAAGGAAAACAGGCAGGCTCAAAAATAGAGTACTCACCAGGGATTTTTGAAAGATTTCAACGAAGGAAACGTAAATCATGACACCAGCAGCTCCCGCCAGAGACGACGCCAAAAATTTCTTGTTCGCCAGGGAAACTAGTCGGGGCGAAAACACCACGGCAGCACCCAAGCATGTACACATCCCAGCCCCCATGGTAAGCCCGAAGGCCAAGGCGCCATCTTGCATTGGAATGCCTTTCGTCATCCTCTTTTTAGGTAAAACTCGTAGAATTCAACAATATAAAATGATGTGTCAATTGGTGACTGCAGAATCCCACGTCTCGGCTTTTGCAACTTGCAAAGTCTTCAAGGGGAGCAGCAAGCCAGCCGACTAGATTCTGTACGGTGAGACGTTGCTACCGTGCGGGTGGGTGTGTGTGTGTGCAGGTCGAGCACAGAGACTTGTGCCGAGACAGGTCGTCGGAAAAAAAGTTACGTCACCGCAGCCGAACGACGAACGACGATAAACGACGAGTGCATGAGTGCATCGTTGTATCCCCCTGTAAAATGTAGTTCTGCCTGGTTCTGCCGGCCGTTCTGCCTTGCTTGAGTGAACTCGCAAGAAAAGCGAAAGAAAGACAGGCAGAGTTGAGAGTAGAGGTGAGCAAGCGCCATATCCTACGCCCTTTGTGCGCTGTTCCCCTTGACTAATCTTTCTTACAGGTAGTTCTTTCACGCCTGAGTGCTAGCAACTTATAGCGTAGCTTATTTCCCCGATATCTGCCATCAGGTTTCACCTCTTCACGGTATCCAAAGTAGAGCATTCAGTGGTGTCACTTCGAGCTCCACACGCCACTTTCTAATACAAATTATTTAGAAAGTCAGCATGGCGCAATCGCAGTGGCGACGATTTCAGTTTTTCGACAAGGGTTGGTCGGGCGCCGCCAGTGGAAAAGCGTCTCGGCCGCTGGGGCAGGCTCTGCAATCTCTGGTACAGTCTCAATAATATTGCATACATGTTGGGATGTGTCGTTGCATTGTTCCAAGGCATGAAAAATGCGAGGCGTGTTGAAATTTCAGCCCTGTCACTTCCTAGGCAAACATGTGACTTATTAGACTCCTATCCCCTGTTTTCATTTTTTAGATTTCGCACGTGAAACTTCTTACGTGACGTGCATGTGTGTTTGTATTTGCTCTCATTCTTGGAAATTTCACATTTGCGTCGTCTGCACCCTTTCCTGTCCCGTTCACAGGCTGCAGCAGAGCTTGACCACGACGCACCTCCTTTGCAGGTGTGCCCCGACGCTTGCGCTTACTTGCCGCCTCAAGGAGGTCCAGGTCCAGGCCCAGGTGGCAGCAGCCGGGGCGGGCGAGCTTCGACTCGAGCAGGCTTGCTGTTCTTTGGTGACGACGCTGGGAGGGTAAGCGCCCAAAGTTCTACCCGTACTGCAGAGATTGCATGACGTGGTGCCACAGTTGAGGCTGTTACAATTAGTGTTCTTGCTAGCTGCTGTAGTAAGCTAGTGAAGTCGTGCGTTCTTTCAAAGCCGTTTGAAAACCTAAAATTATGTGGATACTGCCGTTATGGCAAAACACCCATCGATTTCTGCCATCTCATCTTCTGACTTCTCATCCCCCACCTGCCTACTTCTCATGTTTGTTCGTGTGCGGGTCTCTTGTGTTTGTAAACATACATGCGTGGGTGTCGCGCATGCCTACATATCTTCGGTCGTGACCGCACGCATGCACACTTGCACACTTGCACACATGTACGCATACGCACACACACTCGCAGGTCCATGTTACCGACGAAGACTGCCACCCTTTGCACGTATTTACGGCCTTTCCTGGCCCCGTGCGCTTTCTGAAGCTCACTGCGGGCACCACCAATGGCAGCAGCAGCAGCAGCAGCAGCGGTGGTAGCGAGGACAGTGGCGGCCCTTGTCTAGTGGCCCTCGGGTCACAAGACGACGGCTCCACCACTTTGAGCAGCACTGGCAGTGGCAGTGGTGGTAGCGGTGGCAGTGGTGCGCTGTGGGCGCTGAAAAGCTGGAAATTGAGCTCGCTTTTGTCTGCGCTGCCTCAAGCGTCCACGTCAGCGGAGGTGGGCTTTTCAAAGAAATTTGATGAGAAAAATCCGAGGATTAGAGATGTGTCTGAGCTAGAATGTGCGCGTATGGTCATTTGGTGGTGGATTGAGAAAGACGTGTTCCGATTTTGCAACTCTGATTACATGCACAAGGGATAGGAGGGGATGCAGGTGTAAAAGTTCAAAATTGACGAAAATAAAATCACATTTTCTGCGCCTCTTCTTTATGCGTGTGCACTACCCTCAACTCTTTCTCTCTCTCTCTCTTGCTCTTGTTCGTTCCCCTTCCTCACTACAGGCAGCTCTTGGGCCGCCTCCTCAGCGCTTGATTATGCTGCCAGCCCCGCCTGACCGAGCCTCCGCGCCTGGAGGAGGCGGCACCAAAGCTTCTTCTTCTTCTTCTTCTTCTTCGTCTTCATTGTTGCCTCGGGTGACCTCGCTGGCGGCTGCGGGCAACAATCAACTGGTATTAAAAAAATATAGAGGTTTTTGCAGAGATTTTTGCAAAGAAGTGCGTATTTTAAAGCCCATCTACTTGCCTCGTTTTGAAGCTTATGGGAATCACGTCAATGGATTGCTTTCCATTGAAAGAAATTGTCAGACATTCCCAGAAGTGCGCCCCCGCTCTACGAGTTTTGCCCTTTTTTCATCGTCTTCCTTTTCTTTTTTTTTATTCTTCTTGAATTCGATTCAATTCATGCTCGTATAGGTGGCGGTGGGATACTCCAATGGTGGTGTGCTGTTGTTCCGAGGCCATTTCGCCACACCATCATCATCGTCATCGTCGTCATCTGCCAACACTACCAAGCTCAAACCGCCTCTAACGCTGTGGCCGCCTCTGCCGTACGGTGCACCACCTCCTCCGTCTTCTTCTTCTTCTTCTTCGACTACTGACGGTACCACTAGTAGTGGTATGGGCGAGCATCCAGGAGAAGGAGGCGCCGCCGTGCCAGTGCCAGTGGTGAGTTTGCTCTTTGGGGAGAGAGCTCCTTTGAGCGCTCTTCACAGCACCAGCAGCGGCAACAGCAGTGGCGGCAGCAGCAGTGGTATCAAGCGGCCGGCGGCCCCGCGGTTGTTTGTGGTGACGCATTTGAATGGGCACGGCGACTATGGCACGGTGAGAATGACGATGGTTGATGGTTATTCTTGTTGCTGTTGTGATGGCGAATCAATTGGTCGAGCCCTAATACTTTCTTTTGTTCTCTGTTTTTGAACAAGTTTAATTTGTTTCTGCACTAGTGTACATCTAGAGTGTGTATATCAACTGTTTGTTGTGTCCTCTGAAGTGCGAGTTCCGCATAATTGTTTAACCTCTCGTTCCTGACCTCATTGTTCCTCTGGTTGTTTTTCTCATCTCTCTCTTTTTCTCTCTCTCTCATTTGTTGATTCTTGTTTCGATTGAATTAGGTGTCCTCGTTTGACGTCACTAACGCAACATCTGCTGACAGCGCCAACGCCCTTACACTCACGGTACTCACGCAAAACGAACTGGTGGCGGTGGTCGTACATGTGACTGCAATTCTTGTGTTTTGTGTTATAAAAAAAAACTTGCCTCCGTGGCATTGTAGCATCTTCTTTTAGCAACTTCAACTTCGGCTGCCATGGTCATAATCATCAGTTTGTTATCACCGTTGTCGCTATTGATCCATTGAACGTCCATTGTTCCTATTGTATGTTTCATGTTATATTAGGTTCTGGACGACGCGGAGGGCTGCGAAGCGCCCTGCTTGGCGCACGACCCCGCCGAGCATCTTTTAATAGTGGGCCGCGAAAGCGCCCTGTACAACTTCACTTGTGACGACCGGGCGGGCGCCGTGTGCATCGTAAGTAAATGCACTGTGCGCATGCTTGTGTACTATATTGGTGCATCTTTTTTTTTTGGTGAGAATTTGTATTATCTTTCTTTTCGATGCTTTTTCTTCCACTTGCTAACAATCTTCATGAACCATGATATTCCATTGCAATGCAATGCAATATGTGGCCTGGCAACGTTCTTGTCTTTACCAGGAGGGCAAGAAACAGGCCATCGCGCGTCTGCCCGGGTATGCAGGCTTGGGGGCGGGACCGGGCTATGCCGTGGTAGCCTCGCACAGCGCGAAGAGCGGGCGCACCGAGTGTGCCGTTTTTGACGTGGCCAACAAATTCGCGGCTTTCCACCACCGCTGCGACCCGAAACAGGTAAATGGCGGCGGCGGTGGTGCGATGGTTACGAGGGAATAGTTTTGTGGGTTTCGTCTTGGTTTTGGTTCAAGTCTGAAATGGTTGTGGAATCGGTTTGTGAAGTTGGTTCGTGCAATTGCTCAATTTCGAAGTGATCAGCCAATGAAAAGCATGAAAGAATCAATGAATAATCGAGTTCATCCTACTAGTAGTCACTGGTGTTGTTATTATGTGTATCCAGCTGTATTTCATTCCTGATTCTATCCATTGCTCACCCCCCCCCCCTCCCGCCGCCTACCCTTTTTTTGTCCCCCCCAGGTGGTGCTAACGTTGCTGCCGGGCAAGGGCACGGTGTTCGTAGTGATGGGGCCGCCTTCCTCGTCGTCTGGGAACTCAACAACAACGCCATCGACTGACACAGGAGGCACCAGCGGTGCTAATGGCAGTCTGTGGTCCCCGCATTTGACCCTCATGAAAGTTACCGAGAGGGACATTGCCACCAAGCTCGACGTGCTGTTCAAAATGAACTTTTACGCGCACGGCATTTTGATGGCCAAGGTTCGAACACTTTCGTGCTTCTCGTTTTTCTTCTGGGAGGTATAGAATGGATTCATGACGAGAAGAAGAACAATACCAAAAAATACTCTTTCCTTGCTCTTGAGGATACGGAATATATCAAAAGCATATCAATACAAAATATAAATTCATGCGATGTATGCAATGTTCTATTTCATCCTCCTTCTGTTTTGTTCTCTTCGTATGTATTGACTCCTGCACTATTCTTTGTCTTTCTTTCTTTCATTCATTCAGGCCGCGGGCTACTCCGAGCCGGAAATCAACAAAATGCATTTGGCGTTTGCCGACCACAAGTACCGCAAATGCGACTGGGAAGGGGCTGCCGAGTCCTATGCGCGCACTATTGGGTTCACAGAGCCGTCTTATGTGGTAAAGCGTTGACTTGAAGCGTTAGCTGTAGGAAGATATGCACCTACTATATTACCTGTAGTAAAATACCTCACGAAGTGTCATGTGGTGCCCCCTCATTACCAGGAAAACCTCTTATGATATTACTTTTTCATGTAGAATATTTCCAATGCATCATCAACGAACTGAAAATTCACTTCTTCTTTTTGTTTTTAAACAGTATACCTTTTTTTCTCCGCAAAACAGGTGCGGCAGTTTCTGGACGCCCAACGGATCCCTAACTTGGCGTACTACCTGGAGGAATTGCACAAGGCCGACGGGGGTCTGCACGCGACCAAGGAGCACACCACTCTGCTGCTGCACTGCTACACCAAGCAAAAGGACGCGGCCAAGCTGGCTGCGTTCGTGTCGGGGGAAGATGGCACATTTGGTGGCGCAGCGGGCGCTGCCGCAACTGCTGCAGCGGGCATCGGAGGAAATGGAGTCAGCAGTGCTCGTAGCAACGCCGCTGGCAACAAGAGCAGCGAGAGCAACGGCAGTGGCAACAACAGCAGCAGTGGCGGAAGTGCGCTGGCGTTTGACGTCGAGACGGCGATTGAGGTGCTGCGCGCCAGCGGCCAGGACGCGCACGCTCTCACATTGGCGAAACGGATCGTGCACCCAAAACAGCACGACTGGGTGATGCAGCTGTGCTTGAAAATGGCCCAAGACAGCAGCAGCAGTGGTACTAACACCAGTGGTGCTAGCAGCAGCAGCAGTTCTGGTCGCAGCAGTATTGTGAGCATCAGCCGCCGCCACAGCAGCAGCGCTTTCAGCAGCAGCAGTGGTGGTGCCAGGAATGCAGGCAACGCCAGTTTCATGGACGAAGCTCTGCAGTACTTGCGCTCCTTACCTTTGCCGGTGGCTGCTCAATTGTGCTGCACTTATGGTCGTCCGTTGTTGGCGGCTTTACCGGACCAAACCACCCACCTGTTGATTGACCTCTGCACCGGCTCCTTCCAGTCGACTACCGAGGCGAGTACTAATACTAGCCCTACTAGTCCCGCAGGTCCTGCTGCCACCGCCACCGGTAAAGAGGCGGAGTTGGCAGCAGCAACAGTGGCCAATGCCGAGCAGTACCTGCCCCTGTTTGTGGACCAATCCGAGCACTTGCAGAGGTTCTTAGCAGCGGTGCTGACGGCCGCCCTAGAAGCTGACCACGCGAACAGCAGCAGCAGCGGCGGCGGCAGTGGCGGTAACCCAACGGCTAGTTCGTCGTCGATGATGACGTCATCGTCGTCGTTGTCGTTGTCGTCCAGTGCTACTCTGCCTCCTTCCGCGGCCAACACCTTATTGGAGCTTTTGCTGCGCACCTGGACGGAGGCCGCGGAGACTGCTGCGCACCCTTACAAGCGCCGCCGCGCACTAGGAGCTAGTGCTGGAGGAGCAGGGGGAAGAGGGTCCCCCCTTTTGCCTCCTTCCATGCCTTCTTCTTCCTCGTCGTCGTCCTCGACTAGTTTTGACCCACTGTCGGTGTCTGCAGTGAACTCGAACACTAGCACTGGTTCTTCACAAGCAGCAGCAGCACCACTGCCAACGACAGAGGAAGACGAACAAGACGAAGTTGAGATCGACCCAGAGGCGCTAGCAGCCGCCGCTGCTGAAGCTAGCCGGTGCGTGATGGATTTGTTGAAGGCCCCACGCACTGCCGCTCCTTACGACCGGTACCATGCTCTCGTGCTGACGCAGGTATGGTTGAGATAGTGAGGTGTCGGTCATATTGTTGTGTGTTTACCTCATTACTTTGTGCTTCTCCTTTCTTTTCAAGTGAAGTCTGCATACCTAAATTATAGCAGAACTTTCATTCCTGTGATTAACTTTTCCGCTTTTTTCGTTTGTTTTTTTGAATTTGTGCATTTTAAACGAAACGCATAACCCAAAAATACATTTCTTCAAACAAACAAACAAACGAAAAACGGCATAGGTGTACCGGTTCAAAATCGGCCAGCACTTTCTGCTGGAGCGCCTAAGCAAAGAAAGTGCATCCGGAGCTGCTGGTGCTGCCGGTGCCGGTGCAGGAGCGACCACAGCGACAGCAGCTGGCATCGAGGGTGCGAATGATACTAATACAAGCACCAGTGAGGCTCTTGAGAGCGCTGCCAGTTTGAGTGGAGTGGTCACTGATCAACTGGTGAGAATAATCTCCTTCAACGATGTTTTTAATTCGAAATGTCTATCATCTTTACGTACTTGGTACGATTACTTGGTACGATAGTATACGACACTCAGGTTTTTCAATCTTCCTTGTTTGTTTGTTTTCTTGCTCAAAGAAATATTTCTTCGTTGGGCCCTATTTTGCCTTCTTTGGAAGTTTGCGTTTGTCTTGGTTTGCGTGTGTGTTGCTTTATCGTGATGTACTACCAATAGATCGGCAGCATCTTTTGAGTTTTGTTTTTTTCCTTTGATTCTCATCTCTTCGACACGCTTTCCGTGTACGCTGTACTCTAGGTGGAGTACTACTTCGCCACCGGGCAATTGGAGGATTTAGTGCGGGTCTGCAAACGCGAGTCCCACGCTGAAGCACGCCCCAATCCTCCCCTGTGGGCCAAGGTCCTCACCCACTTGACGCTGCGCTGCCAGCTTCAGCCGTTAGTGCCCGGCAGTAAGAGTGGGGGTGTAGGCGCAGCAGCAGCGGGAGCCGCCGCCGCCGCAGATCGCAACAACCTTGGCAGCACCATTGGCGGCGGCTCCAGCAGCAGTGCGAGTTTGAGTTACGGCAGCAGCAGAAGTGGAGCGAGCACGAATAACGGAGGAAGTGGTGTTGGCACGAACGGCCAGCAGGAGGGAGACAGCGAAGTGGCGCTGTGTGTGGACGAGGACGCATTGGAGGAAGCCTTCGACTTGTTGCAAGACTTCTTGCAGGACATTGAAAACGACCAAATTTTGCCGCCGCTCGCCGTGCTCCAGGTGTGTGATTGTGTGGAGGTTGCTCATTTTGCGTTTTTTGCGCTTTTTCGGCGCATACTAGTAGAATAGCATAGCATATGTATGTTTAGTAGTGCACTCGTGCGCACGCGAACCTCTGCTGAACCCTTCATTTGCCCGCGCTCCTTGATCCACGAGTTGCCTTAACTTGGTCCCACTACAGTGCATTGGGAGTTCGATAAGCTTGTTGGCTGTATCTCGTGCTTGTGTGTATGCATGCTTGTTGCTTGCGCATCATTACACTGACATTTTATCTTTTAACATTTTCTCTCTTTCGTTTCTCTACGATCAGATTCTGGCGCTGAACCCTACCTTACCCCTGGAAGTCGCGCAAGCGTATTTGGCGAAACACTTGAAAGAAACCGTGAGCGCCGTGGACGATTTAACCGAACAAACCCGCGCCCTGAAGCTGAAAACCGAAGAAATGACCCACACCATCGCCCTCGATAACCACAACAACAACAACGGTGACACTGCGACGACGACGACGGCAGGGAATTCTTCGCAGTCATCTTCTTCTTCGACTACATCTGGAAGCAGCAGCAGCAGTGAGCGAGGTGGCCGGAGCACTAGCAACAGCAACAAGAGCGATCCAAACACTGTTGGTGGAGTAGGCGATCTCTCGGAAGCGCACAAGTGGGAAGAAATGAAGCGCTCCATGTCGAAGGTAAGAAGGGCTTTAAAAGCCTCTTTTTTTTATTCGCAGACGAGAAGGAATAATTGGGCCACACTTTGCCAACTGCCATAGAACTTTCTTTCTGCTGGTTGTTTGTTTTGGCCAATTTCTATCCTTCTTCTCTTCTTTTCCTTATTCTTATTATTCTTTGTTCCTTCCTTCTTTGTTTCTTCTTGTGCTCTTTGGCACTATACAGGGCGCTGCGGACAGCGAAGCCCGTTTTGCAGAGCTCGAACGGTCGCGAGACGGGTTCGCCACCATCGCCAAGTTTTACGGGGAAGGCATGATCCAATGAATGGAATTTTGAAATGGCCTATCGAAGCTAATCAGGTGAATCGCTTGGCTCTTCTTCGGCCGTTCCAAAAGCCAAAATCCCAGTTGGTTCTATTCTGGCCTCGTCACATCCGAGCAATCTGTAGAAACTGAGGTATAAATATCAGCTCAAATTTCTTATTCTAATTCCAAGGAGCAAAGAAAAATAAAACCTTAAAACCCAAATCACAAGTAGTTGGATTAGATTAGATTAGAATATACTCCCCAATTGCAAAGAAACTACAACAAATAGCATAAAGCTGCCTTTTGATGATTCCTCCAGAACAACTCTGACTGGGCTGAGTGTCCTTTTGCGTAATGCAATGTTCATCTTTACTCTCATGAACCCTGTAGGGTCAATTCTCGGAAGGAGGCATAGGTTTCGAGTATGTCCGTGATCTCCACTCCGACCTATCTTCTGCTATGGCACGCCATTCCTTGAAGTTGACCGTTAGTCCTTTGCACTTTAGAGCCTTCTTTAAAGTCCGACCCCATGTCATCTCAGGGCATCCATTCGGCCTTGAGTGTGCTACCCAGCCAGTAAGCAACTGCCGCGGCGCCCGAGTCATAGGCATCCGA
>Ga0307982_1001697_pt1 | contig 17901 bp, 19 predicted proteins | sample OrgLakmetagen989_FD_201847 | JGI IMG/M metagenome (GOLD analysis project Ga0307982, IMG submission 201847) | Saline water microbial communities from Organic Lake, Antarctica - #989 | ecosystem: Environmental > Aquatic > Non-marine Saline and Alkaline > Saline | place: Antarctica: Organic Lake... | reverse complement strand
TGGTGTCACCTGAGCTTGCCCCCGTGTGCACGTTGTGTCTCTTGTGCACGGGGCCTCGATAGTACTTGACCCCCCCACAGTGGCCTCCGGCCCCTCGCTCAGATCATACAGTTGTCACTGACGCCACACCTGGGCGTCTCAAATCTCATTCCATATGCAAGTATACCGCACTGTCGCACAAAACTTGTCCACGCTGCCGGACTTCGAACCATCAAGAAATTGCTGCGCGACTGCTGCTCATTTCGACTGTGTCGGCATGCCACTGTACATCATTGTGCGTTGTGCGCAATGCGATACATTCCAAGGTGTTCAGGAGCCCAAGTCCAAGAAATGGTCATGTCGCCTGTGGTACGTGCTGGCTTTGGTATACTGCAATAGTCTTCAAACCGCCGTGTGAGAGCTGCAGTGCAAAACAACAGAGCGTGGTGCGAGTCTTCGGGCGAGCCACAAAAGGCAGCGAAAGTAAGTAGCAGCTGTATGAATTGAATCGCGTGTGGGCACAATTGTCTCTGCAGTTCGCCCGACAGTGATGCAGCTGAACAGCTCCCGCGGTGAGGTGGCAGCTGCCAGAGCCAAGGCGGCGCCCGCTGCAGCAATCCACGGTGCCACCAGCGCGTCCCAAGATATGCGCGGTAGTCCAAAAACAGTGCCGCCCTCTGCCTCAGTGTGGGCCGACTTTGTGGATGGCTCTCCCGACAGAGCTGAGGAGGCGGCTTCCTGCGATAGCCCCGCCCGAGCAGGAGCGCAGGCGGAGGGCAACGCACAGTTTGTCACAGAGATGCCAGCCAGTACTCGTCACCGTGCAGCTGGGTCGGCAGGGAGGGGAAGAAAACGCGACAGGGGGGGGGCAGGCGCCACACAGCACCAGAACATTAGCAACACTACACAATCAGCGGATGTACCACTGCATACAGCAGTCACAGGCACAGCATCAAGGCAGACCAAAGTTTCCCGCACAGACTGGCAAGCCCCGTCAGCACCGGCGGCCGCTAAGCCGAATGCTGCTTCCCACGGTGCAATGCCATATAGCAGCCGCCTGAAGGACGGTGACACGTGCCAAGCAAAAGAAGTTCTAGAAGCAGAAACACCGCATGGCGCAGAAACGTGCACGCAAAACCCCTTTGAGAGTGCTCACAGAAATGATTTGAGTGGCTCAAACTCGCCAAAGGGGCATTCCGGGGAGATCTGGGCCCCCGTCGCTGAGGACAGTGCTTGGGGCGACTTCTTGTGACAAAAAATGCATTCAAGATTTATGTTTATGCCAGTTGAGGCAGGTATGCTGCGAGCCGTGATATGTTGACTTGCCAACGCAACGACGACATAGCTTCAAATAATTTCTTTCGACTTCATGCCAGACGGGAATAAAAATGGCAAAACAGCCCCGGATTGCCCCCACATTTTCAAGCAATATGCTTTTAATCCTTATGCTTGCTCTGATGTGTGTTGCTGCCAAGTTGCCAAGCAACAAATGGCAATCCATGGACTGGGATGCGCTCGATGCAGGTGCGGTCGGGTCAACATTTTTGAGAAGCATGCTTATGCACGCAGCTTTGCCGCACAGAGTGGCAACAAAATGATGATCCAGAAGAATTGGAAACGGAGGAACAGGCTCTTTTGAGACAAATGAATGCAGCCAGAGCTCATCACGAAGAGCTTGCAAACTCGTTGGATTTGTAAGGAGCCTTTGCTGGCCTGGGCATGCTTTGCGTATACATTTTACTGTAGAAGCGATCCCGTGCATGCTGCACTAGTTGCGGATGAGCAGCACCGAGTTGGAGCTTCTATGGTGTTTGCTCATTTGGAAGACACAGGCGTGGATGGCAAGCCGTGGTCAAAAGAAAGCACAGCTGAGCTGGCAAGCCAGTGGCGCGAGGTAAGGTCTGCACCCATGCACAACACTCACGGCCCAAAGCTGTGCATTTATCCTTGTACAGATGCTGTGGATGTCAGGTGTTGGCGTGCAGATGTTCGCTGTGAAGCCTGGGCAGTTGCTGATCGCCCAGCAGCGAGGATGGAAGACTGACAATGTGCTTGCTTTTTTGCTGGACCAGCGCTCGATGGTGGCAAGGGTGGAGTGGGCTGGACACAAGATGAACATGGACGAAACCGAAGTATACGTTAAAGAACGACGGACCCTGGATTTGCGCGGCAATGTCAGCCACCGCAGACACAAACTGAAGCGTCGCGAAACACGGCGAAAGATGCCCAAGCGCAAACACAAGCGCACGCCCAAAAAGCAGACAACAAAAAAGTTCAGCTAGTAAGGGCATTAAGTAGATGCTGTTGCAGCTGCGGCATGGGATGTGGCTGCGCCAGGTTTCAGTTGAGAATTTGTCACAACCCATCCAACGCACGGGGAGCCCTCTGTCGCTGTCCAGAACGCCTTGACGTCACACCCAGCTGGCAGAAGAGCAACATGTGATGCTGGCAGCTGCAGCTCGGTCTCAGTATCCGACCCTGGCAGCTTCAACTGCAACTTGACAGCTCCTCCCATTTGCCAGAAGAACGCCTCCCCTTGTATGTGCTGCCACGACTCCTCCCAAGATGCATTAGCTGCTGTCATGACCTGGGTCTCATACCCCCCTCCAATGGCCAACGAGCCCCCTGTGTGTGCAATGACGCCATCCTTGCCCGCGTTGACTGGCGCGCTGCCCCTGTCCCCTGGTGCCCCCGTGAGGAACGCATGCCCTGACGTGGCGTGCTGCGCCACCCACTGCGTGAACTCAACAGGGTTGCCCAGCTTTGTCGTGTCATCCACCTGCACGCGGTCATCTTCAGCTGTGTATGTCTTGATTGGCTGCTTGGTGGCGCATTGCTCTGATGCGAAGAAGCGCTCAATGACGGGCTTCAACTGGGTGCCCAAGTCAGTGCAGTGGAACCACTCCTGGTACAACACGGTGCTACTACCAGGCACATACCATCTCAAGCCATCTTGCTCTGCGGGTAGGCGCTCGCGCTCAAGCACCAGGCCGATAGTGTCGGCCTCGCGTTGCGGCGAGTGCGGGACGCGGGGAGGCAGCAGAAACACCTCACCCTCACGAATGGGAATGCTACGTGGGATACCACACTCAATCACATTTAGTGTCATGTCGCCTTGAATCATGTAGAAGAGCTCCTGCGTGAGTGGTGGGAGAGGTGGGCGTGGGGTTGGTTTTGTGCGGAGTTTCTTTGCATACCTCGCCTTCCTCGATGTGGTAGTCTTCACGTTGATTGGGACCACCGACAATCATCACTTTCTGCTGTCCATCTCCAAACATAAGCTTGTTGCCGACAGGGGGTTTAAGCTGCGGCTTAATTGCCTCAAGCCATTCTGTGAAGTGAATCGGCGTGGCATATGCCTGGGACTGGGACATGGTTGTATAGAGCTGATGCAAAGGAGTCAGGGTTCACCGCTCCGACGCAAGCTGTGTACCTATTGTTTGAATGTGATTGCAGTAAGATATGTGACTGTTTTGTTGTTCTGTGGCTGTACAGCAAACACTGATTACGTGGCTTATCTCACATTCCAATCAAGCCCCCCAACAAATCTCTTCATGCAGAGAGCAAGACAATCACGAGCCGCAAGTGTGTCAGATCAGAAACCAGCCAATATGCGAGCTCAATGCTACATGATTGCCACCAACCATTCTGGCAAGTTTTGGCATCGCTGCCTCTTTACTCCACTCTTGAGCCGATCAAGTGTCATAGTTTCGTACGCAGAAGTGTTTCGTGGCACCTAAAAAAATGGGCTTCCGAATTGCAATAGACCCACAGACTTCTCAGCGACTCATCTACGTGTTGTTTGCTGTACAAGCTTGTGTTGTTGGTGGCATTTCTTATCAGCACCGCCACGGCAATCCGCTGCGAATGGGTATAGATGAGCACGGGGTCATGCGATTCCAGACAATGCGCGAGTACTTGTCAGATGAGCTGAAAGTGAGTTCTAAGGCACAACTTGCTTGCAGTTGTCACCATTCTCCATACAGTATGAAGAACTTCGGCTGCATGATGATCCTTCAGACGAGTCTCGTTTCTATGACTTGGAGGTGAGAGCGAGCTCCGGCCAGACTGGGGCATGCTTCTGGCCTGTCCGCAGGTGGCACAGCTGCTGCTGACATTTCCTTTGTGTGTGCATTTTTGCTGTGTGCAGTTGAAAAAAGTGCAGCTTACTGCAGAGCTCGACCGTTTGGATGCTCTTGGGCATCTCACTGAGCGAGACATTCCCATCACAGCCGAGGACTTGAGGTGATGCCTGCACTGCTCGTGGAACCTCCCCCCCTACTGGCAGTGTGCAGCGCCTTCATTATAACAGGACCCTCTATAGGCTTTGCGACCATTAGTGCGGGAGTGTTACGCGCGGACTTCAGTGCCCGCACACTGCGCTGCATCTGGCAGGCCCCTGCCAGCGCCCGTGGGGTGGGCCCGGCGCCCCCTTTGGGCCACGCCGTCATATTAGCCATAGATGTGGGCCACATTATGGCATGCACCATCGCCCCTCCCCAACACACTCATAGGATACGCGCTGGTGCCCCACACACACTGCTCCTGCACTGGGGACAGTGCGCGCTGCCCCCCCCTGTTGCCCCCCCTGCTGGCCTGCTGCTGGCACTGACACGCACACGTGAGAGGGAACACCTGGAGACCTCTGGCCACCGGCCACATCACATGTGCCACCGCCATGCCCTGCGCCCCCTGGTTTGAAGGCAGCAGCAGCGCCCGCTTGCCGTCATTACACTGGCCTCTGTCAACTACTGGGTTGCCGTGCAGCACAATACACGTGTCTGCAGCCTATGCAGCGGCAGGCGTGTCCAACATGCAGGTGCGCAGGCTGGGTGCCTGGCTCACGGCCTGCCTGACTTGAACGGTTTCGAGGGGAAAGCAGGACAGGGTAGGTCTATCATGCCTCCTGGAATAAACTTGTATTTAATTTCCTACCCGTGTGCCTGCACAGCGCACAGAGGCTGTGTTTGCCCACACTGCTTGTATGTGTGCCTGGCGGCTGTGGGGCACCCAGAGGCACCGGGATGCGCAAGCCTGCGCAGCATTCACAGGTGTCTTGCCTGTCATTTCCCGCTTCGGCTCCTACAGCTCCAGCGCACCGTCGTCATCCTCTGCCACGGCGCTGTCTGCAGCGTCGCGTCCCCCCAGCACCCGGCCGCTGTCCTGGGCCATGGCGGTGAGGCGCTCATTGTCGGGCTTGTCCTCAGGGTTGTCGTGGGCGTGCTTGCGCTGGGTCTCGTGCAGCTGCGTCTCCAGGGAGCGCAGTTTGTTGGGGCAGGCGTGGATCTCCTGGCAGAACTCCTCCGGCACCAAGTCCTCCTGGTACATCTCGGATTTGGAGCTCAAGCGCTGCGCCACACCGCGCTCCAGCTGCTTGTAGTGGCGCTTAGTGAACACAACACACCCAGTCCTGTACATTTCATTGTTTCCGGGAAACACATCCTGCGAAGTCAGCACACTGAGCTCGGTCGCCTGGCCTCAGCAGAGCGACACGCGGCGAAGCAGCATGTGAATCTTACTGGGTTTGCGCAGCTGTGGTCTGAAACGACACCTTTCAAATGCCCCTTGAATTTCTTCGTCCACTTCTGTTCAGCTTGGATCCACTGAGTATGAGGACAAGATTACGGGGGATGCAGAAAAATCTCCCTCTTGTCGCAAGCGACGATAGAAAGACAGGCAGTCACAAGCAAAAGAACTCACACCAGACAGAAAATGCTTGTTCAAGTAGTCCACAACACGTTCACAAGCTGTGCACACCATCAAAGGCAGGATATTATCAGGCACACCGCCAATAGTTTCGGCTGCTACATGCTGAGGTGCCAAGCTGGCCAGGGCGGCAGCGGCCAGGAGTCCAAGGCAAGCTGGACCTCTGCGGTACGTATTCACTGCTTGGAAACGCATCGTTGCGAGGAAAACTACAAACAGACGATGGAAGCAAGCACGGTTCAGGCTTTTCAATTTCTTTGCCATTTTGCCAAGGTAGGTAAGCAGACGCAACACATTTCAAAAATTACTGAGACAGCCCCCCTTGATGATCGATGCAGCCAAGCAAAAGTAAGGAAGGCTGACAAGCGCATTTTGATTGGAGCATTTACAAGGCTCTTTGTAGCTGCAGAAAAATTTCGCCGGCTATTGCTGTGATCACTTGGCTACATCCCTGGCAAGGAGTACTAAGCATTTTCCACTCAGTATGGCTGATGTACAAGCTCTGTTACAGGCGCTCGCAGCTGCCAATGTTGCATCTGGGGCATCTGCTTCAGATATACTCCTTCAGCTCCAGGCTCAGGCAAAAACGCTTTTGAGCTCAGATCTTGAAGCAGCTTCTGGGAGTGCACATGCTGAAGAGAGTTCTCAAGAAACACGGGAGCAAGCCTCCTCTACACCCACTGCTGCCGCATCGAATGCACCAGCGCAAGCTCGCAGTGCAGCCAACAATGCACATTCACACCAAACTGATCATACTTTGGACGTGGCAATACTGCAAGCAAGCCCCCTCGTGCTCCTCGGGAACCAAACGTCCACTGATCCGGGTGGCAACGCTGTGGTAACGCCAAGAGCAGTCGCACCCCTGGAGCTGGCAACTGAGCGGCGGCTCATCATAAAATCGCTGCGCGAGTCAACCCGAGCACTTCGACTTGTGGTCGCCCCTGCCACACTGGACAGCTTGCAGCGGGTATGGATGGTAAGTGCATGCTGAAGGCTACTAGTTTTGCTGCTGCTGCAGTGGAGCTTCACTTCCCAAAACCAAACGCAGGAAGGCGCTCGCGTGCTCCACTTCAGCGGACACGGTGGACGAGACGAAAATGGTGCTGAGTACATTGTGTTGGAAACACCTGACGGTGCTGCCCAAATGCTCACTGTGCAGCAGCTGAGCAGCATCCTTGGGCATAGACGGGGCGCAGCGGTGGACGTTGTCTTCGTTTCAGCCTGCAACTCCGTGGAAGTGGGCAACCTATTTATCGGCTGTGGTGCTCGCTACGTGGTGGCTGTCGCCCGCGGCTCCAAGGTCATGGACCGCTCATCCCTCCTCTTTGCTCGTGCGTTTTACCACGCCCTCTTCACGGGGCACTCCACGTCCACGGCGTTTCAAATCGCACGATCTCGAGTGGATGTGGAGGTCGGACGGGGGGAGGCTGTGAAGTTTGTGCTGTTGGCTCCCGCACACACTGTCGTCAGCAGCAGCCTGCTGGGACCCCCCCCTCCCACGGAGGTGATCCCCTTTCCTCCCGGCAGCACCCCGTCGGGGCCGTTTATAGACCGCAGTGAGCACCCTCCCAGCTATATGTGGCTGCCTTCCCCCCCTGATGTCCTCGTGGGTCGCCGCAGGGAGATGTACAGTGTGGTGGCACAGCTCACAGCCCCCCCACCAAAAGGCTCTCGTCTCGTCACCCTGCGCGGCTTTCCCGGCATCGGAAAGACCACCGTGGCCGTGGCAGTGGCGCACTTCATCATGCAGCGCACCAGTTCCATGGAGGCATTGCGGGGGGGGGTGGTGGTAGTGGCCTTACGGGGGGTGGACTCCGCTGCGGCGGTGGTGGATCGCGTTGCCCGCTCCCTAGCCGCTGCCAGGCGCCACGCAGCGCGGCATGGCGGCACGGCGTTGCACTCGTCGGGGCCTGCAGCTGTTGGTGCAGGCTGCTCGGCAGCTGAGGACGAGGAGGTGGGCAGTATTTTGCCTGCAGCCCCCCCCTCCCCAAAGGCACACCACGTGCCCCCTGATGCACCTGCAGCATTCCACCTGCCATCATGGGGCGAGGTGTTATCATACTTGGGCAGCTCACACTGCAGCGACTCGGCAACCACTGCTGGCGCCGCTGTTACCGGCAGCAGTCCCCACGACGAGGACAGCTCCCCCCATGTTCTACTGGTGCTGGACAACCTGGAAGACGCACTGAATGCAGATGCTGCTGGAATTCGGCTGCTGCTGGGCAGCCTGCTATGGGCGGCCCCTGGGGTGCGTGTGCTGGCCACTAGCCGACGGCCAGTGGTGGGGGATGGGGTGCTCAGCACCATCGCCGGAGACGTCTCGCATACACGGGAAAGCGTAATTTCACTGTCAGCCCTGCCAGCATCCGAGGCCGCAGAGCTGCTCGTGCGTCGCTCTCCCCGCAGGCTCACTCGTGTTGAGGTGTTCGGCGAGCAGGGGTTGTCAGGGGGGGTCCCATCGGAATCAGACACTGCAGCAATGCCGGCAGATGTCGGCTCCTCACGGCCAGACGGCAAAACTGCTGCGTTGGGACGGCTAGCGGGGCACCCCGTATTGCGGTATTTGAATGGGCATCCCCATGCTATCACTTTGGCTGCGGCCCTGCTCCTGGACAGGTCCCTTTCTGAGGTTGCGCATTTCCTCAAAACAAAAGGCGCCATCTCGCTCACCCCCGCAGGCATGCCGCATTTGCTGGGGGGTCTGTCCCCCCATGGCACCCCCCTACCTACCGCTGGTCCCGACAGTGGCAGTCTGACCCCCTCTGCCATGCAATCCTCCCTGAGCCTGGCCGGGTCCCTCTCCGCCAGCGTCACTGCCTTGGCGGCGCAGCACGGGGAGACACTGCCCCTGCTGCTGCTGTGTGGCCTGCTTCCACGGGGCATGCACGACGGCGACTTCGTGTGGCTGTGTAGTGGACTGCCTTTCATGGAGGGGCTGGTCAGACGGGAGTCAGGGGGGGGTATGTCCCCGTATATGCCACGAGGCAGCCCCCCCCTGTCCACCGGGCGGGGGGGTGGCCGCACCTCCCCAGCACACGCCAACGCCCCCAGCTCCCTTGACATGGGGGACAGCTTGTCCATTTGCAGCGGCAGCACCGCGCTCTCAGGCGCCTCCTTGGGCAGCCGGGCCTCCTCTGTGGAGAGCACGGGCAGTGCCATGACGGCCTTTAGTGCGCTGATGGGGGGGGGGCGTAGCTCCCCTGTTGCAACGGGTAGTAGCCTTTTCGGCACAGTGGAGGCGGCACCGGGGCCACCCCTGATGAGTCGCAGTGCCAGCGACGGCGCTTCCCGCCCCAGAGCACTGGCACATGGGGGGGGTATCCAAGGCAGTACAGCGGGGGGTATGCCATGGTGGGCCCAAGATGGGCTGAACCCCTGGGGAGGGGCTGCCCTTGCGGACAAGCTGCGCCGGCGACGCAGCAAGCTTGTTTCACGGGCAACTGGCAAGAAGGGGCCTCGAGGGGGTGTGCAGGGGGGGTGGTCTGGCATGCGCAATCTCCGTTTTGAAGTAGCTGAAGCTGGGGGCATCGCTACCGGCCGGCCACGCGCCAATGCAGCTGGTCGCGGGGTGCATGTGCTGACTGCCGTTACCGAGTCAATGTTTGAGGGGGGTGCAGGGGGGCTCGAAGGTATCAACTCTCCCCATCGGCCGGGTGTGTCTCCATCCAGCGGGTCAGATGCAGATGCAGCAGCGGTTGACTGGCGAGCTGCAGCCGACATCCTCGTGCAATGGAGCATTTTGGAGCGACGCCCAGCAGGGGGGGGGGGCATCCCCCAGGCCAGAAGGGGGGGCGATCACAACCCGAATAGCCCCAATCGAGGGGCAACATCTCCATCAGATGACGACGTGCCTTTGGCCCTGGCTGTGCTGCATGCCTGGCTGAGCCTGGTGTATCTGGGTGAAGGGGCCCTATCCAACACTCGAGGCGATACTGCCCCCGGAGGAACGGACAGCGGTGCTTCTACTGCTGTGCCATCTGGGGCTGTGTCTGTGGGCAGTGCACACTGGGATCGGGCGTCTGTAGCTTCTGGGCATTCCTTGAGCGCGCTCTCCTTCGGGGGGGGCAGCAGCCTTCTCACTTTCGACACTGTGGGAGACGACCTGCAGGGGGGTGCAGGGGGTGGCTCAAAATCAAGCTTGCCCCCCATGGATGCTGCTTCGATCCTAGCATGGGCCCTGTCGCCATCCTCCGTTTGCCCCCCAGGCGTAGCACAGGGGCCTGCCTCCATCCCCGGGCGTCTGCGAGCAGCAGCACGCCTGTCCCTCCGCTGGTACTCAACCTACCCGTACGTAGTGGAGTACGCACGGTACACTCTGGCACCCCCACTGAGCAATTTGTTGCCTCAAGAGCAGGGGGGGGCGGATCCAGCTGCTGCCGTGCCCCGCAGCTCCATTGTACCCCCCTTCACACGCATGATGGGGGGGACAGGGGGGGGCAGCTCGCAGCAGCAGCAGGCCGATGGCACAAACACCCCGCTTCGACTACACGGTGTGCGCGTGAGTAGTAATGATGTGGACACAAGTGGCGTGTTTGCCACACCCGAGCAGGCCTGCACCCCCCCTCCAGGGGCAGGCAGCCCCGCCGTGGAGCCCCCAGGGCTGCCAAGCAACACGCCACAACAAAGCGCGTTCTCCCCAGCCGGGTCCTCTGTGTACTCCGGGTCTCCTGCGCGGGAGGCGTTTGAGGCACCACTGTCCCTCTCACGGGAGGATTCGAGGGATTCAGCTGGGGGGGGCCCTGCCGTGGGTGCAGCCGGGCGGGGAGGGGTGCTTGGAATGGGCAAGGGGCGGGGACGCCCCGAGGGCCCAGGTGGTAGTCGCATCCCCCGCCCCCGTAAGGCAGGTGTGCAGGGCGTGGGGGCGATTCGCAACGGCATGGGGGCTGGTAAGGGGGGGCAGGGCATCTCTGCATATGTCCCTCGGCCACCGACTGTGGGGGGGTCATCTCTGGCGCGCCCCAGGCCCATGGGGACTCCTCCGAGAGAAGCTCACGCCGTTCTGCACAAACGTGTGACGGAGGGAGATGCAAAAATGGCCCCCATCACTGTGCCAATGACCACACCCACAGGCATGCCTGGGGGTATTGCACAGGGACCCCCTGTGCCCGCCTCCCCCCCCACAGCGCACCGGCGGGCACACCTAACTACAGATGGCACCCAAAGCCCGCGAGGCACCTCCCATCGCCCTCCTTCTGCAGCAGGCAGTGCCTCCTCAGGGGGGGGACGAAGTCGCCGCAGTACGGGGGGAGGGTCTGTGGGTGGCGCAGTGCCCCTCAGCAGTCCCACTGCTGCCGACAAGGACCCCCGCCCACCCCCTTCGATGTACGGTGCAGCAGCAAGTGTAGCAAAGGCTGCTACTCGTTGTGCACTCACGCCTGCCGTGCTGCCTGGGGGCCTCGACAAGCTGCAGGGGATGCGCAGTGCGCTCCTGCTGCGGCTGGCACTGCATCTGCGCTGTGTTGGACAGTTCGCGTTTGCGTGTGGAGATGCGATGACTGTGGGTGCAGCCTCCCAAGCTGCCCTGGTATGCACGGGCCTGTACGCTGCCTCTGCCAGGGAGCTGCTGCAGCTGGCCAAACGGGAGCTTCTCCTGGTGTGTGCAGTGGATGAGGGGGGCAGACAGGGGAGCAAGGTGTCGCTGGATGGGGATGGGGGCCCCCTGTTGGAAGTGGGGGGGTATTTGTACAGAGACCCAGACACAGCTGATGGCTCCCGAGCTTCTGATTCAGACGGGGACAGTGACGGTGGGCCCATGCCTGGCCGGGACATGCACCATGGGGGGGTTTCGCACGCCTCGAACCCCCCTGCCCCCCTGCGCATGCCCATCCGCAGCACACTGCTGCCCTCCTCATTTGTGCTGGCGGCACGCACGGGGGTAAAACAGGCCGTGCTTGCAGGCGTGTACTTCTCCCAGGCACTGCTGGTAGCGCGACAGCTGGAGGCAGCAGTAGCCATGGCAAGGGGGGCTCTGCGGCTGTGTGGTGAAAGTGACACCCCAGGGCAAGGGGCTGCTCCGGGCAAGTCAAGCACTGATGAAGGCCCCCCTGGCGGTAGTGTGGCGTACGGGATTCGTTTCCGCTTCGGTGCCGCCTGCGCACACAAAGCCCTGGGCATTGCGCTGGCGTGCAGCGGGGGGGGCGTGAGTGGCTTGGGCGCCCTGGAGAGCGCCAAGGGCCACTTGGCTGCAGCACGGGGCCAGTTCCGTGCCTGCGGCTGCCGCCACGGAGAAGCGCTGGCCTGGGCTGCCCAGGGGCATGTGCTGGGCCGCCTGCAGAATGTGCACGGCGCTCAGCGCTGCTTCCAGGAGGCGCTGCTGCTAGCGGAGGGCACGGGGCTGCTAGAGGCGCAGCTGCTGCTAAGCAGTCAGCTGGCCGCCTTAGCTGGGAAGGCTGGGGACCGGGAGAGCTCCTCCCACCTGCACGCCGCCAGCCGCCGCCTGCGAGGGCGACTGCACGAGGAGCGGGTGCGGCTGTCAGGCAGCAGCAGCAGCGGCCAGCGGGAACACTTGCTGGCCGCTGTGCTGTCGCACGCAGCAGATCGCTTCGCCAGCTCCCAGCAGGCTGCTGCTGACGCCCTGGCCAGCACTGCCAGCCGGCGGGGGGAGTTGCCGGTTGGACTAGTGAGCAGGATGCAGTACGGCACAGGTGGGGGGGGCAGCAGTGCGGGGCAGGGGCGGGGCTTGCACGATATCCCCTTTGACTTTGTGCCTGGCAACAGCGAGGTGTGTGCGTATGTCCCCCGCAGTGGGCTGCCTGATGTGCTGGCGATGGCGCTGGAGGTGCCAGTGCAGCCCCCCTCCCTGCGGGGGTACGGTGCCTCCAAGCGAGTAGCGGTGGCAAACTAGCAAGGTGTACTACAGCCAGGGCCCCGCACATCTGCTGTGTGCGCCCAGCCGTGTCTTGGGGTACACGCTGGCTGCAGCCGACACTGGTCACAGGGGACAAGCATCACGCATCACGTGGTAAGCATACTGCAGGTACTTGTTGGTTAAATCCACCATTTCGCATTGTATCAAGACCCGGGGGGGGGGGCTGCTGGCATGGGCCCATGCGTGCATGCCGCTCCAGACTGCTGATGTTTCCCGTCGACCGCAACAAAAGCAACCTCGCAGGCAAACGCAACCAAACTCAAGCAATGGCACCGTCCATTCAGGTGGAATATTTCAGTGCGCAAGTTCCCCGCCGGCTGCTGTCTCGATCACGCTTATGCTTGACTAGCTGGCAATCGTGTGCAACCCCACCCGGGCATTCACTTACACAGACTGAACACTGCAGCGCCGTTCTGACTGCACAAGCAGAAAGCACAGCTGCCACAAATTCATCAGCATGAGTTCACATGCAGCAGACAGTGAGGGCAGTTGTATATTCGCTGAGGGCACTCTGCAACATACTCTGCACCGGCGTCTGCTTGAGGCTCCGCGCAGCAAGCTGCCCCACCTCAGCAACAACGAGCTGGCACATGGTGCATACACTCAAGTGCTACAGGGACGGAACAGTCGAATCCTCGAAGCGCTTGCAGCTGCAGCTCCCAGCGCAGGCGACACAGCCGCCGCATGCTCAGCAGCCCTGTGCGCCGAGACGCTCGACGCAGCCTCCGGTCTCCCGGCAGTTCACGCCCTGCTCACCAGGGCGCGATGCGGCACCGGCGCCTGCAGCTGGGTGCTGCTGCAGGGGTGTGACGCCGCTTCCCTGCAGGCGTGGGCAGGGGAGGTGCGCATGTGGGTGCTGCAGCTGAAGAACTGCACCAGCCTCAGGTGGCCTCGCACTGGATTTTCTCAGCACAGCTAAGGCCGGGACTCAGCGGAAAGCCTGGGCAGCCACGTGCAGCAAGTGTGCAAGTATGGCTTAGACTGCTACATGGTGCTGACTGGGCAGGAGCTGGAGATGCGGGAGCTAGCAGGCAGTATCGCGCTGGTGCTGTGTGCCGCTGAGCCCGTGTGCTGCTCCATGGCGGGGAGGGCTGGGCTGCCCATGGGCGCCCAGGCAGTGGCACCAGGGCCGCCCAAACGGCAAGCGCTTCAGACGGCCCACGACAAAGTGAGCTTCCTTGGGGTATATACAGGTGGGAAGAAGGTTTTCAGGCCACTGGGGGTATCTGTGAGCTGTCCGAGCCAGTGTCCAACAACCACAGTGGTGTGGAGTTCAGTGTGAACACGGCCGCACTGGGAACTGTCACAGGGGCTCAAATGGCTCTTGCTTTGAGCAAAGTGCTGCAACCAGGGCTGCAGTCAGAGGTGAGTGCCCACGTTGAGAGCCTGCGTGAAGAAGCTCATGACCAGGAGCTGGGGACTGCTTGGGATGACTGGGGGGGGATGACAGCTTTGCAGACTTGAACGACGTCAAGGTGTTCTCAGAGCAGAGGGAGGTGGATGCCGCCGCCACGGCTGGGCACTGCAACGAGGGCCACGCCGGGGCGGCGCTGTGGGCGGTGGCGGCTGCACTGGTGAAGCTGCACGGGGGGGTGGCGCTGTCGGCACTGCTGCAGGCGCAGGACACTGAAGTATGCAGCAGGCCAGAGGACATGGACCACGCCGACAGCGTGCGTTGGCGCCTGTACAGCATACTTGGCGAGGAGCTTCCCCAGGATCCCGCCCCAGGCAGCGGCGGCGGGGGGGGGCAGCGGCGCGCCAGCTGCTGGGGGGGCCAGTGCGTCGCACGGCGCAAAGGGCTCCAACGGCACCCGTACCTCCAGATGCAGGGGTGGCCAACGCAAGAAGTGAATGTACCTGGGTGGTTGGCATGCGGGGCGCCCACTGGCTTGGTCGTTGGGTGAGTGCAATGGCGCTCTGTTCCCAGACCCAGCCCAGGTGGCCCGCTGCATGGTCTGTCATCAAGAGGCATGCTCCTTTCACATGCAAAGTGACACAACACCGGGGGGGTCAATAGCCGCCGAGATGCACGGCTTTTCTATCACATCCGGAGGCCCCCTGGAAATGCCTGGCTGTTGTGTAACATGGGAAAACTGATGGTGGCTAGGCCTGTTGCATCCGAAGGCGCCGTACAACTCATGGTCTTCCCATGCATTTTGATTTGGAGGGCCAAGCATATTCTTTTCGACAAGTTGCCAGACAGAAGCTGCTTACCTGAATGCGCGACCTCTCTCGCAAGAAATTCCGTGCGCACGAAACCCTTTCCCCAATCAAGCTCATTTGTCATCTACATCTTGAGTCTGCACCATGCCGATAAAAGCACATCAGAAACAAGCAAAGAATCATGCCAAGATCCTGTCAGATGCGGCGAAGGCTTTGCATGACCTACTAGTGCCCCATTGGCACAACACGCCGCAAGCCAGCGAGATTGTGCATTCGCTTCCAAAGGAACGGAAGTCAGTGTACACGTGCATGTTATGTCACCATGGGGGTGGTCTAGACTCCAGACAGCCGTCTGGATATCTCACTTCTCCTTTGAGTGCGCGTGCAAAGCAGCTGGTGAGTGCTGTTGAAGCGCTGGATGCGGACGAGGCCTGCGAAGCTTGTGAGGCAGCACTGCGGAGCATGCACTTAGGATTCCCCTCTGACCTCCCTGCAGTGACGCAACTACTGGCTGGTACAGCTGGGGATGGCAGCAGCGCAAGCAGCTACGCCGCACTGCAGGGCATGCTGCGGCGGTCCATGCGAGGCGCCTGCAGCTGGGCGCTGCTGCAGGGGTGTGACGCCGCTTCCCTGCAGGCGTGGGCAGGGGAGGCGCGCATGTGGGTGCTTCGCGGCACGGATATGCACTGCATCGTGTGGCCCACCCTCCCCGTGTTCCGCGAGGCCGTGCACCCCAAGGACCTGACAGGGGAGAGGTACGAGATCACAAAGGACGGGCGGCACAGCATGGCCATCCAGGCACAACCTGGTGACTTGATGTGGCTGCGGGAGCTAGCAGGCAGCATGGCGCTGGTGCTGTGTGCTGCTGAGCCCGTGTGCCGATCCATGGCGGGGAGGGCTGGGCTGCCCATGGCCCCGTTGGCAAGGAATGCGGTGTTGACCAGCCCAGCCGGCACCACAAGCACGACTACAGATCAAGCGAATGCCGAGTCAGTGCCACATGCAGCAGCCAGTGCAGGTGGGTCAGGTAGCGCTGCGAGTCAGCCCCCCTCTGGCGAACCCTGGGGGCTGCACAGCTGGGGGGGGGGCTCCGAGGCCACGTGGGAGGGGTGTGATCTGCAGACCCCCCTGGATGGCTCCGTCAATTCGTACAAGTACGAGACCAATGCCATCGCCCTCAAGCGCATCACAGGCGCCCAACTCGCCCACGGCATTGCCAGCATGCTGCGGCCTGGACTGCAGTGTGAGAGCGCTGCCATGGCCGCCCAGCTGAGGGAAGAAAAGGCACAGTACTCCTACATGCGCGCGTGGGACTCCGACGACGGTGGGGTGGATGCAGATGCGTTTCAGGCGTTTGTGGACGAGAACAAGGTGGATGCCGCCGCCACGGCTGGGCACTGCAACGAGGGCCACGCCGGGGCGGCGCTGTGGGCGGTGGCGGCTGCACTGGTGAAGCTGCACGGGGGGGTGGCGCTGTCGGCACTGCTGCAGGCGCACGATACCATACAGTGCACGCACGAGGAGTACGGGCAGCACAAGGAGCAGGTCCTGCAGCGCTTGAGGGCTTGCCTGGGGGAGGACCTGCCAGCCTTGGAGTCTTTGCAGGCAGCGGCAGCTGAAGCAACCATCAAAACTGAGACGTGAAGCTGTGTGAATATCAAATGATTGAAGCTGGAATCGTGTTTTGGCAGCTTGAATACACCCAACGCTAGTATTGCGTCACTTTGCATGCTGGACTGCTCCACTGCGGTAGGCACCTCATTTTGACTGCAGATCCCGTGCTTACCGCGTTTGTATATTTTTGGTCACCCCTTGACGTGTGAGAACTGCACTGCCGCCCAGAAAAGCGTATCGCGCTTGAGCTGTGAGCGCAGGGTGACAGGCCAAGCCGCTGAAGAGTGTACCCTAAAGCCCTGGCGTGTGTACCACTGCGGCAGCCACGGCTTGATGTGGATGATGTGGCAGTGCAGCATTGACGCATTGCACCCGTGCTGACGGGCTTGGGCCGTAGCCCAGTGACTTGCCTGCTGCAGCAAGGCAGCTGAAAGGCCACGGCCCTTGTAAAAGGGGGCCACACACAGCCAACCCAAGTGCACCTGCATGACCCTCGCATTGGACGGCAGTTGCTTCAGCTCGGGGCACACCGCGTGCACGCTTGCCGCCACTTCATGCAGGTTACAGGGCACCCCCCGTACGTGCACAAACGCCGGCAGCAGGCGGCTGGGCGCCACTGGAGCATACTGACTGGCATGGTGCTGGCTCCACCACTGTGCAGCGGATGGGGGGGGCATGCCATCAGCTACATTTGACCCCCCCGTACCGTCCCCTGGCACCAAGCACAGCAGCGCCTGGGAGCTTCGGTCTGCGCTGCACTGGGCAGCCAGAGCCTGCACATCCCCCCACTGTACCCGCAACTGGTCAAGTGCAAAGCCATCATCCTCGCGATAAGCTGCATTCATGGCGGCATACACCGCATGCCATGCAAGCTGGGTGGGCGGGGCGGAGGCCCCCTCAACCCCTTTTGCGAGTGCCTGCAGGTCGGCATCCACCGCAGGGGACAGCATGCCCAGCAGGGGGGGGGCTTGAGGGCACGGTGCACTGAGTTGGCGGCATTCGAGCTTTGGCGTGCGCACTTTTGCAGACACCAGCCAGGTCACCCGCTGGCTAAAGTGGAACCCCAGGCGGCGGAACAGCTGCTGAGAAGCCGAGTTGTAGTCAGCCAGGAACGAAAAGCCCTGTACGGGGGGGGCATCGTCTGCGGCACTGCTGGCTGCAGCTGAAGATACGGGGGGGGTAGCTCCAAGCTCGTGCACGCTGCCTGCTGCTGCTTGCTGCTGCAGAAGCGACGCAACGCACAAGCGGGCCAGACCGCGTTTCCTGTGTTCCGGCATGACATGCAGAACACCCATGCATCCATCCCCACGCAGCAAACACCACGCCACGAGCTCCCGCACGGCTGTGTTTCCCCAGCGGCGCACCCTGCGCACTGCTGCGCTGGGGAGGGCGACCACCTCCCCCTTCAGCTTGGCCGCAGCGGAGGCGGAGGCGTACTTCCATTGGGACAGCATCTTCGGCACATCATGAGGATAGCAGCGTCCAAGCTCGTACACCGTACCGTCGGGCGTGCACCAGTGATACCCGTGCTTTGGGCAGGGCGCGGTGTCGGGCGGGGCCAGCACGAGCTG
>Ga0307982_1001692_pt1 | contig 17916 bp, 11 predicted proteins | sample OrgLakmetagen989_FD_201847 | JGI IMG/M metagenome (GOLD analysis project Ga0307982, IMG submission 201847) | Saline water microbial communities from Organic Lake, Antarctica - #989 | ecosystem: Environmental > Aquatic > Non-marine Saline and Alkaline > Saline | place: Antarctica: Organic Lake... | reverse complement strand
GCGATTCCGTCTCCGCCACTGATGCCGACCCTTTGTCCCACGGCACGTATTCTTCCCGGAGATACGCCCACTCTTCTTCCTCATGCTCAGGCTCGCGTTTGTTGCTGTTGGTAGGCCTCTCTGAGGCGGAGTTACCCGTAGCAGGTTGTGGCTGCGGCCCTGGCGTAGGCGCTGGCGGCGCACCACCACCGCTGCTGCCGCTTTTACCGCTCTGCGTGCTGTGGTGGTGGCTCCCGAATCGCACTGCTGAGCCCCAGCGACCAGGCGGCGGCGACGACGACGACGACGAAGCCCGAGTCTTGGTTGCCGGTCCGGATCCTGATACAGAAGGGGCCGAAGCAGCCGTTGCGCTTCCACCGTCACTCGCACTGTGCTTGCTATAGTCTCCGTGCGTGCGAGGCCCTTCTCCTCCTTTCGAGGGCGTCAGCAGCGGAGCTACCGGGTTCTTGTTGTTGGGAGGCCCCGCTGCTGCTGCTGCTGCTGCGGTTGACGACGAAGACGTAGCAGCGCTATTGTGGTGGCGGTGGCGGTTGCGGGGCGCGAGCTCTCGAAGGCGCAGGACCACCCCGTCGTAGCCAGACGCTGATGTGGACCTAATGTAACGAAAACACAGAAAATACACCGTGAATGGGAGAGGCGTTGCCCCGGAGAAAGAACTTCAAAACGAATGATAGATGTTTCGAAGAGACAAGGAGCAGCATAAAAGTGGGAACATTCAACGCGCAAGATACGCACAGCCAAAAGGATCGACACGATCTAATGCATCTCTGAGCTATTAAAAGCACAACAACCTAGTGTCGCCCTGATTTCTCCTTTGCAGTTTTTTTTCTCACCTCAGCAGCGGCTCGACTCGCCGCACCGGCATGGCCCACTCCAAGCTCAGCGCCAGTTCTCCCCCACTCCGGGCGCCTTCCGCGCACACCACCCGGTGGGTGGTCACGCACACCAGCAGCTGCCGCCCCGGCCCGCGCCGAAAGGACTCCACCAAGAGCACGAGCTCCCGCTCCTTGGTCCAAAACCCCACGGCAGCAGCAGCAGGCGAATGCGATGACGATTTTCCAAGCCAGCCAGCACCACTGCTGCTGTTTCTTTCGCCACCGCCAGCTGAGGCCAAGGAGGCCGAGGTGCCAGGAGGAGAAGGCGCTGGGTCATCGAAAGAAGACCAATCCTGTCCGCTGCCAGCCGAATTGCCATTCTTGCGCCCACTACCACCGCTACCAGATTTCGAGCCTTTTGCCTTATTCCGGTGGAAGTCTTGCGTCAAATCCGCGTAGCCTGCGGCGAGTCCTTGAAGCAAGCTGTTGTGCTGGTGCCCGTGCCCACCGTTGTCGTCGCCGTAATGATCGTGAGGATGGTGGCCGTGGTGATTAGTGCTGCTGCTGCTGCTGTTGCGGTCGTTGTGCATGGGAAATTGCTGAATGAGTAACGTGCCGCGGGCGGAGGCAGTGCTGTACGGCAACAAGCGGTTGTCGGTGCCGAACACGTGCGGTAGCCGCAGCTTCCGGGCTGGGTTCACCTGAAAACAACAACAGCCGGAATGGTGGTGGTGCGAGTGCGCGGAAGTCGGATTACTGAGATGTTACCCGCAAGAGAAAAAAGAACAGAGAAAAGTTCCAGTCGTTTTTCTGCACGCACGTAAAAGTGGCGAGTTTATATTCAAAAAGGGAAGAAATACAGTAGATGGGAGGAATTAAAAAAAAGGGCACTTAAAAGGAAGGAGGCAAAAACCAAAAAGAAAGACATGAAGTGAGTGGCAGCAGCAACAACATACCGGAATTTCTCCCAGGCTGCCAATTTGGTCGGCCACTTGCTCAAAGCCAAAGGTCGCCGCATCGAGCACGGCCACTAAGGGCTTCACCGCCGCGCCCGTCACGCCCGACTTGACGCCTCGGAAGAACCCCCCGACGCCTTCGGACCTGGCGCCTCGGTACGGGTCCAGCACCACGCCGCTCAACTGCACAGGGCAGGGTTTCAGGTAACGCATGGTAGAAGGCAGGAAAGGACCCCGAATGAAAATAACAAGAAAGAAGTATCCAATGCGGGCACGAGTGCTCTCTTGAAAAGCTAGTGCTTGAAAAAAAATATTAGTTCGTAGTAAAGAAAGAAAAAAAAGAGCTGACGGGCAAAATAGATACAGTCAAAGCACAAAAAAAAGCACGGGTGCTATCAAGTGTGCAGCCACATGTACGTGTACGATGCACAGAAGCAAAAGGAGCCAACACGCCCTCACCGCGCCGAACACGCCGTGCACGAGGTCGTTGACGGGCCGCTGCAACCCCGACTCTTTCGCGTGCCTCCGCTCGCGGGACTCGAGGAACTCGTCGTCCATCGACATGGCAATGGCCTTGCCCACCTTTTTGTCGTTTATTGGAGGACGATCATGATCAAAATGGTTCGAAGAACAGGTTTGAATTTTCAAACAAAAAAAAATTGACTGTGCATATAGAGAAGATACATTGCGGCAGCACGAGGCAGTTGGAATGTTCCACTGCAGAGTTGGAACGAACGTCCTATCGAAAACTGCTGCTTGGCGCTATCTGCGCCATCTGAGGCATCTCACGCACTCCCCTCACAACTTTTACCGTTTTGGTGATTCTCCCTACGGCGGAGAGGGCACCCGAAGTCGTGTGGCTCATCAAGCTCAGCGTTCCTTTCGCGACGCCGCGGCCAAACGCCATGGGGGATTGGATCAACCCTTGGGACGGTTCGTAAAAGAAGTCCTTCACCCCTGTACCCACACTGGCCATCAACGAGATGGGATTTCCCACGAGGTCAAGAGCCCCGACGATTTTGGTCAACTGCCAAGTGACTTGGTTCACGTACACCGAGCGCACCACCTTGGCGATGTCTTGCTTGGTGCCGTACACATGGGGCACCTGCACCATATTGGGGCATGGGTGGGTGTAGGGATGTGTACATGTGCGGGTGAGAGTGTGCAATCATGAGGCAAGGTCAATGTTAAGCCATTGAGCACAGCAAGACGAAGGAGCAAGGCGGAATTAGGTACTCAGAAAGTAGGCCACAAACACGCATAAGAGGCGCCAAGGTCCTTCTTTTCGTCCTTCTTTTTATACCTTGTAGCCTTGCAACTTCAGGGGGGCATTGCTGATCGAGCCGGTAGCGCCCACTAAAATCTCCACGAAAGTCGACAGCGCGGCCGCTGCACCACCTACCCTCGCAAAACCACCGCCACCACCACTGCCGCCAGCGGTGGCGGCCGCAGCGGCCGAGGAGGAGGTGTGGCTGTGGTAGCGCCCTAGCAGCGTGTCTTTGTCGGCTTTCACAAAGGTCAAATTGACCCGGGTTGGCAAGAGCTCCAAATTGCGAATGTAAATTTTTTGCGCTTCTTCTAGCCCTACTTCCAAGCCCATCTCGAAGCCAGAGGCCACAAACGAGCTAGCCCTTTCATCACCACCACCGTTTGAAGCAACGTCCCCTGCTACATCACCATCAACGCAAAGCAACCACATCACCACGAACGCACGGATCAGACGAAAGACAAGAAAATGACTGCGGAGCACTGGTCAAAGCGCAAAAACAAAAAAAGGGTACCGTAAGCTTGCGCGGTGTGGGCGCGTTGCAGTTTGCGTCTTTTCAGCAAATCGCTCCAAAAGTCCCACAGAGCTACGAGCCACCGCTCTTCGAGGTTCAAGTCCAGCTCCTTTATTTGAAGGTGTTTAAAACACGAAAGCGCAAGGTCTCGGGTTAGAAGTAAAGACGAGAAGAAAACGTAGAAATAAGAGCTGGTAAGATATTGGTATCCATGTCGTGCTCGATAACAGTACGTAAGACAGCACAGCAGGAGGCACCCAATATAGTTCCTGAATCTCCTGTCTCAGTTTTTTCAAATCGATCACCCACCTGGAGGAGCGCCACCACGTTGTTCAAGTTGTGCGCGAGCAGCCGCGACGCCGAGTCCGTGGGCTCCGCCAAGACCGCTACCTGTAGCGTGGGCTGAGGGTTCTTCACGGCGGTGGGGGCTAACACCACTGGGTTGGCCCCCGCGCCCGAGGAGTTGGGCAGCATGTTGTCGACCTGGCACCACGAGACAGTGGCCGCCAAGCGGGTACGGTCGCCTTTTGCGAACCGTAAATCGACGTCCTTGACGGTGACCTAAATTAGATACCACAGAAATACGAAAAAAAAGGAAGAAAAAAGACGCGAGCATGGCAGGCGGCAGCCACGAGGGAAAGGTGATGCTTCGCACTCAAGAAACATCCAACGTTGTTCGCGCGCTCAAAGTAGAGAGTGAATTCGACGTACGCACCCATACACCCCATACTCACACCCACTCATACCCACACATTGTACCTGCAAGAGGTCGAGAGCTCGTTCGGAGTCAATGAGGCTCACGCTGAGGCTGTGCCCGCTGACTAGCGCCCACCGCACAATGCGCTCCCGCGGCAACAACACCGGCTCCCACTGCAACTCCATCTGTGAACAGGCATACAGTGAAAAGAAGAATAAGAAGAGATAGGAGTAGGACAATCAAATACAACGTAAGGCAACTCATATGTTCTATGCGTAGACTTCTTTCATAATCTTTCTGCTATCAATGCTTCAAACATACAGTCCAGTCTTCGCTTTACCACGAAAATATGCATCATCATTTTCATTGCGCATTTTTGTGAACAGCACCTGTAGGCACGGAATGAAGTCTCGGAAATGGCTGTCGTCGGCTTCTTCGCCCCGATCCGGCTTCAGGGACTCCCCTTGGTCCCCTACGACGGACGCGGCGTCGGCAGGGAGCAAAAGCGGGAACCACCGCACGTAACGCCGCGCGCCTGCGGTCACTCCTCCTCCTCTGCGCCCTCTTCTGTCACCACCACCGCCACCGCTGCCGTTGCCGTGGCAGCAGTCCATGGCGGCGCCCAGAGGCACTTCCAAGCGACCGATTTCGACGTCCGCCAGGCCCAGGCCGTGCTGTTCGGTCCAAATCGACACGTGCAAAGCCCCGTTGGCGCGCAGCGCGTCCACCTGATGTTATACGAAGGAAAAGTAATGATATGATGACACTGCATCGGAGTGTTCGGTGCAGCAATTGCACATTCAATGCAGCAACGTTTTGGCCATGTTGGCGTGTTATTGAACTCTCTTTCATTGCACAATTTCATCTCACTTCCACTCCAACCACACCCATCCCATGCCCCCTCCCCCTTCGGTACCTGCACGCTGACACAATTCGCCGGGCTGCCTTCCGGCCAACACGGATTGCTCGTCGCGCGCACCGTGCCTGTGCGCTGCGATTGCACTCCTTGCGACTGCGACTGGACACCGTAAGTGACCTGCAAGAAACAAAACGAGAACGAAAGGAGGCAAAGAGAAATGCACCAAAAATATGACTCCTGAAAGAATTATCGATACAGGGCAACTCAATCACATTTGAACACAATTCACTTCCTTCCGTTGTCTGTGACCCAACTCTGTAACAACCACCGTGGCCAGCTACAATTACTACGGTAAAACTACTGTAGTACTAGCAGACGAGCCCTCAACACTCACACCCACCCATCGTCACCTACTCATACCCTCACGCCCATCCACACGCCTCAACACCCGCAAGTACCTTGGCGTAGAGGGCCTGGTCGTGGCTTCGCGGGTGCGGCAAGTTTAGTCCTTGCAACGGCCTTACGCTCAGCACCCCGCCCGCCGACATCACCCGCGAAAAACTACGGTATACTCCTTTCAGGAAGCCGCGCCGCTCTTCGCTCAGAGGGGCTGCTATCCGTTCCCCAGCGTCTCCGGCTGCCATAGCATCTCCCTGCAAAGCGCCGGGAAAGTCACGAGCTAAGTGGTTTGGCGGAGAAGCTCTAAAAGCGGCTGTGCTGCGGCGCCGTGCGCGGCCTGATGAAGCGTCACATGCAGCACCGTTGTTGGCACCGTTCGAACCGTAGCCCATGCCAGCGCCTACTTGACCGAACACCGCGCCCACACCATTGCCGCCGCCATTGCCACTGCCGACTCCACCCCGTTTGCCTGAGGCACCGCCACCGCCGTGGTTGCTCGCTCCGCCCAGCGCACTCCCGCTGCCCCCGCTCCCGTAGCGCATCGTCCGATAAGGGCCGCCCCCGCCGCCGTTGCCGTTGCGACTTGTTGTGGTGTCGCTGCCGCTGTCGCCGCCACTCCAGCCGCTGTCGTGCCGTTCGACGTCGGAGTCAGTGGACCCTAATCGGTCGAGGCGGTTGTTGTGGCTGCCGCCGGGATTGCCGCGGCCAGCACCGCCACTTCTCAGGAAAGGGTAGTGCTTGCGGAGGTCGATGGAGCCCCCGCGGCCCCTCATGATGCTCGGCCGCCGCTGGGCGCGCTGGGCGCGCCGCTTCCTCGTCATGGCCTTGGCCGCGTCCCGAAGACTCCTCAGCGCTTGCCGACGGGTGGCCAAGACTTGGTCGCGATTGTGCTTCACTTCTCGGTTCAGCCGCAGGCGGTAGGCCACGAGCGCCGGCAAGGAATGCACCCACTGCACGCGCACTCGAATCGAGCCCGTCACCCGGTGGCCAAAGAGCAGAGAGGCGCCTCCACCGGCCCCCAGGCTACTGCTGTCGAGGCCACCGCTGCCAGCTGCTGCACCGACGCCGCCGCCGCCGTTCGCAGCCATCATTTTCGCTTTGGGCATGAGCGGGAGCCACCCTTCCATCACGTCTTGGTTGTGCAGCTTGGTGAGCGGGACTTGCACCTAATGGTAGGGCAGAGTAAAGCAAATATCGTACAGATACAATCTTGGTCAAGGACAGTGTGGATGAGATTGCACTCCGTGTACTTGCAAGCGACAACGCAATTCACGAACACAAATATACACGCAAGCAGAATGGCATTGCGGAGCTAGTGCGCGCCGTATGAAAAACGCCTACCACCTTCGCAACCCACGCACCTGCCCCAGGAAGCTCGACGCCGCCAAAAAGTCGTAGTCCAGGACCCGCACCCGGAGCCAAAACATGCGGGGATGCTCGGGGGCTTCGGGCGCCAAGTCAAACACGAACGACTGGTCGTCCCACTTCGGGTTGCAGTTTTGCTTTACGTAGTACGTGACCCGCTCTTCCCACGCCGGCTTGGACGAGTTCCGGTAGTAGTTGCCGTTTCCCTTCTTGCGAAGGCGAGGCTTAGGCACCTGGTTGTCTTCATCGCCACCCCCTTGCGCTGCTGTTGCTGCCTCGCCACCCTGCCTAGTGCTGGCGCCTGGCTCAGCACTCAGGCTCCGACCAGGGCGCGACAACCGAGTCCACGCGCTCCGGAGACCAGTGTTGGTGTTGCACTTGTTGCTGACGCGTGGGTCGCCTTCACCGTTAACATCTGAGGAGGGCGTTGCAGTGGGTGGCACGGAACTGCTGCGGTTTCGCATCTGCGCGTGAATGCTGCTAGTGCTGCTGCTGCGCTTCTTATCAGCTTGTTTTCCGCCTTTCTTTGTGTCGTTTTTCGATAACTGGTAAGCAGATTGGCTGGAGCGGCGCCCAAACAAGCGCTCTCGCAAGTAGGCTCCTGGCCGCAAGCCACCTTGCACGCTGCACGACGCGTACCTGATCGAACCACAATGCAGCACATCAAAAGGAAAGCACGCCATAGAGAGCGAGAGCGCACGCAAGATTGCCTTTCAATACTCAAGATGGGTTCAGAGTCGATGTAAGTAGATAGATGCAGAAGGTCAGCAAACATACGATTAAAAAAAGATGCCGGAAACAAATGAAAGGCACGCACGGGTCTGAAAAGCCGCTTTGGTCAGCGCCGCGGAGGCCCCTCGCTTCGAGCACCGTAACCACTAACTGGTTGCAGCCGCGAATGTAGCGGCTGCGGTCTTCGCCGCGGTCTTCGGCAAACTGCCACACTTCCGCCTCCACTTGCTCAGGACTCGTGCCCACGCTCTTCAGGGCGTCTGCAAACTGCGCCCGGCGGCTGCGAAGAGCTGGTTGCTGTTGTGGCTGCTGCAACTGCTGCACCGGCGACGAAGACCAGGCGAACGAAGACGCCGCCGCCGCCTCTTGGTGCTCGCCTTCACTGTCGGGCACGCTCGAAGTCGACAGAGACTTTTTGTGACCAAAACTGCGCAAATTCGCAAGGTCATCATCTGCTCCCCCACTTCCTGCCGATGCTCCTTTACCAGGAGAAAACGAAGAATTGAAGTCTGGGGTTTTGAGAGGCGCTTTGGGGGGCTCCGCCATAGACGACCCGCGCTTCCGATCCCCACTACTGCCACCACTACTTCCACCTCGATTGAAGAAGCTCCGAACGCTTCTGGTACTACCGAAGCGGCGGCCTGCGCTGAAAGGACCGCCGCTGATACTGCCGCTGCGGCCGCCGCCGCCGCTGCCTGCTGTATCAGGCGTTGCCTTATTCCCGAAAGAGCTGCTGCTGCTGCTGCCGCTGTCGCCGCTGCCTAGATTGCTGGGTGTTGAGCAAACGTCCATGGCCGACGCCCATTTCTCGAGTTTGGCAATTTGCCGGTCGTCTCTGGAGGCCAACTCGTCCAACGCGCGAATTTCGGCTTCCAAGGCATCGATCTGCGACGCCACCAGCATTTTGGCCGCGTTGTTCGTGAGCACGTGGTGCGGCTTGTGCGGACTTCCCTGCGAAGAAGAGGGGGTGGTGTTCGCGGTAGCCGCGGCCGAGGAGGCAGCCGCAACGGCCGCCGCTGCCGCGGCAGCACGGTGCGTGCCAGTGCCCGTCACCACCAGCATTTTCGTGGGGCCGCGGGCGAGGACTTTGGCGGTCAGTAGAGCCCCGTCGGGGCCCGCACTTTTCGTGGTATGTCGCACCCCCCCGGGCAGGGTGTCGCCCCTCGAGCCAGGTTTCGTGGGTTCTTTCAGGTCGATTTCCCGCACCACTTGCTGGGAGCCTTCCGACGCGGCCAGCCACGCCCTTTTCCGCCCGAGCCGCCGTACTCGTCGACGCCACGCCGCCACCTCCCCTGCGGTGCTGCTTGATTTCCGGCTTGATTTACCGCTCTTGCCGCCACTGCCGCCGCCACCGCTGCCACTGCCACCGACGATCCCTTGTATCAACGCAGAAGTGTCCTTGGCACGCACCAAAAGCTTCTGCCGCCTTAGCGGTTCTTCCCAGGCATAGGTGGTCTCCGCGCCTGGCCCCAGCTCCCGCCAATCGTACTCGTCGCAGTCCACTTGCCGAAAGAACAAGGAATGGTGCTCCGTGTCGTTTCGAATCCGGTACATGACCGAATTGTCCGCAGTCACCGGCCGCACCACAATCATATACGACGCTCCTTGGGCCCGCACTTCAACCTTCAACGGTAAATCGGGTTCAGAAGCTGTCGCTAGGGCGGCCTCTATCGCAGCGGCAGATGGGAGTATGGGTAAGTCCGAGGCTGCCCGAAGGACACCACTCTCGTTGCTACTAATTGTCTGTCCATCAGCGCGCGCCTTCTGCGCAGCTAATGTGTTCAACGCATCGTAACTGGCACGGCGCCGCGCGGCGGCGGCCACGAGAGCATAGCGCTCCAGGGAAGGCGCTTCACCAAATGGCAGCGCTTGGCGCACAGCCAAAGGAGCGTCCTTCGCCCATAAGTCTGGCCGGCCAGAGCCCAGGCTCCCAAAACTGTTCGAGCAACTGCTTTCTCGACTGAGGCTGCCACGAACGCCACCACTGCAATCACTACTAAGATTGCCGCTACCGTTGCCACCGCCGACGTTGGTGCTCCCACCGACACTACTACTCCGGCCGGCGACTGAACTTAGGCCACCTAAGCCACTGTTAGCGCTGCCACTCTTACTGTTGCTGTTGTTGTAGCCAGTGCTCATGGTGCGGCGGCCTCGGCCTCTCTCTCCTCCGCTAGACTCGGCCTCCGCGGAAGTGTCCAAGCCTGGCAAGGAGCGGCGCCGGGGCTTTAGGGGCTGGCCTTCGTCCACTAAGGGCACAGACGAGCTGCGGCGGTACGACGGCATCGGCTGGGGCTGCGACTGCTGCTGCAGCGGCGCCGGCTTCTTTAACACACTGGGCTTCATATTTGGGGGCACCGCCCAGGCCAGATCGTCGTTTTCGGGAGCTCCAGCACCGAGGTAGCTGCGAGCAAGGTTCGCTTTGCGGTAATGGCTGCCGCCTCGCCGCATGTTCGAGAGGCGCTCGCGCCGCCGCTCGATGCGCCCTTCGATGGTGAGCATGTGCATGACGAGCCCCCGGACACGGCCTGAAGGCGCGAGAAAAGGAGGGCGGCGACAAATTACTCGCACGCAGAAAGCATTAAAAGAAAGGTTGCTGGGCCATCGCGAAGCTTTAAATAATCACAGAGAGCGAACAAGGCAAGCGTAAAACCCCTATGCAGCTCCCAAGTTTCCATGAAGACAAGAATGCGCCAAGTAAGTTTACTAGGCCTTACCTCGGCTGCCACTCCGCGCCAGCTGAGCGTTCGTGTCGGCAACTCTCGTTTTGATGAATTCGAGTGCGCGATCGAAATCTTCGAGTCGTAACGGCGCTTCTGCAACACCAGATTGAGGAATGAACCCTTCCAGGCCTAGCACCTGTACAGAAAGTACAAAATTCCCCCGGCACCCGTTGACAGAACAGTCCTTGAGAAAATTATGAGAAAGAACACATGTAGGAGCCTGCGCTGTACTCTCAGCGCAAAACCATTCCAATCGTGTGGCCAAAGCAAATGCAAAAGTTCATTTTACAACGTGATACCTGGTCGCCTGAGCGCACGTCTTCTTCAACGTCCGCGTAGCTCTTGGGCTTCACTTTGCGAACCACTACGCAGTCGTTGTCGACGTCCGTCTCCAGCCACAGCCCAAGCCCCTCAGAAGTGGACCACGCGGGCCCACCGCCCGATGCCTCTCCACGCACGCTGTCCACGTTCCTGCCACCGCTGCCGACGCCACCACCAGTGGGGTCGCTGCTGCTTGCAGGAGTCCCGCCCAAATCTGCTGCATGTAGACCTTCACCGCCGGCCGCGCGCCCAATGGTGCCACTGGCAGCACCGCCTAAACTGCTGCTGCCAAACGCACCACTGCTACCGCCGATGCTGCTGCCACTGCTGTTCCCTCCCGTCCCGCCCCCGCCTCCGTACGGGTAGTGAATGTCGTACTCCGACTGGACTTTCACCCGGTCCGAATCAGAGATGAGCTCCTGTTGCCGCAGCGCCACCGTGTACTCCCCCGTTTGGTCCACCGGCAGGCACGCCGAATTCTTGTACTCGTCGCCTAAATCGACCATCACGTGGCGCTTGCCTCGCGCAAACGGCAGCTGAAAGGGCGCCCACTCAAAGGGGGACACTTGCGTGGCGCGGTCCCGCGGCAAAAAGAAAGCGTCGCCCTTACCCCCACCGTACTCCGGCGAGCCACCAAGATACGGGCGGTTACTTCCACTAGCAGCATGCTTCTTGGCGGCTGCACTGGTGACTTCTGAAGAGCTTCTGGCTTCGCCGGCTGAAGGGCCCAAATCTCGACTGTTCCAGCCTCGAGGTTCCGGCTGCACCAGTGCCAATGGGCGCTCCAGCAGGTTAACCACCACGAATCGGGGATAGAAGTACGCAATTCGAGTGCCGACCGCGCCGAGGCGGCCGGGCGCTGGTCGACTCACGAACCCAATCTCAAAGAGTTTGCCACCGCTGCTGCTGCTAGACGAAGACGAGTCCGCTGCCCCGCCTAAAAGGGTGAGGCTTTGGTCGATGTTCAGGGCGTCTAAGCTGAACCCTGGGGACCAGTCGCGCGTTTGTTCCGACACAAATGCGTGTGACTCGTTCGAAGACCGCCCCCCGCGCCGCCCACGACTAGACGCCCGGCCTCCGCGGTCACTTCCACCGTAGCTACTTCTCATACCGTTGAAACTCGCCGTGCTGCCATTGGCTCCACCTTGGTTGGAAGCGGCGCCCTGCGCACTGCGCTGCCGCCACCGCGCGGCTGCTGTGGCAGTGCTGCCCGCCTCGGCAAAAGCATCGGCACCGGCGCGGCTGCCTGCGACACCACGGCTACTGCTGCTGCGGCCGCGCTGACGTTGCGAGTGTTGATAGCTACTGCTTCGCGAGTCCCTTGCAATGTGTGGTAGCGCCGCCTTCAGGCAGAGGCGGTCTCCTCGGGCTAGGCCTTGCAGGACCTCTACTGCGTCCCGCTGCCGCGAGTCGGCCCAGTTGAACATGCTCGCTAAGCTCACGACTTGGTCCAACGGCAAGTCGACGAGCCCTCCGACGGAAGCTTCCAGGAAAGTGGCCAGGTTGCCTGGGTCGCGCCACGCCGTGCTGTTTTGCCCACGGCTAGAACCAGCAGCACCAGCGGCTCCTGCAGCAGCCTGGAAAGCCTCCTTGGCGGGTGAAGCTCCTCCAGCAGTTGACGACGACGACGATGATGGTCCAACTGGAGCTTTCAGGCCACTGCTGTGCCCACTAGTAGCAGAGGCAGGTGACAAGACCTCTTTGACGAGCTTCTTGGTTTTGTCTTTATCCACGGCTTGTTTCGCCGTCCCTCCAGCTCGTCCTGCTGCAGCTTCACTTTCAGGCGTTGAACTTTGAGCTCCAGGGGCAGCAGCAGCACCACCACTAGCACTCGTTTCAGCTGCTGCTGCTGCTGCTGCTGCTGTTGTTGTAGCTGCGGTGGCGACAACGTCAGCCGCGGATCGCTGAGCCGCCTCCACCACTCGTGCCGAACGCTTGCGAGCGGCTGCTTCCGACGTGAAGAGCGAGTGCAGCAGCGGCGTAGCCCCCGGAAACGCGCAGCGGTACTTGTCGCGGCGCCAGGCCAGGCCCGAATCGCCCGAGGCTTCTCCCAACCCTGTATACCCACCACCCTGTAAATCGCTGCCGTGAACCCATTTGGCCCGCTTCTGGCGCGCCGCTTCCCTTCGGTCCAGCGCCATTTGAAGCAGGCGCTGGCCAAGGGAGCCGTCGCGCCGTCGTGCCGCTGCCTCTTCTTCTGCTGCGGCGGCCTCATCGGCAGCGGCCGCAGCCGCCCACTCAGTCTCATCATTCTTGTCGCCATCGTTTTTGCTGTTGCTGGTGTCGCCTTTCGCAAACCCTTGGGCGGCGTCGGTTGCCGATAGCGGGCGGCCAGTGCTGGCGCTGCGCCCCTTTCCTTTGTTCTTGTGGTCACTCGTGTGCGGCTCGAAGAAATGCGGCATCGAGCCCGCCGGGAGCTGCCGGTCGCTCTTGGTGTCCTGCTTGAAGAGCAGGCTGTACTGGGTCAAATTCACCAGCCAGTACGGGCAAAACACCGAAACTTTGCGGTTCCCCGCAGGGCCCACTTCGTTCTTGATGTGCAACACGGTGCGCTGGCCCATCCGGTCGGCGAGGGTGATGGAGCTGTCGACGCTGCGCTTCCCCGCGCTCAGCCCTACCACCACCATGGCCTGCTTTATGTCCTTGAACCCGTCGTGCACCGACGCGCCAATGTGCTCCCCAATTCCAGCCACTCCGTGCCCCCTGCTCCCGCGCAAACCCCCACCACCACTACCACCGCCGCTGTTGCTCTCTTCGCCCACGCTGCTGCTGCTGCGCGCCCGGCTGCCTCCTTGCCGACCAGGCGAGGTCGGGCTGCCGTGTTGATACTTGTGGTGCTGCTGCTGGTGGCTGCGGTCAACTTCGGCTTCGGAAGGCACGTGAATCAGCGCTCCATCGCCGATGCTGCGGCAGAACCCCAAGTTGATGAGCAGCTTGAGCTCGGATTCGAGCCCGACCGAATGCACAGCCACGGCATCACCGTGCGCCAACTCTTGGCACCAGAGCATGCGCTTCCGTCGGATGGACGCTAGCCCACCGCCGCTGCTACTGCTGCTGCTGCTGCCATGCGCGCCAGTTTTGACCCTTTCACCGGCACCGCCACCGCCGCCAAAGTCCTTGGACATGTTTTTCAAGTCCCGCTGGAAGGTGCTGGCAATTTTGCCGAGGTCGTCGAACAGACCCCCCCCGTCGTCTTCCCCTTCTGCGTGAATGAGTTCAAACACGGCCCGGTGCGGCAACAGATTTTCCACCACCAGTGGCGGGTGCAATTCCAGCACGTAATCTACGGTGCCTGGCCGGTACTTTCCTTTCACGACCTTGTCTTTCCCAATCAGAGTGGCCTTGTTCAAGGGAAGAGGCTCAGGGTAGCTGAGCAAATCCCGGCTGCGCTTTTCCCACTGTTCGGGCTTGCTCATGTGAATTTCTTTGGCGCGAAACTGCAAATCGTGCCCCCCTGCAGTGAATCGCTCTAACCGCTTCTCATGAGAGGCATGGCCATCGTTGTGGTGACTGTAGCTAGCCTTATTGGCGCTGCTGCTGGTGTTGTTGCTCTCTTCGTGGCGACCCGCGTGCTTGTTATGGCTACTTCCTTTCCCACTACTGCTCCCGCCTCCTAAACCTCCGAACTTCGCAAACATGGACGATTTCTTCGTCTTAACCGCTGGAGTGCGTCGAGTCGTACTGATGGTGTCTCCAGTGCCAAAAGTATCGTCGTCGTCATCATCGGCGGCAAAAGCTACCGTGCCACCACTGGTGGTGGTGGTGCCAGCGCCGCTACCCCCGTATGGCGCGCCCTCGTCATCGGCGCTCCCCATGTGAATGCTGCTGTCCAAACTGTGCGAATCGTCGCTGTATTCTGAGACCGAATCCGAGTAGTCACTCGTTGATTCATCGTCCTCGTCGCTAGAAAACGTCACAGAAGATTCGCTGCCACTGGTGCTTGACGAGCCGTCATCGTCTTCAATGATCACATCGTTGTCGTTGTTGTCGTTGTCCTTCGGCTGAGGTTCGCTGGCAGGAACTTTCTTCGCATAAGCGTTCGGGCTGGAAAAGCTCAAACCCAGCGCAGAACGCCGCCTCTGAATTCGGGGCAAGTCGTTGTCGTTGGAAACAGGAGCCTCATCCGCTGGCGTCTTTTTGCTTCCCGCAGTGGACGGAGACCTCACCCGAAACGAGGGGCCGCGCCAGCGGCTTCCGCTGGAATCGGGCTGCGAAAAGCGCCTCACGTCCTCTTCATTCTCAACGATGTCGTCATCTGCAGCCGCGTTGCTGGCACCAGCACCAGCACCTGCAGTCGCGCTGCCTCTGACCAAACCTCCCGGCGGGACTTCGTCACTGCCACTGGCGCCCTTGGCTTCTGCCACACCGCCAGCATTGGTGGTGCTTTTCGCATCGCTCTGTGGCAGGGCTTCCCGGTAATAGCCCATGCCCCGGGGCCCATTCTTGAAGGCAAACCCAGCTTTGGCACCCTTGAACGTCGACGCAGGCAGGAAAGACTTTTTGGCGCGGCGCAGCTCCTTCTGCTTCCGTCGCGCTTCCGACTTCTTGGAGGTGGCGCTGCCGCGGCTTCGGCGCCCGCTGCTGGTTTGGGACTCGCTGCCGTCGGGCCCCAACCCTACGGAATCCCGGTCCCGTCGGCTGCTGACCCGGCTGCTTTTGCTCCCTTCTTCGTCGCTTCCGCCGTCGCCACCACTGCCACTACCAGTTGCCTCTTTCTTGCTCGCAGCCGCAGCTGTAGGCTCTCCGCTTGCCCCACTTGGATTACGAGTACTCGCGGTACCGCTGCTGCTGCTGCTGCTGACGCCAGAGGCGGCCAGTGCTTGTGCTGCCAGCGCGCTGATCGAAGCCGGCAGCGCCGAGGTAGCGGAGCGCCTGTTGCCTCCTCTCGAGTTCGCAGGACCTGGCTCGTGACCGTCGTCGTCGCCGCCTTCGTCGTCGGCCTCGCGCACAGATCCCAAGCGCTCTCCACCGTCAACACCCCCACTAGCGCTCGCGCCGCCACCGCTAGACGTGCCCTTTTTCGAAGCCTTTTTGTAGGCCTCCGAGAGCTTCCGTGACCTCACGCCACGAACGCTCGCGCGCCCTCGCCGGTTCTTGTGCTCGCGACGGGTGCCACTGCCACCACCGCCGCCGCCTTCTTCGTCGTCATCGTCGTCGTCGTTACCATCGCCACCGACGCCGCTGCTGCCCTGGATGCTGGTCAAGTCTTCCTGGCCCGCGTGCCGATCAAGCAAGCAGCGGTGCACCTGCGCGCGGTAGTAGCAACTGGACGGGCGCCAAGTTTGGCCTGCTTCGAAACTCAACGGAAAACTGAGCTGGAGCCCCGCAGCCGGCAAAGCCGGACGGTCTTTCCGTTTGGCGTACACAAGCGCTTCGTTCGCCTCGACGACCATGTTCGAGAGCGGAATCGGCGCCCCCGAAAATCGGGCTTGCTTGATCAATTGCGTTTTGCTGTGGCCAAACTGCCAAGAAGCGTGGGCCTTGCTTGAACTCCTGCCCGTGCCCACCCCAAGGCCACCAGCTGACGAAGCACGGTCAGTCCCATGCCCACTGCTTCGCCCCTGTGAGAGGCCGCCGCCGTCGTGATTGCTGTCCATGTTAACGCCTTGGCCGCCAACAGGACCAGCACCACCACCAGCAGCGGTGGCCGCAGCAGCAGCTGCAGCATTTCCGTCGTTTGATTCCGAATCGCTGATCGAGAGGCTAGCCCCAAGGTATAAAGACGTGCGGTGCACATCAGCCAAGGGCACAAAATATTCTTCGCCAGGCAACAGCACATCGTACAGCTCGGCGAGTGAAGAATCTTCCACGTCAACTCTTTCCGGCTCAAAGGCATTGTCGCCACTTTCAAATTGGATGCCGCCCGACCGATTTCGATGATCGCCACTGCCGCTCCGAGCCCTGACGCTGCCGTGCCCAACGCCCTCGCTGTCACTTTCATCGTCGTCTTGCAGCCAGCCCCAGGCACTGGCCCCACGCCGCACGCTTTGGTCCTCGGCCCGGCTGTAGTTGGCGATGGCGATGTACTTGGACGCCGCTTTGGCCAGACGAGGGTCGGGCTGCCGCGCAATCAAGAGGGCGTGGCCCGTGCTGTTCCGCACGCGAAAACACGACCGCAGAGTCACCTCCCGCCCTCCGTTGGCCGAGCGCACCGTGTCGCACACCAGGCGCTTCATGGCCACTTCGCGCCAATCCCCCTGCTGAAGAGGGGGCGACGTCGACGACGATGACGTCAGAGCCCGGGAGGCACTGCCACCGCCAGTGGAACGTGTTTCTGCATCGTCGTTCGTCTCTATCGTTGTGTTGACATCTTGGTTGGCTGCCTCCGTACCTTCAGCTGTACCACTCCTTATGTCCAAGTCAGGTATTGCAGTTAGATTGTCGCCCTGAGAAACGATCGAAGGAGTGCGCACAGGAGGTGCTGCATTACTTTTGTCGCCTGACTGCTTGCGGTTCGGTTGATGATCCTCAGTATTCTCAGCGCCCGGTGCCGCTACAGCAGTAGAGTCCAGCGATGGATGTGAAGGGTTCACCCCTTGGCTCTGACTCGACTCCTGCTGGGCCAAAGGAGTCAAGTCAAAGGATTTGGTCCCGAGCATGTCTGCGGGTACCCCCTCAATCCACGCGTGGTGCGCGATTTGCAGCGTCGCCACGTGCCCTGACTCTACATGTGGCGGGCGCCCCGCGCTCCCGCTGGCCCGCGCGCTGTAGTGCAGGCCTTGCTTTCCGCACCCGTCGCTGAACCCTTCGCCCGCGCCTGCCCGCTTGTGCAAAGCCAGAGCCGCAGCGGCCGCCTCCCTCGCCTGATGCGCGTCCCACGCCCGCCGCAGCGCGCTTTGGCTGCGGCTGTTCAACTGCGCCCACGCGTGCCCGCCGCCGCTGCCACCGGGACCAACGCCACTGCCCGGGCCCGCAACGCCGCCCTTGTCGTCGTTGAGAGCCTCCCCAACCCTGTAATCGGCGGCGGCCGAAGCGGCGCCCGCGTCGACCCGCCGGGGCCTGGCGGGCGCGTAGAGCACCGTCTCGTGGGGGCCCACCACTTCTTCCTGGACGTCAAAGGGCACTTCCCAGACTTCCTGGCAGCGCTGCACGGTCTTGGTGGGGGCAAAGAACAGGGCGCCCCGCTGGCGGTGGCTCAAGTACTGCAAGTGCACCAGCAGAGGGTCCGCTTGCCCCTGCGCGGCGAGGAAGTCGTCCATCGGGCTCCACACTGTCATTGCTAGGGCGTCTTCTTCATTGCCATTGCCATTGTTATGCGCGCCTTCGGCCTC
>Ga0307982_1001691_pt1 | contig 17928 bp, 15 predicted proteins | sample OrgLakmetagen989_FD_201847 | JGI IMG/M metagenome (GOLD analysis project Ga0307982, IMG submission 201847) | Saline water microbial communities from Organic Lake, Antarctica - #989 | ecosystem: Environmental > Aquatic > Non-marine Saline and Alkaline > Saline | place: Antarctica: Organic Lake... | reverse complement strand
ACCTACAGTACTACAGTACAGTTCTGTTGTACATGTGCAGTAAACAAGAACACAAGGCGGACCACGGGCACAAGAAGGGACACGCACCACGTGCACAAGAAGGGCGCTCATTCACGGGCATCTCAAGACCGCGCACTGAGGTGCTAAGAACACGCGCCTACTTTTCCGCAGCAAACACATTGCTCAGAAGCCGCGCATCGCGCGGGCACCTGAACTTGTGGTAAAGAATTCTGAACACAGTATTGACGTCATCTGACGTCATTTTGCTGCAGAGAAACAATCTGGATTCGATCTCGAACGCACGCGCTTTTTATGGCTGCAGGTCACCTCCATCACTCCCTTCTGCCAAGTATCGGGCTGCGAGTACTACAGATAGAAAGAAGTCAACTTGGCGAGATTAAGGAATGTTTCTCGTTCAGATGTGCAAGAAGATCACCATGTTCATGCAGATACTTTAGAGTTCTCCTCAATCCAAACGCCTTCCAAGGAATCTACACCAATTGTATCACACGCACTGCCTTCTTCGAGCGAGCGCAACCTGAGAAAAAAAGTTCAAGCGGTGATGGTTGCTTGAAACACGATTGTTATCTGGTTCGTATAATTCCGTCGTTAGTGCGCCCATCTCCATTGCACTTAAATTGGGCTGGCACCAACCGTTTCGCAGCTTCCTTTGGCGCTTATGCCCTCGTATTCGGGGCCTCTTGGCGGAAATGGCAGCGGCAGAGGTAGCGACGGCAAGGGCAGTGAGCATGGAGATAGTGAGAGTGCAATAGTGCACTCGCCAATAAATATTCATTCACTAAATGAAGGAAAGAACTCTCTTGACATGGCTGGTCGAGCATGGGCCCTTCAAGAGCCTCTTAAACCGCCATCATCGCCATCGCAACAGTCCACGTCATCGAGCGTGCAAAAGTCGCCTGAAACGACATCCACGACTGGTCTCGGAAAGAAGCGCCCCCCGCCGTCACCTTCGAGGTCATCGCCTGCGCCTTTGGATCCAAAGTGTACTCGCAGCGACGCACACGATTCCGCCGATGGTGCACCGCCGTTGCGTCCTCCGGAGCCGTCTCGCGAGGAAGTCGCCAGCATCTTGAGCCAGATGCAGTTTCCACCAACGGCAGCGCAGAGCGACCAGAATCAAAGCACAAATTTTACGATGTCTTTTCCACCCATTGTATTGCCGTATAACTCCAGCCGGGCTGCTGAAGAAGGCTCTAATGTGACTTCTGGAGCAGCTTCGTTGCCGTCAATGACGATGGCAGGACTGCCGAGACCACAGCCCTCAGCGAATTCGATAACTTCAGGCAATCCGTCGTCTCACTTCAATGATGGTAAGTACAATTACTCCTTCAAATTTTCATTCCTTGTTTTGAACTCGTGCGCTTCTTCAGCGGTCGAATGGCTGTAGCGAGAACTTGTCGGAAACAGTCCACACCCACTCAAGTGTCTGTTTCAACGCTTTTGCTTATAAACAGGTGATGGCAACTCCATTGCACAGCAGCCGCCTCATGAGTTTAGCCACACTGCAAATCATCAGCAAAGCATGGAACTTCAGTGGCGCCTTCAGCAGCAGGTGGCAGCGCAGCAGCTCTGGCAGGCGCAGATGCAGCAAGCACCGCAGGTGCCACAGTCCCAGGGATCCCTGTCCCACGTGCCGCAGAATACACAGGGACCATTGGCGCAACAATCGCTGCAGGGACTGGCAGACGGGCCGGATATGCAACAGCCAGCACTGCTGAGTGTGCAGATGCAACAGCAGGGGCCGCAAGCGCATGCACAGCAGATGCAGCAGGTGCCACAGATGCAACAGGCACCGCTGATGCAACCGACACCACAAAGCGCGCAGATGCAGCAAGCGCAGGCGTCACAGGCGCATCTGCAGCAGGTGTCGCAGATGCAGCAGGCGTCCCTGATGCAACCGGGGCCGCAACGGGCGCCTCATATGCAGCAGCCACAGAATTTACAGGCGCAAATGCAACAAATGCCCCAGGCGCATATACAGCAAGCTTTGCAAGCACAGGCGCAGCAGCAACACCAACAACAACAACAACAGCAGCAAATTATTAGCCAGCAACAGCAGGGGGCTCCTAGAGCCATGCCAATGCCGCTGTATCAAACGCCCCAAGCGTTGCAAGGGCAAGGGCAAGGGCATATGATGAACCTTTGGGATCCTTCGTTAGGACTCCCGATCGGTCCTGGAGGCGCTGATACGGTGGGCGCGAATTGCTGTCTCTTTCCAATCAATTTATTGTCTTGTACATGCATCAACACATGCGCACACACACACTGAAACCATGCATCCTGTATAATTTGTCATCTTGTGAAGAGTGAGTCCATTTGTTTTCATGCTCTTTCTTGAAAACGTCTGTTACGTGTACCCTTACAACAAGCTATGCTTTTTTCTCTTTAGGAGTTCGTGAGGAACACCGAAAACTACCAGCGCATTTTGGCTCTAAACGGGCAACTGGCGGGCATTGGCAGCATGGGCAGCGGAGACATGCGCGGAGGATGCGGCGGAGGGCTCTTGAGCATGTAATCGCCGTTCACTAACAAAACACACGACTCTATGCATTCCAAACGCTGAGAAGATTTTGCACCCAAAAAGTACAAAACGACTTCTTTTTTTTTTGTTTGCTGTCTACACCTCCTCATTTTTGTCCTCCTCATTCATTGCTCGTAACAGGCCAATGAATTCTATGTATGGCCACGGCAATCCATCAAGTACGCCTCTCGGGGCGAATCCGTACGGCCCTCCGCCGTCGGCCTCGTCTTCGCTCGGCGGCCTGAACATGGCAGCTTACGGCGCACGGGCCGCTTTACCGCCGCCACCGGTCAACTTCAGTGCGGCGCCAGCCCCTCCACAACCTGCGGGGGCAGCGGCCGGGGCGCCCGTGCTTCGCCGCGCGGGGCGCTGGACCATTGAAGAAGAAACGTACGCGAGAGCGATCATTGCGCATTTCCAAACGGGCAAAATCGACCTTGAGGTACGGATTGTGTGTGTTTTTCGATTTTTTTGTGGTGGTGTTTTTTTTGTGTTTCAAATGAAAACAGCCTTGCAGGACAAATTAAGGTGTCAAGTGAAAAGGGAATGTGTTGCCAATCGCATGATAAGTTCAGACTCGTAGCAAAGTGCTCTCTTGTGATTCAATCGTTGATTTTTTAAAGAGTGCACTCAAGAAGCGTGTCTTTGCTCGTCTTATTTCATGCAGGACGGCACCACGCTCCGATACGCGCTTGCTGCTGCCTTGTCGTGCGGGCCAATGCGGATAACTAAGAAGTTTGCGGGCATAGGTGAGTTCCACTGTTAACTGCCTCCCCAACCAAAAAAAAATGACATCATAATGCAAGAATTCTGCAGAACACATGTGCTTTTTCGGCGAATTTTCTGTGAAATGAGTATCCACAACTTCAAACAAACAATGGAATGTTGTTGCTGCGTAAATGTGCTTGCGAGTTGTCAGGCATTCATTTACCTCTTATTCCTCGAATTTCTACCGAATGAATGTGCATTCTCCTCCTAGGCAAACGCGTGTACAAGTCGAGCGAATTTTGTCTTGTCAGCCGCGCGGAGAAGGTTGAAACAGCGCGGGAGCTGAACGCTTTGCGGTGGGCGTACTTGCGCTCGGTCAAAGACGAGCTTCAATCGCCGCATGCGCCTTCGTCCATTTCGCCACCTCCACCCGCGTTGGTGGCGCCGCTGTCGACTGTGCCACCTCCTCCTGCACCACCGGCGTCGTCTCAATTCACTACGTTAGCGCCGACGCCCGCACCCACGCCTGCTCCTGCGCCTGCGCCTGCTTCTGCGCCCACTGCATCGCCGTTGCCATCCTTGCCTGCCGCCGTGCCCTCCATGTCATCGTCTAGTACCTCGCCGCCTCTTTCGGAAGTCTAACAAGAACAAGAAGAACAAGAAAATAGTGTTCAAAAGGCCGAGCTCCCTCAAGACGGTGCTCCGCCCTCCGAAGATCCGCAAATTCAGCAAGCACACGAGTCGTAAGGTACTACCACCACGCGCCTAGGATTTTTGAGCGAGAATGAGGTGCTCCTTCCAATCTGCCATCAGCCAAAAAGGACCACGATTTTTATCCCCTTTAAAATGTTGTGCAGCTAAACACTTGACTCAGTGGATTCAGCTCACTCGCTCCACGTGCTCACTCGCAGATCTTTCGTCTTTGGCACCTGCTGACGCCGCCTGCTGATTTATCTTGAGGCCTTCCATGTTTTATGCTTGACTTCGCCTTCTTGAATGAACCTTATTCCATGTCGATGACAGTAAAGAGCTATTAACACTAGTCCAGCCCACACCGCTGGTAGTCGCAGTTAAAATTAGGACGTAAGTAGGTGTTGAACTTATAAGTAAAAACAGCGAGGGGGGTCTACGGTCTACGTGCTACTAGCAGTGTAGCAGTGCTAACACAATTAAATGCTGGTGCCTGAAAGTTTACGCATCGACATCTGAGATCACGTACGCGAACTCGAACTCGGAACTCGGAACTATAAGCTTCGGAGCTCAAGGCAACGAACTGGTGATCAAAAAAAAAAAAGTATGAAATGTGAGATGTGCACCTTGCGCCTTGCGCCTTTGTGCTTTGTGCTTTGAACTCTGAAGAGCCTCGGAAATGTTTATACGTGCTGTGTTAACATTGCGATTGCGGTTCATTAATGATTAAAAATGAAGTTTAAACAAATCCGACTCCGACTCCATCTGAATTCTGTGTGTTTGGCTTGTGGCTTATGTGCCTGTGTGTGAGTGTGAGCGCGAGATATAATTTGTGGTGAACGTTTGAAGAACACCATTCTGCGCCCATATAACATATAAGATGTAAGGTATAAATATGAATATAGGAAACGACCATCGCTAATATAACAAAACCTTCCTAATGCCTGTAATGCCTACACGTCTAAAACCAAAATGAAGTATCCGAAATTTCAAAAGAGTATTACCGATCGAGCTTGATCACGGCTCGAAATGCGAAACGCAAACGAAGTAACTGACAGAACCTCCGTTAGCAATTCGAACCCCAACTCTAACTCCTAACTCCAACTCCAAGGCTGCGAAACTGCCAACTAAGGATCTAGGAATGGCGGCTACGGCTACGAAAATCAGAAGGCAGACAGAGATACTCCTAGATTTCTTGTTTAGTCATTTGAATTTTGAATATCTAAAATTGTCTACAGCAACAACAAATGTGGGACAGAATTGGCTGTTAGAAGTAAATTTTTAAGCGTTTGACTTCAGGAATGCAATTCGCACCAAAAGGGCTGCCTCAGTGCACAGTGCACACACACTCATGCCTCTCCATAGAAGTTCCAGACGCAGATGCAGCAGTCGTCGCCTACGCTCAGCACTTGTTTCTCGTCCGGTGACCAGCGCAGCGCTGCGACGTCTTCGGAGTGGCCGTGGCCTTGCGCCATGAGCCGAGTGCCCGCCTGCGAGCGCGGGAAATGAAGAAGAGTACAAGAAGAACGCGAATTACATTAGTGCACAACTGTCAAGAATTTCGCACCAATTACTTGCCCTGAAGAATGGAAAAAAGTGAATCGGGGCTGGCCCAAACTCCCAAATCTTCTCTTTCGATTCGTTTGAAAAACGAAACAAAAATAATACGAAAACTGAGTGAGTCAATGTCTTGGTAGTGGTACCTGGAGGTCAAAGATGCAAATGAGGCTGTCTCCCGCAACAGCCAAGTAAGCTCCTGAGGGAGACACGGCCACTGACGTCATTTTCATTCGCTGTGGCGACTGCAGCGCTTGGACCGGGTCTGCCACGTCACAGTCCCAAAACAGCAGCCGGCCCTGGTGCATCATACATGAGCCGAGAAGAGGAGGGGATGGAAAGTAAGAGTTTTGAAGAAGCGGGAAAACGCGGGAAAGAGCAAGCTTTCGATGAGAGGAAAGAAGCGACACTTTCAAAGCACTACAGGGCAGAAGAGGTCAATGAAACAATAAGCACTTGACAAGGATACGAAAATACCTACGACGAATTATAATGCAGAGTAGAACAAGCAAAATGTGTCGGCCAATTGATCCAATCTTGAATCAAATTACACCCCTTACCTTCCTCACCTTCCACGCCTTACACAAACCCTCCTCAATTCAACTCTGACGTCACATATACCTGCGCGTCACAGGTGACGAGCTCTTGTTCCGAGTCGGTGCGCTGCGACAAGCTGGTGAATTGGCCTTCGCGGGTCAAGTGCCCCACCGTGCGCCGCTCCTTGCGCAAGTCGTAGGTCAGCACCTGGTAGGAAAACAAGAGGGCAAAAAAAGAAGGAAACAAAATAAGGCAAGGGTTGCAAATAGACAAGATATCAAAGGTAAGGCCTGAACTGAGTATGTAAAAAGAGTATACAGAGCAATCAATGCTCCGAACTACTTTTTCCAGGGCGCTCATCATTGCTGCCTCTTCAGCCCATATCTGGTTCATATCTGTTCCATTTTATCATCACCTGGCAGTCGAGGCCAGCCGAATGCAAAAGATGCGGCTGTTTGCAGTCCACCACCAGGCCAGTCACCGCTTTGGAGTGCTCGCAAAACTGCAGCATCATTTCGCGGGTGCGGAGCGCCCACACCCGGACGCTGCCGTCGGCGGCGGCGGACGCCACGTAGCTCAAGCTCGGGTCGGCATGGGCAGCCACGCACGTGATGGGGGCGCGGTGCGCGTGGGCCAGCTCCCACAGGGGGCGCATGTTGGACGCGTCGTGGCAACGCAGCGACGCGTCGGCCCAGCCGGATACCAGCGCTTCGTCCCGGATCCAGGCCACCGCCACGCAGCCTCCGCTGTCGCGGCCGTGCTCTGCGGCGACCGTGCACTCGCTGATGACGCCGTAATCGCTCAAGTCCCACACCTGGCAAAGTGCCGATGAGACAAAGATTGGAGTTTGCCCACGAGTCAGGTGATTGATGCAAAAATTGAGGAGGTATAATCAACAACGTAACCACCGTCACAACGATTTGGGCAAGTAGACTACTCAAGGACGGTGAATTAACTTGGGTAGACGTGAAATTATTTCTAATTCAGTATACTTCCTTACCTTCAAATTACCATCGCAGGTCCCACTCGCAAACACGTCGCTCCGAGTGCCAAATGCCACACAAGACACTTTGTTGGTGTGCCCTACAGCCACGAGCGCACAACTCAAGTCCTCTGTGAGCATCCGGTAGACCCGCCCCGCGGCCGTGGCCACCAGCAACTCGCGGCCGTTGGCCACCGGGGCCAGTGACGTCACTGCGCCTTCCACCTGGGCTTCGGTGAGGAGCGACCACCGCAAGTCGTCTCCGCGCAACTTTCGCACGCTGCCGTCGCCGCCCCCACAGAACACCAGGCCGTCCATGCCCGCCACTACGGCGCGGAGGCCGCCGCTGCACACCGGCACGCTGGCCCGGTACACTTTCTGGGGCTGGAGCTTGAACACCACCAGGTCCCCCACCGTGGTGCCGGCAATGAGCTCATCGCCTGTGCTCGACAAGCACGCGCACAAGTAGTCGCGCGCGAGGCCTGACGACGGCACGGCCATGGGTTGCGGAGTGAGCGTCCACTGCTGCCGGCCGGGGTCAAACGATAACTCATTAACGTCCATGGCACCGTGCGCGCCAATGCACACGTCGTACTTCGCGCGGCGGCCAGCGGTGGAGACCTCACCCCACACGAAGAGGGCTACGGGCTTGGGAAACTTTTTCCCGAGGAGTACTTCGCCAGTAGCCAGGTCCCAAATGTGCAGCAGGCAATCTTGCCCACAGGCGGCTACAAACTTTTCGTCAGGGGAAAAGCGCAGTAAGTCTACGCTTACAGTGTGGCCCTGGAGGGTGAATAGCGGTCGCCGCCCAGGTAAATCCCATATGATTGCCGGTGCACCATAGCCTTTACGATGCGTTGTGCCCACCTGACCGCTCGCCAGGTATGTGCCAGATGGTGCTACTGCTAAGCAAGAAATCTCCATGTCGTGGCCCCGCAAGAACTCCTGTTGGTGCGGGTCGTTGAGGTCCCCCACCACAATGGCTGACCCCATACTCTTGATGTACACTTCAGCCATAGTAGGGTGCGCTAGTAATGTTTCACGGGTGCGGCCAGTGAACCCTAGCATGTGCTCGAGCTCTAGTGGCAAGTCGCCATCCTCCTCGCCCTGTACAGTGAAGCACATTCTTAGATCGTTACGACGAGCAATATACAGGCATTTCAATCCTAACCTTGGTCTCGGAGCGACCGCTAAGCATCTTGCGATCGAGAGTTTCTCCTATTCCACGCCGTGTCCACAATCGATAGCTTGAAATGCAAGGGAATTATTATGTTTAACGGCGCAATAACGGCGCCTGTTCTTATCACTTTTCACAACTGCCTGCGGCCAGCAACCAACTGAGAAATCTGAAATGGAGCTCAACAGCTTTTTCTGGGCCCCCAAGGGGGTGGCTCGGACTTTTATTTTATGACCGTCAAACTCTCACGAAAAACCCCGACATCAAGTCGAATCGTCTCAAAAGAATGAGAGAGGTGAGGGTGATGAGTCCCGTTCCCGTTCCTCAAAACACGCCTATCGTCAATTCGTTTGCGTATCCTCAAGGCTGAAGACATCCTTGGCCACTTGTAAACGACTAAGTCATCGTATGCAGCCGCAGACACCTATTTATCGCCCACCCGTACCTAAACCTGTCAGTGTAAATACTGCGCACGTGGGACGCAATTATGAAGTCATTACGAAGGCCACTCGCGCGATGCGAGACTACGTGACCCAGGGTGCTCAAACCGCGGAATCGTTAGCTACATTACGACGAGAGCGTAAGTACGATACCATGGTCGTTGCTCACTCAGCACCTAACTTATCGGCATCAACAAGCGGGGGCTATCTTCAAAACGATCCCGCAAGTACGACGAAACAACTGGCAATAATCGAGAGTCACAATGCTATGGCTCGACCAGTCAATCTTTCACGCAGTTTTCGTAGACTTGATTTCCCTTGGAAGTCGCCCGGCGCAAACTTGGAAAGTCAACGGGAATCATCGGGATTAATGCTACAAGCAACATCGCCGTGTCGGCGCGCGGCCGCGATGGTGAAAGCATTGCCACGAACCCCGATCGCACATCCACCGGAACCGGTCGAGCCTGCTCTTATTCCAAGCCGCCTATTGTTAGCGACGCAAGCCGAGCAGGAACGCCTCGCAGTCCGCGAGATAAAAGCCGAAGCGGCGAGACAACCCAGACAGTCAGCGTGCTTTCTGAGCCAATCAAAGCGAACTGACTTCAGTCGCGATCCCACTGGGTCAAGCCATGAGAATGACGATGTAAAACGCAACCCGAGAAAATGTTCGCGCGCTCGCGATGACGACGGCGTCAATGTCAGCTGCTCGTTCTTCAGTCCCGATCTTAGCGGCAGAGATAGTCTTGGATGCATGTCTCCACTGTGCACGCAACCTATGGCATCTCAGAGCAGGGTTACTGCCGAGGGTAGTCGCTCAACGATTGGGAAATATCAACAGGCTGGACGGTCGGCTTTGCCTTCACGTTCGACACGGAGCGCTTATAGCGGCAGCCGAAGCTCTTCCAGACACGAATCTGGCCAGCTCGTGACGCGGAGAGATTATACTTTTGGTGCGGGAGCGTCTACGGCGGCCGCTGCAGTGTTGAAACATGTGGAGGGCTTGTCTCAGCATAATCCTCAGACTAATTGTGTTGCCCCTGATGATAGCGGCGTTTGTATTGCAGACGACGATTCGTCACCTTCGTTGCTCTCACCGCAGCAGAGCCTTAGGCGTAGAGCTGCATTGCAGCCCGTAACATACGCCAGCAGCGCTAATAGCGCAGCAGCCCACGACTTCTTCAATGCTCTACCTGGTTCCAGTGGCCCGCTCGGCAACTGCAGCCGATTCATAGAAGTCTGGCAACGCGAGCACGACTTATACGCACCATCTCGGCCTCACACGGCTACAGGCGCTTCGGGCGAAATGAAGCGGTTCCGCACCATTACCCGGCCGCCCGTGCGACGTACCCCCACTAGGCGCGCTTCCTGACCAAAAGCCGGAAGCGCTTTTTCAGTCAACTATGCCGAGAAGCCCTTCGGTCTCTGTTTGTGTTTTACAGCAGAGGGGTGGCCCTGCTTTCCTCCTGAAACGGTTTTCCGATCTCCATGAAAGTTTAAATCTTTGCTTGCTTCGAAAGTTTGAATCTTTACTTGCTTCGATTGCGGTTGTTCGGCCCATACTAGTACTTCTTGTCTAATGCAGCCTGATACCGGCCCCAGGTCATTAGGGGCCAGAATTAGGGGGGCAACAGCCAAAGAGCGAATACAGCACAAAATTTATGACAAGGGGAACTAAGAACTAATTAAGTGTTAAGTCTTGATGGGCATTTGATACACATGCCCAAGCCCGAGCGCCAGTAACGGCGGTGGTGATAACTGATGAGACAGCGACCCAAAGTCCCATACCATATCCCAGATCCCAGTCGAATCAATCCTGGTTTAGGTCCGGTTAAAGGGTAGGGTTAGGGTTGGTGATTATTTTTGTCTAAATTCGACTATACGTGGCTTAGAACAAGTGCTTATTTGAATCTAAGCGCGACGGGGGGTGTGCTCTCCAGAGTCCAAAGCGAGTCGCTCCTGTGCTTCTCTTCTTCCGATACCTTATATTTGTACTGATATGGGCGCAGGTTTGTAGGTAGGTTTATTACTCAACGCACCTCGAGTCCCATTTCTAACTCATAACTGCTCCTGAGTTCTCTGATATGATATATGATATTATATCTGATATCTGATATTGATGTGAGATATGCGCTTCACCCGGGGGCCGGAGATACCCCTATATTCCGATGGGTGGGAAGGCCAGAGCTAGATGCTGGATGCTAGTCGCTAGATCGAGGTTCCAGTTCGACTTCCAGTTCTAGCGCAAAGAAATACGAAAAATACCATTCGCTGATTACTGACTTGCAGGTCCGACTATATGAACCAAGCATCGCAAATTTTGTGACCAAAGTTGGTATGATGATTGAAAGTGCACCCCAACTCAACGAATCTAGTACTGTGCTGCGCGAAAAATACTCAACAGTTACAAGCGCCTAAAGACCGGCCTCTTTTTTGTTGCTCATTCTCTTTCTTTCCTCTAACGTAGTGTGAGTACACGGAAATATTAGGACACTCCCTTTCCTGTTCGTCACTACCACCCATTCCTTGGGATCAAATGGCTTAACTGTTTTAATTTTACCATCGCCATTCAGGCCGTAATTTCGTGAAAATTTATAAATTATTCATGATCCATACAGGTATAAGAATAAATGTTTATGTAGGTAATGGTGAATAGAAGCGCTAAGTCACAGTACCATCCTTTAAACTCTCATGGGGAACACCCGGTGCAATCACAGATGCACCTAATTCTGGTTCAGTAAAAGGAATTCGATTCACTTCTTCGATCTTTGTGTCCTCACTTGGGTCTGGCAGATCAATAGAGAAATCTTGATATACAACCGGACTTGAAAAGGCAGAAGTTATAGTCGAGCACATATCATCGACGGGGAAGACAACGTTGTGATTGCGACTGCGACTGCCAAAGAAGTGCGAATGAATGGCGTCAAGTGATAGGCACGCACTTGCGCTTCGATACCTTGGCTTCATGAGTTGAATCTGACACAAATTCAATTCACGAGACAGACAGAAAGCAAGAATTAAAAGGTATTGTTGTATATTCTACGGTACCAGAAAGTCAATTGGGTAAATTGACATAAGATATGGGTAGTTACCTGCCAGTGCATCAGTCCGAGTCTGGCCAAAACAAGCCAGTACATTGCCAACGAATAGTTTAAAGGTCGATAACTTGCACTTATTTGCAAATAAGCGAAAGCCACCGTAGAAAGCAGGTTGAGAAGCGAAAAGGTGCCGTTCATAGTCAAGGCAACCACAACGAAAAAAAGTTGTTGCATGACCAAAGTTTGGTCCTGAGGTGCACGCGCGCGCAAATTCATCATACTTAGAATTGGTTTTCCAAGGGCCCATGCATATGCTAAGAGCACAATGCAAGTTATTCCACTGATTAGCCCAGATGTAACAAATGAAGCGCTCGTGAATATTGCTGAATTCTCAATTCCAATCATCCTGAATATACCCAAGAAGATATCGCCTCCGACTCCAATAACAAAGATGAGAATTAATCGGAAACGATTATGGGGCCACAGTAGTCGCGGAGGGTACTGCCAAAAACTTCTTAGTCTTTCTCTCATGATGCAGCAGGAGACCGAGGTTGTAAGCATCAACGTACCATAAAAGCCGGTAACAAAAAACTGGTGATAGTAATTTGGACAAACTTCTGGGCCCCACTGTCCTAAAGCACAGATCAGCCCCAATAAGAACGCTGTTGAAGTTGCTATCGTGCACACAAAGAAAGATGCAAATTTGATTTGTACATTGACTGGGTCTTCTTCCCTGCAATATAGGTACCACGAATTGCAAATTCCCATTGTGCCGCTTACTGTTACGCGCAATGCCATAATAGGCACCATAACACGCAGTACTAAGGTCCAGTGCCATGACAAGTACACATCAGCGAAAGTTTCGTCGTGTGGAGGCGTGATGCGCGCGCGGAGATTGAGTGTCGTGCTGGCGAATCCGAGATCTTCTGCGTAGGCTTCAACCACAGTTATGTTCTTCGAAATCATGGCGTTGGCGCTCCAGCTAAAATGTTCGAAGGTTGCCCAGCCAATTGGTGTTGAACGGTCGACTAGATGAATAAAGCCCACTGCACCAGCAGCTTCAAGAGCCCTGAAGATGTCGTAATGGTTACATTTTGCGAATCTATCGTCTCCAATGACAATTTTGCGAAATACATTTTCGGCAGCAGGAGAGCATAAAAAGTCGCCCGATAAAACGACTGCCGAAGCTTCAACCGTGATACCTTGTAGCCCATAGTACTTGGGCTGTGCAGTGGCGATGTCTGCTTGTATTACAGCAGCGTGCCCTGAAAGAACCGTTAAAGTTCCTTCGTAGGGCCGCGGCAGCATAGCGATCATGAGAGAAGTTAACATCCAAAGATTTCCCATAGCTGTCTCCTTGGATAAGTCGACAGACACTTTCGTCCGATAAATATCGTGAATAATAGTTAGATATTTGAAACTGGCACGCTTTTTCGAGCCGACTGCCGATCTATAAGCATATGCTACCTAGAATGAAAAAGAATGGCAAGAGCATGCAAAAGTATAATCGAGAAATGATCCGGTGTATTTCATTCATTGAGCACACATCATCACTGGCGATGAAATGTATGTATATGGACAATCCTAATCCATAGATGCAGATCAAGTAGTCATACCTCAACGCTGGACGGATGTTTATATCATTTGATTAATCTGCAGTTCGCATGCTCGCGCGGGGTTTAAAATGTGCGGGTGGGGGAACTCTGGTTGCGTTGATACTCATACGGTATTCACGGAAATGTGGTCTCCCTGGAGCAGAAAATGGGTCAGATTGTAGTGGACGTCGTCATCTTATCTTATGAGTGGCGAATTGTGCAATGACACCTCTAGAGGTTTAGCCTACACTGGCTGGCTAGCCCAGGAATTGGTAAGCACAAATTCGTACTGTACGGTAGTCTACGTACAGAAAGAAAAGAACTGCAAAAGAAGTACAGCGCGGACCAGCATGAACTGCACCCCACACCCCACACACGGCACCGGATGGCTGTTCTGATGTTCTGATGTTCTGGTTAACGGAAGAAAGAAAAAAAAACTTGCAATGCCACCCTGTAGCTACTTTTTTTAGTAGAAGAACCGGCAATGCACCAATCGGCTAACACTAGAATAATTCTACCTTGGCCCTACTGCGATCTTTTCTTTTTTTCATTGCAGAATCGTATGTGTTCGGGGCATCTGCTGCTAAAATAAATATTTTGGGTCCTGAAAAAAAAATTGACCTCGATTTTTTTAAGCTTTTCCAAAAAAAAAAGTCACCCTCCAAATGATAGCACGATCTTATTATCGATCGGTGCACCGAGTGGGTGTGAAAATGCCCCCATTCCGAGGTCTTCCTAGAAGCGATAGGACTTCAAAAGGCTAGAGCTTTAACTACAAGCAACGCATGATTAGTTCTGAGCATTCTCCTGTCTAAACTCAGTGAAAGTGTTCATTGCTAGGCACCTGATAGAGATGAACACCCAAGCTTTCGAGTGATGATCTAGTATCTGCCGCTGCTAGGCCCGGTTCCGATGAGACGAATTCGATGTGTGCGAGCTAAACCATCTAGATGAACTTCATTTGGATATATGGCGAGTTTATTGGACGAATGTGAGCAAGGATGGCTGTAAAGGCTCTGCAGGAAATGGGGAGAAACCAGGAAGCTTGCGGTGACTAAAATTGTGTTTGTCACTACTTCTAGCACAACTTTTTCAATGTCTCGTCTCTACCTTTGGTGTTAAGTGCATAAGGATCCTCTAAATTATGATGCCATATTTACCATTGCTGGGCAAGTTGTGCACTCCGTTCTCGTTCGTTTCGAGGAAATGAACGATGACCTAGGCATGTGCATCGGGTTGTCGGTATCGCCGAGCACTCATGATGTACTGTTTCGGTCGCTGCGACTCGATGAATCAAGTAAAGCGTAGCGTTCAGAACGAATTATCCATTTTTGGAAAGCAATGTTGCCTATGTCTTCTCGGCTACTTTGAAGAAATCTATCGGATGGGCTCAAGCCGCAACGCCGTAAGGAAGGCACCCATAAGGCCAACCACCCTTTTGTTGCTTAAAGAAGGCAGCGGGTGGATGAATTAAACAATCCACTCTTGAATGTACATCACAGCTGCTTAGAATTGCTTATTTGGAGCTCTGGGTTTGGCCTAATGTTGGCTTTAAGTATCGCATTTAGCCTTAGTTTAGCCTATACCCCCCTGTAGCCGAGGATACCGACCGATCGATAAATGTGGTCGATTGTTAAATTACCGGTTCTTCTATCTGTAGCTAATAAGTACCGCTTGCTTTCTATAGCTAACAGAACTTTCACTTACTCACTTACACACACAGTAGAAGCGGAAGCAGTAGTCGCGAATCGGCTCATAACTTAGTCTCAAAGCTCGAATATAGAGGCATTGACTAAATTAACTGGTTTTTTGTCATCGATAGCTCGAATCTTTTCAAGCATTCTGATTTTTATGCAAGCGACAATTCAGTATCTGTACGCTGACACGCTGATCATGAGAGCAAAACTTACTAGGAGCTCGAATGGACTTACTTATTTATAAAAACTAAGAACAGCTTAACCCCTGCTACTTTCCTGGTGAGTGTTTCTCGAATTGGGTGCGAATCCGGCAAGCTCACTTAGGTACCTCCTTAACTAGAAAACTGGAAGGACGGGATAATCAAGACGAAGACTTGTGGAAAAGGAATAGTGAAGAAGTCGTGCAATCTAGAGTGCCTTTGGAGACAGTCATCAAATAAATGGCACCAATAGTGCTTACAATTGGAGCTGTGGACCGAGGCTGGTCAATGGGTGAAGACATTCGCTTGGAAATTGATACTCAAACTCAAATGAAGGAGGTCTTCCAGCTCATAGCAGCACGCAAGAGCATACCCAAGAGTCGCTTTGTCATTAAGATCCCAGCATTTCTAGAGGCAGCTCCAGCGAGCAATCCGGCGCCTGAGCTTGCTGACAACGAGTGCGTTTTCTTGTTCTTCTTTTTTGTTCATATGTTATTGATTGTATGCCTTTGGAGTCTCGAAGTGGCTATGCTAGGAACCTTGTCTGTTGCTTAATCCACAGAATTTGCTTACAATCTCCTCTCATTTCCCTCATGCTGCTCTATGAAGCTCACTATCTGGCTTTTTATTTCATTCTCCAATGTTATGCTGGTACGGCGCGGTGCGCTACCCCTGACCTGCAGATTTGAGTGGGAGAAAGGCAAAGTACAGGGGAAAGCAGACTGGCCAGTGCGCCGTTGCGGCGTTTACGACGGTCTCCGTGTCGTGGTGTCTCCCGTGTTTCCCGGCGCTTGGGCCTGGGAAACCAACGAATGGTGAGAAGAAAAGAGCGCGTTTTGGGAGATCTGCTCGTTTCCTCTCAACTGGCTCCTGAATGTGCCGCATACTCGATGCCTGCCTGCCATCGTCCTTTCTTTTTTTCTCCGACTGCTCTTATGAAATTATAACTACGATTTTCTCTTCTTTTGATAAACATCATACTGACAAAACCTTCACCAGGTACGAAGACGTCTACATGGATGCTTTGGCCGATTTCTTGAAGCACCACCCCGAGCAGTGCGCGACACTGCAAGAAATCGCGGTGGCCGTAGCCAAGCCCAAGCCGTTGCGCTGCTCTTTGAGAGCTTTTCTTCGCAAATACCCGGAGGTGGTCCTCTTTTTTCGAATCATACTCCTATCGTTCTTTCATATTTCTCAGTTCCGCTATTGCAATCGTTCGAGACAGTTTGTTTAACAAACAAGAGGAACGGGAGTCTAGTTTTCTTTCTCGTATTTGTGTTGACGTTTTAAGTTAATCCGCTTCTAAATTTGCTTTGAGTCTAATCGTCTCACGTGCCACGTCGTGCTCTGGTCTGTGTATGCGTCTCAGATCTTTCATCTTGAAGTGAATCAAAATAACAATTCAGGCGCAGGGCTCATTTACGCTCGACTCAACACTAATGGTGCTGCCACCGCCATTGACACTACGGTGGATAAGAATGCTTCTGGTCTGCAGCGGCTGAATATCACGGGCACAGTACACAAAATTGGTTCACGCTGTCCGACTGTTGTATGAGGGAATTGTATTCTTTAAAATTCCCCCATTGACATAGAAGCCGATGTAGGTACAAAGTGCTGAGTGGACGTGCGTAAATCTAATGCAAGCACGCAAGGAAAAAAAGAGGAGCGCAATTTTATATAGATATAAATGTTGGGTCCTCTCAAATTCTTACTTGAACTCGAACCGTTGAACCCCCATTCATAATACATAATACACTTCCCTAAGTACCACAAATAAGAGAATACTGCATAATAGCTCAATTAGACTTGCCCTAGAGGGCGCACTTCTATATCAGATCTAGACTATGCACCTCGGTAATTATTGGCAATTACGAAGAGCCGCTCAGCGCTCAGCCTCCTGTGCGTAATAGGAATGGATTAGATTAGATAATACTCCACAAATGCAAAGAAATGTTAACAAATAGCACTAGCACAAAGCCGCATATTTATGGAATCTCCAGAACAAGTCTGACTCGGCTGAGTGTCCTTTTGTGTAATGCAATGTACATCTTGTACTCGTATTGATTCTACGACCAGGATGATTTAGCCATAAACTATATAGAGATTTGTGCTCCATTACCTGTGTTGGGCTAAATTGTTTAGAATAGATTACACACTACTCCACTGGTGCAAAGAAAGACAGGAACGTGTTTTCAGAAATGATTTAATTTACACATGCGTTGTATGGAACGTGATTTCGAAAATGATTTCATTTGCACATGCGTTGTATATATGTGCGTGCTCTAGAAGGCTTATGTAACGTATTTCCTCACAAGAAGTCTGTGGGGTCGGAGTACCCATTGTTTGTCAAGTTTCAGGTCCACGAGGCATTTCTCCGAGTCGTTTTTTGCCCGAGCGAGATACCGGCTCAATGTTTTTTTTTCAGGCGGCTTTTTTTTGTTGAACTTTATCGTATGTTGCTTGTTGTATGATCCGGCCACCGTTCAAAACATGCTTCTTACCAAAGTAGGATTCTTTGTTATGCTACGAAGCTGGGCGCCGAGGCAACGCAATTAATAGCTCTTCTACAAATGATTCCCACGGATATTTGCAAAATAGTAGACTAGAGAGCAATGCAATCCGCACCTGTACATGAACTTTTGAAGTCTTTCGGGCGACCCAGAAAAAGAGTTGCCCACCTCAGAGCGATTGCACAACCACACTTGCCGTTAAGCTTCTGTCTGAAGATGGCTTTGAATTTCGAAAAAATGACGTAGTAGAAGGCCGTG
>Ga0307982_1001689_pt1 | contig 17949 bp, 13 predicted proteins | sample OrgLakmetagen989_FD_201847 | JGI IMG/M metagenome (GOLD analysis project Ga0307982, IMG submission 201847) | Saline water microbial communities from Organic Lake, Antarctica - #989 | ecosystem: Environmental > Aquatic > Non-marine Saline and Alkaline > Saline | place: Antarctica: Organic Lake... | reverse complement strand
TCGAGCTGAATATAAATAACAGCAGTACGGGGCCATTCACTATCTTCGGGTTTCAGTTGTCAGTTGTACCTGTGGAGTACGGGTTGTTTGCGTTGGGCATTTGTGATTTCAGTCCGAAGTCCAAATCGAAATGGGGAAAGAAAAGACGAAGGACGTAGCAAACTGTGAAGATTGGCTTCGTTCGTGGTAAAGTATCGCAAAATCATCATTCATTATCATCAGAACTTTCGGAAGTCCCGTCGAGCGTCGAGCTTCGCAGCAGCTGCGGTGGTATTCTTAGCAGCTTTCGCTTCTGCGATCGCAGCTGCAGCAGCTGCCGCTGCCGCCTCCAAAGCAGCGTCAATATCGGCCTGGCGAATACACGCCGACGCATTTCGAAATACGAAGCTGCGACGGTCAGCACAAGTATCTTCCATTGTTACAGCCGTGGTTGTTGAAGCAGCCACTTCCAAGCAATCAGAAAGGTGAAGAAGGTGAGTGGCTTGGCTCTTGCTGCTGCGCCGCCTGTCGGCCGGCAGGACTGTTACCCATTCGGGTGTGAGCACATCGCGACTCACTAATGCCTGACAAGGATGGTCATTTGCAACGCTCCTCGTTGCGTCAACCTTGCTTTGCTCCTTGTGCTGCTCGAGGTTGCCTTGCATGCCATACACAGGTAACGCTGCGAAGGAAGAAGGAAGCACTGGAGCGTCTTCTCGTAAGACGTCTCGGCCAGGCCATCTGGTGACTACACTCTTTTCGTGCTGAAGCCCCCTATATTTGCTATCGCCACTGCTACTACTGCTGCTGCCACTCCTATTACTACTACTAATGCTCGTGGTGGCGGTACCTTGAGCCACACTGCTGTCCACGTCATGAGCAGGCTTGCGGAGGAGAGCCATGGTAGCACCATACGGAAACTCAGCTGCAAAGAAGGCAGCGCGATGGGCCGCCATGGACTCCAGCAACAGCCGCTGCCAAGAGAGGGCATAAGTATCCGGAGTCTCCTGAGCCCACGGTGAGAACAAGGGGGGCGTCTTTCCGTGGTGACTATGGTGGTGATGATGGCGATCGCTCACACCCTCGTTATGATGCATCGATGTCCCCGCAGGGGTCGTAAAGCGCACAGTGAGGTCCTTGCGATGTTTGAGCCGAAGCTCCGCATGTGCTCGAAAGGCGAGCTGATAGAGGGAGAAATCAGGAAGGGGTGTAACGAGGCGGGCGAAGAAAAGCTCACAGTAAGGCAATAAGCGAAAAGATGCATACGTAGAGCTGAAAAAATAGAAAGAGTTTACGAATTCTTGCTCATTCAGTACTCTACTGATTCTAAATCATCACCACATTTTCTCTTTCAACGCAGCTGCTTTCTCTAGCTTATTCATCAGTTCAGTCATTCATAGCAGCTGCAAGCCACGCACCCATGTTTCGCTGAAGAGTGCAATGGGGCCTGAGAAAGGTTCGAAACCCGTTTTGTCTCCTTTTTTTGCATCACCACCAACACCTTCATCGCTTTGACTTCCAATCTCGTCCCACGGCGCTAGGTGCACTCGCGCACCGGCACCTAGCCCTGCTTCGTGCAAATAATAGAATGGTGCCGCGGCTTGACTTCCACTGCTGCTACCACCAACACTGCTGCTACCGCTACCGCTACTGCTGCTGCTGATGCCTGCAAAAGTAGTGGCGTTTGCGCTTCTAGCGCCAAAAGTGCTCCTAGAGCCTTTAGTCCCAAGTCCAGGTGCCAAAGCCACTCCAGCAACACGCACTGAATTGACACCGCTACCGCCGATACCAGGTGTTGAAGCAGCATTACTGATGGCGGCGGTCGAGGAGGAGATGTGCGCGTTGGATTGGTCGAAGGTGTGCACCAACACTGCTTTCAAATAAGCGTAAAACAGGGGGCTCACGCGCGTGGAGTCGACTACGGTGCTAGACCCAGCCTCAGCGGCTGCTCTGAAGGATTTAAATGTGTGGTCCGCACTTGAGGTGCTCGAACCCATGCTATTAACACCGCGGTCACCAAGATCATCGCCAGTGTTACTGTTGGTGCCTCTACTGCTACTAACATCGTTGTTGCTTTGCCAGTCACTCTCTCCGTCGAACTCAGCACGCATGAGTGGTGATGGCAGTGGTGGTACAGGCAGAGGTGTAGTAACGTCGAAGAAGACTGCAGTTTCGCCTCGCTCGCCCAATGGATGCCACGATTTCAAGAAGGCTCGCACCTGGGATAGATTCAAAGAATTGAAAACAAGAAAAAAATGTTGGATAGAATTATATATGACAGATGCATAAGAACAATTTCAAGTACACGTGCACAGTATATGCCCAACGCAACCAAAACAGACACAATTTGTGTACATAATTCGCATACAATGTGCATCCTCGTACCTCGCGTGCAGCCGCTGCTGCTGGATCAAGAATTCCGTCCCTCTCATCTGCGGACTCATCATCGGCTTCTTTCTCTTCGCCAGCTATAGAGTCCTTGCTACTCTGTTGACCCGCTTTACTTTTCGTGCTATTCTTCGCCAACATGCGCCTTTGCTGCCGTAACAGTGGTTGATCTTGTTGCGGTTGCTCCTGCGGTTGCTGCCTTAGTCCGAGCAAAGAGCGCCGTCGAGCTTCCGACTTGGCCGTAGATGCCGCCGCAGTCGAAGCGGCCAATTTCTTTGCTTGTTTTCCGATGGGCCCTCCGGGGTACAAGTGGATGTTCGGGGGCTTGTGAACACCTCCAGGTGGGCCCTGTAACGAGGAGGCACGCTTCCTTGCAGCCGCCGCAGCAGCGGGAGAGAGTGGCGGTGGCGGAGGCGTGCGCCACACGATGCGGACTTTCATGGCGCCATGAGGCCACACGAACCTATCGGCGGCTGCTAAGCATTCCACCTGGCTTGGCAATGGCCGACTTTTGCCGCCTTCGCCTTCTCGCTCTGGGTTCTTTTCACCACTACTATCACCCAGGGCGTCGTCTTCGTCATTGACACTGTTGCTGCTGGCACTCTCACTTTCGCCATTCCCGGTGCTGTCATGATGGTGCCGTGTGAGGCCCCAGCGGTCGTGGCCGCCTTCATCCTGGCCTTCATCAGGATCCAATTCAAGCACGATTTCCAAGTCCACCTATAAAAGTGGTATGACAGAGCACTCCTCCATAAGAACTGAACAAGGCAATATTCAAGAGCTATTAATGAAGGTATCATTGGCGATGCGAGGTGCCGCACTCGAACGAAAAATTCAGTTTGAACACCATCTCCTTTCCTGCCCGCGAAACAATTCTCTCGCTAGATTAGGCATGCACCCATCTCCAGTCACACGCACTTACTTCATCTCCGAGGTAAGCAACTCTTGCCAGCTGGGCCAACAATTGCCGAAGCGACGCTTCCAGGCGAGGCCACACCATTTTCCGCCGAGCTTTCTCCGCGAGCTGCACGCGACGGCGCATCACGTCAACAGCTGCGAGGGCGGCAGCTCCTTGTGCTCCGTGCTCATGCTGCGCGGCCGCTGCTTCTTCCTCGGCTCGCTGCACTGCAAGCTTCCCCCTGTAATCCACGTCGAAAGCGCCGGCGTCGTGCACCCGCACGATGAGCACTACCAAAGGCTCGGCCCATTGGGCAAACACGCCCGAGCTCAGCTTCGAGATCCAGCTGCATGGTAGATAAAGGGTGGAGGTATACACAAAATGAAAACCATGCACGCCTTCGCAAAACACAATGAAAAACACCAATCAAAATAATAATACCCACGCACGCACCGCAAATGCCGTGCTGCTGCTCGAGCCCCCGGCCCTTCTCCGTCTGCCGCTTGTGCTTCCAGGTCGGCTATGAGGTGAGCGGCTCGCTCGCGGCGCCCTACTCGTCGGGATTCGTACACCTGCCGGGCAACAGCCTTTAAAGCCTCCGGTGCCCTCGAGGCCGCGTCCTGATTGGCCGCTTGCTGCTTCAAGAATTTCTGGCGCTGGGCTTTCCGCCACGGCGGCGCGTATTTGTCCAAAGTGCCATTGATGGGTGTAGGAGTAGAAGTAGAAGGGCGCCTCAACAGCTCGTCGCTGCTGTCGCTGAACTTTTCGCTGCCTGGTGTCGTGAAGCCGTACTGTTCGCGGATGTTTTTGTCGCGCAGGGCTTCGAAAGCGGCCTTGCGCTTTTGTTTGGCCATGATGTTTTCGGCGCGCTTGTTGTGGTTGGCCTTGCCCTTGCCGCGGATGCCACGCATGGCCGCGTACACTTTTTCTTCTTCCTTCAAATTCACTTCAGGAAAGTACCTTAAAAAAAAAGCATAAATGATAGCGCATGCTGCACTTAGTGACGGATAAATTTCAGATCTCAACGCTTGTGTATTGAGTATTGTTTCTCGGTTTCTCACTTAGTTTTTTTTTGACTCGACCACTATTTCTAACAAGCTTTACTAACCGTGCGAGGCCGTGGCTATCTTTATCCACCACATGTAAGCGTTCTTTTTCTTTTGCTACCGCGTGCTCGATCTCGCCCAAACGCTTTTCTGCTGCTGATGCCCGCGCTCGATCTTTCTTCGAGTTTCCTTCACGGCTTGCGCGCTGCAATGCTATTGGCAACCTCTTCTCCGCCAAATAAGCTTGCCTGGTTGAGTAAAGCCATTTGCGAGGAAACTGTGAGAACACGTCACTGTTTAGCCTATCAATTTAAGGCTAATTTATCCAACGACAATTTCACACCTGTGCAATTCTTGGCGTGCCGCACTTTCTTCAGCAGTCTCCCGAGCTCTGTGTGCGTGCCGATTGTTGCCTTCAGGCCAGTCAATCTCATCACGTGCATGCCGATGAGATCTCAGCCGACGTGGCTGCGATGAAAATAGCGCTTGGTCGCTCGCATCAGGGTAATACCCTATCTGTAGTAATAAAGCCGACATCACCACGAACAACCCAACGGTCCACGCTGAGCGAACTACTTTCGGACTTAGCCGTAGTGACATTAGAACATCGAGTACCAGGGGTTCAAACTAGAGCAAGAATTGGCATCGTCTCAATGAGCATCCCGAATTCTTTCTCTAGCAACATTTGGCTAGCATGTGTCATTAGCATCACATAGTGCCATTTTTGAGGAAGTGATACTGAGTGCGTGCGTGAGTGCGAGGCTGTACAGGGAGAGTAGCATATTATTTCGTGGGTTCGTTGCTGGCTGGCTTGTCTCGTTCGTATCTTCTTGCCTCCTCTTGCCTCGATAACTTTAAGAAGTAAAAGCCAGTTACTCCGGCACATTAGACACTTGGCGTGGGTTTCATAGTAGTGCGTCGCGCGGCTTCAGTCAGTGTGGAAGATACTATTGCTAAATTCAAGATAATTCCTAGCTGCGCTATTGGGTTGGCCTAGCTGCAAGCCCGCAGTGAGGTTTCAACCGGGCTGTGGTAACTCGAAGATGGCATTCTCTGGAGACTATGGGACAGACCACGTGCCGCATGCTGCTGTAGCTTATTTGCAGCCCAACGATACTACTGCATCAGATTCAGACGCACAGGAAAAATCTCGGGCGCCCAAGGGGAGAAGGCCCTATAAGCTTTGGTCCCATGAAATAAGCGAAGAAGGTCCAACTTCACGAGATGCCATCGAGAGCTTAGGAGAATGCTACAACTCCGGGCGAATATCTCGGTTTGAATTTATTAGCAGGACATCTCTCATCGAATCATACTCAATAGCACAGGCAATCCCAGAGGATTCTGGGTTATCATTCATAGTAGAAGAGGGCGAGGACGGCAATCCTACGTGCGATACTTTTGGCGGCAACAGTTTGTGTGCACAACTCAGCAGGCGGTGCTGTTATGGCGCCTCGCGTGCCACGACTCTTTTATGTGTCACTATTTTCACTGTGTGTTCATACTGTGTTCCTTCAAAAGTTTCTAGAGAGAGCTACGCTCACGAGCCGCTCACGTGAATTCGAAACACCGTACCCGTGCATCCACGATTTTCATCTTTTTGATCTAATGCCAACAATGCCAAATTATTGGTTTGGCTTACTTGCACCCTTATGCCCACTGCCTGCGCGATATTCACTTTTTTTCCTCTCTTGGAGCTGGCCCCTTTGAATAAGGGGGCTAACACACAGAAATTCTTCGTGTTTGTTCGGATTTGAGTACGATGAGGCTACAAGGCTAAGGCAAATGGATTATTTGAAGCCATATACAGATAATAATTCGACTTAATACTTTTCCATTCCACATTCCTTGTTCATTTATAAGCACTCTAGTTCTCCGTAGGCTGGACTTAATTCCAATATTTATTTGCAAAAAAAAATAGTTTACGCTACCTCGCTTTTCAGCTCTACCTGTTAGCTGTTAGCCATCTGCCATCTGATTCCGGCCCTTCGGGACATGTCTAAAAAACAAATAGCACAGAGCCCTGTATTCATGAAATATCCAGAACATAACTAGGCTGAGTTCCCTTTTGAAGGGTTTAGTACAAGTCTTAAGTTTCGTTTCCATGAACCCCGCAGAATTGATTCCCAGGAGGAGGCGTGGGTAGTCTACGTGCGGCTGCGAGTACGACCGCAATCTCCACTCCGGCCTATCTTCTTCTTTGGAATGCTATTTCTTGGAATTAGCTCGAACTAATACAAGCCCAATTGGCACAGACAGAAGCCAGTGCTGCGAAGGCGCTTGCGTTGCGCAAACAAAGCAAGTACAGAATGATTCAGGAGGGGGAGGGGCATTGGCCAAATTCCTCGAAAAATTTGCAAGTAACCGGGAGCTCTACACTCATAAGCCTTCTTAAGCACCCTGCCCCACGTCTAATCTGTAAATCTATTCGGCCGAGAGCGTGCTAATTAGTCAGCAAGCAACTAAATCATATGCATCCGAGCAAGGTTTCCAGCCATCCAAGTGTCCAGTTGTGCTTATAGCTATCAAGGCATATCACACTCAAGCCGTTGACTAATAAGCCAGTCCAGTTCAGCCAGGTCTAGTATAGTCTAATCTAATCTAATCTAATCTAATCTACATCTACATCTACATCTACATCTATAACATATAATCTATAATCTGATCTAATCTAACCTAATCTGATCCAATCCAATCCAATCCAATCCAATCCAATCTAATCTAATCTAATCAGAGCTAATCTAAGCCAATCTAAGCTAAGCTAAGCGAAGCTAAGCCAATCCAATCCAATAGACACCTTCCCAAAACAAAGAAATGCAAGTAAAATCCCTGTAGACGCCGACTAGTTGGCACCCTTCCTGTTTGTTGCTATATCCAGTACCCCAGTACCCCTCGGGGGAGGGACCTCAGAAGATTAAGTTCCAGAGGCACCTAATAGAGCACTTAAGAAATTTGCTCTGGAAGGCCAATTGATACTCCAACTGGTGTCATTCCCCCGAGGAAGTCGATGGGGCTGAGTGCTCGTCCATGTGTCATGTTCAAGGCCCAACAGGCATTTTCCGGGCTATTTTGCCTCGGATTATATAAGATTTGATTAGAAGGGCAACCAAGCATTGCGCATCACAAAAAGAAATGGCACCCTTTCTGTTAGTTACTAAATCCAGTCCCCCCTCGGGGGGGCTCAGAAAAGGAATTCTTTTCTACAACAAAAAATCGTTATAGCAGGGTTTGCTTTGTTTCTTCCGTGTCGGTTTGAGCAAAGTCAGCCAAATTAAAAATTGAAGCATAGCAATCTGAAGCCCTTCAGGGGCTCACCGCAGCTACGAGTGAGTTTGCTGGAAGATATATGGGTTTAGCTCTTTGATAGGGAGGGACCGCTAGGCCACAAGCGGCCCGCTTGCATGTTGCTGTTTGCATTTTTGAGGGGGGGCTTTTCTATTCACTGCCACTCCGCGAACGAGGAAGGAGTTCCTGTCCCGTCAAAGCCTCCTATGGCTCAAGGGCAGAACAATAGGCGCCTTGCGCGCTGAAAGGCACACTTTGACCTTTGCCGAGTAGACCTCGTGTTCCGCATGTCACGAGCTTCTTTGCTCGCGCGCCTTCCTCTTTATTGTTCTTCGGAGTGCGCAACACCCACAAAAACCTCGCTTTTTGTAAATTTTCCGAGGAATTTGGCACAAAAACCTCGAGCGGCCCGCTTGCATGTTGTTGTTTGTATTTTTAAAGGAGGGGGGGGGCTTTCCTATTCACTGCCACTCCGCGGACGAGGAAGGAGTTCCTGTCCCGTCAAAGCCTCTTATGGCTCAAGGGCAGAACAATAGGCGCCTTGCGCGCTGAAAGGCACACTGTGGCCTTTGCCGAGTGGACCTCGTGTTCCGCATGTCACGAGCTTCTTTGCTCGCGCGCCTTCTTCTTTATTGTTCTTCGGAGTGCGCAACACCCACAAAAACCTCGCTTTTTGTAAATTTTCCGAGGAATTTGGCCAATGCCCCTCTCCCTCCTGAATCATTCTGCACTTGCTTTGTTTGCGCAACGCACGCGCATTCCCACTTCTACCCGCAGCATTGGCTTCTGTGCCATTTGGGTTTGTATTAGTTCGAGTTCGAGTTCGACGAGTGAAATCCGGTGCGAAGAATTCCTCTAAAGCTACCGGCTTAGGCGGCTCCTTTTAAGTCATCGAACTCAATCCCCTCGGAGGGGGGGGGGGGCAAAAAAATAGTAACATATTTCGCTCTTTCGTGCCGTGTTCCGGGTGCAGTTGCGTTGCCTAGTTTAAGCGGCCTGGGGTAATGAGAGCCATTCCCTTGCGGCGTTCCGCTGCCAATGCAATACCATCTGATAATATTCCAAGATGAAAGTGAACTCATAGTAACCCCCCCCCCCGCCCCCACTCTTTCTCTTTCTTTCTCTGGGAGTTTGTCAAAAATGATTTGAAAAAAAGTGTAAGCTTTGAAAAATTACCGTTCTCAATGAGAATTCATTTTTTTACGACAGGTTCGAGAAATCCTTGTCCTTCTTGAATGTCTGAAAATGAAGGGGAGCACCTACTGAAGCGGCGCTGCTAGAAGGACACCGGCGGCGGAAAATTTAGCCGCAAGAGAGAACAGAGCTAGCTGCTTCTTCGAAACTGACCCGAGTTCTAACTGGCGGATCCGCTGTTACGAATTCAGATTGAAAGACGCCCTAGCCGAGCCGAGACTCTGCAGAAAGCGAAAGTTGGCTAACGCAACCGGGCAATCCCCCGGAGCTGACTTAGCGCACCAGAGTGCGAAGTACTGTATTTTTCTTGATGGCGCAGGCCACAGACGTGCAGAAGCGCGCCGGCGGACAGCGCCTGGGGATTTGTTTTCGATGTATCTCGAACTCCTTGCTGTGGAAGCTGACCTCAATGTGGGGAACGATCGCGTGCGGATTCTGTGGTCGTCGCCCAGATCAAGGCACGGATCGCCTGGGCTAATGTGGGATATGGCAGATGAGGGGATGCGCCCAGCACACTTGGCATTCATGGCCTCGTGCGCAGGGCATATCTCCTCGGAAACTCTTTGCTCTATAAGCCGAAAAGAAACCAAAACCAAGAATTGCGAGCATAAGAAACGTAAAAATCAGTTTTTTTTTGGTCCGACGCTGGTCCGACGTCACCCGCCGACAGAAGAAGATTTTTTTTTGGTCCGACGCTGGTCCGACGTCACCCGCCGGTGTCGCTGGTCAAGTTTTTCGGCACAGGCTCCATCTCCGAAAGGCAAAACCACGCCCCCCATCCATCATCCCTCATCCCTCATCACGGGTCAAGTTTATGATAAACCTCATCTTTTCTACTGCTAACAATGCAGCGTAACAGGCACCACGGGGATCGGCTGACGGCCAACCTTTAGCTCTGGCAACAATCTGAAATAAAAGTATGAGTAGCTTTAAACTCTCTCATTCGCATTCGTAGTCTATGTTGCTCATAAAACAAGTTAAAAAATGCTGTCTCTTACTACTATACGGGAAGGTTATAGCGGCCACGATTGACCACAGTGAGCACAACCGTAGCCACAAGTTTGGAAATGTGTCAGCGCTCTCGAAACTTCAGGCTCGAATACACGAGCTCGAAAATATTTATGAGGACAATTCTGTCTATCGCAAAGGTTGGATCATTCCCCCAACTCCACATTCTAGGCTCGGCAATGCGCTTCAGAGCTGGTATGAAGGCAAAAACGTATCTGTTGTAGTCCTAGGTTGCTCTTCAACTGCCGGGGCTGGAACCAATAATGATTATTTCAATAATCTAAAAGTCAGTAAACGCGTACGTAAAGAGAACTCAGCTCACACACAGCAGATTGGCTATGAACATGTTTATTTTGGATCGTTAGGCAAACGCATGGCAAGATGGCCACGTCCTTTCAAAGCTACCGCCAGGTTCTCAAATGCAGCTCACGGGGGCACTACTACTTTTTGGCAAAGTCTTTTGATGGACTCTATCGTGGGTGATCACGTAGATATTCTTTTCTGGGAATTTGCGATTACTGATAGGTACGCAATTTCCGACGCATTCTCCACGAGGGACATTAGTTAGCCACAACGCCTCGATTGACTTATTTCTCAAGCATGCTGCGGAACTTGAGTCGAAGCCGGCCGTAGTTCTAGTTTACTTCTGGGACCGAGCGAAATGGCCAATGCAGGTGACAACATGGGAGCAACACCAGGAAACGGTGAATCGCTACCGTAAGCGCGGTATGGATATTACTGTTCTCTTGGGGGGTGAAATGGCACTGAATATTACTCGAGATCAACTCGATCTCACAAACATGACAACTGGGGAAGCTCAGAGGCAGTTGTGGAGCACAACAATGCACAATGGGTTCGATCACCACCCATCTTTGTGGACTCATGAGGCGGTTGCAGATGCCTTGGAACTTGCGTTCGCTGATACCGTTTTGGCAGCAGCGAAAGAGCGTACGCAAAATGCACGCCCCATGGACTCGAGCAGTTATTTTCTAAATAAACATTCGGACGTTTCTCTGCACTATATAGCTCCAGCTGATCATCTTAGAAGCTTCAACGCAGATGGTGGTCATTGGCGCTGGGCAGCAAACATGACGGCAAGCCTAACGTCTATGACGCCGCAATATGGCCGGAGCAGAAACGGAGCTCATGCTTACTTCGATACTGAAATTGAAGAAGGCTCAAAAGAATCTGCTCAAAGACTTGATAGGAAACTTGATGAAGTTATTTATCCTTGCGGAAGCGATAAATATCAGCAGTACAGTGCATATTTTGGCATTCCACCATTGGGGCTGAGTTGGAAAGCAGTTGAACTATCACTTCTAAATTGCTTCCAATCAACAAACCCAGACCTTGTCTTGACAATTTCAAGAAAGAATTCCAGTGACGTTGTACTCCGGCGCCCGTTGTCGTGCAAAATACCGAACCTTTGGTGGAAGTGCGTAAAAGTATTTTCTGTTATGATGGACTTCGAAACTGCTCTGAATTCGAACAATCAATCAGACGTGTACAGTACTATAGACTGGACTGAAGCGCTTCATTTTACCGCTTGTACCGAGGAAAAAGTTGCGTCCGCTCCAAAAGGACACATGAGTCTTCGATGGGTCCTTGCGTATGCGGGTGATTTCACATAGCGTGAGCTGCTTTGATGCATGGGTGGTTTAGAATGTGGCTTTCCTCTTTTGCTGTGCGGGCCATCTCTCTGCACTTCGGAACGAAATGAGATGAAATAGAACACAGACTACCAGGTGTGATAATGGGCGAAGAGGGGCCAGAGCTAGATAATCGAGGGCTGGCGCGCTGAAAGGGGGTGTATCATGCGGTATCATTTTTGAGGGGTGATTGTTGTAATCCTCGAATGGAATTTACGTTGAACGTAGAACGTAGGCCATAGCTATCATTAGGCCCTCAGCCTCAGTTATATGAAATATTTCGGCTTTTCTTCTTCAAAAAGTATCGATATCAATTAACCACGTTTAATCAAAACTTAGTTCACTCACTCGTGCTGGAAGCGGCCTACTATTTACAGCGGGGGATAAGTCTTATTTTCCTTAAGCAATATGCGCCTGCTTCCTTTCAGGGCCCTTAATCTTAAAGGCCCTGAGCCAAAGTTTTCAACTACTCAAGCACCTCCATTTTGTTGTCGTCTCCAGCGCCAAGTTCATTGAGGTCCAGCTTTTCTTGACCATCGAGACCTAGCGCATCACCGCTGTTGTTCTCTATTGACATGGGCACATCCGCTGCTGTTTGCCTCACGCCCAGCAGCGCCAAAGATTTCCGGTAGCGTTCCGATTCTCCTAGCAGTGCTTGCTCTGGCAACTGCTTTCTGGGAAACACGGCGTTAGTTAGTGACGGTTCGTCAAAAGGCGGCCGTCGTTTGAGCCCTCCATTCGCGATCGAAGCAGCAGAGGAGCGGCGCAAGTGCGCAGCAGCAGGCAAGCGGCGCTTGTCTTCAGCCTGTACGCGCCCTAGGGTCACTGCGCGCGGTGGCCCTCCACCAGGATCGACTCTTGCACCGCTGTTGCTTCCACTACCGCGCCCCGCTAGCCCACCTCCTTGATGAGCACTGGGGTTGGAAGGTGAAGACCCGAGAGCGCCACGCCCGGCACGCCTCGACAAGCCTCGATCAGGCGCCTGCGACACAGCGCGGGCTACGGGAATGGTCGAGAAACCACGGTCTTTTCTAGTACTGCTGCTGCTGCTGCTGGCGGACGTATCCACAGACGCTGACGCGGCCGCTGAAAAGTTGTGAAAGATCCCCTCGGTAAGCTGGTGCGGCAAGGTAGTTAACGAAGGCCCCAAGCGTGAAGCATCTTTAGATGAAGAAGCGCCAGAGCGTAAGATATGCGCTCCATTGCCTTCCAGCGCAGCTGCCCACTCGTCGCCGTCTGCCACCGTAACCTGCACACCGGCCAACCCTCCTCGTAAGCGGCCACGGACGGAAGCCGAATACGCACCCCACCCGAGGTGGTTCCGGGCGGCAACGCGATAGCAAGCTTCCGTAGTGACGCCAGGCTCGACTACCGCAGAAACAGCAGTAGAAGCAGTGGCCGTGTCGTCGTCCATGGCTGTGTGCACGACCTCGGCTACATGTGTGAAGTGCGGGGCATGCTGCTCGGCTTGCGCCGAAGACAGCTGGTTCAGCTCTGCGATTTGTTCCGAAAGCAAGGCTGAAGCTGATGCTCCTGAGGGTGTGGATGAGCTGAGGCTGCTCTTGGTCTTCGCACCGCTACCTTTGCTCTCACTAACATTCCCTTTCGCGCTGCCACTGCTGCTAGTGGCGCTCTTTTTTGAGGCGCTATCCGCATGTGAGGGCAACAAATCAGACCAACCTAGCGAGCTTCCCTCGTGCACCGTCGCCCAGTGGCCTTCGAGCTGCTGCAGCACCACTACGCCAACGGACTTAGCACTATTTCCTCCTCGTTGGTCACCATCAGTGGAGTTGTTGTCATTATGAACAACACCTCGATCGGGCGCAGGCAGCGCCACCGTGCACCGCAAGCGCCGCTGCACTCGGTACTCGTCGATTGGCCAGCCGTTGTCAATTGGAGCGCTCCAGGTAAGGTGGCACACTGGCTGCAACCCATCATCACCGCTGCTGCAACTGCTGCCATTGAGCCTGGAACGCGTTTTGCTAGCCTGCAGCGGTGCGCTCGCTTTAGAGTTACTTTTTTGAGGAGGAGCCCCGGAAAGACTGACCTGAGCGACGGCTATTGCCAAGTTTGGTGGCGGGTCGGGTGGGCACGGTTGAGTGCGAACTTCCACGGTTGGTGGCTCGCCTTCGACCCACTCTGGGTTCTCAGCCGCTAAGGCCAATGCAGCAAGGCCGTGGTTTGACTCAGTCGACATCTCTTTACCTGCGCCACTGTCTGCCAATGTCTCGTCTTCCTCACCAACGCTGCTTAGATTTTCAGCTCCTTTCTTAACGGTTTGACTACCTGAAGCACCAGAAAGCGACCAGGGCTGTTGTTCTTGTGAAGGCCTGGCAAACCGAACCCTATACACGGCGTCCGGCCTCAGACCGCTCAAAATCACGGTAGACCCACTTCGTCGCACGCCATAGACATCACTGCCAGGCGCAGCCCCGTATACTCGATCGACTTCTAGAGCAGCCGCAGCGTGCCTTTCCGCAGAGGTCTGAGCCATCTTGGCAGCTTTGCTCAATTTGATCGGCGCGTCGGAAATTGCCACTTCAATCAGACCGGCTACATGCGACCCGTCAGAGGCGATCGGTGGCGGCGGCGGTGCTGTTAAATTTATGTTTTGGTCGCCACTGCCACTGTCAACTTCAGAAGTGGCTCCGTCTGCCACAGCGCTCTCATCTCCAGGCGCTGCCATAGGACTAGTATAGTCCTCCACAAGCGTCGCAGTAAGCGTAAACAGGCGGTTCTGCCGACCGAGGGACCACGCGGCATCGGCAACGAGATCCGGCAAACCAAGCACTAATGAGCGGCTGCCTAGGTCTCTGTGGTGATGGTGTTGTTTATTCATGGAGGTCTGAGACGATAACGATGATGACGATGACGACGATGAAGAAGATGAGGGAGGTGGGAGTACTGGCTCTGCTACCAGCACTGGCGCAAATGTATCCATGGGGTCAATCACTGGAGCCCCGAATCCTCCTAGACCCAAGCCTGCGCCTCCTCCCTTACTGCCGTTGTTGTTGTTTATATCGCTGTGGCGGTGGCGCATGCTCACTTGTGCGTCGAGTCGCTCAGCCATGGCCGCTCGTCGCTTCGCCCGCCGGGATGCGTCCACCGCTTCTTGGGCCGCCACGTCAGCGCGCGCCCGGCTTGCGGCTTCCTGCCACACGTCGCGCAGCACTTGGCGGGTGGACACGCCCCTTGCTTGGGCTTGAATCAGAGAAGCAGCAAAGTGCCGACCCACCTGCTTAAGTTCGCGAACGGTGCGTGAAAACGGGGAAGAAAGTACAAGCAGCGATGATAAGCTGATGCTAGTAAGGCGCCAAAATAGTAGAGCAGAGACGAACTGGGAATCTACATGAATGACGTGCCGCGCATATTGCGCCTAAGAATAAAGAAAATAATGGCACCTCGCCGCCCGACATGGCGTCATCGAAAGCTGCGTGCAGTCCAACGGCTAGCATCCAGCACGCTCTCAGCTGCTGGGGCGCAGGCGGCAGTTGCGGCTCCGCGGCCGACACCGTTCGCTCAAAGATCGGCTTGAGGGCTTCTTGCTCCACTAAACAGCGCACCTGGGCACCATGAGCATCCAGTAGCACATATATGAGTAAAAGAAAGGAAGGAGAGTCTCAATTTCGAACAACAGAGATTTCCTATTCTCACCCCACCTGAGTCCACTGGTCTCGAGCAGCAATCACGGCACTGTCTTCGTAACGAAACGTAGTCTGCATGAGCTCCGTCATTTCCTCTGCGGCTGCTTTTCGAGCATCGGTGACCGCTGCCCACACCACGTACCCGTCCGCTTTCCACTCCAAGCACGCTCGCATGATGCCTTTCACGTACGAGTGGTTACTGTACTCGGCCGCCAGTGGTGGGTAGTCGACCATTTCTCGCTCGCGCGTGTCTGGAGAGATTTCGTTCGACACTGCGAGCGCGAGCTGAGTGGCGGCAGAAGCTGCAGCAACATTCGCCAATTCTTTGGTTTTCGCAGCGCCTAATTTGCCGAGCTTGGCCCGAGCCGCTCGGTCAATGGCCGCGTCGTCTTCTTCTGATTGGCCGAGAGCGCCGGCACAGCCAGTGCGGTAGGCCTAAAAGGTACACGTATATATACAGATTTAGTGGGGCGGTCACCGGCGGGTGAGGAGTATTAAAAAAGTACTCAAATGCGCACATGTGCGCGTTTGTGTAAAACGTGTGCTATCCTTCCCTAGAGTGCTTCCTGACCTTGAGACCAGTAGAAGGCCAAATGCGACCGAAACGTCCTGCCGGTGGAGTGAGATCGTAAGGCCTAGCGCGCAACTGAATCTGTTCTATGAAGCCTAAGATTGGCTCTTTGACGCTGTCAGGCGCCCCTTCAGGTCGCTTGGCTGTTTCCTTTTCATTGCTCTTGTCCCCACTTTTGCCTGCTCCCTTGCCGTCTTCCTCTCCGTCTCCCTTGTCATTGCTGTTTTCCTGATCTCCCGCGCCCCCATTGATCATTTTCGCGAGGCGCTCGTCGTCGCTCAATTCGACGGTGAAAGGTTCGAGGAGTTTGGCGAGGGCAACAGTCGCCGCCACGCGGCTTAGCCACTCCGCTAATTCGTGGCCGTTCCAGTCTTTAAAGCGTGACAATTTCATGCAGCCTCTCAAAAAGGCAAACCTACAGTCAATTGAGAACAGGAAATATGAATTGAAAAATGAGTGGAATCGCAACCAAAGAATAAAAACAGGGCTGCCAGAATTGAGAACACTATTTTGCCACATCGTATGCACAACGGGCAAACGCGTACTCAGACAAAAATGCGTAAAAGAGCATGCCATATTTCATCTCTTGCAAACCCACGTGTGCAGCATGCGAATGCATGTAGCACATGTGCGCTAACACACACACAGACACCAACCTACCTCGCGCGGGCTTCAACCCGACACCGTCGGCGGCGCAGCCGGTCCCGGCGGCTCGGCTCGTCCAGCTGCTTCCACCATTCCGCGCGCTGAAAGAGCTTCACCCGGCGTTCGGCCCTGGTGACCGCTTCTTTGACGCCGTAGCGTTTGCGGCGCCACCGCATGCCGTCGAAATGGTCGTCTTCTTCGTCGTCGTCGTCGTCAGCCTGATCCTCGTTGTGGCCGTCGCCCCGCGCTTTGTCATTGCCGCGGCTGGCGCCGTCTTCGGGCTCGGAGCCACTGCTGGTGTCCATGTCACTTTCGTCGTCATCGTCGTTGTCGTGTCCCGTGCTTGGCACATTGAGGATTTGTTTTGAGGGCTTGAGGTTCCTTTTCAGCCACCCTCGCACGCTTTCACCGCGCAGCCTCGCAGCTTCCTTTGGGTTCAGCAAGTCCAAACAGGCAGAGGCGGAGAGCCGCGCTGAGGGGTCGCGCAAGAGGCAGCCGCTGATTACGGTGCGTAATGTGTCGCCAAAACGAGGCGCAATGATGTTCTCAACTTGGTGCCGCGACAAACGACTCACCTTTCAAAAGAAAAATATTTCATGAAATTGCGAGGTAAACAACGTTGGCAACACAAAAACACAAAAAAAAAAGTTTTAAAAAAGTACTGGAATACAGTGCAAGAAGAAAGATGAGGATTAAGAAGCTTTCAAGAAGAACGCTCTTACCCCCCCCCCCTATAGAACACCATGAAAGCCTAGTCCCATTTCACCCGTCCATGCGGCCATCCAGCTAGGCTCGCTCTTGCTGTGAGCTCGAGCCCCAGGCACCCTAAATACCACATGTCGTGGCTCGATGACCGCCGCGGCCGCACCTGACAAGAAAAATAAAGTGCAGGTGGTGTGTGGTGTGAGATAAACAAATATACAAAGATGACCAATCACGAGAAATATTTCATTGAGAGAAGATGGAGCGTTCTATAACACTGATAGAAGGAGAAAGGAGAAAGGAGTAGACATCGAACCTCGCCAGGAGATAGAGCGCCGGCTGTAATTCCCGAAAGACCTTCTTCAAAGACTCCCCGAGCCCCATCGTTATCGTCTAGATCTGCGTAGCCAGGTGGGAGCGCATTCTCCGTCCACACCTACATGCCGCAAAAGAAGAAAATTAGTATGACCAGGGGGGGGGTAATTTGAGGCCGCCAAGAATACAGAGGTGGCTGACACAACGAACGAAATCCTAGCCTGTGTGTACAGAGGTGGCCTTCCTTTCTCATTACCAGTTCTCGCAGCGTCCACAAGCATGGCTGTGCTTCCGTCTCGTGTCCACGGGTAGTTCCATTCATGAAGGAAGACACCATTTGTGCACTCGAAGAAGTGTTGCTCGTCGTTGTCGGGTTTTGATTACTAGGAGAAGGAGGAGAAGTGGGGCTGCTAGGGCTCATCGCAGCAGCAAAGCTGCCTGTGGTAGCTTTGCTTGGGCTGCTATTAGGCCTCGAAGTGCCTGCCGCCGCCGCCGGACTTGTTTTCAACACGTCGTTGAGCGGCAGCAGCCCTACGCGAGAAAGGTCGTGCACTTTGGCTTCTGGGACCGCTACACGCGTGGCCTTGGGAGGGCCGCTGGGAACGTTAGACTCTCTGGCGCCAGTGCC
>Ga0307982_1001688_pt1 | contig 17951 bp, 16 predicted proteins | sample OrgLakmetagen989_FD_201847 | JGI IMG/M metagenome (GOLD analysis project Ga0307982, IMG submission 201847) | Saline water microbial communities from Organic Lake, Antarctica - #989 | ecosystem: Environmental > Aquatic > Non-marine Saline and Alkaline > Saline | place: Antarctica: Organic Lake... | reverse complement strand
AAGTGCGTCTCCAGCTGGTGAGGGGTCGTGCACAGCCCACCGCAGGACAAGTGTGGGCTTGAACACTGCATGCAAAGGAGCTGTGCATGCCCACATGAATGCTCCGCAAGGCACCGTGAGCCCCTCCAGGTGCACTTCGATGCAGTGGGCTTTTCCGGCAGAGTTCTCACCAGCATTAGTGCACCTGCTAGCTGGATGCTTGAAGCTGCGCGAAGGGGATCGCTTCACCATGGATCCGGACCATGTCTTCCACCAACCATGGTTCCGTGACTGCAACTGCTCAGATGGACACTCTGCAGCTAGATACAGGTGTGTTGGCCAGCTGCACTGCAAAGCACGCCACGAAAGTGGGCTCAGAAAAGCACGCAGGAAGACGAAGCGCATGACATGCAGCGCCCCTGTCGCGTTTGGCAACACAGCCCACAGCGCCAGCGAGCGCAGCCCCGTACAGGAGCTTATTTGCACCTTGAGCCGCCCAGCTCGCCAGTACATCTGCGCAGGCAATGGCGGGGGAGCGGCAGCGCCTGTGCTCGCCTGCAAGAAGCCTTCCCCACGCTGGCACCGTGGTCGATTCTTGCCGGTACCTGACATTTTGACGCTACTACAAGATCTATGACGCTACTACATCCGCAGATAGGCTTCAGCTATAACTTGTCATGGTATTGCTTTCTTAATATCTTAATGTGGACCGGCCCGCTCCGCTCCTGTTCTGCAAACTTGACCAAAGGTCGAATCGTGAAAGTCCCTCACATGCAAGTCATGAACGGGGGCCTGGCGACAAGGGGACGCAGCTTGGCCTGGAGCAAACGGAGCTGGCAGGGGAATGACCTCATCAAAATGTCATTTTACTCATTTCCTTGCCAGCTTTGACACACCCCTCGCAACTGCAATAAGTCAGTCGCTTCCCGTGGAGTCCGGAGTTTCACAAATTGACAGCCATGGCCGGTTCAGGAGACGCTGCCCAGCAGCAAATTGTGCAGAAGTTCAAACAGATGCGCGCACTTGAAAGTCAGTACATTAGTAAAATCTCAGAGCTCCAAGCAGACCTCAGAGAGCACGAGTAAGTACTGCTGCAGCGTACGTAGTGACGCTTCCGTTGTGAATGAAACGCTGTCGCAGGATGGTTCTCGGCGTACTTGGCCCATTGCCCGAGGGAAGAAGGTGCTACAGAATGGCAGGCGAGATGCTTTTGGAGCAAACCGTCAAGGAGGTCAAGCCCTCCGTGGAAGAGAAGCAGCAGAGTGTGAGTTTGTATGCCATGCACTTCCAACTGTTGCGCGGATGCCTAATTTGCTCTCAAAAAACCTTCTCGTTGCACAGCTCCAATCCATCGTTGGACAATTAGAAGCTACTCTGAAGGTGAAGACCAAGGAGCGCGAAGAGTTCCAGGTATGTCGGTGATTGTCGCGTGTGATTGACTTGGCTTGGCTGCACGACATGTCTTGCAGAAGAAGCACAACATCGTTGTGCGCCCGCCAGGAGCCAAGAATTAAGTCCAGCCCGCCAATTAAACAGTGTTGTTTTGTTGCCCTTGAATGTGAATTACTTACCAAGACCGCACTCACTAGCTGCTTGCTTGTGAAACCTCTTTTGACGGCTTTGAAGTGGCTGGTGCTCCCTCCACGCCATCGATACGGACAGGGTTCACACTTACTTTGAAAATGCTGCCCACGTGCTCCTCTCCAACTCGGAACAAGCGGCCATGGGGCCCGCTTGCGCTGGGGCAGTCTGCTGTTTCAGATGCAGCCACGTTGAAATCCACCTCAAATGCGTCATGCGTTGTGCGGTCGCCCTCCTCAGACACAACAATCCACTCCACGGTGCACGCCCCAGGCACGCCGCCGGCGTAATATGCTTGGGCTGTGAGCACCTGGCCCACTTCAGGGGCCCCCTCAATCCAAACCTCCCGAGCTGCAGGAGGGGCCGGGTCCACTGGGCCCACCACTTGCGACTGCACGGCACCGTCACATCCCGGCCATGTGACCTCTGCAATGAGGAAGCACCCAACGTCCTCCTTCCGCAAGAAGTACACGCTGGGGTCGGCACATGCCTCTGTCAGCTCCGCTTGCAAAAAACCGACGGCGGAAGCTGAGTCATGCAGAACAGCCTCTGGGGGCGGAACACCATACCCCTTTCTTGTTGCACCATGCAGTGTATCAGCTGCTCCCTGCAGGCCGGCGTGGGCAGTCATCGCTGCAGCGGGCCACTGAATTGTCATCGAGGCGTTGGCACGGGGGGCGCCGGGGCGTGACCTCACAGCAGCGGTCTCCGCAGCCAACTCTTGAGCTTTGGCCACTCGCACTACAGGCTGCAGCAGGGGGGGTGCAGGGGGGATGTCAAACACAGCCAACGCATCCAGGGGGGGGCGTGGCTGCCCCAGGGGCCAGTGTTCTGAGGACGCCATTCCAGGTGGAGGCACACCAGCACACGGCGTGAAATCAAGGCCGGTGTCTTCATGGTGCAGAGCAACTGGTGGTGCACTGCCCCCTGCAGCAGCTGCTGCAGCAGCTGCTGTGTCAGTGAGGGTGCCGCTGCCAGCACTTCTCATCCACCGCACCTGCACATCACTTGGCGCCACACCGGCAGGCACGCCTGACACCAACACCCCCACACGGTTCAATTCCCGCACTGCGCCCGCGGCAATACACACCTGGCGCTTCCGATCACACCACTTGGTGTGCCAGTGTGGGAGCACCACAATGCGAGCAAGGGGTGAGCCAGGGGGGGCTCCAGCCGGTGCCGCTGCACCCCCTGGGATGCTGCTTGCTGAGCGCTCCACGGTGTTGGCCAGGCTGCTGCGTTTCAGGGCGCTGGCGGGGGCGCGGGTGATGAACCCCCCTATACATAGATGGCCTGTGGGCGCCGCCTGCCCAGGGGGGGCCGCCAGAGGCAGCTTCAAACTGGGTGCACTACCTTCTGGGGCAGGCACACCCAACAGGTACGCAGGGGGGGGGGTGCTACGGGGGTCTCCCCACTTTGTTGCACTGTATGGGCAGGCTGGTGTGAACAGCCACTCTGGGGGAAGCACGGCCCAGCCCAAGCTGGTGCCGCCCGTGTCCACCATTTGAATGCACAGGATGTCGTGGCATTGTAGCATCACCGTGGCGGTCAGGCCCAGGGCGGAAGCGCCTGAAGCATCTACGTCCACTCGAGCGGTTGCGCACTGCAGCACGCGCTTCCAAGCGGAGGAGTGCAGATCTGCTAGCGCAGCGGCAGTTGCTGAAGCAGCCAGTGTGGTAGAGGCAGCTCCCATGCCTTGGGTGTTTGCTCCAGACACCTTTTGAAGGACGCTTGCGCGGAGAGAGGGTGAGACAGGTGAGGCCACAAAAAGCTGCGCTTTCATTTTCTTGTACGCTGTTACCCGGAGCGCCTCAGCCGATATCAAGCGCAAATTTACTTGAATGGGCACTTTTTTGTTCCTTCCTGCTGTTGGTGGTTGTCCAGAGGGAGGCTTTGCTGCCCCACCGCCGCTGCCACCGCTGCCGCTAGACCCGCCATCATCAGGCGCACCGCCGCTTCCTGAGCTGGAAGCTGGCCGACCGCCTCGGCCAGCAGACGAGTTTGAAGACTGCGATGGTTTTCGCCCAGTAAGCTTCCTGAATGTGTTGCCCCCCCCTCGGCCGAGCTGTGTGACGGGAGGTTGGCTCGCAGACAAGTGCACTGCCTCACACGGAGCGTGCGAAGCGAGACCACAGCACTCTGCCCCACTCAGGGGCACTGGGTGCATGCAAACAGCTGCAGCCATAATGAAATCAATAGTGCAATCGACAACCAGGGCTTCCTGTGTGCTGTCAAAACAAAAGTTCAAAGCTCGGATTTAGGACGAGCACGCCTGCCGCCGGGATCTGGAGGCCGCTGTCCTATCCACCCCCCTGTGAAAACGTGCACCCAGATTCATGCCTAAGCACATACACGAGACAACACCACTTGTTCGTCCCAGCCAACACTAGCAAGCTGAGTTGCAACGCCAGATTTGCCGATGGGAGCTCGAAGCCAGTGCACATCGGTGACGAATTCCGAGTGCGGTGTAAGTGCTGCAAGCAGCGCACTGGATGCGTCCTGCAGCGCTGAAGGCACGCTGGTGTATATACCGCCGGCTGCAGTGCTCCGCGTTGCACCTGCATTGCCCCCCAGCAGCGGGCCGGCATCCCACACACGCACAGAGCAGTCGTAGGAGCCAGTGGCAAGCAGCTGCCGCCCCCCCCGCCCAGGCGGCGACACAGCCATGCAGCGCACACCCAGGGAGTGTGCTGCATGAAAGCTCATGGGCTGCCGCAGCTGCCGGATGTCAAACGTCAAGAGGGCGCCGTGGGAGGTGCCTGCTGCCACAGCGTGACCCCCCCATAACCACCGGGCAGCAAGCACCTCAGGGCGAGCAGCACCGCTGCCCCAGGCAACCTCCCATGCGAGAGGAGCGCGTGCGCGTAGATCCACGATGCAGCACTGCCCGGAAGCATCACCGGTCAGCAGTGTGCACGCGTCAGCCGGGTGCCAGTCGACGCTGTGCACGGAACACCCAGATCGCGAGGAAGTACACGCAGACCGGCCTGCAGGCTTCGGTGTGGATACCATGCTCTGTGCATGTGCCTGCTGCGGCATGGTGATGCAGCGCAGAGCGCGGGGGTGTTGCAGGCTGTGCAGGTGGACACGGCCATCCCACCCCCCTGACACAAGGGAGCTGCGAAACAGGGGGGACCACGAAACGCACGAGGCCTCTACAGAGTGCTCTTTCCATACACGCAATGGGCGCGTTTCCCGCCCCTCGCAGTGGAACACCTGCACCGTGCCGTCTGCACAGGCTGCTGCAGCCAGGGGAAGGCAACCTGCATGCCCTGCGCACGCAAACACGCCTGCAGAGATCGCCGCAGACCATCGAGCTGAATAGTTCTGAGTTGCATCCAGCACAGTCAAAGCGCCGTTTCCTACAATTCCATAGTACTGTGATGCTCCGACCAAGAGGCAGCCGTCTGATAAGCTGGAAACCTGTGCACGGGAAAGAGACAGGCTGGGAGACATTTTTTCGAGCAGCAATGCAGTTCACTCACACCACAGAGCGAGTCCCGCATGGGAATCCGGTGCTGCGAAGCCATGATTGAAGACATGAGCTCTTTCAGGGAGTGGGTGCCCAAGGCCTGTGTGGATGGAGCTACTTGTGGTGCACAGTCCGTCAGATCAGTTGGAAATTGCTTCAACAAATCGGCAGAGCAGGCCTCAGCGGAGCGTAGGAGGCTTCCTCACGAAGCAGAGCTATACTCAACCAGATGACAGGGTTTTTGTCAAATCCTGTTTGCTGCTCCGGGCTGCTGTGCTACTGACGGACTACAGCTCACGTGACCCCCCAGAACCCAACAGCAGGCAGATGCTGTTGTGGGTGCGGTGCGTGCCGGTCTGCACCGCATCACGAGCGCAGAGCAACCAAACCTTGTTTGAGCAAACAGCAAAAGCAAAACCCACGAGATTCTTAGACTTGCATGCTGCATTTACTCGCCTGCGGAGTACCATGGCCCTTTCATCTGCGCTTGATATTGGAGCCCTGAGCTCCCTGCTGACGACAGCGCAGGAAGCAGAGGTACACGAGGCTCACAAGACGAACTGAGAAAGCACGCACGGCCACATTTTGCAGGTTTCAAGCCAGAGCACCTCACTGAAGGCAGTGACCCCCGCAGACCTCTTTCCCGGTGAGGCCAACGCGAGGAATGCCGGACGCCGCTTGCGCACATCAATTGCTTACAGCTGCTGCTAGCTCAAGCACAGCAGCCTCTACCGCGGCTAAAACTGCTGCTGCTGATGGAGATATTTGGGATGATAGTGAAGTTGTTACGAAAGAAGACGACTCCGAGGTGTTCAAACCAGATGGGCGAGCAAGGCCAAAGTATGTGGAGGCCGGCCGCCGCGACGTTTCTGCCGTTACGACAGCTTTGTTTCTGCAGGTATGACATCCTGCATAAACAAAAGGTGTCAGCAGAGGACGTATATTTGGGCGCAAGTGAACGTGACCCATCATCAGCATTTTGTGACGAGTTGGTGGTCGTCGTGGAGCTGCCTGCAGAGGTCGGCAAGGACATTGACTTGGATGTCACTCGACAACGCTTTGTGCTGCAAGCGAAGAAACAGTACGTTTCCAGTACACTCTTCATATTGCGCGCTCATAGTTCCATGCGTGCAGTAAACTGGCCATTTACCTGCCTTACCCTGTGAAGCACAAGTCCGGTAAGGCGCAGTGGGTGTCTGACAAGCACCAGCTGCGTGTCACCCTGCCCTGCATCAAACCAGACCCCTTGACAGGCGAGCTGCCGCTGCTGGAAGATTGAGTGTACATGCCCTGCCGCACCCCCCCCCCCCTGTCCGGGCCCGCGCCTGCCTGGGCACAGTGCTAGCTAGCTGCCCCCCAGAAACACAGGGTAGCTTCAACCAGAAACCGCCGCAGGGGACATCCAAGTTGGATTTCAGCTACAGGATAGGGTTCTTCTCCAGCCAATACCCCGCTGTGCTGTGCAAGGCACGAGTCGCCTCAGCAAGGTGGGTCACCTGGCAGACTCCTGCCCCTCAGCCAGGTGTCTTGGCCGGACGGGGCGCACATCACTGACAAGGGACAGGCTGCCGACTCCTCGTGGCATTCCAGGGGGGCTGCGCTCATTTACTCTTATGTCCACGAACATGTCAGGGCTCAGGGTCGAGCATGCTTGGGGGCTCCATCTAGGGTCGAGCTTGTTCAGGGGGCTCCGCTCCGAATTGATCCGCACAGACAACGCAACCGATCTGCATGCAACCTTGTGTCAGAACAAAGCATTTTGTCACGGCTCAAACTTACAAACCAGAAACTGCGCATGGCTTATTTCATCTGAGCAAAGAGATTGCTGGACAGGCGGGTTTTGCCATGCCTTCCCCGCTGTCAAACGCTGATGAACTAAGTTCCGCAGGAGCACTGCGGACCGAGCGGCGTGATGCAGACGATTTGGCATCAAGGCCGTGGCTGCAACGCATTCAAGGACTCCTTATGATTGCATGCTCTGCCGTGCTGTTCAGCATCATGTCCATGCTGGTAAACGTGTCAGGTGCAAACTTTGCAACCTTTCAAATCACTGCAGTTCGGTTCGCTGTGCAAACTACCCTGTCTGCTGCATTAGCTGTGTACTCAAAGGGCTGGAACGTAATGCACTGGGCACCAAAGCATCAGTTCAAGTTCTTGGCCAGCCGGGCTGTATTTGGCACCTTAGCTGTGAGTGGCAAATGCAGGTGGAACTAACTCGTCACGCGGAAATTGCTTCTCCTGCTCAGATGATGTGCGCCTTTTGGGCACTTTCGCACATGCAGCTATCAGATGCGACAATTATTATCTTCACAAATCCAATCTTTACTGCACTTGCAGCTGCTGTGTTCTTGGGGGAGCGTTTTGGGGTGCACCAAGGTGCTGCCGCACTGTTGTGCTTCGTGGGAGTCATTCTTGTGGCTCGCCCAGCATTCATTTTCGGAGACAGCGTCGAGCACGGCGCCAGCCCAGCAGACAGCAGTGACACTGCCACCCTGGGCGGCGCCGCCTTCACCGCCTCTCGCTGGTTTGCTATTGTGGCGGCGCTTCTGTCTGCCATCATCGCTTCCTTCGCGTACCTGTCCATCCGGAAGCTCAAAGGCGTGAACACAATGGTGGTGGTGGCGGTGTACGGCGCCTTTGGATTTGTTCTGTCTCTCGTCATGCTGTTCTCGCTGCAGTCGTGGACACCCCCCACCTCCGTCGCCCAGTGGTGCATGCTGCTGGGCATCGGGGTTCTTGGCTTCCTGGCACAGTGGCTGCTGAATGGCGGCATGCAACGAGAACAAGCTGGCATCGGATCCCTCATGCGGAACATAGACGTGGCTTGTGCGTTTCTTTGGCAAGCCACCATCTTGCAGCAGGACGTGTCCCTGTGGGCTGTGGGGGGGGCGCTGCTTGTTCTTGGTGGTGCTGGATGGGTCATGTGGCAGAAAGCAAGGGGTGCCCCTGCGAAGCACAGCACCCCCCCCACAGCCCCAGAGGAAGAGGGGGGGGAGGGGGCTGCAGCAGCACGCATGCCCAATGTGCCGCACACACCGCTCAAGAACAGCGACGAACACGAGGCAGAACACGGGGCAAGCAGCCGAACACATGCACCAAGTGCCCTGTTGACATTTGGCAGCGGGCAAAATGGTGCAAAAAGCAGCCCCCCCTCGGGGGGTCATGTCTCGATGAAGCATGCGGTATTTGAAATCGGCCCAGCCAGTGACTCAGAGGAAGAAGTTTGATGCTAAGGTGCCATGCAGATCACGCAGCAGTGCTACGTGAGTTCAGTTCATTTGCTCATTGGTGTGGGTCAGTGTGTGACAGCGACAAGTCTGGGCGCCGGCGCGCCTGGCGGGCTGCACAGGCTGGTGCCGTCACTGTCAACCAGCAAGGCGACTACAGGTGAGGCAGAGCTCCTCCACGCTCCACACTGCTGCGCTGGGGCATGGTGTGCAGGGGGTCGTGCCCACCCTCGCCGCCAGCCTCCACATCGCCGTGCAGCTGTGAATAGGTGTCGCCAGAGTCTTGGGCCGCCGCCCCCCCCCTGGACACCTTTTCGCGGAGGGCTGCAGACCACTTGGAGGGGGGGTATCCCCGGGCATCCAGTGCAGCGATAGCAGCTAGGCCCAAGGCGGCAATGGAGCCCACCAAGCCAACAATACTCAGGGACAGCCCCGTGCCGGCAGACCAGTGGCGTCCAGCGCTGAGGTAGCCATTCTCGTTGGAGATGGCTGTGTTGAAGCAGCCCACTGTGATGCAGCTGCATAAGAACTGGCCGAATGCGAGGCCCAGGATGATCAATGTGATTCGCGCGAGGTGGGGCTTCGCGGAATCAAACTTCCAATAGCAGTATGCACTTATGAGAATCATGGCTAGAGTGATCACCAGGCCGATAATGGCACCTGCACGTGCCCCGAGGATGGATGTGTAACTTTGTTGGCTATTTGTATATGCTGTATTGTCATTGTTCACCGATGGTGGCTGGACTGCGAAGGAGGCGACATGCGGAAAATGCTTGGGGGCATAGACTTGACTGCTCTTACTGCTCTGGCAAGTTTTACCGGCAGCTGCACCAGCCTGAGCAGTATTGACATCACATTGTTGCCACAGTCCAATGTAGGCCCTCTGCATGATAGTTTCGGCAATGTGCAAGCGACGACTAGTGCGTGCGAAGCAAGCTTCTCAAACCCACCACAACTGTTGCGTCCTCGGGACTGTCGTCTACAGCCCACTCTGGCATCTGCATGGTGATGCTCGAAAGAAGAAGGTTGAAAAGCAAGGCGCATACCGCCAGACCCATGTAAATGTTTCGAAGCATACTGAAGATTCGGTCACAGACCTGCGCGCTGCTGGAAATTTTGTGGAACCTTTTCAGTCAACAGTAACGCTGCAAGCTCTGGACAATGGGCTTTTGAATCAATACAGCACCACAATCCCCGGTAACAGCTCTTGTTAATGAAGGGGGCAAACCATATTGATGGACTGCAGCATGCAGCATTCACAATTCAACTCAGAGCAGCAGCTGAGGCCCCCCCCTTCCCCTCGGCTTAAACCCCGACGCAAGGGAGGGGCAACGCGGTTTCTGATGCTGTACAAACACGCCACTTCTGCGCTTCGTCGGTAACAGCTAATTATTTGCGTGATTGAGGTTGATCTCTGCTTGGCCAGTGAACAAACCGTCCAGGCCCACACTACCTCAAACAACGGTGCAGCTCCCCAGTGCACAATGGAGCCCAAAGGCAAAGTCTTCAGTGTCATTCTGGCTGCAGCATCAAATGGTGGAATCGGTGCGGGCGGCAAGCTGCCCTGGAAGCTTCCTGGAGACATGGCGTGGTTCAAACGAATCAGCCTTGGTGTGCAAGACTTACAAAAGCGAAACGCTGTAGTAATGGGGCGAAAGACGTGGGCCAGCATCCCATCCAAGTTTCGACCACTACCTGATCGACTCAATGTTGTGTTGAGCTCGTCGTCTGATGTCCGGGAGTACGTTGGGAGCTTTTTGCATTGCTCACACATTTCAAAATTTCTCTGCTGCCGTTATTGACCAAGCAACTCCCGCCTTACAGGCAGGAGAGCATCCCGGACACAGTGCTGGTTGCCACATCATTGGATGATGCCATGATGAAGCTTTCCTCCGCATCGTATGTGGACGATATCGAGAGCGTTTTCGTCATTGGCGGGGCAGCTGCCTTCGAAGAGGCTCTGACGTCTGAGCGACTGCACAAACTCTACCTCACCGAAGTGCACGGAGTGCACGAATGTGACACATTTGTTTCCGGGTACACTGGTGATCATTTAACAACGGTAGCACATTCTGTACGTTCTAAGAGCAGCTGTTTGGGCAACTTTGATCATCACAACAATTCTGCAGGAGGACTGCACGGACAATCAGGTTGCGTACAACTTCAAGATCCTGGCGAAAGCAGAAGCACCCAGCGAAGCCCCAGCTGCAGCAGCGACCGGTGCAGGCGCAACGTCCCTGCCCAAGCTTCCCTTGGCCCAGTTCTACGCGTTGGTGCTGCAGCGGCATGCCACCCCGGCAGGTGCTCCCACAACCCAAGCCCGCCACGAGGAGCACCAGTATTTGGACATTGTACGGGACATCCTCACAACAGGTACATATCTCACTGCATGTATGCATGCTTTTTGTGGCACTGCATGAGTCATTTGCTGCAGGAGTGAAGCGGGGTGATCGCACCGGCACCGGCACCCTGAGCAAGTTCGGTGTGACCATGCGCTACAGCCTGCGTAACGGAACCCTACCACTGCTCACCACCAAACGTGTATTTTGGCGGGGCGTGGCGGAGGAGCTGCTGTGGTTTGTGTCTGGCGATACTTCCGCGAAAAGCCTGCAAGACAAGCACATTCACATTTGGGACGGCAACGGCAGCAAGGAGTTCCTCGAGAAGCGCGGGCTCGGGCACAGAGAGGAGGGAGATCTAGGCCCAGTGTACGGCTTTCAGTGGCGCCATTTCGGTGCAGAGTACGGCAGCATGCACGACGACTACAGCGGGAAGGGTGTTGACCAGCTGGCGCACATTGTGGAAACCATCAAAACGAACCCCACAGACCGGCGCATTGTGCTGACTGCGTGGAACCCAAGTGCACTGAACGATATGGCACTCCCGCCGTGTCACATGTTCGCACAATTCTTTGTGGCAGATGGCGAACTTTCTTGTCAAATGTACCAGCGGAGCGCGGACATGGGGCTGGGTGTGCCCTTCAACATTGCATCATATGCACTGCTCACCCGCATGATTGCACAGGTGACGGGCCTGAAGGCAGGTGAATTTGTGCATGTCATTGGTGATGCACATGTGTATTTGAATCATGTGGACGCTCTATGGACGCAGCTCGAGCGCGAACCTAAACCGTTCCCAAAGCTGGTCATCAACAGTGACACCAAGAGCATCGATGGCTTCAAATACGAGGATTTCGAAGTGCAGGGCTACGCACCCCACAAGACCATCAAGATGCAAATGGCAGTGTGAGGAACACTTCTGCGCTTCAATGTATTGCTTTTGTTTTGGACCGGCCCAGGTGCAACCCAGCACACGCCACATGGGCAGCACAACTACAGTGCAACCAAAGACACCTCTCGACCTGCTGATATGACGATCACACCAAGAAGTTGCAGCCCAAATTGGCTGTGCCATGGGGGCACCATTTCCTTCAATACGACTTTACTCGCCCTCGACGGCACGCACGCGCCTCAGAGCCGCCTCCACCGTGTGCTCAAATGCGCTCAAATTGTCCAGCACAAATGCCAGCTGCTGGGTGTCTCCGCTGTCGCCCTGCCACCGAATGAGCATCATGCCTGGCACGGCAGACTTCAGGAAACGCTTGGTGATGCTGCCCAGTGGCACCCGCTCTTGCACATCTAGCCACCGCAGATCCACAGCTAGCAACATGCGAGCCGGTGGATCTGATGGCGAGCTCAGCCCTGCAGCAGTGGACACCGTGTGCGAGGCCAGCTGCACCACGGCACTGCCCACCACCGCCTCCCGCGCGCTGCCTGCAATGAGCGAGCCGGCCTCCTCAACCTCACCATCCGTGCTCAAAGCTTCAGATGCAAACAACGGACAAAGACGTGGTCGCAACATGAGCAATTCGTCCCCTGAAACGCACATGAAGCGCCGCAGAGGTAGCAGCGCAGGAGACGACAGCCGGTCGCCATCGTGAGCACCGGCGCGCTGCAAGCACGCATACACTTTGTTGTCAGGCACATGCAGACACGCGTACAACTCAGGCGGTGCAGTGGCGCTGCCGTCTGTTCCGCTTGCAGGCAGAAACTTCAACTGGGCGCCGCACCCCAGCGCGTGCACCTGCCCAGTGCGTGCCCCCCCTTCGCTGGCTTGGTGCACATCCACCTCATTTTCGTCCGCTGCAGACCACTGCACGGCAAAATCACGCAGCTGCACGCGGCCGGAGTGTCGGCCTGCCACCGACGTCAGCACGCCTGCATGGATGTGCTCCTTCAGATCGGAAATGGGCAGCGCCCCCATCAGGTACCCCAGCAGAGCGTTTCTGCGGTACAGCTCGGCGGTCGCTGCCGCCGCTTGCTGTGACTTCTCCAATGCAGCTGCGGCAGCTGCGGCAGCTGCGGCAGCTGCTGTCGGTTTTTCAAGTGCGGAGCGGAGGCGGGACAGCACCCCCCACTTACCCCGCTTGGGGGCGGTACCATCGTCACTGGAGGCACTGCTTGGCTTGTCTGCATCCTGTGTCGCGCTACTTGAGCCACTGGCACCTTTAGACGGCGCATATGCTGTGGAGGGCTGTGGGGGGGGCAACGAGGGGGGGGGTGCGTGCGCTACCCCAAGGGGGGAGCTGCGCCCTGCGTGTGCAACGTCAGCCATCCACGCGTACAGTGCTGGATACCGGGACACATAAGGGGATGTATCCGTACTTTCCCCAGCCAGCGTGTCCACCTGTGCCTCCAAGAATGCGTCCTCCGGGACATACAGGCTGGGGGGGGCTGCAGCGGCGCGGTGGGGGGGGGCTGCGCAGCTGGTAGCCCGCTGTCGGGGATGTGCGGCTGTTTTGGCCACCCCTGCACCCCCCAAAGGTGCCTCATGGGTTAGTTGTCGCGAGCGGTGTAGCGCTGCATACGCACCACTCAAGCCAGCAGCGGTGCCTTCCGAGACAGCCGTCTGGGAGGAGGCGTCGCTGCCACGACGCTGGCGAAGCAAGGGGTGATTGTCTAGGCTGGCAATTGTGCCAGCTCCATTGTGGGGTGTCTTCCCGGCACCCCCCCCCATCGTTGCCGCAGCGTGGGCCCCCGTAAACGCCGCTGCCGTCTGGGGCGGTGACGGCCCAGCAGAAGCACTGCCCTGGGCACCCGCCGGCGCAGTATCCCCGGCCAAGGGGGTGCTGCTGTAGCTGCTAGCGCTGTGGGTGCCTTCTGCAGCGGCTGCGCCGAAGGCACGGCTGCCTGCACGGACTCGGCTGTCGGGGGGGGTGGTGTCCGCGGATGGAGACGAGAACAAGGACGCCACCAGGCGAGATGCCAAGGTGCTTGACTGCCGTGCTTCAATGCTAAGGGATCCAGTGCGGGTGCGCCCTCGGGGCTGTGACGCTTCCAGCAGCCCCGGCGACTCTACCAGCAGGTGCTGCAGAGCGGACCCCTGGAACTGCACCAGCGCTGTGTGACCCCCCTGCACCTCCGAAACGTACTTGAAGCCCCGCTGCAGCAGGAACAGAACAACCACCTTCGTGACGTCATCCTCACTATAGTCTGTTCCCTCTGTTCCGGCTGGGTCTTCGCTACTTCCGTCTGTTCCGCCCCGGCGCTTCCGCCAAGCTTTTGGCAAATACAGTCTTCGCACTGTTCCAGACGTGTGTGCCTCACCAGCATCAATTACCGCATTGCCTGAACTCAGCGCTGCAATATCAGGGGGTACTTGCAGGTTCCGGCGATCGAACACCGAAAAAGTGCTGTCCTGGGCACTGCCGTAATACTGTGTGTCGTCGCGCCCTTCGCCCAGGACTGCAAAGTGGAGCCCCCCTGGTCCCCCCTGCAGCTCCTGCAGCGCCGATGTGATGTGTTGCAGGCGCTCAGGATCCAACAGCGCTGCTGGGTCCAAGTGGAATGCCGTGGGAAGGTGCCCCTCCGCAAAGGACGCCAGGGGGCGGCAGTCGATCAAAAAGTAGCTTGGAGCGGGGGGCACGTGAAAGGGGTTGTCATTGGGGGGTGCAACCGGCCCCTCTTCACCCCCCTTCTGTCGTGCTGCTTCCTCCTCCAGCTCTGCGTCGTGTGCCGCAGCTGCCCCCGAGAATGCCTCAGGGGGGGGGGCTCGAGCAGCCTCCAGCGCTGCAGTGATGTCAAGCGCCCGGGAGGAGGCCAGCAGCTCCGGGATGGTGAGCTTGGCACACACCCGCTCCTCCAGTCGTGCCAGGAGGGCTGTCGTGGGCTTCGTTCCGGGGGCATAGCACACCACGAACAGCAGGTCGCGCAGCGACGCCGGGGTCGCATGGTACAGCTGCGTGGCGTGAATGCACACCTGCTTGATGTGTTCTAGGTCTCGGAACGCCAAACGAGACACCCCCCCCAGTAGGTCCATGCCTACATCGACCCCCCCTGACCTCACCAGCTCCAGCAGCTGGGCGCTGTGGGACAGGAGAAACGCCACTGCCACAAAGTGCAAGATCTCGGGGCCGCAGGGGGCACATGGTTGAGCACCACCGGGTGGAGCGCCCGCGTCCAGGTCTTGGCTGCTGCTGCTGCTGTCTGTGTGTGATCTTCCTGGGGTGTCTTCTTGCAGGCCCCCTTGTGGCACATTTGGGGGGGGGTCTGAAGAGCGGGGGGTGCTGCCTGCATCAGGTGCAGCGTGCCAGGTGACATCTGGTGGCTGCGGCCATGTTGGAGGCGGGATGCGTGTTCCGTTTGTGTTCCTACCAGCAGCGTGCCACAGTAAGAAGTCCCACAGGGGGAGCACCAGCTCCGCGGTTAGCATTCGGGCGAAAAGGGTGATGATCCACGGCGTGGCATACAGCTCCGGCGGCACATCGTACTGGTCCAGCACTGTGCACAGGTGTGGGGCATGGTACTGCAGAATGAGGCGGAATAGCCGGAAGGAGCACTGAAGGGAGACGAAGTCATCGTCCTCGGCGTAGATCTTGGGCACAAACTTTGCAACAGTGCGCTCCAAACACTGGTAGATCACAGCGTCTGAAGCCAAGCGCTGCACACTGCTGGAGCGTACATCCTGTGTGCCCATGTCGTCCCCTGATGGGGCCACTTCGCCAGCAGCTTCAGCGCGTTTCGCTGCAATGCCCGCAGCTGTGGCCAGGACAAATGGAGGCAGGAGCTCATTCAAGCCCTGCTTGTACACTACTGAGCGATTCTTGACATAATAAGTCATGATGCGGCGGATTCTCTCACGCATGTTCTCAGTTTTGAACAGTGCATGGGCTGCTCTGGTCTGCAAAAAGGCAGGGTGGTCTCCGATCGAATGCCCTCAGGCGCGAGAGCCTTACCCGGTCTGCATCGACACGAATGACACGCTGATTGGGGAGGTCCTGCACAACATTTTCGATTCTAGAATTCATCAGCTCGCTGCTTGTAGCATCCACCCTGCAAATCGACGCGCAGCTTGATGGAAATTGTCAGCGAGGCCGTTGACAAAGGTTCTCACCCGAGTAGTGTGCGCCAAAGCGCCAGGCGCTTCACAGGGTCCACAACTGGCCATGTGATAGTGTCATCCATTGTGTCCATGGCTTCTTGTGTTGCCTTCGCAAGTAAGTCACAACTTTCCGCAATACTTCCAGACAAGACTGACGAGGGAAGTGCCTCAGGACAAGTCTGCGGACTTCACTGCGCAGTGCACTGCTCACCAGCGTCTGTTGCAGCACAGTGCTTCGAAACTTGATTGGTTTGGTTCACTCTATCGGTTTCGTGTGTTGATGAACAAAATCATCACAGTTGTCAAACAGTCTCACCCCCCTGCGAGACACCCACGCAAGCATCGTGGCGTACTAGCCCGCGCTGTGTGATGCATTCACATCTCAGCCATGTCCTTCTCGTCGGGGTGCATGGCAAAGTACAGCCGCTCAGTCTGCTCCATGGAGGTGAGGCCAGCGCTGGCGCCCACCGCCGCCCGCCCCATGAGCCGGTACACATCGATGCGGCCCAGGGCGTCACCCGTCACAAGCACCGGCGCAGACTGCGCAAACAGCACACAGGACAGCTTCTGCGGCAGCATCTCCTCTGCATCATCGGTGTGCTTGGTTTCACCCCCCCCTGCAGCCCCCCCCCCCTCCTCCTCCTCCTCCAGGCCCAGCGCCAGTCCTAGCCCATGATCGTCCTCGGCCGCCTCGTCACTGCGACCTGCCGCGCCCCCACCTGCAGCAGAGCGCCCCAGCTTCTCACGCAGCTTTGCCATGAAGCCTGCAGAGTCCTCTTGCCCGAGGGGGGGTGCGGTGGCCAGGTGCTCCATCAGAGGGGCCCCCCCATGACCCACTTCCCACAGCCGAATGTACCCCCCCTCGTCCACGGATGCGAAGCGTGTAGCGACCGTGGGCGACCACATGACGTCCGTCACTGCTGAGCGACACAGGGCAGTGCTGTACATGGCCGAGGAGGCGCCTGGTGCACCAGCTGCACCTGCGGGCTGGCCGTGCCCTGTGGCGCCGCCGCCTGCCGCCACAGTGCCGCTGTCCCCCTCGCCCTCTGCGCCATCCCGCAGGTCCCACAGCTTCACCTGCCAGTCCGCAGAGGCGGTGAGCACAGCTGTGGGGTAGTACGGCGAGATGCGCACGCGATTCACTGGGCCCGAGTGGGCCGCGTGGGACTCCAGGGGGGAGTCCTTGTACGACACGCTGCACTGGTGCATGCGGCCGTCTTCAGTGCCCACAAGGTATGTCGTGGGGTCATTCACGGGGAAGTCGATGCACAGGGCTGACGCTGAGCGGGAGACGACACTGTCGGATGCCAGTGCCTGTGTGGAGGGGGCCTTTGCAGCGATGGCGCGCAGGGCCTTGTTCCGCTCTGTTTTGTTCTTATGTTCCTCAGCTGCAGAGATGGGGTCTTCTGGTTGAGCCCCCTTGTACACAGCAGCGGCCTCTGACGCAGTGAGGCCTGAGATGTTTGCAGTTGCCGACTGTTTCTTGGAGGTGGTATCAGTGGGCCCAGCCGTGTCATCGCGCTGGCGCCGAACTCGCATTAGCAGTTTGGGGTGCAGGCCCTTCTTCAAGGACCATTCGTTCACACGGCCGTCAGTGGACGCTGTGACCAGACGCTCCGTGAGTCCATCTTCGCTTGGGACCCATTTGGCCTGCCACACCGCCTCGGTGTGACTGCCCGTCTCCAGGGCGTCTGACATGATCTCAGGGCCCGTGGCCTGGCCACTCAGCAGGCGCAGGACGTCGAAGACACACACGCGCCCGTCGTAGCAGCCTGCAGCCAGATAGTTGGGGTTGGCCTGGGAGAAGTCCAGACACGTGATGCCCACGTCCAGGCTGCACAGCGCCTGGGGGAAGGAGGGGTTGGACATGCTCCACAGAGCCACAGAGCCGCTGCTCACCCCGTCTGCCTGGTACGTGCTGGGCCCATATGCCGCAGCCAGCAGGTCTTCGTTGGCAGTGCTCCACACCATGCCGGTGACATTGCGCCCCAGCAGGGCGGGGCAGGTGTATGTGAACAGACGCAGGACGCCAGCTGGTCCATCTACAGCCAGCTCGCTGCCCAGCATACCCACTAGGGCTGCAGCCTCGTCAGCCTCCCCTTCTGCACTGAGCACCCCTGAGGCTTCTCCGCTTTGAGAGCCCCCCCCCTTTGACCCCCCCTCCCCAGGCCCCCCTTGGGAGGCATCGTCGTGATCCAGCTCTAAATCATCTTCCTCTTCGTCCTCGTCGCCCTCAATGAGCATGCCAGTGTCGTACACCCCCCCCTCAAGGCCCAAACCGACCCCCCCCTCCATGGAGGACCCCCCTGTAG
>Ga0307982_1001685_pt1 | contig 17961 bp, 21 predicted proteins | sample OrgLakmetagen989_FD_201847 | JGI IMG/M metagenome (GOLD analysis project Ga0307982, IMG submission 201847) | Saline water microbial communities from Organic Lake, Antarctica - #989 | ecosystem: Environmental > Aquatic > Non-marine Saline and Alkaline > Saline | place: Antarctica: Organic Lake... | reverse complement strand
CCAAGATTCGAGGCCGAGCCGCTTTACGCTTTAGATTTACAAGACTCAGCGCAATGATGGCCCAGCGCTGCTACATTTCAGCGCCACTAACATTCCTGCTCCTAGCCTGTTTGGCTTCCTCTCCAGAGGCAATTGCAGCTGCGAAGTCGCTATCTGACAGCGAAGGATTCTTTTCGCTTTCCGAAGATCGCGTGGCGTCGTCAAGAGAAGTGCCCTTGCGGCTGAAAAGGCCTCCTCGGCTGGGCTTCTTCTTTGGAGGTCTGATAATTTAAAAGAAACAAAACAAAGGCAAGGCATATTATTAATGAGGAAAGAAATCACATTGCTTTCAACACAATACATGAATGTGCTCAGATTTTTTTAAACTCATATAAAGAAGCCTCTGTTCCAAGAAGTTATACCTTGATTCCTGTGAAGGTTCCGGTGAAGATTCCTGAGAATGTTCTTGCGGACCTTTTTCGGAGAGCCCCTGAGGAGGAAATGCGGGTGCACCCACGGCATCCAAAAGTTCGTTAAGGTTGCTGTACCCAAGTGCCTTCATGCGCCACTCTAGTTGAGCTTGCTCGTCCTTCGAGGACGGCAGCGTAGCGCTGATGCTTGAGCTGCTTGAATGGTTGGTGGAAGCCAGGTGGTGTTCCTCTAAGACCTCTTGATAAGGCGAAACCTGTGTCTCTGCACCACCACCAGAAAAGACGGCGTTGTCACGCGCTTTCACGACGTACCGAATGAGCGTCATGAGTTCCCCAAAGTTCAAGTCTCCGGTATCGTCGTCGTCAAAAGTCAGCACTACATTGCCGACTTCTTCATGGGTAATGGTGTAGCCCAAATGTTCACGCGACAAGTACTGAATCAGGGGGGAAATTTCATTCAAGTCTAGTCGGCCTTGCCCGTTCACGTCTAAATATTTGAAAATGGACTCCCACATCCACAGCCGCTCATCCGTGAAGAAGTCGCCCATGTCTTTCTTGATGATTTCAATGTGAACTTCGGACGATTTGCGATCGCCCATGTCGTTTTCGTATTGGGTTGAACTTTCTTCGAAGTTGATGGCCACAACACCAATGAGCATGGTGGGCAAGATTAGTGACGCGATGACAATCACGATCAAGAAGTACAGCGCGCCGATGAACCCAAAGGCTCTCGGATGCTCACAGGCGTACGACCCGTCCACGGTCAGAGGGTAGGCCCCTGTGAAATCGGCGCAGCCCCAAGTGTTTACTCGCATCACCACGTCCCACAAATCTTGGGTGGAAATGATGAAGGTGGTAAAAAGTGCCTGTTGCATGGACCCGTAGTAGAAAGGGTCGTGCTTTTGGAACAAGAGCATGGCCACCACGCTGGCGATGTAATTGAAGACAAACATCAACAGCGCAATCCACCCCACGGAAGACAAAGCTTTCAACAGTGAGTTGACGATGGACCGCAGCTTGGGAAACGCGCGCGCCAAACGAAAGACGCGCAACAGGCGCAGGAGGCGAAACACCACCAAGAAATCGGACTGAAAGATTTTCATCAAGTCCAGCCAGCCGTTGCACACAATGAGGAAATCAAACTGTGACCATGGATCGCCAAAGTACTTCATCGGTCGCTCGCCCGCCGCGACAATGCCAATGATTGCTTCGATTGTAAAGACAAGCAACGCAAATAAGTCAATCAAGTCCAGCACTGCCTGATCGCCAACCCGGTCAGCTGCCAACCCGACGGTCACGCCAGCGGTAATAATCCACACCGTCACGAAGTTCTGAAAACCAATGAAAATCAGAAGAAAAAAAAACAGCGATTGAGCGAAACCAAGTCAATGAATAGCGTCCAAGAACAAGTCCAGAAGCAATCAATGAGGTGGAATGATTTAAATTAGACCTGAAAATTTAGATTTTCGTGCAGCTTTTCGCACTTCTTGCTCAAAAGGTGGTATTCCTCCGCGTATTTGCTCCGCTTCGGCTTTTCCGTAAACCCAAGCTTCTGTCCGACTTCTTCGAGCCACTGCTCTTCTTTGATTTCAGCGGCGGTTGGGCCCGTCAAAGAGCTCCTTATCACCCCGCTTGTTCTCTTCTTGCCCATGTCCTCAGATGAAGCATTGGACTCGCGCGATGCGCGCACGTTGATTACTTGAGGCCGGCCGTATTCGATGTCGAGGTCAGCAGATCCGGGCGGCAATTCAACATCCGTCACAGTTACGCCGGGTGCGCCACCATCAGTGTCTAAGTATTGCATGAAAGAGTGTAAAGGGCCGGGTCCGATAAAGTGGAGAAGATGCATAAGAAGGCATGCAGAATGTGTTTAAAGCATTGGCCGGTAGAAAGGCGACTCTTTTTACCAACGAGAGGAGTGGACTTGCTGCTGCGTCGACTGTTGCTCGCGCTATTGGCGCCTGAATTTACATGGAACCCAAAAATACAAAAAACAAATGTCCAGCCATAGAGGTACCAAGATTATTATTTTTGGCATGCCTAGGAGTAGACTGACTGTGAAAGGAAAAGCTGGTGACAACCCAAAACTAGTGTCTCCGATGGTATGGTAGAAAGTATTAAGTGAATACACTAAGAAAAAAACAATGCTCACCAGAGTTGGCCACTTTGAACATGTCTGACTCGTTGCGGCGTCCGTTGGCTGGATTGTCGAGGCTTCGGGTAAACTCAATCTTTTCCACTTTTTTGTTGCCATCTTTCTCGCTCGGGTGGCCACCCATGGCTTGGTCCACGGCTTTTCGCAACAAGTTGTTTGGGTCGTCGAATCCCTGTACAACCATGTCAGAAAGTAAGCAAATATTCTCGCTATGAAAGAACGCTAAGCAATATTCGTAGTGACTAATTAGTTCTTAAAAAATGATTGCAATCAAATTGTATATCTCTGTGATAATCGTGAAGGCATCGTGCAGGGCAAAGGTCTGCGTCATAGCCAGCTCACGTTCTCCGAAATGCTGTCGAGTCCTTCGTGGTACTCATTCATGGCTTTTTCGTCTTGAAACTTGGAGTCTGAAAGGCACAATTACAGCCATGGGGAGGCAACAACATTAGCAGACGAAGAAAAAACGAAGCAGAAGAAACCTTAATTCCTGACCTTTAAGTGATGAGATGCTTTATTATAATTTCTAGACGAGAACATCTTCTTTTCTTTTTTTAAATTACGTACATTCGGAAAACATGCCAATGGTGATGACGCCCACGAAGAGGGACATCACGACCATGCCCACCAAGATCGAGTAGCACACGTAGTACATGATCACCACTGTGGGCTGCGCAGAGGGCGTGGAGCAGACCCATAGAGGCAGACCGTCGCCAAACCCTCCGTCGCTTTTCAGGAGCACGCTTTCGCGCCCTTTCATTGGTTGGCCGCCGAAGGGCAGCGGTTCGTTCGCAGCCACCATCGCGCCGATGTCTTCGTAGCCGCGCCGGTAGCCTGTGTTGCCCAATACGATTATTTGATGTGCAGGGAAGGACGCGAGGTTATAACCGGGCGAGGCATCTCCTTCAGACTCATTCGACGCAAGACAGTCCATTTGTGCATACGGTACGTACACGACTCGAGCGGTTCTAGTGCTCAAATGTACATTCTATGTCTCATACTCTGCCTAAACCTAATACCGTTTCCGCCAAACTTGTCGCAGCCGTAAAAGCTGATGAGCGCCACTGACGACCAATTGGAGAAAGTTGCGGTGTGCATGAGGTTCATCATAGCAACAGCGACACCTCCGAAGTTCGCAGGATCGTTGTCACCTGATGAGAGAGGACAAACACGGCACAAAGAAAAACGATTTTTCAAAGACAGACCAGCGCAGAAGAAATGGCTGAATGCTCAGTTGCAAGGAAAAAGCTACAATGGCTTACTGCGAGCTTGCTACGGAGAGGCTTACCGAAGAGGTACACGCCGAGAACGGCGAAGATGTACATCATCAGCAGCAAGAGCATCATAATGTACCTGACATGAAGACATAAGATGCGCGAGCAAGAGAACCAAAATTGTCAGTGCAAGATCATTTCGGGACAGAGAGATCAGTTTGAAAGCGAGCAACACCAGAAGGGAAGAGAAGAGAGATGTCTCCATCTTCTTCGGGAAATCTCACCAAACGGATTCCATCGCTGCGACGAGGCCAAAGGACAAGACGCGAATTTCAGGAATGAATGCCACGAAGTCGAGAAGTCGCAAGAGGCGCGCGAGACGCAACACATAAAGTCAAAGAGGGTGCGCCAACACGCGGGAAGATAAAAATAGGAGGCTGGAGCCTCGGTAAGAACAATGCTTACAGAGTCATAGAAGAGTAAACGGTATCGTAAAAGGAACCAGAAAGGGGCGGAAAAAGTAGCACTGTAGAAACACCCATAAAAAAGCTAGAAAAGGCGAGGTCCACACCTTGATACTGGACACGTCGCCGTTCACGAGCCCCAAATACGGCGAGAACACTACAGACACCACCACCAGAATGAAGTCGAACGTGTTGAAACTTCCGTCGTTGATGTCTCGGAAGTACACCCAAGGCCGCGACCCACACGCCCAAATGCGCAAGATGGCTTCCCACAGAAAGACCTGCGAATGGTTCAGCGACAGTTGGACGAGTGAGGACACAAAGAAAACCAGACACAGGAATACGCAAGATGTGATGGTGGTGCCGTCAGGCAGGCATGCATATATGACCATGCTTTTGTTCTGACGCAAAAATAAATCACATCCAATCACAAAAGAAGGGGATTATCTGAAGCCATTGCTCACCCAAAACGTTAGCTCATCGACGAAGTTCGTAAACGCTATGGTGCCTGACTCATCGCCTGACGTTTGATTCAGTTCTACTCCAATCGCAACTCCAACTGCGAGAATGTTCATCATGATGAAACCATCAAACCACGTTTTCTCCGTCAAGCTGCCACCACAGGAGCCAAGAAATAGATAAAAAATGAACAGGAGTCACTAGCAGCATACTACAGTTAGTTGTACTTGTATTGAAGTTCAAACACTGCTTACACGAAGAAATCGGCATACACCAACGAGCCGCACATATTGTGAGCTAGAATTAGGTACTAGCATGACATCACACCACACAAGACTCGCTAGTCTAAGGCTCTCAGTAGTAGGAATGCAGACGTACTTGCGGTGCAGCCATGCCCCTGAACTGTCGTAGTGGTACACTAGGCATGCCCAAGGTGATGTCGGCGATGGTCGGCTTTTGAGCTCTTCGTCCGAGTAGTGGCAGTGCGCTGTTCGATGACTGGTGGCTTCTATGGTGTTTTCCGCTTCCATTTTGATGGCTGTTGTTTTGCCCCAGCAAATATACCCCCTCCCCCCCATATGCACAGGAGTTGCCACAGTCGCCACGCCAGTTCATAGCCGCCCAACACAATGCGAAAAGTACAATCGAGATATTGTTAGTGTGCAGAAAAGATACTTGTGAATCAACCCCTGTCTCATTCCTTTTCCATTTCCCAACCGCTACCCCAATTTCTTCTCGGTCCCAACATGTAAGAACGCGACTAGTCGCGGCAAGAAACTATTGAAAACATGATCATTATTTACAGTCGCTGCATTTGAAATATATAGCAGATTCAACGGGCTACTACTATTCATTCGACTTCCACTCACGCTCTCCCACAACCACTTCTAATCTCGGTCACCAATCACAACCAAGCACAACGGTAAGCTAAGTACGTTCGGACCCCTCATATGACAGGCTAGCGAAGCAAATACAAACAATCAACTAAAATACTCAACAAGGAATAGTGCGACTCCGCATGGCTGCCTTAGGTGTCTTTTCTGTTTTGTGATCTCTACTTCAGAACGAAAAAAAATCCACCACGCACGAACCTTCATTGTCCGCGGCCACTTGTGTGGCGATGTAGTCTTCGAATGCCGAAAGCTTCTGCTTCTTCTTTTTCTCCTTTTCGCGCTCTAGCACAATCCGCAACGCGGCCATATGCGCAACCCCCGCCATGATATCAGTGTGGAGGGAGTCTCAAATGGAGATGCCCAAGGGGCTCAGAGATGTAATATAATCGACGTGGAACGATCAACGATCTCAGTAAAAAATGAAAGTACGATTTTCAGGAGCCAATGATATGCCGAGCCGAAACTTCCCGTGTTCCCGTGTTCCCGTGCACTCACCCCCAAAAGAGGGATCTTTGGGCTGAGTTGGATGAACCGTTGACACGTTGACGATGATGTGTCGCAGAAAAAAGTACGCAACAACCGAACCCGATCGGGCATCGGGCCGGTCCTTCGCGTGAAACCGGCTAACCGGGCTTATAGTCTAGCCTCATTCACGTTGATGAATGGCGCCATCTATCCGACTGCTCCAACGATAATCTCTTCAAGGGAAACGGAAACTTGCGCGTAGTGTTAACTTAACGGAGCAACAGCTTAATTTGTCCGGAGCTTCGAACTAACAGGTATTCTTCGATTACGCTCACATTACTACACACGCTGTCTTGAAGGGGGGAGTTCCGAAGTAATAGTGCACGCTAATGACTTTCGTAATAAGCCGCAGTCGAACCCTTATGTGGGGCATTACTTTTTTACTCCTTGCGAGCACTGTTGACGGTCTATCCCCGCGCCGCCGAGCTTTTGACGATGACGAAGCCGGTTCCGCCAACAAGAAGATTTACGAGCGGATGGAAGCTTTGGCTGGGCGTGCCGTGAGCCCAACAACAGATACTGCTGCGGCGAAGAATCTAGATGAGTTAGTAGGAGAAGCTACTGAAAAGTCGTCTTCAAGAGCGGGTTTGAACACCCTTGCTGAAAAGATAGCATACAACATCAAGCATGAGACCGATGCCCCTAAGTATGGGTTGCCTCCGCCCTCAAGTGCTGCTGTGCAAAAGCTTCTGCTCAAGGTGCGACTTGATTAGCAATGGGACTTGTAATGCCTTGGTGTCTAATTGTATTGAGGGTTAAAATGTTGTAGTTATTCTTGAGCTAAATTAGATAATCTTTGGACTCAACGGCATCCGAATTGAATACCCGCGGGCGGTACATCTGAAACTTCTTCATTGTTCTGCCACTATCACCTCCCACTAAAACTCCCTCATGTATTCCTCATCAGGTTTCTGAGCAGTACCATGCTATCGAATCTCTGAAAGCAGAGTTGAAAGTGCAAGGCGGAGGAGAATCTCCTACTCCTGCAGGCAGTGACCCTGCCGCCGCAGCGGCCACCACTCCCAGCAGCCCTGCAAGCACCGCAAACGTAGCGGACTCCGCAGCCTCAAGTGCTGCGGCGGCGGCTGCTGCCAGAAGTGCAAAAGAGGAGGACGCCGCGCACTCTGCAGAAACGGCAAAGCTGATGGAGGACCTCGTCGCAAAAGAGGTGCGTGTGTGTGGCTTGGTGTCCGTATTCGCTTCCTTGGACTCCTCACCCATTTCCCAGAAGTGGTTCTAATACGTGCAATTTTACTTTGAATCGAAAGCACTTGATACGTGTGTGTACGCGATAACATGCCCACGTATTGTGCGTCCTTTCTATGGCTTGCCTTGCGCCTGTATATTTCCTATATGCTATCATATTAGGAAGCGTGGAGCGCGGCCATGGCGGCGGTGAAAGCACGAGCCGAAAGCGCCGAAGACAAGGTGAAAGCCCTGGAGACCCAGCTCGCGGACTGCACCGCGGCCTCACGACGAAGGCACCACTTGCGGGGGGCGGGCGGGGTTGCAGGTGGTGGGAGTGGCAGCCAGAAGGCAACCTCTGTTAATAGTAGTGGTGTAGGTGAGAATAGGAACAGCGAAAGAGAAGGGAGTGGGAGAAGCAGTGGCAGCGTAGTGGGGCCAGAATCATCAAGGAGAAGGCGCCGTCTTCGAAGTCGTTAATAGTTCTCCTGAAGTATGCACGTTTTTATACCTCAAATATCTAGCACAGCGAGTGCAGTAATTCCACTGTTTTATTCACCCTCCGCTTGCCTTTGAAGTTTGAAGTGTATTTAATTCTGGTTCCTACGTAGTTGCTAGTTTCCTGACTGAAACTGATACTTGGCGCTAAGCCAAAATCTGAAATTTGGATTTAGAATACTTACTAGGTTCGTGTCGCTTATTTAGAGCCTCAGGAAACAAAATACATTATCCGTATAAACAGATTTCAAATCCGAGGCAAGGACAAGCCAAGAACTTGTACTAATCAACTTAAATCGACATCGAGATATCCTTTTGAAATAATACTTGAAAATTTTATATCCTTACTGGAGGATTGCTATCGCTAAATTCAAACCTAACTAGCCGAAAAGCCACTAGAAGGATTCCTGAAATCCAAGTCCCTTCCTTGCTCCCTCATTCGCGTGGTAATTTTCGAGCTCCATATGTGCATCAATTCGCTACTCCTATTTCGGCGACGGGCGAGGAGTTGGCGGCGGCGCTTCGGGCGTTCGGCCGGCGAGGGCTTTGGCGCTGTCCACGGCCTGCTTCGCGAACTGCGGCAACACGAAGCTGGCTAAGTGCACCTGCGGGTTGTAGTACCGCAACTGGGCCTGCATCTGTATTCGAATGGATAGTGTTGTAAAGTCAAGTTAACAACGAGAGAAACAAAATGATGAGAAATTGTAGGAGGTACCACGAGTGAAAAATAGGAAAGAGGGAAAATGGGATAGTTTTATATGTAAATGACAATTTACATGCACAAGCAACAAATTAACAAGTAAAGGTCCACATTTGATTCAACATAGCGATTTTTGCACACGCCATTCAGAGCGTATATTAATATTGAAATAAAGTCGTCATCGAGTTTTTTTCTCGAAATACGAATTCATGTGATTTCTTTCCTCAACGGCAGTGCAAAAATTGCCTCAAAAACATTTTCGATGTTCAATTTTTTCGCCTCTAATTCTCTTCGACTTCCCTTGCACTTTTAACTCTGTCACCCTTTTCCTTCACCTCTCTCTAATCTAATCTGTTCGCTCTGAGCCTCACCTCCGGCGATGGGTCTCTGGCAGGGTATTTCACCGCATCTTTTCGATCGTCCAAGGACATGAGCACGAAGCCTATTTGCCCGCTGGGGTAAGTGGGGATGGTGGTGAAACTGTATTCCACCTACAGAGGAGGAGCGGCACAGTACAATCGAACCAAACGCGAAGGAAAAAGAGAAAGATAATAGAAAAATCACAACAACAACAACCACATTCTTAACATTAACACTGTAAAGCGATGAACTCAAGGAAAGAAAGTACAATAGAAATTGCGCGAAGTCCGCAAGTTGAAGATAAGCACAAATGGAAGTTTGGTTTTTCTTCCTCTTTTCAAATGCGCACATGCAAGGTCCGAACACGCACCGTGGGGAAGAGAGCGCAGCATTTGGTGAGCAGCGTCCCAATCAGGTCTAAGTGCAGCCACATGCACTCCCCTTGGCAGCAAATCACTCCACCGGGCGCCAGCGACTTTTTCATGTTGTCGTAAAACTCGGCTGTGAACAAGGTCTCCGCGGGGCCCACCTACAAGACGAGAGGAGACAGGTGAAACAAATGAAAGCAAAGGAGGACAAACAGATAAGTTATTATAAGATGAGAATGGACGAGAGAGTGTGCACGAGTATGAATGAAAGACAACTGAGGAAGAAAAAAAAAGAGAGAGCGCGACAATAGAACGGGGCAAAGCAAAAAATTTAAAACAGACACAAGAATGAGAGGAGCAGCGCACCGGATCCGAGGAATCGACAATGATGACGTCATACGGGCCGTTGTGGGAATCGCCTCTGATGAACTCGGCCGCGTCGGCGTGGATCTAATGAGTGTTGCGTACATGTGGGAGTATGAGTAGGGCAACAGAGGTGCGCGCAGCGTATAGGCGTTAGCGAACGGAATTGGAAAAAATAAGTCACAAGAACAACAAGAAAAAAGGCCAAGATGGCTTGACGAGCGAATAAGAAGAGATTGGTGAAGAGATATAGTATGAAACATGTACAACATGATTCACACAGAGCGATTTTTGCACACGCCATTCAGAGCGTATATTAATTTTGAAATAAAGTCGTCATCGAGTTTTCTTCTCGAAATACGAATTCATGTGATTTCTTTCCTCAACGGCAGTGCAAAAGTCGCTGGTAAATCAAAATTCGTTCTTATGCGTTTTGTCTAGCGCGTGTTCTAGGTTGCGTAACAGGGAGTCATAGAAAGGAAGCATGCATGCACGCGGTTTTTGTGCTTGTACAGACACGAATGGACATAATTGAAATGAGCCTGCAGTGATCGGAGCACGAGTCCAGGGAGATAGATAGAGAAGGAGGCTACCTCCCATCAACAACAAGCCCGCCATCAATCGAATGCAATCATACAATCACAAGAATAAAACAAGCAGGTGTGTGTCTGTCTGTGCATGCCACCGCAGCAGTGCCTGCTTACCAGGTTGCACCGCTTGTCACCGAAGCAGGTGGCGGTGGACTCGCCGAAGAACTGCTTAGCCACGTCACACACCATCGAGTCTAACTCGCAGAAGTCAATGGCCTCTACGCCCGGGTGGCGGCACACCTGGAATCGAAACATGGAACGATGGTAGTGGATGGAGGGAATTAGAGAGTGGGTACAAGGGGAAAGGGTGGGTGAAGCGACTTGTAAAAATGAGAGGAAAGGAGGGTGAAGAAAAAGAAGAAGCATTTGTAGACAATGAATGGGCGAACAGAGACAGCGAGCGAAAGAAACGATTCGTGAGTCAACCCAAGTAGCAATGCAATTCCAAACAAGTTATTTCCGAAAAATTGTTCGGGTCAACTTGATTTGTTTATCACCTCGCGCAACACGCCGCCGTCGCCGCCGCCCACAATGAGAACTCGTTTGGGGTCGGGGTGCGAAAACAGGGGCAAGTGCGTGATCATTTCTTGGTACGCGTGCTCGTCTCGCTCGGTAAGCTGAATCACACCATCCAGCACGAGGACCTTGCCGTAGGTCTTGGAGTCAAACACCAGCACGTCCTGGAACTTCGATCGGCCTTCGAAGAGGACAGCGGGCTGGCCTGCGGTCGTCAACATCAGAAGCACGCGTGAGCCAAAAACAAGCAACCAGAAGACACAGATGTCAAGCAGACAGAGAGAGAGAAAAATGTCATTAGCTCATCATTATTAAATTATAAGAGACTAGCTGAGTTGTTTCAACGCCAGAGGGCAGCCGCTAAGCAGTGCTTTTACTGAGTGAGCCGTCGTAATTTGGCGATTCAACAGCCGACATGTCTCGAACTTCTTACCATCCTCTCGTTTGGCCATCTCGATTGAAAACCGCTGCCCCGGCCACAAGGCCTCAGTTTCTTGAAACCAGCCCTGTTGAATGTTTGGGGCATAGTAGCCATTGGGATTGAAGGACGCCATGGCTGCTGCTGCACTCCAGAGAGCTCCTACTAGAATGACGAAGAAATAATACGACGGTGGACGCATTTTGATGTACTGTACCTGTAGTACGAAAGCAGTACGTACTTACGTGTTGTTCGGCGGCCGTCGGCCAGAAAACCTGCTGAACTCGCTAGAATAGTATACACGTACATATTTTATACACTTCAACAAAACTCTTCGTCTCTTCGTCTGTTCTCTCTATTTTCTGAACGACTTCTTTCTTCAAGATGACACGAAGACACGAAGATGTGAAGAAAGAGGGGCGAAGGCATAAAGCATAAGGGTGTCAACCATGGCGCTGCTATCAGCATCGGACGTACTAATATTCTTTTCCCTGTTGTTGAACTGCGCAGCAACTGCTAGACCATGGAACGCATCGACTGTAAAAGCACATTCATCTACCGAAGGAAATGACGACGAAAGCTTATTAGATAGCAGAGAGGGCAGAAGCTTAGACGAAAAATCCCCCAATGCAAGCGATGAAGGAACAGCACGTCTTTTAGGGAACCCACCCCCGGACAGCCATGCAGAAGATGGTTTGAAAGCACGCTGCAACGATTTATTGCTCAGTTTTCGAAGACTCGGCGTATTCATAGCACTCTGGAACGTTGCTATGATATTCGCTATGGTATTCATTTTCAGCTAACTGTTTGCTCTTGGTGAATCATCTCGAGGTACTCCCCAAAACTTCGAAACAATTATGCTTATTACTTTAATGTTACCAAGCATGGTACAATGGGTCAATAGGTCTTGACCAAAAGTCACTGTTAGGAAAATGCGACGGCTTTTTCGTCTACTCACCAAAGGATTCGCACCAAAAAATGGATTCATTAGCATTTACAGCAGGAATGTTATCCCATTGCATTACCAATGCAGCATCGCGCATCTCTGTACTGCTCGGCGACATGCAGCACTATTTTATATTCCCCTTTTTTGATGCAGCTGACTACAACCGAAGGATCCGTGCCTCCTTGCCTGTTCAAGATTACAAGGCTACTCAAGAAAGTTACGCCCGTGCGTGCTAAGGAAATTACGTAGTTTCCCACTTACGTAAAGAGTTCGATTCTTACTCGCAAGTCATAAATGGACGAAGAGACCTTTCATATTTTATTTTATTTTGCTTATACGTAGATAAAATATATCTGGGCTGCCATGATTGCCATGAAGCATTCGTAGAACTCCCCGAAGTATGTGCATGCACGCCGCCCTAAATCTCCGAATGTTTTCGTGAGTTTTCTTATTGCCGTATCGCTGTGAGCTCTCTAGACACAACGACACAGAAGGCACAAGGCCTGGGCTTCGGTTCTTCGGTTGGTGGTAAAAGGCATTTCCAGAGCATAGTGCCTCTAGTAGTGGCTAGGCGCGCATGGCTAACCGGAGTGCAAAGGCACGGTATGAGCACATCAGATCGCCGCAAGGAAATGTAACGAGAACGAGCACGAAGCAGGATGATACCGACGTAAACACTGACGTAATTGAGTCATTTGATTAACGTATTTTTATGATTTTGCTACTCGACTTCTTTCTCACTTCTCGACTCCAGCCTCGCCTCTCCGCGTAGAAGAGGTTGATGTGGAGGCGCACTTATCCGCTCCTAGCTCTCAAAAGCACCGCTAACGCACTGTTTTTTTCTGGGGTTGGAATGGATAACCTGATTGCAGCTTCGTCAGTTCGAGAACGCCTAGGTGAGCTCTCAACCTTGGATTTCTGGGGAATGATATATATTCTTCTGAAGTAGTTGCTTACAAATTTGTCGATTTAGCACGGTTATTAACTAGACGTAACCTCATGACTGGAGCCTGATATTCTTTTTGTTATTCGTATAGCTCAGACGGGTGTCTCGGCACTACGCGTCGAGTGCGATTTCGTGACCTGCACTCAGTGACCTCACGGGTGCGTGGTTATCGTGTGTCGTCAGTGCCTTTTGAAAATAAGATTTCGCTTCTACGTACATTAGTCTTTACCAGAGAAATTTTCGTAGTATGCCTTTAAACCTTACTTTTGATTTACAGGTACATCGGGAAGTCGCACATCGTCAAGGCGATTGAGCGCTTCCACGCTGCCCACACGGACGTTGCCTTAGAGCTCAACGTGACGCGGTACGAGATACTCTACTTAGGATGTTACCGATACACAGAGTGCCAATCGAAGTAACATGCTTGAGATACATGCGGCTACACAGAGCTTCAACTCAATGCCTGCTTTTTTTTCTTCTTCTTTTCAGGTACCCGTATTCGTTTCTGGGCGACGACCGGTCGGGCCGCGGAACCATGAAGGGCGCGCCCATAGACGACGGTACTCCAGCCGAGCCGTTGACGGAAACGTGGCACGATGCGCTGCTTGGGTACGCTAGCAACAACCCGCACGCGCGCGAACAGGTGACTACCAGGAGGAATAAAAGTAGCCTGGGAAACGAATCTGGGTTGTTGGCTTTTTTGAACCCATGTCTTCGTGTGTAGGTGCAAAAGGGCGTCCACCCGTGTGGGTGTGCGTGACGGATGACAGCTTAGTGCTGGGAGTCGCAGTGCATTGGGGGGGGGTTGATGGCCGTTGCCTTTATCGCTCCTTATAACCTTTCGATTTTATTTCTCTTTTCTGTCTTCTCTCTCTCTCTTTCTCTCTCATCATGTATACGTCAGATGGAAGCTGGCATGCGCGCTCAGGGGCGTGAAGCGGGCATTGAGTTCGACTACAATGTGTTGGCCCAGTGGCACCCTGTCGACTCCCAGCGGCTACTAGCGTGGGCCGGACAATTTGGCTTACAGGAAGAATTCATGTCCGCGCTCAACGTGCGCCATTTTGAGTTGGTAGGGATACATACCAAAGAAAACACAAACGCAATCTTTCTCTCTTGCGAAACATACTGTGGGCTTCAACATCTGCACAATGATTGGTTCACAAATTAGAAAACATAGAAATATCTTTTCGGTCTTCCTTCTTTCTCTCTTCAATTCCTCTTCTTTTACCCCGTTTTCCTTCTCCTAGTAGTTAACCTCCTTCGCCCCCCCTCCTCCTTACCTCCCATTTGCTCCCTTCGTCCAGCGCCAGTCGGCTAGCTCTCGGGATACTCTGCTTGCTGCTGCAACCGAAGCTGGGTTGGACCCTGAGGCGGCTGCTACCTTCCTAGACGGCGATGGGTTGAAAGACCACGTGTGGTCGTGGTATGGCCGCACCATTCGGGAGTTCGGGATTCGATCCATCCCCCTGTTTTCGTTTTCCGTGCCGGCCATCGGGGTAAGTGGGGGCCCATTCCGCCCACTGGGAGAGGGGGGCGACGCTTACGTGGTGCGGGGTTCGATGAACGCCGACTACTTCTTGGAGCTCTTTGAAGTGATTCTGAGGGACCAGCGCGCGGGTTCGCAAGGACAAGACGCCCGGAGCCAGGCGTTCTTTCAGCCGTACAACGACAATGTTGACCCTTCGCAGCAGCGGCAGCGACGACGGCGCTTGACCGAGAAGCATCCCGACGGCGGCAGCTGCAGCCGTGAAGGCAACTAAATACGGAGCTTGACGTCTGTCATCAGTCGCCGGATGACGTCACTATGTAGCGGTCTGATGTGCGCCGAGCAGGCACTTCCTGCTGTTATACCTGGAGTTCATATTGGTTAGCCGCTCTCAGCTGCAGTGGCAAAGAGGTCCTTTTTGTAGCGGGAGAGGAGTGGACAGAGCTGGACTGGATAAAATGACATGCGTTTCCTTTTGTAACGGCCTGCCTGTCAAAAGAAAACGCGTTGACGAAAAAACATTTTTGCTCTGCCTTCTATCTACCTGTCATCTCTCCGCTTTCCGGCTTATTCTGCCACTGCCACACAGCCCTGTGAATGCAAATGGTTTTCCGGCAGTTGCTTTCGCTTTCGCCGTCATTTAATTGCCGTTATATGGGGCTGCGGGGATGTATAAATACGGGTTTCTGCTTTACATCACAAGTAAGTAGAAAGTAGTGAGCCTGTGCTGCACTGGCACTTGGAATATACTATTACTATAAACTAACTCAAGAAATTATGAGTATTTGTTGGGCGAAAGTATGCGTGTTGGAAGCTCGCTCCCAGCCTTGAGACCCAACGCCGGGCGCGTACACCCCCCTTCCGAGGGGTACAAAAGAAGAAAAATGAGGGAGTGTGGAGGGAGAAGCGGAGAAGGATCGGGGTAAGCAAATAGCCGAAACAACGCACTTGCTTCGAGCTTTAAACAATTCGTTTGTGTTGGCTGCTTCAGAAACCTCGGGTCTCCTTGTCCCACTTCCGAGATAATTCCTCCTCAGCGGGAAATGGTAATTGTAACTGGTCTTCTCGTTTCTCATCTCTGTCTTCTCTTCTCGTCTTGGCTCTGCGCCTAACTGCGGTTTCCGGCGCATTACTTTCTCAGCTGTCTCACGAGGCCCACGCTGCTACTCCTGCCGTTCAGTCAAGAACAACGCACCAGCCCTACTGCTCGCTGGCATAGTGCGCTTTGGCGCCTACAGCAACACGAACTCACAAAAGCATACCTGCAGCCTGCAGTATATAGTACTTCTGCCGTTCAGTCAAGAACAACGCACCAGCCCTACTGCTCGCTGGCATAGTGCGTTTTGGCGCCTCCAGCAACACAAACTTCATGGATTGTATGAAATCCCCCTGTATTATTTTCGAGAATCGAGAAGTCGTCGATGCCAGATGCCAGATGCCAGATGCCAGAGCTGAAAGCCAAAGCTTACAAGCTAACCTAGCACACATAGACATTTCTATGCAGCAGCCATAAGCACTAGCAATAAAACCGATAATGTAAATCTATATTTTCCAGGAGCACCGTAGGTTCTATGAAACGCAGACACCCAATAGCCTGTATAATAATAGGCGTGTTGAGTTACTGTACGTCGCAGCAATTCGACAGAAATCAGCGGCCTATTCCACCTCAGCATCCAGGTAAGCCTCTTAGTAGCGGCTGGAAAAAATTTATGGTTTACGTTGGTAACGAGACTTTAGATCACTCGAGCGATTTCTATTCTCCGCGCGCGAAACCAAGGTCACACTCTCAGGCCGGGCAGGATCAAACTGTAGTTCGTCTATTCGACGGCAAACCGGGATTTTTCATTGATCTTGCTGCCAATGACGCAGTAGCTCTTTCGAATACCCTCATGCTTGAAAGGGACTACGGTTGGGATGGACTTTGCATTGAAGCTAATCCAAACTATTGGTCGAGGCTCGCGCGGCGCCGCTGCACTGTCGTGGGTGCAGCTGTAGGCAAGGTTGACAACGAAATCGTCGAGTTCAATTTCGGCTTAGCGCAGCCAGGTTTAAAAGTACCTGGCGAGGACAATGGCGTATTCGGCGGCATAGTCGGATTCGACAACAAACCGAGGCATGTCAGAAAGGAGAGGTCCTCGTTGTTGCACACAGCTTCACTCTTGAATGTCCTTGAAAAGACTCGAGCACCTCCCGAAATCGATTATTTAAGCTTTGACGTTGAAGGTGCTGAGCTATTCATTGCCCAAAGTTTTCCGTGGGAGAAGTACACGGTAAAGCTTATGACTGTTGAGAAGCCAAGCAGCAATCTTAAAAATTTCTTGACTGAAACGGCACACATGGTGTACTTGATGACGTTGCAGTCGCCTCACGGCAAATTTTATGACGAACTTTGGTGCCACAAGACCTTCGAAGCCGATTATCGTCTCAAACTGAAAGGATGGAATTGGCTGCCTTATAGACCAGAGGAGGAAGAAACATATGGAAGTATGCGAGATTGAGGTGTGGATGCGTACTGACTTTTAGTTCATGCAGTTGGTGTATTGCTCTCCGATACCAATATCAGTACTGGTGCCTACTGTGGACTCGTCCAGGGTATGATAGGTATGATACACGCTTTTGATTGGTTTTGATCTACCAATTTTGAACACCGCACTTGGACTCAGCGCATTCAACTAGCCGTACTTCATGAGAAGTACGTATGGTGCATTTCTCACAAGAAATTTTCAAAAACTTATGAAGACCTCGACAATTCCTCACTGGAAGCACCTATTTTCTTCCGTGGTGATATGTAATATTGGCCTGACCGGCCTTCAGATTTCGCTCTCAACTCTCAATAAACTGGGATTTACCCTGACAGAGACCTCGCCTCCTGCTTTGCACTTGCGGCATCGCCCGCGTAAGTTTATATCCATGGGCTTGAAATTCCACAGAAAGCCCGCTTATTCTTTCTTGTGCATTGAATAATTACGTAAACTTTAAAACTTCGAATATAGGGTTTAATTTTGCACGTTTCTGTTGCTGTTTCCTGTGCCTGTTGGCCTTTCTTGGGACCTTTCTGGCGATGGGCATTCAAAAGAAGGTGCATGTAACTTGGTTTGCTAAGCCAAGGCACGCGGAAAGTGTGTGATTATTATAACCAATGTCCAATATTTGTATATCCTGGGAGGCCCGAAAGCGAAAGCGGAAGGCCGAATGGCGAATGGCGAATGGCGATTGCATGGGATGTAATATATTAGAGCAATATTTGATGAGGCCATCTCAACACAAGTCGAATAGACGCTACTTGCCAACTACTTGCTTCAAACAAGGGATATCACTACCAATATGGGACCGAAACCCCCTGTAGTTTTGGCGAAGGATCCCCACCATGGCCCTCCGACCGGAGGGTCATGGTGACTCGCAGGGTGGCCTCCCTGATGAATGGAGCATATAATTTCATCATATTTATGTACCAAATGGCCT
>Ga0307982_1001683_pt1 | contig 17975 bp, 13 predicted proteins | sample OrgLakmetagen989_FD_201847 | JGI IMG/M metagenome (GOLD analysis project Ga0307982, IMG submission 201847) | Saline water microbial communities from Organic Lake, Antarctica - #989 | ecosystem: Environmental > Aquatic > Non-marine Saline and Alkaline > Saline | place: Antarctica: Organic Lake... | reverse complement strand
TAGGTTGAAAACTCTTTAAATAAAAGAGTTTCCTGACTGTCTATAAATTTTTTATGTTGTAAATATCTTGGATCATTTACTATTTCAGATTTTCGTTTTTGACTCCAATAGAAGCCTTCATTAGGATTCCCAAATGTTGCTAATTGAGATAAAAATACAGATGCTGGGTGCCTCAATAACAATATTGGTTTTTTAGTAAACTTAAAATGAGTAAAAATTTCTGGTAAAAGTCGGTTTACTCTTGTAAATTTCACCAACAGAGGTTTTGAAGCAATATATAATGGAATAAGATTACTATCCATCTTACTTGTCCATGAATTTATTCCTATTCCTGAAAAAATTTTGCTTAGCCGATATTTCAAATCTTTTCTGTTATTTTCTGTCCAATACGGTCTTCTACCATACTTTGACGAAATCAAACCCCTTTTAGGATGAAGCGGTTCCCATATCATGGCAGCATCTAAACCTTCTTTTATTAGCTCTGCTAACCAAGTTGTGCCGGAACGAGCTTCACTCAAAATGATAAATACTTTTCTGTTTTGTTTTTGGGGTATTAATTTATAAAATGGATCTAACAAGTAATAATACTTGTAAATTAATTTTCTTTTGAGATGAAGAAATGTCATAAATTTGTAATCAACTTAAAATTATTTCTAAAGGTGCTTGATTAAGACTTCAACTTCTTAAGTGCATTATCAAAAAAAGAAATCCACTTTTCGCCAACATTATCAATCACAAATTCGTTCGCATTTTTCAATGCAGCCTGCATTAATTTATTTTGTTGGCTTTTGTCTAAAGCTAAACTTACAACTTCTTTAGCCATTTGATCTACATCAAAGGGTGGTATTAAAATACCGCTTTTGCCTTCTTTAACTACCCAAGAGCAGATAGGATAATTGTCATAGACTACAGGCACACAACCAAAAGATTGAGCCTCTATTATGGTATTGGGAAAACCTTCATTTCTGGAGGTCATGATATAAATTGGCGACCTTTTATAGTATTCATTAGGTACTTGTTTGCCATAGAGATTGACCCTTTTTATTCCCTCAACTTCGATTTGACTTTTTATATCATTATAAGCATCACCGTCGCCCACTATATCTAATTCCCATTCTGGAAGTTCATTTACAATTTTTTTCCAAAACGGTAAAATTAAATCTGCTCGCTTCTGACCGTAACTCAGGCGACTTAACCAGAGGATACGCTTTTCTTTAGGTGGCAATTCTGGCATTACACTTAAAATAGAATTAGGAATTAAATGTGTTTTATGCAACTTATAATTACCAACAAAATATTTTAACTCCTTTAAATTAGGTGGGCCAAACATGATAAAATAATCGTAGGTATCTAAAATACGTTTTAAATCTTTAGAGTGTTTGGCTTTGTGAACCTGTAATACCAATTTTTTGCCCAAGGTATTATTTAACAATGGCTGAATTGGTTTCGGTACTAAACTTTTAAAATAAGGATCTATATTAAGTACCACTGCATATAATGTATTACGCAAGCAACCTAAAAGTAGAAAACCATATTTGTCTTTACTAACTTTAAGGGTGTCCCCGATACTATGCTCATAGGGCATCTGATTGATGACCACATCTGGTTGTATTTCATCTATAAGCCTTGAAAGGTCTAAATGATTAGATTTTTCAAATTGAGCATTTGGTTGTTGCGCATGGTATAGCTCTGCAACCTCTTGATGAGCATGATGTTGATTACTAAAAGAAAACACATTAGTAGCATGACCTTTTCTTTTAAAGTAACCTGACATTTTGTAGGTTGTACGTTGAACGCCTCCTGCATTAGGATCAAATGCAGGTTTTAAAACGATAAGTATGTTATATTTCATAAATTTAAATTACAGAATTAGGCCTATTGCTTCTCTTATTGTAATACCTGATTCTGGAAAAACCCAAGTAATTATTGGTAACATAAATGTATTCAGCCCAGTATAGAGTAAAAACGAAGATAGAAAATAAAGTGCAAGAGGCAAAAATAAAATCATTATTACAAGTAAAGGAAGTTTTACCTTAATTGCCGCAAATGGTATTTCTTTTGCTAAGTTTTGCTTAGATAAAACAATTACCATAAGTACAATAATAATAAAACCTGCTATAGTCCAACTTCTGTTCTTAACTGCATAAAGAAATGCGAAAAAGTTAGCAAAAGAAGCTTCTGCCAATGCATATGAGAATAGAGTGTTTTCTAGTTTTCCAAAGCCTCGTTTTCTTAAGTTTATGAAAATAAATATTATCATTGCTGACAAAACATAGTGATGAATTCCAAGTTTTGTATATTTCTTATAAAAATTGGTGTCAGACTCAAGACTAGCTTCTTCACGTTCTTCTTCCCTTTCATCATCTGTATAATAGGATTTTGACTTATTGGCGCCAAGTTCTGTTTGCGAGGCGAAATCCAGAAAGCCTGCTTGTTCTATTGCATTCGACACAAAGATTGATAATATAAAAATTATAAAATAAATTTTAGGATTACGGAAGCCAGAAAATAAAACCAGCCAAACCCCTAACCCCAACAAAGCGTAACCTATATGAATTAACAATGGGCATAATGCTAAAATCATATACTTTTTATTTTTTGTTTCATGATAGGATAGTACAGCATAAATTAATACCCACATACCTGTCCATGTCCTAACGGTCTGCATATTATGTGGTTGCATCCATAAAATAAACAAAATTACAAAAAAATACACATAAAATTTATTGTAACCTGATTTCCAATCAATATAAGAAATTATTTTTGCCATAGCACCTGAAAAAAAATAACCGTACACTATTGCAACTAAAGTAAAAAATAAAAAAGGGGTATTAAAAACACCTATTGAAATATAGGATACAACATGAATAAAAACATCGCTATTAGTGTCATTAATGGGCGCAAGTGTTAAAATTGCCCATAATTCTTCTAGCCAGATTGAAAAATCTAGATATTGATAATGACTTATAGCTTTGGCTATATGTCTAGTTCCATCATTGGCTCTGTCTCCTATATTTACCGAAAAAAAAGAATAGAATAAAGAGCCATAAATAACGGTGTAGAGGAAAATACTCCACCTAATTATATTTAAAGAACCATTTTTCAATCCATATATCAAGCCCAATATTGGAGAGAAAAAGAAAAGTATAATGTGGTATTTTTGATTTTTTTTAACTAGAGACATTGTGCCGTTTTTAATATTATTTTATTACGTATTTAATTGATTACGTTATAGGTTAAGTTTACGTGCTAGTTTAAGTAGTTTATAATTTTAGACAGTTATCAAGTATGAAGTAGATTTATGAGTGTTTACTTAATTTTTGATTGCTACTCTTTATTAGGGCTTCTTTCAGTGACCTAATTTTAGTTTAAGTTAATGTGATTGTATATTTAAATTAGTGTGCTATTTTTATTAATATTTCAAAAGTGCAAAATTAGATTATGTTAGGCTCTATTAGCTTATTTAATAAAAAATATTTTTAGAGGTCAGTAGCTATTTACTTAGAACTAGATTTAAATAATTGGCTAATGTCAGGTTGAGCCCCCGAAAATTTTGTAATTTTATTTAATAAGTTTTGACGTTTACGAAGTTGTTGAATTAGACTTCTTCCTTTTAATTAGATATATTTTTAAATAACAAGTTGTTTTAATGGGTTTAAATTTAAAATAAGCTCATGTTCTCACCGTCTGTTCGAGTGATTTTATTGATTTTTCAGAAAAAAAATCAGTAAAATTGTATCGAGAACTTTTGTGGTTAAAAGGAAACATCTCGATACAGTTTTTACTTTTGCTTTTTAATTGAGCAAAAGTAAAAACCACTCGATGAGACGTAAGTACTTATTAATAATATTGTTATGAAAAAACGTCAGTGGTAGCGCTGTCGAAACCCGACTACAGTACCCGAATAGTTCTCGACTGCGCTCGAACTGACAACTAACGTATCAATAAACATCTGAATATTTTATGTTTGAAAGTTGAAATTGATAAATATTTAAATATTGACCGCCAAATATTTTATATAACTGATTGAATTAAATATTTGTGATTTTATCTTTGTAAAATGACAGCCATATCGTCAAGACTAAAAACTTCCAGACTAAAGTGGCATTTTTATGGCAACCTGTATTCTTTATGTGTTGCAATTCACAAATAATTACCTCGTAATTAAAAGGTAGTTTTGCTTTTTGGCCTACTTCAAAATGCTTTAAGGCAAAAGTATATAGTCTATTCTCTGTCCAATCTGGGAATGGTGTCCCAAAACTCCGTTTTTTATCATTTAATATATCATTTGGCACAAGTCCCCTTAATATATCTCTTAAAAGATATTTGGTAATGCCTTTTTTAATTTTATATTCTTGTGGTAATCTCATTACATAATGAGCCAATTCGTTATCTAAAAGAGGTACTCTTGCTTCAATACCATGCAACATATTTACTTTGTCTACTTTTTCTAGATACTTATTAGGCAACATGTTTTCCATATCTGTATATAACATAGATTGCATAAAAGGTAATTTGTCAAACTTCCTATAACTATCGTGATAAGATTTTAATGGTGTGACCTTTTTTAAAGCACTTGTGCATATTTTATTAAAATATATGCCTGTTTCAATGTTTAAATTGTTTTCAACCATATTGGCTAAAACTTCCGCTTTATCCTTAAAGTTAAGTTTTCTATACCTTTGAGAGAAAAATGCTTTTGTTTTTGGATTTGGGTGTAAATATTTAAGCATAAAAAATCCTGCCTTCCTAAGTTTATAATCTTTAACATCAATATATTTACCATATCCAGCAAACACTTCATCACCTCCATCACCTTGCAAGACCACTTTAGAAGATTTAGCTGCTTTTTGAGCAATTAGATGTAAGGGAATCATAGCAGGGTCTGCAAAAGGCTCATCGTATTGGTAAATGAGATGCTCTAAGTATTCATCAGCCTTCGTTGTGCTCACCTGAAACTCATGATGCTCCGTATTAAATTGCTTTGCTACTTTGGCAGCAGCCTTAAGTTCTGAAGTTGGGCTACCCTCAAAATCTACCGAATAGGTTATCAATTTGCTATCGGTATGTTTAGACGCTAATGCCACAATAGCAGATGAATCTATACCGCCACTTAAATAAGCACCAACTGGAACATCACTGATGCATTGCCGTTTTACTGCTTCTTCTAGTAATTTAGTAGTATGATTTTTGGCTTGCGCAAAAGTTGGTTTAATTTGTTGATTGACCAATTTTTTAGCTTCCCAATAGGTACAACTTGATAACTGAAAAGAGGCAATATCTAAAGTTAATGAGGTTCCAGGTGCCAGCTTTTTAACCCCTGTAATCATAGTTTCATACCCGTTTGAATGCCCGTAAGCCATAAATTCTGATAAAGCTTGATAGTTAATTTCCAACTCATCCAGATAGTCATAGATTACTTTAGCTTCGGAGGCAAACATAAAATATTCCTCGCATTTATAATAATATAAAGGTTTTACACCAAGACGGTCTCTATACAAATCAAGGCTATGATTTTTGATGTCATAATATGCAAAGGCAAAAATACCATTTAGTTCTGCTACATTAAAATTTGGAGTATCTAAAAGCTGACATAAAACCTCTGTATCTGATGAAGTATTTAATCCTAAATTATACGTTACTGTAAGCTGCTTATAGTTATAAATTTCACCATTATACACCAATATTTTATCTCCATTTAAATTTTTAAAAGGTTGATTGGCTCTAGGGTCTAAATCGATTATGCTCAATCTATGGTGCATTAAATCTACAAACTCATCACCAAAATAACCTGTATAATCTGGGCCGCGATGGGCTTGTAAATTAGCTGATGCACGAAACCTTTTGGTTTGTTTTGCACTATTGTTATAGATGATACCTGAAATTCCGCACATATTAAGCTACCTAACTCCTGATAGAAGATTTATAAATTACTTTGAGGTTTGGGTTTTGATTTTAAGTTATAATTTGAAAATTCTTGTTAAAAAAAACACCTTCATCTGAAGTGCTATTTAGAATATAAATACAATTTTGTTTCGTTTAGTTAAAAAATCGTTGTGTAGCTTTTAGCTTATTTGTGAAACGTTTTTGTAAAATTAGAAATAACACTAAACTAGCTTTTACAAATGCTTTGCTCTGAAAAGCTAAATCTAAGGAACATTTCATAGTATATAACTGACCGTAATTTTAAAGTGATAAAATAAAAACCGTGGTATAGTATAAATATCTTTTTTACTTTAAACTATTGTCTATTCAGTTTTAAAAATCATATTCAAAGACATTTATTCATTAAAAACATACTAAGGCTAAAACTTTTTAACCCATCCAAACCTAAAAATCATAAGTCTGAAATACAAAAACTGCAAAGCGTCTAATTAAAGTAAATTTATTATGAATTATGTAGTGAGTCCCTTAACTTTTTCCTTAAATCATTTAGATATTTGGGGGTCAATTTCACAATCGCCTTTTGCATTTTTTTTGTTGTCTGAAATTTAGTAAAATTTGGACTCGTCGCATAATTCATAAAAGAACTCATCTCTTCGATTTGTTGAATTGAAAAACTAACAGTTTCATTAAGTTTATCAATTTCGATAGGTTCATAGTGATGCGCATTTGTTTTACAACTCATAAATTGATGGACAGTTTCCCATAAAGAATTGTACTTTACCATGTAATTATTAATGTGATTTTTAGTAAACGTTTTATACAGCAAATCATCAGATTTAAGACTAGGGTCTAGTTGAATCATAAAGTCATAATACTTTTTTGCTAAATATGGGTTTTTTGCATGTAAGCCGCATAAAAAAGAAAGTTCTGATAAAGTTAAAGAGGGATTAACTGATGTATGCTCTATGTCTATTCTTTCATTCAGTTTAAGCCATTTGTTGATGCAAAGTTCAACCAAATATGTGCTGTCTTTTTGATAAGGATATTGAAGAACGTTAACTTTTGAATGACTTATGTTTATATAAAAATTTATAAGCCTATCTGCCAATATGTATTTTTCTTTGAGCCATTCATCTATAGGTAGCATTTCACCTCTCTTAGAACGGTGTTTATATAAAGATAATGCCTGGTTAATTGGTTCTCGTATGATTAGCAACAAATCTTGTAATTCAAAATGTAATGATGTTGCGATTTCTACAAACTTATTTAATACATATTCTTCAGAAAATCTCAAAACTAAAATTTCATTGGATAATAATACCGCCTTACAATTCTTTTGTTTAGCTTCTTGCAATTTTAATCCTAACCATTGTTTAACCTGATTCCAATCTTTTTGAGCTAAAAACATATCTAACTCATCAGCATTTCCTGGAGAAATCTTACCCTTAAGCATATTGGATTCATTAATACCTGCTTTAGGGAAATGAATACCATGTTTCATAAGTAAGTTTCTGTTTTTTGCAAGATAAGATTGCAAAAAAGAACTTCCTGTTTTTTCAGTACCAATATGAAGGTATAATTTCATTATTTAATGATGAAGCTAGGTTTAAAATTATTTATTTTGCCAATGAAATGCTCAGACTCTTTCCATTTTAAAAAATATTCTCCGTAAACTTCAGATAATTCTTTAATATCGTCTTTATAAATTTCATTGAGTAGCGCATGAATATCATTTGGCATATTAATAGACTTACTAGTATTGACTTTTTTGTTGAGACCTTCAAAACTTTTAATTTCTTTGGTATCCAATTCTAAATAATTGAAGATATCTAGTAATAATTCATCTGGTTTATCAACTATGGCATCAAAAAAACCAACGAATACAGAATTAAAGTATTTTTTGTAAAGCTGAATTGTTTTTAAATATTGAGTTCTTGCGATTTGATAATCTGAGTACATATATGCCTTTGCATGTTCAAAATCATCTGACGCATAATTTTTAAGTCGATTAATATACTTATAACTAGACCAAGCTCGCTCAGCTGGATGGCGGAGCATAAAAATAATTTTGGTTTCCTGTCCAAGTAGTTGACTCATCCTAGCTATATCTTCTTCGTTTAAAATAGCGTAGGCGGGTGTGATTTCTCCTTTGCATTTGGTCAAATTAGCAAATAAAGACAAATACCATTGGTCTGTAAAATCTGAAAAAAACCATTTTTTATACCATTGCCTGTTCTGTTTATTTTTTTTTATTTCAATTAATGCCTTAGCTGTCCATTTGAGATTATATAATCTGTTGCTCAATTTGGTTTCAGCTAAAATATTTGGTGAGTTATAGTTTTTTGACCGATCAAAATAATGCAATTCTTTTATAGGTGGCAAATCAATTTGATTGGATTTACCAAATTGCTTAAATAACCAAGACGTGCCTGATTTTTGGGCTCCGATGCCAACAAAGTTAATCTTGTTCTTATTCAACTATTCTTTTTTTTTAAATATTTATATATTATTCCTCTCACAAATAAATAACTTTCATGTTTTAAAATAATTAAATAGACAATATGAATAAATAAAAAACTACAGGCAAGAACTATATCATTTAAATCGGTGTAAAAAGAGTCTATGACAATAAATACAATAAATATAAGGTTAGGTATAAATAGATTTTTTATTTGTGTTAAAAAGCTAACCTTGTAATAATATTGATAGACTCCAAAAAACAATAAAACGACAAGTAATGATGCAATTACCATACCCCATGTGAATAATATAATACCAAAATAAAGCCCAAGTAAAATAGGTGTAAGCTTTAATAATCGCTGTACTAAACCCAACTTAAATCTTAATTTGGATTGCCCTTTGGCTAAAATGCCTTGACTCATAACTGCACCCTGTGGCCCTGTTAATATTGACAATAGTAAAATTTGAAATATAATAACACTAGGCTCCCACTTCTGTCCAAAAAGAAAAATAATAATGTGATAAGATAAAAAGTAAATTGGACCAATTAGTGTCACTACAGTGCCAGTTGCAATATTAAATACTTTAAAATAGGTTTTATTAAATTCCTCATCATTATCTTGAAGCTGGCTTAACACTGGAAAAATTACCTTACTAATGCTATTAGTAGTATACACCTGTATTTGAGTCTTTAGTGATTCTCCTCTTGAATAAAAGCCTAAAACCGTTGGAGAAAATACTTTACCTACAAATAGAGTATCGATTTTAAGAAATATTTGCCGCAGCAAAGCGTCAAAGAATACGTAACTTGAAAAATTCAATAGCTTTTTTATTTCGTCAAAGGAATATTCAAACTTTGGTCGCCAACCTGTTGCATACCATAGCGCAACAGTTGCAACAGTTACCATTGTAATTTGTTGAATGACTAAACTATAAACACCATAATCTGAAAATGCGGCAATCACACCTAATATACCTCCACACAATGTCGCTAAAAAGTTCCTGATTGTCAGGCTTTTAAAATCTAAGTTTTTAGTTAATATAGCAGCTTGAACCTTACCAAGAGCAGCTATAGGGGGAATGATTGTTAAGAGCATTAAAATATTTGCAACCCTTGGCTCATCATAAAATATAGCTATATAAGGTGCAGAAAAAAACAGTAATATTGACAATATTACACTAATGATCATATTTGTGTAAAACACACTAGATAATGTTATATCGTTAGTTTCTTTCTGTTGAATGATACCGCTTGTAAATCCTACATCAATAAAAACCTCTGATATTGCAATAAAAACCATTGACATCCCTATAATACCAAACTCTACAGGATTTAAAAGTCTTGCTAATATAATTGATATAGCTAAAATTACAACCTGTCTCAGAAATGAGCCTGATATGTTCCATATTATAGCTGACTTTGCTTTGGAGTTAGTTCCTTTTTCCAATAATTTTAATTGTATTTCATTATATCTAAAGCTGTATATATAGCTTTCATTTCATCAAAACTAAAAATACTATCCTCATTAATCGCCCCAAGTTTTAATAAATTTATATCACTTTTTTGAATTTTATTGTAATCTTTTTGAAATGAGTATATCTCATAGCCAGTCTGATTTAAATAGGTAAATGAAGGGTTTAAATCAGACATAAACACTTTCATCCCTTTATTAACACATATAGCTACTGTAAGTAAACCTTCTTGTCTATTGTTGTTAAATATAGCAACATTACAAGTATTTAGAATTTTGTTAAATTTTTCTTTTGTATAAAATTCAGTTTGAGGTTTAAATCTATTACCAAATAAATTTTCGCCTACTTCCAATACTTCCCTTAAGTATTTTCTATTAACTTTATATGATAATGTAACATGAATATTGTGTTCAAAGCCCAAATCATGCAATTTATAAAAAACATCAATATGGTTAGAAGTCGAAGCAGCTGATGGACCGATGTAAATATCTTGAGCATTTGGGTTAATAGGTTCTATATTATTAAAATGGTTTTCTGTATTGTCTCCCAAGGGCAAACGAACATATTTTGCGTTAATTGAATTATTATTCTTTATAATTTCCATTTCAGCATAAAGTCGTGGAGATACAAAGTTTATCCTTTTAAAAAAAGCAGTTGTTTTATTATAGGGTCTAAGCAACTTATAAATGGCATTTTTAAAACCAGTATTTAGCAAACCATTTTTTTTAAGTACTTTATAAGTATTGATTTGATAAAGATCTTTATAGCTCAAAAAACTTAAATTATAAATATCTTTTCCTAATGATATCCAAACAAGTTTTGTGTTTTTTTTTAAATATTTAAATGTTAGATTAACGAGAGATTTATTGATACCGTAAACAAACAAATAACCAAAGTCATCAGATTTAATATCTATTGAATTTAGATTATCATAAAGAAAAACTTTTTCGTTGGATTTTAATAATTTTAAATCATCCTTGTTATTTTTTTTTTTAACACCCTCTTTGCTTAATAAAAAGTAATTATCTAGTTTATCAATTGATTGATATAAATTTATAATATTAATATCTCTTTTCGTGGAATTAAGAATGTGCAATATTCTAATCATCTTTCTTTTTATTTATTAAACGTGCAGGAACTCCTACCGCTAAAGAATTAGGTGGTATACTTTTAGTAACAACTGTACCTGCTCCTACAATAGAATTTTCACCAATAACAACTTTTGGAAGTATAATTGCACCAGCACCAATTTGTACATTATTCTCAATTTTCACATGACCTAGTAGTTTGCAACCTGGTGATAATTCTACAAAATTTCCTATTGTTACATCATGTGTTATTATGACACCGTAATAAGCTAATAATGCTTTACCAATATTTACTCCATTTGATATATTAACACTGTTCATTAATGTAAAACCAATATCTATGTTAACATAATTTCCAATATATACGTTTTTACTTTTTAAACTTTGTAAATCTCCTCCAAGTTTTTCAAATTTTTCACATAACATACTTCTTAAATTTGGACTACCTAAACCTAGTAAAAACTTATTATCTTTTTTCAATAATTTAGCTGCTATGTTTTGATCTTTTAGAATTTTATATTTATTAAATAATATGTTTGAATCATTCACATTTACATCATCATAACAAACTATTTCACCAATATAATCATTACTTTCTAAAAGTTGAATTATCTCTTTAGCTAAGCCTTTAGCTCCAATTACTAACATAAATATTAAATTTAAAAACTATTATAATAATTATTTATTAGTTGGTAATTAACTGCTAAGTAGACAATTTAGAAATTATTAAATTACATATTTTTTTAATTTCATCCAATGTAAGGTCTAAATACAATGGTAAGCATAGAATACGTAATGAAATATCCTCAGATATTGGACAAGGCTGATAGCTAACCACTTTAACAAATGTATTAACAGATGGATAAAAATACCTTCTAGGATAAATGTTATGATGATTTAATGAGGCTTCTACTTCAAGTAACTTTTTTTCTGATTCAAAGATAACAGGAAAATAAGAATAATTACATTCTCCACGGGCAATATGTTGAAATTTCAATTTATTAGCTTTACTTAAATATTGCTTGTAATAAGTATATTTTTCTTTCCTGTCTTCTAAAACTTTTTCATAGTACTTCAAATTAGCTAATCCAAGAGCTGCATGTATTTCAGTCATTTTACCATTGAACCCATCTTCTACTATATCTTTGTTTTCATCATGACCAAAAAAACGAATGCGTTCAAGTTTTTCTCTGAGCTCTTTAGATTTAGTAATACAACCTCCTCCTTCTCCTGTGTTCAAAAGTTTTGTTGCATGGAGACTTGTTGCAGAAATATCTCCAAAACTCAAAAGGCTTTTACCTTTATAATTTGAGCCTATTGCATGTGCGGCATCGTATATTACTTTTAGGTTATTATTTTTGGCTATTTTTTCAATTTCCTCAACATCACAAGGATTACCAAATACATGAACCGGCATAATAGCTACAGTTTTTGGAGTTATTAATTTTTCAATTTTAGAAGCATCTATATTCAGTGTATTTGAATGTACATCACAAAAAACTGGGGTACAATGTTCCCATTTAACAGCACTTACAGTCGCAATCCAGGTAAATGCTGGTATAATTATCTCTCCTTGAAGCCCTAAAGCTTTTATGGCCATCTGTATAGCTATTGTTCCATTATTTACAGCTACAAAATTTTCAACATTAAGTTTATTTTCCAACTGTTTTTCCAAATCTTGTACGAGTGGACCGTTATGAGTTAGAATTCCTCTATTCCATACACCTTCTAGCAAACTAGTGTATTCTTCAAGACTAGCTAAAGAAGGTTTTGTAACGAAAATTGGTTTATTATTCATCTTTGTTATATTTTTTATTAATAAATTTTTGCTTTTGTTTTAAAATTTTCTAAAAGTCTAGCCTGATTGTTATTTTCAATGTATTCTTTTAAACGTAAACTATCATTAACTGTACACTGGTAAAAATAGTCCAACATTTTTACATAATGGTTAACAGCAGCAATAGTAATCGTTTTTTGTCCGTCTTTCCTTTCTATTTGAATTGTGGGTGCATAAGAAGGTGGTGCTGTAAAAATTCGATTGGTAAATAACTTTCCTTCGCTACCCCAAACTTCTAAACTACATTGGTAATAATGGTCAAATCCAAAAGAAAACTGCATAAAATTGGCAGTGCTTTTATCTTGTAACATGCCCGACCCCCAAATATCCACTTCGGTATTTTCATAGTTTAAAACCGCAGCTGTAATTTCTAAATCAAGCCCGAATAGGTCTTGTGCTAACTTTATAGGATAGGCTCCTGCATCTAATAATGCACCTCCACCTAAATCTTTTTGGTAGCGTATGTTATTATGGTCAGGAAATGGAGGGAAACCAAAACTGCTTTTTACAGCTCTTACTTCTCCTATCTCTTTTGATGCCAATAGGTCTTTTATAGTTTGTAATTGAGGGTGCATTCTAAACTGAAAGTTCTCTACTAAAGCCAAATCATGTTCTTTTGCCAATTCATTTAGTACTTTTACTTCTTGTAAAGTACAAGCCAGTGATTTTTCTACTAATAAATGTTTACGATGCTCTAAAGCTGTTTTAGCCCATTCAAAATGTAACGAATTGGGTAAGGGTATGTACAATGCATCTATAGCTGCATCTTTTACCAAGCTTTCATAGTCATTGTAAAAAAGACAATTCAATTCTTTTGTTATTTCATCTTCATTCTTACTGTTCCGACTAGCTACACCATATAAACTGAAATGTAAACTTTCGTTTACTGCTGGAATTATTGCTTTTTTAGCAATATTGGCATAGCCTAGGATTCCAATTTTTAGTGTTTTCATTTATTTAATTTTTGAATTGTATTGCAGAAATTAAAGTTCTTGCTTGTATATTGATGTAATTGTTATATTTAATAAAGGTTTGCAATTGATTTAAAGTCATCCAGATATAATTTTCTGGCAAATCTACATTGATTTCATCGCCTGCTAGTATCATCATGTTTCTATTTTGTTCTCTAAAAAAACGTCCGCCTTCTTCGGATTGTAGCGTATCAAAAATCACTTGTTGCTTTGGGATGTTTAACACATAATCTAAAAAGGGCAATTCACCTTCTGGGGTTTTTCTATAATTTCCAGTTAAACATTGTACCGTTGGGGCGAATTCAATAATATCAAAATTACCACATTCTAGTTTGGCTTGCACTGCAAAATGTAATACTCCATTGATTTCTTTACATACAAAAGCACAAATCCCAGATTGTGCTGGTTCAACCATGGGTTGTGTCCAACTAACCACTTCTCTATTGTCTATGCTTACCTCAACAGCAATAATTTTAAAGTATTTGTTCTTTTTGTGTCGAATAATATCCTCTTCAATAACCCAATCTTCTAACGCATAAAGTGGCATGTCAGTTACTTCTAATTCATATTTACATTTCTGCTTGGTAATGTATTTGATTAGGTTATCTTGGGTATGCAGTGCTCTATCTTTTAAAAGTGTTGACTTTAACAATTTATTTTCAATGGTTTCAATGTTGGTTTTGGAATCAAAGAAACTAAATAAATCGATTTGCTCTTCGGTAAAATTACCATAAGGTATACCTGAAATCACAGTTCTGGTGTCCATATTAATTAAATTGTCATGCGACATGAGCGCTTTAATTTGACCCAAAGTCAACCAAATAAAATTGTCAATTAAATCAATATCCTCTTCAACTTTAATGATGATATTTCGATTTCGTTTTCTCAAAAATCTAGCCCCTTGCTCACTTTGTAACTGGTCTATTAAAATTTGATCTGGTTTAGCTTTGATAAATAAATCTAAATATGCAGGTGATTTACCTTTATGTGCTCTAGTATAATTGCTTTTTGTAGCTTGGAGAGTAGGTGACAATTGCACACAATTAACATTACCAGGTTCGACTTTAGCTTGCATTAAAAAATTTAAGACTCCGTTAAAGACTTTGGTTACAAATCCCAAATATCCAATTTCAGGTTGATTGATAATAGGTTGATACCACTCTCCAACTTCCCCCCAATTGGTTCTAACATGTATACCTGCAATTTTAAAAAACTTCCCCGTACTATGATTTATTATAGATTTATCTTTGTCAAATTGCCACATTTTTAAATCCTTAAATGGTATTTTCCTGACTTCAACATTGATTTTTTTATTTTGTTCCTTTATCCAATTTAGGGCATAACCTGTTTCTACTTTAGTATTTTGTATTGTGAAAGCAGATTTTAGGAATAAAAGGTTATTTTTTATGTTCATTTTTTATTAGTATTAGTTTATAAAAGTCAATTTAATTCTAAATATAAATTTTAAAATATGTTTATAAACTAAAATAGTTAAAATATACTTTTTAAAATAAAATACGATGCCAAAATATTTTTAGCATATTTTTATAAAATAAAAGCGGCGCAACAAGTATTGCTTTAACTTTCTATTTGGGGTTAGATAGTTTTTTAAGCAGTTTGTTTCCAACTAAAAAGCTATTAGAATCGGAAGCAGTGGTTTGACTAAATTAGTGCAGTTCTTTGATGGGGTGCAATTTAATTTAATCGGATTTACCAAATTGATTAAATAACCAAGAGGATCCAGATTTTTTGTGTTCCAATACTGACGAATTTGATTTTAGAAATAGACATATATCTAATTTGTTTTAACTGCTTTTAGTACTTTATTAATATTATCCTTAACAAATAGATAGCTGTCGTGCTTTATAAGTATTATATACAAAGTCTGTATTAATAAAAAAAATCCGGCAAATAGCCATTGATTTATAACGTCCTTATAATAATAATGTAGCATGATAAAAATGATGAAAAAGAAATTGGGTACTAAAAAATTTTTTATTTGTACCCAAAAATTAACTCCAAGTTTTTTTTCATATATTTTTGACAAAACAAAAAAAGCTAATAGGCTTGATACTACCATAGCGACTGCAAATTCTTCAATGCCATAAAACAAACCTACACTAATTGGTAAAAGTTTGAAAACTCGTTGTAAAAGACCTGTTGTAAATTTTAATTTGGAGTAGCCTTTTGCCAATATAGCTCTACCCATGATATTTACTTGAGGGCTAGTGAGCGCTATGAGTACTAAAATTTGGAAAAATATTACAGTTGGTTGCCATTGGTCACCTAATAAAAAAATAACTATAAATTGAGACAGAAAATACAATGGCGCAACTAAAAACACAATTAAACCTGTAACGATGTTGAAGACTCTGAAATAAGTCTCTTTAAATTTTTCGTCATTATCTTGAAGTTGACTAAGCATAGGGAATATTACTCTACTTAGACTGTTGGTTGTATATGTTTGTACTTGCGTTTTTAAAGTCTCCGCTCTTGAATAGTAACCTAAAACAATTGGTGAAAATACAAGCCCCACAAAAACAGTATCAATTTTGTTAGCTACTTGTCTCAATAATCTATCAAAAAAAACATAACTAGAATAACTGAATAGCCTTTTAACTTCAAAATTCGAATACTCCAACTTAGGCCTCCATTTTGTAGCATACCAAAGCATAAAGGTCGCTGTAATTCTCATTGATATTTGTTGTATAACCAAACTAAATACTCCAAAATCTGAATAAGCTGATATGACTCCTAAAACACCTCCAACAATTGTTGCTACGATACTTCTAATTGTAAGGCTTTTAAAATCTAAATTTTTAGTCAAGATTGCATCTTGTACTTTACCCATGGCCGCTATTGGAGGAATAATAGCTAACCAAATCAGGATTTCTTCAATTTTAGGTACTTCAAATAAGTCTGCAATCCAACTAGATGATAATATAATAAGTAGAGATAATGCAACACTTGTAGCTAAATTGACATAAAATATAGATGAAAATGCAATGTCCTTTGTTTTATTTTGTTGGATTAACCCACTTGTTAAACCCGCATCTAAGAAAACCTCAGAAATATGAATAAACACTAAAGCTAAACCAATAATTCCAAACTCTAACGGACCTAGAAGTCTGCATAAAAGTAACGTTATAAAAAAAGCTGCAAATTGTCTGACAAATGCCCCTGAAAGATCCCAAATTAGAGCTGTTTTAGATTTAGCGTTTAAATTATCATTCATCTATATTACCATTGTACAATAATTTTTTAGCTGTAATTTATCTGAATAGAATTATTCTGAAATAGTTTTTAAATAACTGTAATACTCCCCTTTTTTTCCTTCAACCTCTACAGCTACTTCTTTTTCATTTAACCAACCCATTCGCAATCCAACCTCTTCCAAACAAGCAATCTTTAATCCTGTCCTTTTTTCTACTGCCTTTACAAATTCAGTTGCTTCGGTTAGGGCTTCGTGGGTTCCAGTATCTAGCCATGCAAAACCACGGCTAAGGATTTGAAGTTTTAAATCACCTTGATGCAAATAAGCTTCATTCACCGAAGTGATTTCTAATTCTCCTCGATGTGAAGGTTTTACGCTTTTAGCGATGTTCACCACTGAGTTTGGGTAAAAATACAAACCGACTACAGCATAGTTGGATTTTGGTTTAATAGGCTTCTCTTCAATGCTAATAACGTTCTTGTTGTTATCAAATTCAGCTACCCCATAGCGTTCTGGGTCGTTTACGTAATTGCCAAAAACAACAGCTTTTTCTTGTTCTGAAACAGTTTTAACAGAATCGGTGAGTAATTTCTGAAGTCCAGCTCCATAAAAAATATTATCCCCTAAAACCAAGCAGACATCATCCTTGCCAATAAAATTTTCTCCTAAGATAAAGGCTTGAGCTAAACCATCAGGAGAAGGCTGTTCTACAAAACTCAGTTTAACTCCAAATCGGGAACCATCCCCAAGTAATTTTTTAAAACTAGGCAAATCATGTGGGGTAGAAATAATCAAAATCTCTTGAATTCCAGCTAACATCAACACCGACAATGGATAGTATATCATCGGCTTGTCGTAGATGGGTAGTAATTGCTTAGAGGTCGCTAAAGTTAGGGGGTGTAATCTGGTGCCTGAACCTCCTGCTAGGATTATTCCTTTCATGTTTTTAAATGTTGAGTTGGTGATTTTTCTTGTAAATCTGTTAATTCGTGTATTTGTGGATTCGTATTTTTGTGAATCCGTAACTGATTTACATGTCCACGAAT
>Ga0307982_1001682_pt1 | contig 17980 bp, 16 predicted proteins | sample OrgLakmetagen989_FD_201847 | JGI IMG/M metagenome (GOLD analysis project Ga0307982, IMG submission 201847) | Saline water microbial communities from Organic Lake, Antarctica - #989 | ecosystem: Environmental > Aquatic > Non-marine Saline and Alkaline > Saline | place: Antarctica: Organic Lake... | reverse complement strand
CTTGAAGAACTGGGATAATGAACTCAAAAAAGTTACTCATAGAACATATGCACAAGCCAACCTGATAGATATAGCTGGAGTGGAGACAATCTTTAATGAAAGAGAAGTCTCCAGTGAACACGACTATGTATTAGTTGGGAGGGTGATCGATGTAAACCCTAGTGATTCAATAATTATAGAAGTGAGAAACGCGTGGAATAGTGGTGATGAATTAGAAATCTTACCTTTCTCTGGTGAGACAATTACTTTTAACTCAACTGAATTTTCTACTCTTATGAATGAAAAGCTGACAAGAACAAAACCCACAAGCTTGGTGAAAATTCCATTCTTTGATAATGTTGAGATTAATAATATTTTAAGAAAAAGAGTTGCTCAGTGAAATCAATTTTTTATTACACAGATGATTTAGATCTCTCACTTTTTAAAAAGAATACTGAGTTTATTGTTGAACACGTGGAGCTCTCTCGTTTTGGTAAGCTCACCACCAAAGAAGTTAATCATGCAGCGGCAAGACTGAAAGAGCACGGATTTAAGATCTCCCTAGAATGGGATATTCTTATGTCTGAGACAGTGTTTAATCAAAAGGTACATACGTTAGAACAAATCGATCTTATTCTTTTTGATTCTATCAGAGCGCAAGATCCAGGGGCGATTGAATACGTCGTCGATAAACTTGAGTGTCATATCTCACTTATTCTAGAGACTGGTAATCATAACCTTATTGGTATTCAAAATTGGATTGATCACTGCCAGGGGAGAGTAGATAGAGTTATCTTAAGTGTCGAATTAGATAAAAAAACTTTATCTCATTATAGTCAAAGTCTAGATTTACCAATTGAGTTCTTAGCTCTTGGACGAATACTAATCTTTTATACTCCAAGAAACTTACTTTCGGCCCTTCTACCGGAGGATGATGAAAAGAAAAAAGTTAGCTTGATATCAAACGAATTTTTAACTGCCACAGGTGAGAGTGAAGAGTCTCCCCACAGAGGGTTTCCGCTTGTTGAAAACTCTCACGGAACTTTTATGTTTCACATTAAGAGACTCAATCTTCTTGATTCATTAAAGGATCTAGATGAGTGTGGAATTTCTGTCGTTCGTGTTGATACAAGATTTGAAGAAGATAAAAATATTGACCTCATATTAAAGACTCTTGAGACTAGTGATGCCACCGAATTTAAAGCAGCTTATGGCTTTGATAGTATCAGAGGGTATTTCAATATCAACAAAACTGACGTTCTATTTAAGAAACTCAAAAATAGCCGTCTTCAAAGAAAAGATGAATCCTACGTGGGTGAAGTTCTTGAAACAAATAAAGGCAATTATATGGCCATTATGATTAGAAAGACTTCGCTTAAAATCGGAGATGAACTTAAATTTATTACTCCTGAAGGCAAGACCATGGAATGCAAAGTCTATGAGCTTAAAAATTCGAGGGGGGAAGAAATTAGTGAATCTGTAAAAGGGGAGCTTTGTCTTATGAACTATTTTGGAAGTGTTTGGCCTAAGTCTCAAGTCTATTTAAGATAACAATTTTCATTTTAAGCAAAAAAAAAGCGTGGACAAAGAGCTTAAGTCCACGCTTCTTAGAGAGAGCATCAGTACTCCGTTCACTTTTTCAAGGATCAGAGTATTGATGTGAGATTGTATTTCTTTTAAATTGTTTTACTGATTAGTACTGATAGTTAGTACAAAGTTGTGATTGTCTGTCAGTTCCCTGAACATGTATTGGTGCAAATCCTACATCAAACGGGTAGTTTGCAATTAAAAGCCTTACGTATCCATAAGATATTTGTGCTACTGGACATATTTGACTTGTCTCAAGAACAAATTGTGTCAGTTGTTGCGCTTGTTGCGGAACTTGACCTGATCTTGGACATGCGTAGATGTCTAGTACTTGATTGTTAATTGTTACTGCAATGTCTCCGAAAGTTGATACTCCAAAGTGTATTGAGTTTGCATTTACATTTCCTTGGAATTGCATTTGCACTCTTGTTCTTTGACCACCTTCTAAACATCTTCTTTCATTACCAATTACTTGTAATGCTTGCTCTAAGGTAACTCCGCCGTTTGAACCATAGACTCCGTAGCCATTAATTCCAATGCCGTTGTTGTTATTAGATTTTCCACTTGTGTTGTCTCCACCACAAGAAACTGCGATCATCGCAATTGATAAAATTAATAAAAGGTTTTTAAGTACCTTTGAACTTGCTCTTTGTGTTTTCATCATTCTCTCCTAATAAAAACTGTTAGTATCTCTCTACCCTATATGTAGCAAAGGCCGTGCCAGTTTTATTATTGAGATTCTGGTGGTTTACAGCAGTATTCTATGTCTATAAACTGTATAAAAGATTACATGTGTATAAAGTTTTGACAAAAAAGAGGTGATGGAATGAAAAAAATTAACATAATGCTTAATGAGTATGCCCAAAGCCACCAAAATAGAACGAATCAGATCATCCACAAGATATGTGTTCCTCTAATAATGTTAAGTATATTGGGTCTAATGTGGAGTATTCCAAGTGGTGAGTTCAATATTGCCATTATCTTCTCTGTAGTTGCACTGGCCTATTATGCCTTTTTAAGCCTTAAATACTGCTTATTGATGATTCCTCAACTGATAGTCATGATGCTCATGCTTGCATGGCTTGATAGAGTAGGTGTCCTGTTAGAGACATCTATTGTTGTCTTTATACTAAGTTGGATTTTACAAATATGGGGCCATAAGATTGAAGGCAAGAAGCCTAGTTTTCTAAAAGATGTATTTTTCTTATTAATTGGTCCGCTATGGGTTACTAAGGCAGTTCTTAATCTCGAGGATTAAGAATTACCTTGATATAACTTGTTTGGAGCGCTTCTGATAGGAGTAAACTGCTTCTTCTGTCTCAGGGCTGGGTTTCGGTTATTTTGAACCGGTGGAGTCTCTTCACTTGAGATAACAGGAACTGCTAACACATTTGAAGTCTTCTCTTTTTCTGTACCAGTTTTAGTTATTTTGACATAAACGTCATATGTATCTTTTTGCTTAGGCATAATAATATCATCTGATCCTTCGCGTTCTAGAACTTCTGCTAGTTCTGTTTTATCTTCGTCTTTCTTAGTTTCTTCGTTTTGATCATTATCGTCATCATCGGTTTTTGGATCTCCTAAACCTGAATCTGTAACGTCGGGTTCCTCATCAGATTCAGTTTTATCTATATCTACCTTTTTTCCTTTGGTGAACCATTCAACTGTGTATCCAGTGAAGTCAGTTATAACTTCTTCACCAACTGTGAAGGAATCAATAGAGTAGACTACCATCTCTCCTTGATCTTCTTTCTCTTTGATAGTTACTTTGAAAGTTTCCGCTTGTGTTTCTGGATTTTCTTGTCCTCCAGTAACAGCTTTCGTACAGCTGGTATCCTCAAAGAACTCAAAGGAGTCTCCGTCTTTTTTCATAATTTCGTGGACGAGACTCATAGGCTTTTTTTGATTTTTAGGAAATTGATAAGACATAGTTTGGTCATCTATCTTTATAACTTCAAAACCTTCAGGTTTCTCCTTCGGAAGCTCTAATGTTAATGATTGCCTATCAACACCGTCTTTTACCTCTAGGCTAACCTTGTATCCAATATTTCCTTCTTTTACACCGCTGGCAAGTTCTTCAATTTTACATGAACCTGGAGATGCCTTTTTGTTGATCGCTAGTTTAACGAGACAAACAACTTCAGGCTTTCGCTTTAATGTTACAGTAAAATCTTTATCGGCTGAGAGATCTGAGTATGCAAAAGTATTTTTATCTTTATGTGTGATACTTACTGTAGTGAGTGATGAAAACCCTGAAGCAATTTGTGCTATTTCAGGTCCAGTCAAAGGGGCGCCGTTAATCATCTCTAGTGTGATTATACCACTTTTCGGATCACTATCACTGGGTTTTACCAATGGCTTACAAGCTAAAACATCTTCATTTTCTTCTTCAAATAAGGTTGAACATTGATGCTTATTTGCTGCATATTGCCCCTCTCTATATTTCTTCCAATTTTGTTGTTGTTTATAGACTCCGTTGTCTTTTTTTACTGTTGCAGTAAACTCAGCATCTGAAATCTTATTGGTTCTCAACTGTTCAAAATAATCAGTTCCATTTCCAGGGGCGCTGGCCAAAATATCTTGCAGGTTTTCATCCGCGCTCGCCATCCAATTAAAAAGGTTTTTAAAATTTTCACCACTAGGTTCAGTGACTTCTAGTTCATTACAAGATACAGCTTGTTTAAAGCGACTCATAATTAACTGATTTTGTTTCATCCAAGAATAACATGTTCTTTGTTCAAACATTCTTTTAGCGTAACTTGAATCAATAAGTTCATTTTTACCTTTACAGGCACAAACATCGTAAAAGACTTTAAACATATCAACCATCTCAGAGAGTTCACCCTTTTCAGATTGGTCTTTGATGATATTTAAATAGTTTTCGTCTTGTTTCTCTTTTGATAATTTTGCAACTTGTCTCGAACAATCCATTGATGCGTTATATGGACTCGTTTGTTTTTGACCACAAAAAGGCTCTTTTTTATCGCCCTCAATACTTTTATAGCCGTATAGGTGAGGGGCACACATGATACTTTTTCCCACACATTTACTTGTTAATGATTCATCTTTGTGGGCATTTACAGTTTTCATTAAAAGAGCTTTAATCTTCGGATCAATATTTTTTCTATTCTCAAGTTGTTCATTTATATTTGCTGGATTGGTACAAACTGATCTTCCGCCGACTTTGCCGCTAATAATACTGACCCAACCTCCGTAGATACAGAGATCGGCACTTTTGATGAGGCTATCGTTTATTTGGGCGTGACTTGATTTAATAATTAAATCTAAAACCGCTCTGACATAGAGCTTGTAGTTATTATTATTTTCGTTTTTAACGAGATACTTGAGATTATATTCCATTTGAGATGAGAGATCTCGAGCGTTATCGATGATTTCAACTTGATCTTCAAAATTCAATTGCTGGAAACTTGCAGCATCGACAAAAGTCCCTGCGCGAAGTTCTTTTGTCCCAATGAAGAGAAGCAGCGTGAAAATTGAAAATATTTTAAAATTGTTCATCAAATACCTATCGGTTAATTTAATATAATCTTAATACCTGAGTGGACTATTTTTTAGACTATATAATGATGAATTGTGATAACGGGCACTTAAGTTTGAAAAACGAGTATTTTCAAAGGTTTAAGTGCCAACAAATTTGGTCATTTTTGAATGTTTTTAGAATAATCAAACTGCTCGTAGTGTTTATAAGCGATAGTTAAACCAATTGCTCCAAGAACATGCCAAAGCGCATGGCCTTGGAAAAAGTGATTTTGAGGATCACAAAACCAAGAAACTTTATTTAGGTCAAGTTGAGATGAAATCTGAGCCAGACCAACAAATCCTGCTCCAATAATGATCTTATTGTATTTGATTGAAGTAGTTGATTTGTTTCTCTTGTAATACAAGTACTCAGTATAAAGTATTGCAGCCGCCGCTACGGCCACAATTAATTGAAACTTAGTATGGGTCAGATACATTATATGGACAAGAGCTGTGCATCCCACTGATATCGCCACCATAAACTTAACTTGATTCTCTCTCTTAAGTGCACCAATTCGTCGTAGATTGAGAACAAAGATCCAAAAGACAAAAAAGTACATTCCGATAAAATCGAACATTTGAGTGAGGTAGTTGTTACTCATATGATAGATCAATGAAAACGAACCCATTAAAAACATTGCAGGACCAAGCCAGATGAGTTCTGGTTGTTTAGTTTTCTTTGCACTTTTATAGATATAAAAAGCCACTATCAAATAGAGGAGGTTAGACCAGGTATTAGCCGGCTCACTAACTATTTGGCATAACGTTTCCTCACACCACTTAATATTGGGTGATCCAAGTATTTCGGCTGCTGGAAACCAAGGGCACGATGGGCCATGTGGGTTGATATAAGCTGACATAAAAATCCTTTTATATAGAATGACTTGTGACTTGATTACTATAAAGTGTTTTTATAAAATGATAAAGAAAATTTAAATATGCTATAGTGCGCAGGGTTAATAGAACTGAAATATTGCCATTTTTAGCTAAATTTACGACAATAAAAAGAAAATTATAGGAAGTGCATATGGGCTGGTTTAATACAGTACGAAACCCAAAATTTAAAAATACTAAAAAACAACCTAACAACAACCCAACTGGGCTGTGGAAAAAATGCGTGAACTGCTCTGAGATTTTACAAACAGAGAGACTTATAGAAAATCATAATGTGTGTACCTTCTGTGATCATCATTACCGCTTGAGTGCTGAAGAGAGACTTGCAACTCTAATTGATGCGGGCTCTTTTCGCGAATTTGGAAGTGATCTTGAAACAAAAAATCCACTGCAGTTTATGGATAAGTTAAGTTACAACGATAGACTAAATAAAGCATATGAAAAAACTGGTAAAAAAGATGGAACACTGTCTGGATTTGCTAAGATTGATGGTATTAAAGTCGTAATGGCCGTGATGGATTTTAGCTTTATGGGCGGATCAATGGGCGTCGTTACCGGTGAAAAAATTGCATTAGCGATGGATCTTGCCCTTGAAAATAAAGCACCATGCATAGTGGTTTCTTGCTCCGGTGGAGCGAGAATGCAAGAAGGACTTTTAAGTCTCATGCAAATGGCAAAGACTAGTGCCGCTCGTAAAAGACTTAAAGATGCTGGCATTCCATATATCTCATTAATTACTGATCCAACCACTGGTGGATGTGCTGCAAGTTTTTCAATTCAAGGAGATATCAATATCTCTGAACCGAAAGCTCTCATAGGCTTTGCAGGTCCTAGAGTAATCGAACAATCTATTCGACAAACACTTCCCGATGGTTTTCAGCGAGCTGAGTTTTTACTTGAACACGGGTTTATTGATCGTATAATTCATAGAAAAGACCTAAGAAAAGAGATGACATTTTTCGTTAAAATGTTTGGAAAGTAATGTCTAAACTCATTGAGTCTTGGCTAGAGACAAATATAGGTTTTGAGAATGCAAAACTTGGTCTTGAACGAATCAATGAAGCAATTAAAGTTTTTAAACTAAAAACTACTGCCAAAATCATTACTGTTGCAGGTACAAATGGTAAGGGCTCGGTTTCTAGGCTCATAGCGAATTCTCTTTCAAAAAATAACACAACGGGACTGTTTACATCTCCGCATCTTGAATCGATTTGTGAACGATTTAAATTTAACAACACATTTATTGATGAAGATGTTTTATTTCTAAAAATGAAACAATCATTTAATGAGCTTAATGATAAAAATCTTAAACTGTCTTTTTTTGAGTTTCTTTTTTTTATTTTCTACCAAATAGCGATAGAGAAAGATTGTGAGTTTCTTGTTCTAGAGGTTGGGCTTGGGGGAAGGTTTGATGCAACCAATAGTGTTAACGCTGATATCAGTGTTGTGACTAGTATTGGACGTGATCATCAAGATTATCTTGGAAAGACCTATAAAAAAATTCTTTTCGAGAAATTGGGAATCGCAAGATCTGGTAAGCCACTAGTGAGTGCTTTTGAGCTTAAGTATTTAAACGAGTTAACAGTAAAGCATCAAGCAGTTGTAGGATTTGAGCGTATTGATGTCTATAGAGTGGGTCTTGATTTTAAAAAACAAAATGAACTTGTGGCCAAGACGGTCTGTGAGCTTTTGGGTAAAGAATTTAATGCAGTGCCCTTAGACGAAGTGGTCGAGTTTAAAGATTCGATGTTTCATTTTTACGGTTCCCATAATTTGCCAGCAGTGCGAAAATTAGTTCAATATTTGAAACAGAACGTCTATAATAATGACTTCGATACTATTTTTCTTTCTTTTTCCAAGCGGGATAAAAAAGAGATTAATCAGATGATTGCACTATACAAACTACTGGATAGTGAAATCATTCTAAGCTGTGCTGGCCACTTTAAATCAATGGATCCAGAAGCTATGAAAAAACTTGCAAAAGAGAACGGATTTAAATTTGCAGATATGGACAAAATTTTTCTTTCACCTTTCAAAACAAATGTTTTGGTCTCTGGTAGTAATTATTTTATCGGCGAGTTTAAGCGCGCCATTTCTAGACAGAGCTAGTGCTGCTGACGAAAAAAATCTTCAATTAAAACTTTCGGACTCCGTTAGTATTTATTCGGAAAAAGCATATAGAAAAAATCAAGGTACATTTTTTGAAGCTATTGGAAGTGTTGTCATCATTTCAGGTCAAGACACTCTTTATGGTGAAAGAGCAAGTTTCAACTTAAAAAGCGGCCAAGTAAAAGTTGAAGGCAATGTTAGATTTATCTCAGGTGATATAACTTTATATGGTTCAGATATGGTTTTTAATTCCACAACGGGAAAACTTGATATGAGTAATGCAAGAGTTATTACTTCTGAGTTTAACCTTGTTGCAAACAAACTATCTAGAACCTCTGAAAAAACTTACTATGCTCAAAAAGCGGAGTTTACTACCTGCAAAGACTGTACCGAGTCTTGGTTGATTTTTGGAGATGAAATCTTTATTGAAATTGATCAATATATTCAAATCAAGCATGCACTGACAAAAATTAAAGGTGTATCTGTTCTGTATTTTCCGTATATAGCCATACCTATTAAAAGTAAAAGAGAGTCTGGTTTATTGTTTCCAACAATTAGTTCAAGACTCGATGAAGGTATCAGCTACGGTCAACCCATTTTCTGGGCAATGAATGAAGACAAAGATATGACGTTTACTCCTACAATTATGGCCACTCGTGGAGTCGGGCTAGATTATGAGTTTAGGCAAGCCTTTACGGATCAAAGCTATTTAAATCTAACCACTAAACTTATGGATGATTTAATCTACCAACCAGGGAAAACGAGTACTGATCAATCTGGAACAAATTACTTTCGCCATTTCTCTGACCTTGAAACACACGCACAGTGGAGTAATGATTCTTTGACTCACTTAAGTTATGTCGGAATGAAAGACCTTGATATGGCCCGTGATTTTAACAACTATGCAGATAACCATATTGGAGAAAGTGATATCGGCTTTAGTTTTTTTACAGAATCTAGAACAGAATCACTGAACTTTGGTATCGAGAGTTTTTATAGAAGAAATCAACTCGTTGTTGATCCTGAATCTTTTGATAAGTCTTATGTTCAGACACTCCCTAGCGTTTATCTTTCTAGTTCCCCAACATCTTTGGTTCAGTCTGATATGCTCTTTCTAAAAAATATCTCAGTAGGTTTTGATTCAGATATCTCAGTATTTAAACAACAAAATGAAGATGAAGCCATTAATCTTCGAAATGCAACGAGAGTAAACGCAAAGCCTTATATTGATTGGCACCTTTTCAACTTAGGTCCACTGACGGCTAAAACTACTTATGTCTATGATCTTCAATATTATAAATTTCAAGATCCCGATCAAGAGGACTTTCGAAAAAACGCAGGGATTATAACAACCGAATTTAGTTTTAGCTTAGATAAGATATTTGGGTTGGCGTTTAAACAAAAAGTTGCAGTTTCTAAACTCAAAAAGAGTGTTGTTAAAGAAAAAGTTATAACTGAAAAAAATCAAGATCATCTCGTAGGTTCTTTACCAACCTTTGAAAAGTCATTAACTGAAGAATCTATTCTTTTTGTTAAAAATAGCTATCGCCACTCTCAAGAGTTTAAGTTTATGCACCACCTTATTGCTCATAGTGATGAAATAGGTAATGCAAAATTTAGATCTCAAATAGATGAATCAGGAGGATGGTTTGATTACCAAGACGCAATTAGAGAAGAGGAATTCTCTAAAGGATCTAATTCAACAAGACAGGATATTCCTCTAAAGAATACACTTGAGCTTCAATGGAACAATAGTCTTATTAGGAAAAGTCCAAAAGCGTTTTCTCCTTACGTTGATAAAAAATATCTTAGAGATAATTTTAACTATACAAGAATAGGCTACTTTAATCTCTCTCAGGGTTTTACTCTTGATAATGATCAAGACTCAGGAGTGGATAGACTCACTAGACTCTTCACCGCTGCTGGCTATACCACAGGTCGTTGGAATTTTTCTTACTCTGATTATTACTTTCACGAATCAAGTGATCATATTTTTAATACCAACGCTGAAAAAAAGTTTGATTCTTTCAGCCTCATAGGAAATTACAATCTCAACTCCATAGGGGACGAGACGTTAAAGACTCTTAGATTCGGAGCTCAGTTCAGACCTATTGATGCTATCGGGTTTTCATTTCTAAAAGAAGATGACCTTGATGCTAGAGAGAATATTAGATCAATATATCAATTAGACTTAATGCCTAATAATAACTGTTGGATTTTAAATTTTGCCTACAGAGAAACTGTTGTAGATAGTCGTTATTCTGTGAATTGGGTGTTTAACTTTGGTAATGATGAATTTAAAAACTATAGAACTAATTTCTTTAATTTTAATCGTTTGAACTTATGATCGCTATTTGTGATTTTGATGACAGTTTCACTTTTAACCTTCTTTCTGATCTAAGTTCTTTTTCTAAAACAGTAGTTATTCCCAAAAAAGAAATTATTCAATTCTTAAAAGATGTTTTACACAAAGATGAAAGGATTGTTATTGTTCTTGGTCCAGGTCCTGGAAATCCAGATGAATATCTAGATTTTATAAAACCTATTCAAGATGTACTCTATAAAAAAAATCTCTTCATTTTTGGAGTCTGTTTAGGCCATCAACTTATTTGGAAATCTATGGGGTTTAATTGGTCAAGATCAAGTATGCCTATTCATGGACAATCATTTCTCACGTATTTTAAATTTTTTAATAAATCTTTAAAAATCCAAAGATATAATTCACTAAAAGTCACTGGTCTCAAATCTCAGTTCCAGTCGCTGATTAATGAAGGATGGACAATTGAATTTCTTAAGGATGAGTTTATGTTAAGTGCTAAAGAAAATATATTAACTTATCAGTTTCACCCAGAGTCAGTTGGTTCAAGCCGCAAAGATTTGCTCTATAGTCCTATAAAAGATTTTTTGCTACAATCAAATTAAAAAAGGTTGTAGATGAAAGTACTCATTAGTAATGATGACGGTATAAGTGCCAGCGGTATTGAGTTTTTAAAAGATGAATTGGATAAAAATCACTTTGTCACAACGATTGCTCCCCATACTGAGCGCTCAAGTTGTGGCCATGGAATAACTCTCGGTGAACCACTAAGAGTAAAAGAGATATCAAAAAATACCTACTCGTGTTCAGGATTTCCAGCAGATTGTATTTTGATAGGCCTCGGCCACATTCTTAAAGATGATAAACCCGATGTCGTTGTCTCAGGTATTAATCATGGAGCTAATTTAGGCCAAGATAGATATTACTCAGGGACAATTGCTGCCGCTCGAGAAGCAACTTTTAGAAATATTCCAGCAATTGCTGTATCATTAGTGACCATTAATCCCAAGGATATCAAACACTTCGACGTTGCAGCTGAGTTTATTACTCGGCTTTTGGGGCTTGGAATCCATGCTATAATTCCTAGCATGGCGTTATTAAACGTAAACGTACCTAATTTGCCATGGTCAAAAATTTCCGGGGTCAAGTTCACAACTCCAGGTATACAGAAATATACCGAAGAGGTTATTGAAAGGATTGATGGCAGAGGTAATCAATACTACTGGGTCGGTGGCACTTACGAGGGCTATGCAGATATACCAGGTAGTGATTGTGTCGAAGTCGCCAATGGGTACATAACTATAAATCTTCAAGATCTTTCAGGTAAAGAAGTCGAAGATAAAAAAACAATAGAGGTATTTAAAGAATTATTAAATAAACTATAATGAACAAAAGCAACGCTATAATCACATTCATCTGTATGATCGTTTTCTCGTCGTGTGCGATGAAAAGCGGATTCTACGCAAAGAAAAATGGTAAGTGGACATTTGTCGCAAAGAACACTGGTTTTTCTAATTACTTCGAAAGTGTTCGAATAGATGATTCAAAATTCGATTACCGTGACTCCGGAAAATTTCATTGGCCAGTTCCTGGTTCTAAGAGAATATCTTCATTCTTTGGTAAAAGATCTGGTCGCCATCATGATGGGATTGATATCGCTGCCAGAAGTGGTACCGCTATAGCTGCATCAGCAAATGGTAAGGTGAAGTTCGTAGGTAAGATGCGTGGATATGGAAATGTCATTGTCCTTACTCATCCAGGTGGTTTTCATACTGTTTATGCTCACAACTCAAGAAACTTAGTTAAAAAAGGTCAATCTATATCTCAAGGTGAAATTATTGGAAAAGTTGGATCCAGTGGTAGATCTAGTGGACCACATCTACATTTCGAAATCAGAAAAAACAATAAAGTCGCTAATCCTGGAAAGTATATTGAATGGGTTAGTAGAGTCGCTAAAAATCGCTAAAGGTTTCTTTTAAAAGTATAATTATATAACCAAATTCCACTATTAAAAATTTTTGATCTTTTCTCATATCCTTCGAGTTTTATATCAAGGGGAGTAATCATTGATAGCTTAATGGCTCCCATATTTTTAAAAGAACACTCAACTAAATCACTATAAAACTTATTGCGAGCTTTTGTGAGCTTTACCTTCTTTCCGTATGGAGGGTTGCATATAATGTAGTTCTCATCTTCTGATTTGTAGGTAAAAGCATCTCCAAGTTCAATACCAAAATCCGTACCTTGAGCTGCTACAACTTCATTAATTTCAATTCCACTTACTTTCTTGAGATCATATTTAAATTGATTATCACTTAGCTCAGGTTTTGGTGAGTAATCATAAAAAGCAAATTTTCTTTTAGTATTTATCTTATGAAAGCTTTTGGCCTCTTTTAGAAATGTTCCAGATCCGGCCATGGGATCCAGAAGGTTGATTTCTTTGTCTCTAGGTAGTAACTGGACTATAAGACAACTTGCGATAGTGGCACGAATTGATGCAAGCCCTCTGTATGCATCTCCTCCTCTAATATATAGAGCATCACCACTGGTATCAATACTGAGTTCAAGATCGTCATTTTCAACACGAATAAATATTTTTTGTGTATGGTATTTTTCAGGAGTAGATAAGATCTTCTGTGAAATCTTATTGGGTTCAAAATATTTTTTTAGAGCATCATCACAAGTCTGTTCCATCTTTGAAGTGTTGATTAGCCTCGATTTTGCTGTGGTGATGCTCCATTTAACTTCTTCTTTTTTAAGAAATCTCTTCCAATTTACTTTTTGGATGATTTTGAAAAGCTTAGGAAAATCTCTACACTTTTGGCTTTTTATTCTTAATAGAACACGAGTTGCACATCTTAGGTACAAATTTAAGGCTAGACCTTGTTCAAATTCACACTCGATGAGAACTCCACCAATATGGATCTCAGTAACTGGTTTTAATCCGTTATAGTGCTCAAATTTCTCAATAATCTCTGAATTTAATACCTTTTCCATATTTAGAGGGCAAGATACGTAAAATTTTTCCATGATTCCTTGTATGTCAAAGCGCATTAGTTGTCATATGAATCTTTATTTTTTATAAGGGGCTATGCATATTTTACGCCCTCATAATTCAAATATTTCAAAGGATTACACTCCCACTGTAAAATGGAAGATTGATGGGGACATGATTCAATTCAACTTTGAATTTCAAGGGCTCAATTCATTAAATTTGAATGAGAAATTTACGAAAAGCTTCCTGGATGATCCAAAGAACAACTGGGGATTATGGGAATTTGATGTCTTTGAAGTTTTTATTACTCGCGATGGAGTTAATTACTTAGAGGTACAAGTTTCTCCTCTTTCTCAAAACTTTGTTCTCAGTATTACTAAACCCAGAGTAGAGTATGAAGTTCCAAAAGTATTTACAGGTGAAACTAAAACTACTGCTCTAGAGCCTTGGTGCGCACAAATAATTATACCTTTATCTGAAATTCCCGGAGAGACGAATATCTTAACTGGAAACTGCTTTAGTATTGTTGGAAGTAAAAACAGAGAGTACTTCGCACTGAATATCAATGAAGAGTCTGATCCAGACTTTCATAGACCTGACTTATTTACAAAATTTGGAGAAATATCATGAGTGGAGTCTTAACTTTAATTCCTACACCGATTGATGATCAATCACCTCTGGAAGCAGTTGCTCTTGCAAGATGCCAAAAAGCTTTCGATGATGGGGATATAATCTGTGTTGAAGAGGTCAAAGAGGGAAGGCGAAGATGGCTTCGTTTTGGTCTTCCAAAAGAGGCGATAGAATCGTTTGTCTTGTATAATGAACATACACGCGATGAAGAGTGTGGACGACTTATAACGGAACTCAATAAGGGCAAAAACGTAATTCTAATGAGTGACTGTGGCTTGCCAGCTTTTTGTGACCCAGGACAAGATCTTGTGAATCGTTGTCATAATTCAGGTATAAAAGTTACTTCAGCACCCTTTGCAAATTCTATAGCTCTCGCAATTGCACTTAGTGGCTTTGATCACTCGAGATTTGTTTTTGAAGGGTTTGTTTCTAATAAATCAGATTCTCGTTCAAAAGAACTTAAAAGAATTGCACTTAGCCCTGATGTATCAGTTGTAATGGATACACCTTACAGAATGAAAAAACTTTTAGAAGAATTCACTAAGTATTGTCCAGATCGAATGGCTTTCTTAGGAGTTGAACTAAATCAAGAGAATGAGAAACTCTTCAGAGCAAGCTTTTCTAAATTGAACTCAATGATACCTAAAGAGAAAAAAGAATTTATTCTCGTACTTGGACCAAAAGGCTAAAATGTCAGACAAACGAAAAACAGATCATATTGAACTCGCATTCTCTTCAAAGACGACAGAGAACAATAAAGACATCTACTACGAGCCTATACTAAATGCGCACCCGACAACTCAACTTGATCTAACTCAAGAATTTATGGGAATTGAGTTTAAAGCTCCGCTATGGATTTCCAGCATGACTGGAGGCACCCAAAGAGCGAATCTAATAAATAAGAACCTTGCAATTGTTGCTGGAGAGTTTGGATTTGGAATGGGACTTGGTTCATGTAGACCACTACTTGAATCCAACGACAGGTTCTCAGACTTTAATCAAAGAGAACATCTTGGTGATAATGCATTTTTTATTAATCTAGGAGTTGCACAACTTGAACAGATGATTGAAGAAAATAAGCTTCCCCAAGTAGAGAAACTAATAAGCTCACTGAAGGCAGACGGACTGATTATTCATGTGAATCCAATGCAAGAGTGGTTTCAACCTGAAGGCGATCGATTTAAACAGTCACCTCTTAAAACAATAGAGATTGTGTCAAATTTTCTATCAACAAAATTAATTGTTAAAGAGGTTGGTCAAGGTTTTGGTCCTAAGTCATTAGAATGTCTTATGAAGTTACCACTTGCAGCTATTGAGCTTTCTGGCTTTGGTGGTACAAATTTCAGCCTGCTTGAACTTAGTAGACATAATGCGCAAAAACTTGATAAAGAAGGATCAAATAATAGTTTGATCCATATGGGACACAGCTGCGACGAGATGATCAATTGGATAAATCCATTGGTTAACTCTGGCGATGATATTAAGTGCAAGAGTTTTATAATCTCAGGTGGAGTTTCGAATATTGTAGATGGTTATCAATTACAAAATAAGCTTGGTGCACAAAGCATTATTGGTATGGCATCTAGTTTTTTAAAACATGCAGAAGATATTGGTCAACTCAGAGAGTTTGTAACAATGGAAATTGAGAATTTAAAGTTTTGTCATAATTTTATAAAGGGAAAATAGTTAAATGGAAACAGTTTCAGGCTTTTCAAAATTATCAAAAGACCAAAAAATCGACTGGTTAAAAAACCAGATCTCTTGTGGTGATGAAGAATTGAATGCTATTAAGTCCTTTTGGCATAAAGATAATGAAGTTCAAGATAAACTTGATGATTTTTCTGAAAATACTGTCGGAAATTTTATTTTACCTTTTGGACTCGCTCCAAATTTTATTATCAATGAGAAAGTATATACTATTCCCATGGTTACTGAGGAAAGCTCCGTCGTTGCAGCTGCAAGTAAGAGTGCTAAGTTTTGGGCTACTCGTGGTGGCTTTAAGGCTAAAGTCATCTCAACAACAAAGTCTGGTCAGGTTCATTTTAAATTTAAAGGATCTTTCGAAAAACTTAAAACATTCTTTTCATTGAAGAAAAGTTCACTTCTTACTCATACAGAAAAAATTACGGCTAACATGGACAAGCGTGGTGGTGGTATTAAGAACATAGAACTCGTAGATAAATCAGATCAGTTAGAGAATTACTATCAATTAGATGTTAAGTTTGAAACCTGTGATGCTATGGGGGCGAATTTTATTAATTCAGTTCTAGAAAACCTAGGACAAAATCTAAAGTTTGAAGCCGATGAATATTCAAACTTTAATCGTATAGAAAAAGATATAGATGTTATCATGTGTATTCTTTCTAACTATACTCCTGAGTGTATAGTTAGGGTACATGTTGAGTGTCCAATTCAAGACTTAGGTTCTCACGGTGAACTAAGTGCTTTAGAATTTGCCAATAAATTTCATGATGCTATTCAAATATCAAAAGTAGACACTTCTCGAGCAGTTACCCACAATAAGGGAATTTTCAACGGTATAGACTCTGTGGTTATTGCAACAGGTAATGACTTCAGAGCGACATCTGCCTGTGGCCATGCCTATGCTGCAAAAGATGGGGTTTATAGAGGTCTCACAAGCTGTACTCTTGACGATGATATTTTTAAATTTGAAATGACACTGCCACTGGCGATTGGAACAGTTGGAGGACTCACAAGTCTTCATCCTATGTCAAAAATATCAATGAAAATTCTAGGCAACCCATGTGCAAAAGATTTGATGAGTATTATAGCAACTGCTGGCCTAGCGCAAAACTATGGTGCCATTTCATCGTTAGTAACTACGGGGATTCAAAAAGGTCATATGAAAATGCATCTTTTGAATATATTAAATCAGCTAAATGCTGACATCAAAGTTAAAGAAAAAGCAATATTGTACTTTTCAGATAAAGTGATCTCTCATGCGAGTGTAAGAGAATTTCTTGAAAGACAATATCATTAATTGGAGAGTTGATGAGAGAACAATTTTATTATGGACACGGTAAACTTCTTTTAACAGGAGAGTACTTTATTTTGGACGGGGCTCACTCGGTGGCGCTTCCAACTAATCTAGGTCAAACCCTATCAGTAAAATATAATCGATCTAGCAGTCCAAAGCTGTACTGGAAATCATATGATTCAACTGGAAAGTGTTGGTTCGAAGCTAGTTATGATCTTTGGCGCTTTAATTGTCTTGATAATGAATCAGAAGAGGCAGAAACTTTATCGGATATTCTTCGTGCGGCCAGAGAACAAAATGTTCACTTCCTCAGAGATGAAGTCGACGTCGTAGTAGAAACTCGTCTTGAGTTTCCACTAGGCTGGGGTCTTGGTTCTAGCTCTACATTAATTTATAATATAGCTCAGTGGGCTTATGTTTCACCTTTTGATCTACTAGAGAAAACTTTTGGTGGATCTGGTTATGATATAGCTTGTGCTCAATCTGTAGGGCCGATTACATATGAGATAAAAGCTCATGGACCAAGATGGGAAGCAGTTGAATTTAATCCTCACTTTAGAAATCAAATTTATTTCGTATATCTAAATAAAAAACAAAACACTAGAGAGAGTATTTCAAGATACAAAGAGCTTGTGACTAATAATGATTTTAAACTTGATATGTGTTCTAAAATCGATATCATTTCAGATAAAATTTTGAACTGTATCGACTTCAAAGAGTTTGAAGAACTGATATTTGAACATGAATCAATTATTTCGAATGCTCTTGATCTTCCAAGAATTAAAGATAAAGAATTCTTAGACTTCTGGGGGAGTGTTAAATCACTTGGCGCTTGGGGGGGAGATTTTGTCATGGTATCAAGTGATAAATCTCCGTTAGTGACAAAAGATTACTTTAAAAATAAAGGGTTCGATCAAATTCTTTCTTTTGA
>Ga0307982_1001681_pt1 | contig 17986 bp, 23 predicted proteins | sample OrgLakmetagen989_FD_201847 | JGI IMG/M metagenome (GOLD analysis project Ga0307982, IMG submission 201847) | Saline water microbial communities from Organic Lake, Antarctica - #989 | ecosystem: Environmental > Aquatic > Non-marine Saline and Alkaline > Saline | place: Antarctica: Organic Lake... | reverse complement strand
TTGGAGAGCACGCCCGAGGTGTTCTCGTTAACCACGCTCACGCGCACCGTTTTCTCCGCGTCCCGGGCTTCCAGGATGGTCTCGGGGAAGTTCACGCTGTTGACCACTTCGCCCGTGGTCAAGAAGCGCATGATGGTTTCCGCCGCCATGGCCGCCGCCGCGTCCTCGGCCTCCTCGGTGGACGCCCCCAGGTGGGGAATCACCACGCAGCGCGGATGGTCCCACAGCTCGTCGTCGGGGAAGTCGGTCACGTACCTGAACAAAGAGCCGAAAGGTGAGCATATTCGGCCAGGCAAACAGGAGACGAATGGGGCGAAGCAAACAGGAGACGAATGCGAAATCGACGAAAATCCACAACTTGAATAAGAATGAGAAGTGACCAGTTTAGTGCCGACGTAGTGTCCTTGTTTTTAACTGCCGTGTTCTCACCGGCCAGTATTGCCCGGGGCGTCCAACCAAGCTTTCAAGTCCTTGGAGTCCACGAGCTCGCCGCGGGCGAAGTTGAGGAGCACCGCGTCTTGCTTCATGCCTGCAAGCAGGGTCGAGTTCACGATGCCCTGTCAACGACATCAAGGAAAGCGCACGCACAACAACGCGCACGGAAAGGAAATGTGGGCAAACGTGTGAGGACGCGAGACTGCAAACAAATCGACAAGAGCAAAAGCAGCACTTCAAGGTTGAACGAAGCTGACAGGGACACCAATGTTAAAAAAATGAGTCGCGCGCATAGGCCACTCCTGCAATAAGAATCATCGCCAATAAAGCATGTGTACCTTGGTGCCGCCTTCGGCCACCGACTTGTTGATGAAGGGCACGTTGAGGCTCACGTAGTCCGCCGAGTCCATCACCGCCTTCATGCCCCCGAGGAGCTTGGTTTCCCGGGGCAGCTTGAGCGCCGCTTGAATGGTCATGCCCGGGTCGTAGCCGATCACCTAGAGTCGTTGAGGAGGTTTTGACGTAAAACAACGCAAGCAGTGGCACTGTGGGAGGAGAGGTAAATTGCATACAAAGAAAACGAGCGCACAGCGTACCTGCATGCCAAGGGACGCGCAGTCGCGAGCAGTAGCGCTGCCAATGTGGCCCAGGCCAATGATGCCCACGGTTTTGCCGGCGATCTCGCGGCCGCCGAACATGGCCTTGTCCTTCTCCACTTTCTCGCGGGCAGTGCCGGCTGCGCCCAGGGTTTTCATGTGGTTCACGCCCCCGATGATGTCGCGGCTGCCAAGCAAGAGGCCCGCGATCACCAGCTCCTTCACCGCGTTGGCGTTAGCGCCCGGGGTGTTGAAGACAGGAATCCCGGCGGCGGTCATTTCGTTCACTGGCACGTTGTTGGTACCGGCGCCGCAGCGGGCAATGGCGCGCACCGTCCATGGCACTTCGCTCACTTGCAACTTGTGGCTGAAGAACGCAGCAGCAACACAACAAAAGATAACCAAGAAGCAGACCAATAGAAAGAGTCAGTGATGCAGAGGTTGAATCGCTGCGTTGCAGAGCGAGGTAGGAATAGATCTTCAGGAAAAAGAGCGTGCAAAGAGGATGGAAAAGCGGATTCTACTACTGGAATTGCTCAGAACGACAGAAGAATCTCCGATGAGGACAGCATTATTCGCTATTTCTTCGCCCCACATATGAGATAAAAGCATTAAAAAATCAATGGCGCGTACCTGCGCAAGAGGATGGCGTGAGCGTCGGAGTCGTGGTCAGGCGAAACCTAAGTACCGAGTGAGAAGAAGGCTTGAGTTAGGCACACGTCATCGTTGAACTCAAGAAGGAACGAGCACATCCAAAACAAACACTTCGCGCGCCCATATCGAAACAATCTTGTTCAGCAAATTAAAAACAGCAGTTTGGTCGCTGCAATCGCGAACGGCTGTTGAGTTTGAGCTTAGAGGATACATGCTCTGTGAGAAACCCAAGTGACAGAGATACGTGTTGGACACTCGAAGTATGAGACCGCCAATGTGAAGTGAATCTCCCGGACGCACCGTATAAGAAGCCCGCGGGAATCGAGACAAGCCCTTCTCGCTGATCTTGTTGAAAGTCTTAATCCTGAACTGGCCAGGGGGATTAGGCGAATTGTGTTCAAGGTCAAGCGGCACAGAGCTTGCCCAGGCCGAAGGCGCAGAAGCAGTAGAGAGAGGATGAGCGCGGCGGCTCAGGTTTGCGACCGTGGAAACAATAGGGCGTGCGCGAAACATCTTTATGAAGAAGCGGTGTGGTTGCGGTGTGATTGTCTGACTTTTATGAACGGAGGTTGGACGACTTGGATGGTCGTCGCTCGCTAGATTCAATCGTGAAGATGGTGAATGTGTCGATTTCGTGAAAGGTTCGTGGAGAAAAATTCAAGGTTTCTACAGGAGCACGTGGCCTTGTGTTGAAAAATTACGGTACAAAAATACGATTTATCATTTGGCCTTGCTTCTCGCTTCTCGTCGATGATATATATTATATTAGTGCGTAAGTAGCGCCAAAAAGCTGAAAACTTCTATATTATTACTGCACTGAACATCATCATAACATGACGGAGGCGTAGTGTGCAAGGTAGCGTGGGTCGCTAGTTGAGGGCACAATCAAAGCCATCCGAGTGAACATTAAGATTTCAACCAGTATTTTACCACCAAAACTTCGGGATGAACAACATGGCGGACTCGCGGACCGGCATTCGCCTACCAGCGGACAAGGTTGGGAGTCTCGAAATTGCGGCACCATTACCAGCTCTGGCGCGGGCTCAACTACGGAGTGCTCCGCCTTCATCAAAAACCGGTTTTACTAATTCGTCATCGATGGGTGGTATGAATGACACACGGGGGCAAAGTTTGCCTCCTTCGGGTTTCGGGAGCCCACCGTGCACCACTTCTTCGTTGTCTTCAGGCGTGGGCAGCTTTGCCTTGCAGCAGAAGAGCGTAGCCACCGGCGAATTCAGCGAAGGCTTGCGTGGTCAACTTGACGCCTTGCGGTCTCTCGAAGGCTATGAAGAGTTAGGCGGCAGCACTTATGGGTCTGGGCGACGGCTAGTCATGGAGCTCAAGGAATCAGTGAAGCAACAGCGGCGGCGCGACGCTCGCGAAGCAGGATTCTCTCTGGATTGCGTCGGGGTTTCAAAGCACGAGGCCCTCAGAGTGCCGCGCTACTTGCCTTATTACGACGAAACCCAGGTGCAGAGGGTCCATGACTACCTTTTGAGGTTTTTCAGCAGAATGGAGAATTGCTTTAGCGCCGCTGTGTTCACTTTGTCTCTTTCAAGCTCTCTTGATGTTATTTTTTTTGGTTTTTGTCAGGCCATCTTTTTGAAGGCTCGAGAGCGGCGAGCGGCGCTGTTGCAGTCCTACGACTGGAAAGACATGACGCGCGATCAGAGCGCTGTCATGAAGCACAACGTGGCCCTGCTGGAGCGGCGCGGGCGCGGCACCATAGCCTCTCGCCAAAGCCCTGCAGCCACAATGCAACGCTTCGACCAACGCGTGGGTGCTGCGGCAGGGTTCGTGCAGGTATCATCTGATGAATCTTATGATCCTACTGCCTTTAAAAAATTCGCGATTATTCGACCTTTCCATTCCTAGTTCCAACTACTATACGTACTTTTCTGTGTGATTCACAAACGTGCTCCCGTCCCATGCCCTATTCTGTACGTTCTCCTCCTCCGCTGCCATCAACAGTTGAACACGTCCCTGGCGTCGTCGGAATCGGGCCGTTGGACGCCAGGAGTCTCCTTCCGTGGCGCTACGGTGGACCCTGGTCTTGCGTCCACTGTGGCCAAAGCAGACCGCAAAGCAGCCCATCGCGCGGTAACACACGCTGTAACGCAAGGTGTCGCGAACGGATCCTCGTCGTCGTCACAGATTGCCACGTCTCCCATCACCCCGGGCAACGACAACAATGGTATAGAAGAAGGAAGCGAAGGAGGCCTACCAGTTGAGGCGTCTGTGGAGCTCAGCGCTGCCGAACAGTTGGCCTTGAAGTTGTCCGGTCAAGAAGCTTTGACGCAGCAAGAGCTGCCCACCTCAGCCACGGGTTTACTCCGAGTGCAATCGTTGCACGACTCCAGCACTTCACCTGCTTTCCGCCGGGCACTCGTAAGCATTATAAGACTGTTTATGTACTCCCCTTTCGTTTTTTTAATTTCGTTTTCTTCCCGATTGAACCCTCTTTGGTCTTTCTGTATTCCTTACTTTGTACCGACCACACACACTTTCCCTTGGTCTTCGCCTCGTGTGTGCTCCAACCCCACACCTCAGATGGTGTCTCTGCGACAGCACGGCGTGCCTGTGGTGCAATCTCCGTACAAGTCGATGGCTCCGCTCCTGAAGCACCAAAAGCACGACGACATTGACGACACCGACGGCGGCGGCTTTTCTGTCAGCGAAGTTCGCTCGGTAAGTGTCCCACACACATCACTTTTCCTGTCCTAGCACACACATTCTAAGAGCACACGCTCGCGTTCTTTCTCTTTCATTCCTACCCTATTCAACTCCTACCTTCTCAACCTTTCCATTGACCATTTCCATCTCCATTCTCCTCTGAAGGTGATTCGCTACATCGAGGACATCGCTGACTCGGTCGCGGGCGAAAGCCGCAACGGCGAAATCGAGTTCGAGGAGCTGGACTTGGCGTTCCGGCAGGCGCACCGGTCGAGGGCGGCGGCCCAGTACGAAAAAGCGGGCCGCGCGGCCATGCACAAACTGGAGCTCTTGCTGCGGATGCGGGAAATTTCCATCGTCCAGTGGTTCAATGAGGTTGGTGTGGGCAAAAAGAAAACAAGAGACAACAACATTTCAAACAACTTTTTCCTGCTTTCCTGTTTTTTTCCTTTCCTCCTCTTCTTCTCTTAGAGCATTACTTCTTTCATTGCTGTTTTTTTTATTGCTTTGATTTCACGAATCATTTTGTTAATTACACCTCTTTTGTATTCTTCGTGGCGTGCTGTCACGCTATCACGAACCTCAACGTCTCATACCGCACAGGTGGACTCTCAGACCCACCGCAACGGCTATTTGAGCCACGCTGACTTGATTCACGCCCTCATGGCGTTAACCGACGCCAGGCAGCACCAGTTCAACCCCCATGCTCTCCTCAAACTGCAGCCGGGAAGCTCAGAAACCGAGGTATTCACAATCATCCAACGCATTCAAATTCGAAATTACTTGGTCTTTTTGTTTGCAGAGAGAAAGCCCTTTGCTACTTGAAGATACATATTCGATTTGTCATCTCTATGCTTTCAACTTTTTTCTCCTTGCAACACGCAGGTGCACTCAGCTTTTGAAGCTTACAAGGTCGCTCACGAGGACGGCGAAGCGGGGATTGAGCAGTTTTACAACGTGAAAGCAGCGCGGGAGCAGGCCCACGCCAAAGCCACAATTGCTCTCTCCAAAGCGCAACGGCAGAATCAGGCCGCCCAGAAAAACAGCGCCGCCGCTACTCTCTTTTCGATGCCCAACCAGTTCGACGACCAATTTGCACAAAACGCCCAAGACCACGCAGAAGCCTCAGAGAAAGCAGTGGTTGAAGCCAGCAAGGCGAAGGAACACGCCAAACAGGTAGGATATTTGTAGTTGGCTGAAAATATTGAATACCAAAAAAATGAAATCTGCATGATGCCGTGACCGATTGGGGCCGTTTGTGCCTATTACTTCCTCAACAACAATTGTGCTAACCACAACTTCGTCCCACTTTTATCCAGGTGGCGGTCGCCGCAAAAGCCGACGCGCAACAAGCCGATGCTGACGTCGTCGCGGCTACGGCTGCGGCTGCGGGGGAGGACATGCGGAAGGAGTCCACTGGCGTGGACCTAGCACCCCACAACGAGATGTTCATGAACAAGGATAGTGATGAGAGCAGTGCGGGCCCCGTGGAACGTTCCACGCAGCGCTTGAACAGTGACGACAGCACCCGCAGCGAAGATGACGACCAGAGCAACACAAGTGGAGGTGCGTGCACCTTCTGTTCATCCGTAGTGTGTTTTCTTTGAAATCATCCTTTTCAGCCGGAATTGCTCCGCGCCATTCCTGTCAATTTGACATGTATCTTGGGCGTAATGGTTCCACCACGCAGGCCAAGAAGGAGGCCGTGCTTCCTCACCCGCTGTAGACAACAAGGAGGCTCAGGCCAAAGCTAAAGAGCTGAAAGCGCGCGAGAAAGCGGCCAAAAAGGAAGCAGATGCGCTGGAAGCTGCGGAGAAGTCCCACAAGAATGACCCCGAGGGCCATTTCGCCAACGTTCAGGTAATTGATTGATTGATTGATGGGTTGGGAGTTGGTAGTGGAACTGTTCTAGGAGTTCAAGTTCCATTTTTTATGACGGCAGGAGAGTTTAACCTTGAAGAAAATTTTTCGGTTGATACATTCAGCAAGAGTTTATCTGCGTTTGGTGTGTGCGTTGGTGTTCCGTTGCAAACTTCATCGATAACGTATTCTCTACTCTAAATTCTACTCTACAGCGCGCCTTCGATTGTTTGACGGTGCCCGAGCAGAAGGCCAACTTTGAGCAGTTTGGACACCCCGACGGCCAGTCCCCCGACACCATTGACCCTTTCAGCTTGCACGAGGTAATGAACTGGAAGTCTATTCAAGTAATAATTTGTTGGGGAACTTCGAAAATGTGGCTGCTGTAGGATTGATTCTACCGTAGTCGTGTTTGCGCCACTGCGCTCATATAAGAACAACTACCTTTTTCTTTTCTTTTCTTTCATCTTTCTCTCTCTCTCTTTGCACACCTTGACCAAAAGGTGGAAGCGTTGCTGCGCTACATGGACCCGGATGCGGACGGCCGTTGCTCGCTGCAAGAAGTCACCATGGCCTTGCGGCGGTCCCACCAAAACCAGAAGGAAAGCGCGAACGAAGCCGTGGTGAGCAAAATCATGGAAAAGCTCGAGAACGAGATGCACGGCGAAGGCGGTGGGCACAAAATGCGGGTCAAGGACTTGTTCAACAAGCTCGACGAAGACGGGAACGGGTAAGCGAAACATGTAGTAGTGTATTCATTACAAGTACTTCTGCAGTATGTGGAGTGCGAGGAGCAATCGAGAGGGGTAGCAAGAGGCATAATTGTTCTCCTTGTCCTCGTCGTCGAAATGTTTCATTGCTGTGCGTCCTGTGGCTATCGCTCATCGCTTCTTTCTCCTTCTACTTCTACTTCTACTTCTTCTTCTTCCTTTTCTTTGTGTGGCAGCTCGATTTCTTCGGCGGAGCTCCGAAGCGGCTTAGCGATCATGTTAGGTCCTACTTTAGCCGAGCGCTTTGCGAAGAAACAAGAAGAGTTGAAAGCAGCAAGAAGGCGAGCCAATGCGATGTCCAAGGTATTGCGAGAACGAACGAACTACTAGTACTTGTACACTACTGTGAATATTATATAGATGCAAGAACCGAGGAAGTATTTTAGTATAGCGCTTGTTAGTGCTCATTATACCATTTTGGCTCTGTAATGCACGGGCACTCTCCTCAACTTCTTCTTTTTTTGTGATTGTGATTTTGCTCTTGTCATCAGGTCCTGCAAGAAGGTGAGCTGCGGCAGCGGCTAGCGTCGGCCAAAGCCAGTGGGGCCTACGACTTGCTGCTGCACCTCGACCGCGTCATGAAGTCCGACCAATTGTCACCTCTGGAGTTGTTCCGCATCTTCGACAAGGACGGCAGCGGGGAACTGAATGTGGACGAGGTGAGCATTCATAATGCCATTGTATGATGGTAGGAAAACTGATAAACAGCAGGGCACACAAGTACACTTCTGATCGTGGCCAAAGCCTAGTTTGACCCTCTATCTCTTGTACTTGTAATGCAATTTTCGCAGTTCATGGACGGCCTCGCGAAGTACTTTCGCGCCGAACTTCAGTTCTCCAAAAAGCAAGTGCGGGCGCTCGTGGACTTTTTCGATGCCAATGGAGACGGCGAAATCGAGCCCGACGAATTCAGTGACGTCATCAAACAGGTGGGTCAGCACAGCAGCAGCCCTTTTTATGATAGAGGATTTAGGGGTGTCGTATGACTATTGAATCAATATTTGGTTGCGTGTTTTGATAATCAATTCAACCCTTCGTTCGCAAATTTCTTCTGGTTGCAACTGAGAACTGTCCCTTGTATTCATGAGCAATTTTTGCTGCCTGTGCCACATCCCATTGATTGACTAGCTCCGAAAGGACATCCGGAAGGCAAAAATGCTGGAGAAGCCAAAAGCAGGCGCGAAAAAGCAACCAAGTAGCGCAGCAGTGCAATTGCAAAAGGACATGAATGCCATGGGTTCGTTTACTAGCGACACCTCCTCGAACGCCCCTACCAGTGTAGTGACGTTCAAAACTTGAACGGGCACTTCGTTGGGGCAGTGGTTTTCCATTAATTTACGCCATGGGAAATTGGAAACTGGATAACGCCAGCTCGAGTTTGGACTTTGGACTTATTTACTAGACCCCATTATGAGAAGCATCCCCAGTTCGTAGAAACAAGATATTAAGGGTGCTGCGCCAAATGGATGTTGGATGTAGCCGCAGGATCATATTATACTAGTAAATGTTGAATGTTTGTATCGAAATAGAATCCAGTTCTAAGTTCCGAGTTCAACCACGCGAGAACTCTGGAAATGGAAATGGGAAGCTGAGCGCCGACACAGTCTATAAATATAATGGACTATAGACGCTATTCGAGTGTATTATGATGACGTTCCCTGTTTATTAGTATTAAGAGAGCCTACTGACGGTAACCACCGGGTTCTATTCGCAGTTCATATCTAATGGCACATAGCCACACAGCACAGAGAACTCGTCAAAACCCCTACTTCGCTCGTTTTCTTTGAATGAAATCGCTGCTGTTTTGAAACATGCAAAGAGGGAACTCAAACAGATGCCGAATATTTCCCTACGCCGCCAATCGCCACTTCTTCCTCTTCGTCGTCCTCGTCCTCCATCGCCGTGGCCAGCACGGGCGGCATGTAAGCTCCACTGCTGCTGCTGCCGCTCTTTCCGCCAAGGCTGCTGGTTTTGGCGCTGGCAAAGCCACCTGTTGAGGTTGCGGTGTGTATGGGACTCACAGCGTTGGCGTGCTGGCTGCGCAATTGCTCCAGAGTCAGGCCCGAGGGCGCCGACTCCATCGACGCAGAGCCCATGGGGCTGTACGGGTCCACCACCGAGGCGTTTGCCCAGGCCCATGCGGAGTCGTGCCCTCGTTTGGCCGCCTGCTGGGTCACCCAGTACCACCCCCCACCGCAGGTGGCCACCAGAGCCAGCAAACCGAAAACCCACCCCACCACCGCGCCCGCACTGCTCACGCTGCCGCCCGAAGAAGCCTTGTCGTCGTCGTCGTCGTCTTTGCCGTTGAACTTGTCGTCGTCCAAGTTTTTGAACCGGTCGTCGTCGTAGGTGTGCACGGGCTTTTTGGTGGGGGCACGCGTGGGGGTGCCCGGGGTGCTGGTCGGCTTGGGCATGGGGGCCACGGAAGGCGCGGGCGAGGGCGCGTAGGTTTGCACGGGGACTTCGCCCTTGTAATAGGCGACTTCCACGAAGTATTCCTAATAGGAAGCAAAAGATGGACACATCGAAACGAAAAAAGGAGATTTTTACCTATACAGTAAAGGAGAAATCAGGGCATTTCGCAGGTCTCTTGTAGTTCAACTCAAAACACAAAAACAAACTCATCACAAATATTTTGAGATGCGCACATTTTTGTAGGCATTGCTTGAGGTAGAGCGCGTGTCGTTGAGGCGTTTGATTTCGCCTTGCGGCCACTCTTCCCAGTCCGTCCATTCCGCAGACACGAGCAAGTCATTGCTGCTGGCGTAGTCGTAATCGTAGACAAGCACCTTCATGGACAAGCCTGGGAACACGCACCTTCACCACCGGTGGGGGAGAGGAGACGCGAAAATCAGAAGTACAAGCAACACAAAATGACGTCCCCATTAAAAACGGCAGGGCTTTCATAGTGCCACATACTTTTTGTTGTGCCACAAACGGGCGGAATTCAGGATTTCAAGATGAGTAAGGACCATCAGATATAAATCTCAAACTTTACGAAGGGACGATATCACGGTGTGCGTTGGCTCATTTCTTGTGGTTGTTTTTACCCGAAGTACAAGTATTGGTCCCACGTGGGATTGTTCGAATCGTCAATCACCGAGGTTAAAAGCACTGTGCCGTCCGCATCAAAAGCCACCTAGGAATCGTTGGATAAGCCAAGGATGGGATACAGCAAGAGAGGTGAAAAAAAAAGAGCAACACGAACAAGAGAATCAATAGGAAAATGTTTGTATCCGCATCTGAAGTACACGAGTACAAATCATCACGCACCGCCACGAATGCGTCTGCTTTGGCGTCATACCACTCGCCGCCGTCTTCAACATGAGCATGGTTGACCAACACCTGCAAATGTACCAAGGAATCAAGATAACAGAAAAGAAAAATGAAAAAAACAACAAATACAGTAGGCACGAAGAAGACAAAAACTTCACAAATATTCTACAACGTCACAAATTATCTAACGGGCTACAGTAAGGAACACTTCCACACCGTAACGTTGGCGCCGCCCGCTGCTTTGCAGCTTTGGCACAGGGAGGGCGCAGTGCCGGCAGCAATGGTTACCGGAGCGCCGCCGCTCAGCACTTCCGTGCCGTCCTTGTTGGAAATGGACCATGAAATCTGAGATTGATCGCACGAGGCATACAGGAGTGAATACGTTAGAAGTAATACATTTCAGCACGAGACAAACAGGACTAAGCGGGAAACAAGGAAACAATTCTACGCACGAGATATTTGTCAAGACTTAAAATTGAAAGCAAAAAACTACCAATAACAGTGCACTGCTTTTTCGAAACGCTGGAAGTACCTCATATTCGAAGTAGCTGCTGCCTCCGCATTCAACCTGAAAAGTGGTGGTTCCTTTCGCCAAGCAAACTTCTTGCGTGCCGTTGTGGCCATCTTCAAGCGTGATGTCACCCTAGTTGAGAAAGCAAGACAAAGAGGAAGTGTGATAGTGAGACACCATTTTACACATGAGCGAACACGCAAAGACAAAGGAACAGAAGAAGTCATTGAAAAAACTGCTGAGGTTGCGGCACTTCGAATCACACAAACTTTGAGGAGTTCGCCCAAGCAATCGTAGATGCGGAGGGTGCTGGTGCCCCACCCGTCGCCCCAGCTGTCGCTCATGAACACCGAGTACATCTCGCCGTCGCAAGCAGTCGGGGCGGGCGTTGGGCACGTGTTGTACATGTAGTCGTCGCCCTCGGATTCGTCATGGTGCCAGAGCGTGGAGCAGTCATCGTCCGCAGAGGAGCAGCCCGGCTGTATAAATATATGCATCAGAGGAGTGGGCAGAGAATTTGAACGCAAGCTTGAGTAGCACGCTTCTCAAAAGTGCTTTCAGTGCTAGCTGTTAGACAAGAAGGGTTAGGCAAACACCAGGTCACGTAAACATACACGCATACAGGAGTTATGCTTAATTAACACACAGACCTCGTAGATTTCCCAACTTATTTCACTCTTCCAGGTACCGCCACCAACAGAAAGGTCGTACTGGAAGTCACCTGAGGCAACGAATAAATGAAGCGGTAACAGAGGCCTGCAGTATTACAAAGTAGTGGGCCATAATGCAGGAACAATACCATACACGCAAGAAAGTACTCTACCTACCCTCTGGTAGGCAAACATATTTTTCGGCGAGACTTCCGCTGTCTAGAGTCATCGGCAGGTGGGCAGGATCCAGCGAGCCGCCCGTGCAATTATTTATGTTAATGTAATTGCCTGTAGATACAGAACCCAGGTACTGATTTAAAAGATTCCGCATGGAAATGCGTAGACGCGCGGGAGCTTTTATTATGTGAGCGACTTCGAATGGAGACAGTTATATCGCTTACCACTCCAACCATCGCCGTAACTGTCGGACATGGTTACTTGGTAGGTATCCGTGCCAGTAGGACAAGTAGCAAGCGCCTGGTAGGCCAAGCTAGCTGTTGCCGCAGCCACAGCTATTAGAGTGCACCTCATATAAACTCGTTGAGGGGTAGGAAGATGGAAGAAGACGTTCGCGAACGTCAACGAAATGTAATTATTCTCCTTAAATAGTCGATGCAGCAGTCCTGTGGATAAGCACTGGCTGGAGAACTACTATCTTTCGTAAAGTGGCAGCTTCCGCACCAATTATTACCCTAAAACAAAAAATGCTGTAAAGCAGGTGATGACAAGCTCTGACAAAACACTGTGAGAACGTGAGGATGACATGACGACATGACCGACGGTCAAAAGAAGAACAAAAAAAAGGGGGAGGCGCGAAAAAGAAGAAAAGAAGAAGCCGTCATAATGAACGAGAAATGAATCCCTGTATTTTTCGAGTTTTTTGAGGTGGTGAAACGCAAGTATGACCAAAGGGTATCTACAAACCCTTTGGTACGCATGACACAAACACAAACCAGAAGGGAAGACTAGCTAGACTACATAGCTAGCACAAAAATACATAGCACCGTGCCTGAACGCGTCTTAATTAAGAATGTGTGATCACCACTCAAGCCTCACTTGGTATCACCACACACGAAGTATTGTAGGATTCCAAAGAAGAACATCCGTGCACTTCATCATCTGTGATTATTCATTCATCCAGCCCACACTGCCGAAATCGTCTTAACCGCCGGATCGACTAGGACAAGTAACAACTCATAAGTAGAACTCACACCTAGAACAAAGGTGCTACAATGTCAGAGCCTGTGTCGCCTGCCGTTCCTACCCCCGAGTCACCAGCTCAAGAAGACGATGCCTTATTGGCGGAAGCGCAGCCTGGCGATGACGACGACCTCGATGCGGTAGGCTTCCTAGCTGATAGCTGACGGCTCACGCCACGCGTGGGTTTTTCGAGAAGCCACGATGATAGATTATGCTCCACTCATGCCTTTGCCTTTCTTTTTTATTGAATCGATTTTGCATTTTAAAATGTTGATCAAAGGTGGACCCCTATGAAGCCTCGCTCGATGAAGCCCTCGACACTCTGGTGCCCTTTGTGCTGGAAAGCACCATCGTCGAGCTGGGTACCGATCGCGACGATGAGGTCTGCAATTATTCTGTTATTTTTCTCTACGCATTTTGTACATCTTATTAGTTGAAGAATAATCATGCCAATCCACGCGTTACATAATTTGATGATGAGGCAGCTCGAAGCCTACTTAAGCCATCGTCCGCATCTCCGACTTGCCGACTATTTTCCGAATGCCTTGACTTTTTCTTTGTTTCCTTAGTTGGCATGCTTTCACTTTGATTGAGAATTTCGCGTGTTGTCAATACATTATTAGGTGGTTGAAGAGTTGACTCTCGCTCTGAAGGCCACTGAAGTGGAGCCTGTGAAGGAGGCGTTGGCAGAGGCGGCGATCCACAACTTGAGCAAGCACCCTGCTGCTAAGAAAGCGGAAGCTTGGCTGCAAGATTTAAAGGTGAGAAGGTCACGTGGTGGTACAGCTGGAACGCATGGGTTAGGGAAAATTGTAATGGCGGTTCATTCGTGACAACAGGCAGCGATTCTGAAAATCAATCCTCTAGCTCTTGGTGCGAGGAGGTGTTTTTCTATTTTTCGCAGCAGATTTGGCTTTGTGTCATCATATTCTGCCTTTAAAATTACAACAACAAACAACTTCTTCATAACATTACACAGGTGGAAATCCGAATGTTTGACGTGATCCGAGAACAAAAGAAAATCACCACTGAAAACAACGGGTCCACGGAGCTGTTGAAGCTTCTCGGAAAAGCCTGGGATGTGAACCTGCCGCTGCCGGGCAAAGGCAAAAAGAAGCCAGGAGGGCCAGGCAGTGGGGTGCGACCAGGCCACGTGGAGCTCTCGGAAGGATTACATGTAGACGCCGATTTCACGGACCCGGTGACCCTGGCTGCGGAGAAAGAGCAACTGGCTTTGGCTGCCCGCACGAAGGTGCGAACGATGCAGCTCATCAAAGTTCACTTCTTCCTTTTCATTCCTTGTTCGCACACAGAAGTCCTTTCTGTTCCCACTTCCTTTCAGAGCTCTTTTGTTTTACCACCCCTCTACTCTTATTGTATAATGCGTATGTATGTACGCATGCGCGCGTGTGCCTTCTTCGCACAACCAACAGGAAGCCGACGGAGCCTCCCATTTTGACATGGGCGCTGTCGTGATGGGCGACGACGACGACGAGAACAATCTCAGTCAAGGCCCTCAGGTTGGTGTGTGAATTTTGTATCTAGTTGGCTCCTGGAAGGAGGGAGCTATTTGAGATTATCTTGAATAAACGAAGTGCCGAACCCTTTGTAAAACTCAGCCTCTTCGTTGTTTTCATCTCTTTTATTTTTACTCATGCCCACTTGAGAGAAATTTGTTTATTTGGCATTCCGCTGCTGTGCCTTGTTACGTAGGGAGTATCGTCAGCGATGGTTGAGAAAGCAGATAACTCAGGAGGCCAAGAGGCCGACCTTGAGGCAGGCACAGATGACGATGACGACAGCGAAAGCGAATCAAGTGACGAATCGTCTGAGGAAAAAGAGGCTGAAGTACGTGGTGTAATTTGAAAATTAATTGATTTCTCTCCCCTCATACTTCGAGTTTGATGATTGTGCACGAATATTCATGCCTTTGCAATCTCCTTGACCATATTATATTTACTATTTCTTCGCATCATGTCCACCCATGATTACTTTTTCATATGGTACCACATTAGGCGGAACCGGGCCAGCTCGGGCACCACCACGCGATTGACGTGCTCGGCCAGTGGCGCATGCGCGTGCCGCGTCACACGAAACTGATCAAGGACTGCCTCGCTCTCTTGACGAAATGCACCAGCCGCCTTGCCCTCACAGCAGGTCTTGATCTCTACATTTAGGCCTGCTCATCTATAAATCTAGTCCATGCCTTCCTTTTCCCGAGATTTCCAGGGTCCGATTTGCTATTTCTTTCTTATTCTGCTTGTCGATTCGTCCACAACCACCTCACAACCTATTCCTCCTTGTACGTAAACATATACATATGTGCAGACCCAGCGGAGTGCGTGGCTTTGTACCGTTGGATGCGACACGTTGCTACTGTAGGCGATGCCAAGAGCTTCGTAGAATTAGTGGTCATGACCGATGTGAGTTAAGAATTGCATCGCAATCCGTTAATCATTGAGAGGTTGAATTCATGAACCACGAATATTTCTCACATCATTGTGTATTTTGTGTCTATTCTCTTTTGCTTTAGGTGATGCATTTGGAGCTCAACAAAGGCTCACCTGGGAACCGGCGCACGATGCTTCACTATGCGGCGTCCGAAGGAAACTTGAAGGTGTACTCGCACGCCGCTCTTTCAAGTGCTTGCAAGAATAGGCCCAATCATCTTCATAAAAATGCTCACCTTACTCTTACTACATGTGCACGCAGGTGATCCGGCACTTGCTGCACTGCCACGCGCAAATGGATCCGTTGGACTGCCAGGGCAACACTCCTTTACACCTCGCCGCCGCAAGCAACCAAGCCGAGGCCTGCCAGGTGCATTTATAAATGTGTATTGCTACGCAGGATTGGGAATGGATTGCGGTGATTTGTGATTTTATGAAGTGTATTATGTTTTTTTTACAGATGGATCTTTCAGACTCTCTTCAGGAAGATGATTATTCCTCCATTATTTCCCCAGCTATCTGACGTAATTGCCCTGCTTACTCTTACTCTATCTCCTCTGAACTCTTCTGCCATTTAGATCCTGGTCTACAAGGGGGCTGACACGGCCCAAATGCGCAACGATGGTTGCAATGCCTTGCACGTAGCATGTTTAGCGGGGGCAATGGAAGCGGTCAAGGCGCTCTTGTCGTTTCGGAAAATGGCTGAAGAGCGAGAACCGGGCGTCCCTGGCCCGACCTGTGTCGACATCAACAAACGGTATTGAATGTGTGCCCCAGCTACAAAGAAGCAAACTTATATATGATTTTATTCAATGAAATGCGTGCTTCTACCAGCTCTGTCTTTATTTTTCGTCCAATTTTTTAAAAATGTATTATAATGCAAAAAGCACTTCAAACTCATGCATTTTCTCTTTTTTTGCTGCCAGGCGTGGCGTGGAAGGGAATCACACTGAGAACACGCCGTTGTTGTGCGCTGCGCTCGGGATGCCGGGTCCGGTCGCGAGTGGGGGTGGGTGGCGAGGAAGGCCCCGCAAACATGTAGGCGTAGGCGACTACGAGTCGGAAGACGAAGAAGAAAAAGACATAAAAAGTGGCAGTGGTGGTGGTGGTCCGAAAGATGCGTTTGGGGCTGCGGAAGTTCTGAGCAACCAAACGGTGTTTCACGAAGTGACGGTAAGTGTGTATACCCTGCAAGTTTAGTGATAACGATGAGGATGATAACGATGAGGATATGTGTATGACTGATCGTCGTTTCAATCATACCTTCTTTTGTTTTCTCGAGTTAAGTCATTCCCCTTTTGGCTTATCCTATATTACATGTACTCTTTAGGTGCGGCTTCTTTTGGAATGGGGCGCGGATTTCAAAATAGCTGGGGAGCATGGGACGACTTTACTGCACATCATCTGTGGCAACCATTCACTCGTTAAGCTCTTCAACGATTTGGTGCGTCGAATTTGAAACCAGAATAGTGGAACCATATCCTCCAGCTTCTTTACCATATCTTCCAGCTTCTTTCCAGCTCTTTTTACTACTACAGTCTGTAGTACCAATTTGTGCCCCGTATATTATGCCTACCATGTCGTTGCTCTGGAAATACATTGCGTCGTACTGTAGGTGTTTAATACTCCATCATTCATCCTTTATCTTTAACTACTTCGTGTGATTTGCGCACAGGTCGACGAGCACAACTTCACTTTGGGCGTGGGTGCAAAGTCGACTCCAGCAATAGCGCCACATCCAGAAGAAGTCGCAGTAGTAGAAGAAGAAGAAGAAGATCCGGATGCTGACCTCTTCAAAAAGGTTAAAAATATTTCTGACTTTGGAATTCTACATCATCTTCTCCTTCACATTTGCGTGTGCATAAGAAGTGTATTCAATCAGAAAGAGAACCCTCAATTTTGACTTTCAATGACCCTTTTTGTTCATCTCACAGGGTGGTAAACGCAAGGAAGAAACCAAATCGTCCCTGAAGCGTGCGCAGTTGCGGAAAGAAGAGCTCGCCCGCCGGGCGCAGCAGGAAGCTGACGCTGCGCAAGCCATAGCTCTCAAGTTCAAATGGCAACGAGTGCTGAACGTGAATGTGACCAACGGGGACGGCAACACGTAAGCTCTTTCTTTTTTTTTCAATTTCTATGCAACCCTTTCATGAACTTTCCCCTTATGCCCAATTTATCCTTTGCCTGAAGACGACTACCCAGCGTAAGGTTTCAACATGTGCCATTTATTTTTCACACTGCATGCTGCTGTCGCTCCTCCTTTTCTTCTCAACCAGGCCATTGCACGTGGCTTTGTACAACCGCAACGACGACTTGGCGAAAGTCATTGCGAACTCGTTTTACTGCGACTGCGACCGCGCAGTGTACTTGAAGGACATGCGGCGCGTGCACAACCCCATGGAAGACGAACCCCCCTGTACCTGCCGGGCCCCACCTCTCCTCGTGAACGTCACCAACGACTACGGGTATACGCGTGCGCACACTGAAAAAGGAACAATGAACATCAAACGTTGAACAAAGTAGATAATGGTTGAATGAGCTGGGTGCTCTAACCAGCATTCGTGTGCTCTTTCTGCACTTTATTGTCTCACTTGAAGCTAGCGGTTGCCTGTTCGCATTCATTCGCTCATCATGGTGCACCCTCTTTTCCTCCATTCCGGTTCCCAACGCATCCAGGTACACCCCTTTGCATGTAGCCTGCCGGCACCACGACATGGACATGGTACGCGTGTTGCTGAGCCGGGGCGCCAACAAAAACCGCCTCGCGAGCCTGAGCGGCGGGCCTCTACATGTAGCAGTCAGCGTGGGCGGCGCAGTGGATATCGTCCGTGTGCTGGTCAAAGCTGGCGCTGACGTGCACCTCCGGAACAATCAAGTGAGTATTTATTTCACCTTGATCTTGTATTCTAATCTA
>Ga0307982_1001680_pt1 | contig 17987 bp, 18 predicted proteins | sample OrgLakmetagen989_FD_201847 | JGI IMG/M metagenome (GOLD analysis project Ga0307982, IMG submission 201847) | Saline water microbial communities from Organic Lake, Antarctica - #989 | ecosystem: Environmental > Aquatic > Non-marine Saline and Alkaline > Saline | place: Antarctica: Organic Lake... | reverse complement strand
CCACTTTGTTGCCTCGGATGACCTGCGGGAGGACTCGACTTTTTTAGCCACTAGTTTGCTTCAGGACCCAGACCCCTCTGTCGTCTGGCGGGCGCTCGGACGGTCGTGCCGACTTGAGCTGGCAAGCGCTTCTCTCCAAGCCGCCTGGTGCTTGGCGCTGGGGGCACACGCGTCGGAAATTGCGGTGCCCGGCCCAGCGATGGCCAGCATTATGCTCTACCACTATGTGCTACGTCTGCCTCAAATGACGAGCGTCGGTAACATGTGAGGCGCTTGCCGATGGAGCAATCGATCGTGCTGCGCAGCGCGCTCACGCGCGGCGGCTCAACGATGGGAACGCCACTGACAACGCGGAGGAGGCGGTGGTCGAGTGGCTTGGTTTGGCTTGGTTGGTCTTTTGCTTCAATCTGCAAGTCCTCGATCCCGAGCTCGCTAGGTGTATGTGCAGGAGCGCGTGTGTGTGCAGCCGTTTATTTTAACCTTGAATTGGTAACGACCGACACACATCCGCATGAGAGCCCACTGGGAGAGCCCACAGAGGACCCTCTAGACGCTTGGCGAGTCATCGCGTGGCAGCAAGTGACCATTGACGACGATGGGGCGATCCTCGAGGGACCCGCAGATCGCCGTGGCGGCGCGAACGTGACTGACAATGTCGTCGGGGGGCACGTCATGGTCAAAGCTGGCCTTGAGATCGATCAAATCGCGCAAGCAACGGGTGGCCTGGTCACGGATCAACTCGTTGCGGCAGTTGCCCAGCACTTGCGGAGTCAGCGTCCGGGTCAAGCCCGTGACCGAGCCTTGGACTTACTCTTGCACCATGCTCGGAGGGTATGTGCTGGGGCAACGCCGCCAGCGACCAGTGAGGTTGGCAAGGTTGCGCAAGCAGTAGCTCACAACGGCATCAATCTCTTCAGACTCATCGCGGTTGGAATTCATGGCCAAAGTTGAACGAGCACCAGTTAGCTTGCTGGGGTACGTTGGGAAATGCCCGGAAACCTAGGCGACTTGTACCGCAGCAGGCCAATTTGGGATGCTGAATAAGTAAAAACGCTGCGGCAAACGGCGTGTCTTTCATCGCAGCTTTGACGCGCGCGAGCGTCTTTGCCTCGGTTGGAAGGTAGCGCAGCGCGCAGCCGTCCTGCTTCAGGGCAAGGTCGTACAGTTCGTCACAAAGCAGCGAGCGTCGGACGTGGCGAAGGGTGTTGGGGTCGGCCACGACCGCTATCTTGCACAAGTTGAGGTACTGATGCTTTTGTGGGACCATTGACAGCACAAACTCGGGCTTGGCCTCTGCCAATTGTTCCCAAACGCTGGCCGAATACGAGCGACCGGGCGGAGGCCCCATCTTAAACGTCTCAATCGTGTCTGGGCGTCGCCACCAGCCAGGTTCACGACTCACCAGGCGATTGAAAATGGGTCGAGGAGGGCAAAAGGTCATGGCTGTGCTAATGATAGATCACTGGAACGGCACCTCAAGCTCGAGCGCTAGTTTTGGCAGTCCAATGACGTGCAGACCGATGACGTGTCCGAGTCATTATTGGTCGGGATGTCACTTTGAAATTGAGGAATTACCCGACCTGCACAAAGCGCTGGCGCGCGTCAGGGGCGTCGAAGGAGACGGCCAAATCACGGCGCGTCGCTTTCAACCCTTTGGCCGTTCAACCCTTTGGCCGTGTCAAACCTAGCACCCTTTGCCCTTTCACCGCCAACACGAAGGAGGTCAGAGTGTCTACTTGCGGAAATATTCGCAAAACGGCTTGCCGTCGCTCGGCACACCGGCTACTCGAGTCAAACACATAGGTCTCCATCCATAGCCAACGACGTTCCTCACAAGCTCTTTTGCATCAGCGCTGCAGGTCTTCCGGTCCATGTCACCAAATTCAGGCCCTTTGTACATGGATTGGAATCGAGCGGCAAAGTCCAGTTGGGCCTTGTCCGAAAGCTGATGAAATCGGCGGCCGCTGTCGCTCGGTTTCAAGTTTGGCCCCCTGTACAATGAGTGCTCCATGGCCGTCAGGTTGTCCCAAATCTTCGTGAGAACGGCCCGTTCCCGAGGGCTCATGGATCGAGGGCCAGAGTCCTCCTCGCGAACCGGCCAAGCGTCACAATCGCCTTCTGGATTAAAGAAGGCACACCGGCCACTCTCTTGATCAAACGTTCCCCCAACGTCCTGGCAAAAGGCAGCGGGGGTCTCGGAGGGATGGTCCCGGAGGCTCTCGTCGACGATGGCATGCATTTGAAAGCGACATCGGTCAAGGTCCAAATCAGCCTCGTATTCCTTTTGAAAACCGGCGGCAAAGGCTTGCTGGGCCACGTTGTCCATTTCGGCAACCGTAAGATGGCAGTTGTTCCACAAGCTTCCGTGACTGTCAAGGTCCAAGGGAAGGTTTGGTCGAAGAATATCAAGCCCGATATTCATGAGCCGAAGCCTGTGCTGGGGGCTCAAGTCCAGCATGGTTAGAAACATTATTTCTTCGTGCTCTAGCCTTTTACCAAGCTGGTTGGCTTCTGCGTGGCTCGAGTCACGAACGGGCATGGCTTTGCACCTCGGCTTGCCAGAAGGTCGAGACATGACGGTCTGGGTTGTTGCCTTGGGACTTGCCCCACGGAATATTGGCCAGCAAAACCAAGGCTCGCAGCCACGCGGATGAATTGTTATTTTCCGACGGAGCACTGTTGCGGGCGCCTTGCCGAATCGACCCGACGCATTCAGGGCTCTGCTTACGCATGGCCCCCCGCCTCGGTTGCCCCCTGCGACAAGGGCGGAAGCACTCTACGCGTCTGCTTCTGGGGCTGGCGCCGCAAGCCCTTGGACGGCCACCTGGAACGCGACAGCCAGCTCCCACGTCGGAGCGACTTCCAAGCAGTTGGCGAGTAGGCAGCGCAGCCGCTTCCGCTCTGCCGGCCGCACCGCAACGTCGGCGAGAGGTGGGTACTGCAGCTGCTTGAGCAGGGCAAGCACGCCCAGGACCTCCACGGCCGCGTCGTACGACTCCATGTCCGCCAGCGTCTCGTGCAGGGCGCAAGCCAAGCCAAAGCACCCTCCGGGCAGAGGCGCCACGCACTGCGGCTTGGGCGCAGCCACGACCTGAAAGCAGTGCGGCCGAAAGCAGCTCTGAGCATCGAGCACCGTCCGAGGGGCGGGCCCGCCTCCCTCGGCCCCGGGCCCGACCGGCTCGGCCACAATCACTCGCCGACCCACGACCGTCGATGTTTCGGCCCCTTGCACCAAGCAAAGGCGCACCCGCTCGGGGAAATTGGGAGCACCGGCGCCCTCGCGAACAGCGTCGACTTGGGGCAGCTGGGTGCCTGCCGGCAGCTCGTAGCAGTCAAAGCAGGCCACGCTCGGGCGTGCTTGGTCGTGGGGCGCCTGGCTCGCAAGGGTGTGAGTCGGAAGGGCAGGCCATGGGCAAACTCTGGGCAGCCCGGGAACTCACCGAGGCGCGTCGCACCGCCATTCGGAGGTTGGTAAAAAAGTGGTGGTGGCGTTCGGGCCGGTCGCCGAGCTGAATCGAGTACGTGCCGGCGAGACAGCCTGCAACCACCACCCCCGCAATGAAACTGGCGTCGCCAACCAATCGCTCTTTCAGTACCAGTACCGTTCGCAGCGTCTTCCGTCACCCTGCTCATTGGCAGCGGATCGGCGGTCGGGTGGCGCGGGTGCCCACCGATCGAGCCGTCCACCGTAGAGCAGAGAGCGCCGTCGGCGCACCTGTCCGGATCGTCGTACCGCTCGTCGGCAGCGCTGTCGCCGTTCTCGTCCTCAACAGGCAGGAGCAGACCAAGCTTGCCGCGGGGGACGCATCGGTAGACGCTGTGGTCCAGGCTGCTGGACCCTGTGATCAAAGCATGGGCCATGGCTGCCGGGCGAGAACAAGGAGAAGGTGGAATTGCCGACGTCAGCTTGGGAGGGGCACCCGTGGCGTCCGTCACGTGTGACGTCAACGCGTCATTGCCGTTGCGTCGCGAGCTGAGCCAGCCCCCAAACGGGCCGAGCGGCGCTTGGATTGGCAGTTAGTCGCCAGACTCGACCGGCGTTGCACCATGGCGGCTCCTCCGCCGCAGCCCGCGTCCAAGCGCTCCAAGCCGGCCGGGCCCGCCGACCTGCCAAGCCCGCCACCCGCGTCCGCCACCAGCAGCCCGGCGCGCACCACGCCTCCTTCAGCAAGCGCGGCGACGGGAGCAGGAACGGCCTCGGTGCACCCGGCGCAGCTGGCCGCAGCCATCAAAGCGCTCAACCTCGAGAACGGGGCCTCGGTCGTGCTAGAGCTGGTTCACAACTGCCCCGTGTTCCCAGGGCTGAGCCTCGACCCGCGGTGCTTTGTCAGCGAGACGGACACGGGGCTGCCGCGGCTGCCGACGGTGTCGGCCGCGCTGCGCGAGCCTCTGAGCGGCGTGGTGATTACAGCCGAGGCCTTGTCCACCAGCGTGCCCAGCGTGCTCGTCTACCCGTGCGCCGTGCGCCCGCACGACGGGCTGCTGGCGCCCTGGCGGGACGCGGCCGTCATCAACAAGGACTCGCTGCTCGAGCACCTCTGGGCCGCGGCGTCCGAGGCCGCCGACGTGACGCTGGACCGCGCTTGCAGCCACGTCACGGTGGTGTACGCACGGCGCAACGTCACCACCACCGTCCAGCTGCAGTTTCAGCAACACGAGGCCGACGGTCCGGCCGTCCCGGGCGACGGGGACGACGTGGCCCAGCGCCCGCTGGCGTCGCAGAACCCCTTTCTCAACCACATTGTGAGCTTTATGGAGTTTCCCGTCCTCAACGGGCCGCTGGCCCACCTCACCATCAACATGGACGGCTTGAAGCAGGCCTTGGCGGGCTTGGGCAAGGACCGCGTCGTCGCTCTGGCCATCACAGACGTGTTTGAACCGGGGCCGCTCGAGCCGGTCGAGCGGGTGTTGCTGCTGCGGACGCAGAGCAACGCGGCGTGCCCGACCAGCAGCCTGGTGACGCTAAGCTTTCCGGGCCCCGGCGCGGCGCTGGGCGAGGACGAGGCGGCTGTGCCGGGCGGCAGCGAGGGGAGCGGGGCGGCCCTCGACCCGACGGTGCCCCCGCCCCCGGCCCGCAAGGCGCGCGCCGAGGCCGGGCTGGGGCAGACGGACGTGCTGGCCCGAATGCGGAGCTACATCGCGTACAGCGCGGCGGTCGCGGCCAGCGACCGGGCGGCGGCCGAGGCGCTGGAGGACGACGAGGGCGAGCCTGGCGACCGGGTCTCGGGCGAGTGGAACCTGTGGGACGCGAGCGCCGACGTTCGCGTGGACCGCAGCGCTGGCGTGCGCGTGTGTGCGGGCACGCACATGACGAGCGCGGTGCTGTCGCTGGCGTTCAAGCAGGTGCCCGACGCGCAGCGGGTCACGCTGCTGCTGCCCACGTACTGGCTGCACCCTGACGCCCGCGGGTGCCTGGCCGTGGTCCAGCTGGAAGGGGCGGTCATGCTCCGGTTTCTGCCGCAGCACTTTAACCACGACGACGAGGACGTCGACGGCAAAACGCCGTTTGACCAGGTGGTGCTGCAGCCTTGACGGCCAACGCCGTGGCCATTGCTCAGGCGGGGGGTCTGGCCCGTGGCGCAGTGGCGCACCCTGCTCGCCGCCAAACGCGTCGGCGTGCCCCAATGTCTTTGTCTGCTCAAGGTCGACGGCCACGCGAGCGCCGATGGTGGCGGTCTGAAACTTAGCGGAATTGCATACCCTGTTCAAACCAAAGCGCGTCCGCATGCCCTCCTCCGACTACGCTCAGCCCGACGTGGCCAGCGTGGCGCACGCCAGCGTCTACCGAACGTTTCAGCGGCCCACCCGCGCCGCGCGGGCCGTGCAGGCCGTGTGCGCAGCCGTCAGCGGCGGCTGCTGCAAGCACACGCGCCCCGCCAGCCCCGACGGCCGCGTTTTGTACGTCACCTGCCCCACGCGGGGCGCCGACGAGTCGTACATGGTGTCCCTCCTGTCCGACGCCAGCCCCGGGCTCGACACCCTCGCGTCGGGCGCCCGGCCCGCGGCCCCGCGGTCCGTGCACGTGTTTGACCCCGAGGGCCTGGAAGTGCTGCGCGCGACCCTGCCGGGCCCGCAGCCCGGCCCGGCGCTCGGCCCCCGGCAGCGCCGGGCTCTGTCGATGATCGGCCTCGACCCGAGGGTCGAGCCTTGCCTGCGGCTGTGCCTGCAGACGATTGGCGTCTCGCAGGCGGTCTTTGCGGTCGACGGGCGGCTGCACGTGCTGCATTGCGTCCCCCTTCGGGAGCGCGACTCGGACCGCGTCGTGGGTGCCATCTGGAAGCTAAAGCCTACGCGGCGCGGGCTGGAGGAGCTGCTGCAGGACGACGTCGCCGTGCCGAAGATGGTCATCGACTACGACCGACAGCTGTACCGCGTCAACGGCGCGTGGCTCGCCAGCGTGCAGGGCTTGAGCGGCGGCACCACGTTCGGCGAAGACTGCGTGCTGCTCGTGGACAAGGCATCGGGCAACCTGCTGTCGGTGGGCCAAGCGTTTCGCGTGCCCGAAGCGTTTCTGGCGGGAGGGGCCTGCGCGCGAAACTTGGTGAGTGGCTCGGTGCACTTTGAGCAGCGGCTGCAGCCCTGGCTCTCCACGATCCTGGCCGAGCTGCTCAAGTCGGCGGACAGCGTGTGGCGAGCGGGCCCCTGCAGCACAATTGTCACCCAGCCCGAGCACACGGTCGTCATGCTCACCTTGCGAGTGCAGAGCGACGCGGCCGGTGCCGAGTTTGACGGTATCCTGGTGCGCCTGCACCACTCGCAGCCGGCCGCCCCCGAACTGGACAAGCTCCTGCGCGCGTGCATCGTGACCCAGTGAAAGCGTCAACCAGCCTCACCCCGCCGGCGGGCTCACGGCGGCACGCCCCACGGCGGCACGCCCCACGGCGGCCCCGAGCCAAGCCTGAGCTTTGGTCGGCACCGCCCCCCCTCCCCCCCGTTCGGGGCCTGCCAGGCATTTTTTGCTGCTGCCCCCTCTCTGGAACAAAGCGCTTTTGCGATGCCTCAGTGCCGATGCCTGACCCAAGCGGGAACCCGCTGCCGAAACGCAGCGTCGGACGACTGTGGCGACTATTGCTGGCAGCACGTTGACTGCGAGGACCGCTGCGACGACAGCTGCGACGACAGCTGCGACGAAGGCATGGACACCTGCCTCGACTCGTCCGACTGCGACCTGACGGTGGAGCTCTACGACGAGCTGTTTGTGGAGGAGCTGGCACGCGTGCGGCGCGACCTCGACCTGTTGCTCAGCAAGTCGCGCCCTGGCGCTGGCGGCAGCTACGGCTCGGGCGGCAGCTACGGTTCGGGCAGCCGCTCTGGCTCTAGCGGCGCCGCTGGGTACCGCTGCACGCCCGCCAACAACTACTGTGCCGACAGCCCGCGCGGCAGCCCCGCCCCGGCCGGGTGGGGCGGGTGGTTCTACAACCCGTTTGCGGGCTAAGCCAGCCCGACGCAGCCGCTGACGGGCAACGACCGGGGCCAAAGGCGGACTGGCGGGTTTGAAATGAATTGACATCGACTTGTGCCAACGCCCATCAATTTGAGCGCTTTGCTCGCCAAGTGCTGCCTGGCGCAGCCTTTTCTCACAGACGGCTGCAGGGGGTTTGAAAAGTTGACGGTTCGGATTATTGCAGAAAGAGCGGGCGCCGACCGGCCTTCGCCTCGATCCGAGCTTTTTGCTCGCTTGACCATGCCTCGCTGCAATTGCTTGACCATCGAGGGCCGTCTCTGCCACCGTCCGCCCGTCCGCAACCAAAGCTTTTGCCACGTTCATACCCAATGCCCCACGGCGCGACGACGAACCGGCCGCAAGCCCGACCGAGCTCGGCCGCTGCTCCCCCAGGCCCCCGTCCGTCCCGTGCGCCCGACGGCCCGCGCATCAGCGGCGCGGCGGTCGGGAAACCCCCGGGTCGACCGCTGGATGGACGGCGTGCGCAACGGCTGCACCGGGCGCCTCCCGGTGGCGTGCGGCGACGTGTGTGCGGGACCAGGCACGCGGTGCGCCGACCTGCCGCAAGACCAGCGCCGAGCGTTGCCCCGAGTGTTTGGCTACCAGCCCGTGTGGCGGGGCGGCCAAGCCCGTGGCCTTGCGCGAGCCGAAGCGATCGATCGGTTGCGGTCGGCGATGGCTGGGTCGTTCGACCTGGCTCGGTTTCGAGACAGCCGCGTGCTGTCGGACGCGGTCAAACACTCGGCGTCGCCGTCCGCGATTGCTTTTGCGCGGGAACTCGAGACGGGGCTGCAGGTGGCGATCAAGGCCTTTCCCGTGTACCCCGAGGCCTACCTGCGCGACAGGGTGCGAGCTGGCGACCAGCCGGGCGACCAACAAGCCCTGCGCGCTCTCATGAACCAAGGCTTGGAATACGAAGCCTGTGTCTACCAGCGCACGCTCCCGACGCTCGATGGCACGCCCCACTTGGTTCAGCCCTTGGGCATCCTGAACGCAGACATGAGCTCCGAGGCCACCGGCCTGGTCGTGGCGCTGTGGGACTCGCTGACGCGCAGCTTGAAGCCGGCCGAGCGCAGCACGATCACCGGCCTGCGGCTCGTGGTGACGGAGCGCCGCCCAAAAACGCGGGACCTGAATGCCTACCTGCAGAACGCCTCCGAGGCCGCGACGTGCGCGGCCATGTTTCAGCTCTTGTACACGATTCACGTGCTCACCCGTACCGACGTGCAGAACCACGACCTGCACTTTGGTAACGTGCTCGTTGACCTCGCCCCAGAGGAGGACAGTATCGCGTACCAGGTGAACGGCGCCGAGTACCACGTGCCCGTGGCCGGCGCCAAGCTTATGGTGTTTGACTGGGACCGCGCGTTTGCCCTTCGGTCGTGCGGAACCAACCCGCTCCTGGACGGCAGCAGCTGCGGGCACGTCAGCTCCTGCAGCACTCTCAACCGCAAGTACGATTTGATTGTGGTGCTGACGATGCTGGCGTTTGCGCTCGAGGACGCCAAGGGCTACCCTCCGCGGCCCGAGGCGGCGGGCTTTGTCACCATGTGCTTTCAAGGCCAGTTAGACGCGCACCGGACCCTGATCGACCAGAAGACCAGTCGCCCTTGCAATTGGGACAGAAGTGTTCGGCAGTGCGTGCCGTGGCAGACGACGGACCCCACCTGGGTCGTCACTGTGGAAGAGGCGTTGGCCATGCCCTACTTTGAGCGGTTTCGCGTCCGGTCCCAGGGCCCTCGCCCGCTCCACGCCCGGCCGCTGGTGCAGGCGTCGGGGGTTGGCAATTGACTTACTTGCTTCCAGGCCGCTAAATATTGAGCACGGCCGCCTCCTAAGCAACCTCGGTAGTCATGGCGTCTGGGCGATTCATCAACTATGTCAACCGTTCGAGCCCGCTCGTTAATCGGCCGTCGGCCGACTGGGCACCGCCGTTCTCCACGGGCCTCTTTGCCCCCCAAGGCTACCCACCAAGACGATCGTCGGCCCTGCCCGCCGCACCGTTTGCGCCGCGCCGCCACGCGCCTGCCTTTCCAAGCCTGGGCCTGGACGAGGTGCAGCTGCCGCCCGCCTGGCGCCGCGAACCGCGAGCGACCCGGCCAAGCGCCCACAGGAGCCCGCGCACGATTCGCTTTCCCGACCCCAGCTGGCTCGAAGACGAGCGAGACCCCGACCCCGCCGTCCACGACAAGTACGATTCGAGCCGGGATCACTACTGGCTTCCCGAGGTCTCGTACGACGAGGTGCAGCTGCCGCCGGCGTGGGCCCGCCCCGTTGCCGCGGGCGATCCGGGCGACCTTGGCCCGCTTCCGTCTGTGAGCCCGAGCGAGGTCCAGCTATCACCCGCCTGGGCGCGTCACAGCGACCTCGGGTGGGCAAGCAAGGGGCACCGCTCGATTCACTTTCCCGATCGCGAGTGGCTCGGGCCCGGGCCTGGGTGACGCTCTCAACGCGCCGCGGATCTCCCTTTACGGCCAGTCGGGCTGGGCCCGACACCGACAGCTCGAGCAGAAGCACCCGAGGCCCTGCCCACTCCCCTCGTACTTCGTTTGCAAGCACCTCACCCCTCCTGCTGGGCCTGAGAACGGCCGGCTCCCACTTATCAGCCCGATGTGCCGCGTGTACCACTGGGGTTCCTTGGGCGGCCGCGACCCCGACACGGTCGTTCCGCAATGCTTCTGCCGCCCGGCCCCACGGACCGAGGGCGGCGGCGTGCGGTGGGAGGACTTGCGGTTTCTCGTCGAAAAGGAGCTGGGCCTGGTGTGGGACGATCCGCAGAACCCCCGGGCGCCTCGCCGCCCAGGCCAGGACACGTGCGTCATGGGCGTCCTCCTCGAGGACTACCTGGCGACCGAGCGGTGCCAGCGCGACATGTATGCGCTGTCTGACGACGCTGAATTGAACCCTCTGTGCGAAGTTGTCGTCATTCGCGTGCCCACCGACGACAAGTACAACGACTACGTCCCTGCTAGCACGGCGCAGCACCGCCTGCGGCGGCAGGCCACGACGGACGAGGAGCGCTTGGCCATCGCCGTCGCGGTCCAGCAGACCGAGTGGCAGCGGACCGCGCCCGGCGCGCGCGGCCGGAGACGCTGCGCGGTGCACCCGTCGACCACCGCGGCGCGGCGGTGCAAGGGCTTCGTGAACCGCGCAGGCGCGCGGGTGGCCTGGGCAGCGGCGCCGGTGGCCATCCCCGAAGGGTACCTCTGCGACCGGTGCTTCAACTACGTCACGGACCCGCCGCACCTCAGCAGCCGCTGCCCCACGCTGGCCGACCCGCGCTGGCGCAACATGAGCGAGCGCTTGATGCCGGTTGGCATCCCGGCGTCCGACCTGGTGCAGGTGACCGAGGCGTCCGAGGCTGCGGTGCGGGACGCCACGTACGCTCAGCTGCAGCCCGACGGGCGCTTCCGGCTGTACAACAGGCGCTCGTGCGCGACGCCTGCCTCCCGCAAAAGTGCAAAATTAGCCGGGCAGAGGGCTTGACCAAAGGGCCCCCACCGGCGCCATGAGCGAGGACGCCGACTTTGAGTTTGCAGACGGCCTGTCCCGGCGGGCGGGCGGCGTGGGCGTGAGCGACCGCGAGCTGACCAAGGCCAAGACCCGCAACATCCTCGACTCGGGCATCGGCAGCATCGACATTGGCATGCGGATTCGCGATGCCGAGTTCTACAAAGACGTGCCCATGCACGGAGACGACACGGACCCCCTCAACGCGCAGGGCGGCAGCGCCAGCTTGGAGGCGCTCAAGAACACGCTGGCGGCTCGGGCCGCGCGCGTCAGCCGGCAGCGCATCGCCAGCGGGGCGCCTTCCCCCCCACCCAAGGCCCCGCCGCGGTGCTCCAGCGGCCCGTGCGACTCGCCGCCCTGGTACTCGCTGCGAGCGCTGTGGGCTTTGGTGTGCGACCTGCGCATGGACCTTCGCCACTGGCGCGACCTGCCCTGCCCGCCCACCTTTGGGGCCCGTCTCACGTACGTTCTGTCTTGCGGGAATCGCAGCACCGGGCTGGTCCTGCTGCTGGCAGGGCTGCTGCTGCTGTCGCTGGCGCTACGGCTCGCCCGAGGCGGCCGCTCGTTCTGAATTCAAACTCTCTGCCATGTTGGGATTCGCTTTCGCTCGCAAACGGTCACGGATTCCCTGCTCTCCACCCGCCAGATCAGCGGGCGTGTGCTCGGGCCTGGAGTCTACCCGGGAGGGGGCACGAAAAGTTGCCCGTGCCGGGCTGCCTCCAAAACGGGGTCGGCTGCCGCTGTGATTTCGCAATGCTCCTCGCGGGGCTCAGGTTTGTGTTTCGCCGAGCCGTGTGGATCGTCGTCCTGCTGCTTCTTGCCCGTGTATGGTGGTGGCGCCGTCGGCGGTGCCGCGACCGACAGGTTGCCCTGCCAGCAGACGATGGCGGGCCGGCGGCGGTCAGCGCCGGCGACACGATCATGGTGGTCGTTCCCATGACCGACCTGGGCGACGCCACTTTGGAGACGGCCGTGTCGGCCCTGCAGTGCGCCGCCAACCCTCACCGCGTGGCCGTCACCCTGGCGTTGTCCGAGACCTTGGACGCCGAGGCCGTGTGGGGCATGTTTGTGCGGCAGACGCAGGCAGCCGAGCTGGCCCGCAGCCACCTCGACCGGGTGTACATCGTGCAGTCGCCCGGCACGGACCCGGGCCCGCTGGTCTTTCAAGCCGTGGCTTACCAGCCTGCCCCGGTCGCCCCCCAGCGGCTGCTGCTCTTGACGGCGGGGGCCACGCTCGTGCCCAAGTGGGACGAGGCCGCGGTCAGCCAGCTGCAGGCCGCGGGAGCGCAGGGCATACCTCGCCCCGTCATGACGGCCTTTCTACCGCGCTTTCCCCGCCTGTACCTCCAGGAGGTCCTGTCGCAGTCGCCGCCCGCCATTCGCGGGCCGACGCCCGACGGCAGCGGCCCGCCCCAGTACTGGGGCGCGTACGAAACGAGCCGGTCGACCAGCGCCACGCACTGGACGTCCGCTCCGACCGTGGCCTTGGACCTCTGCCTCTGCGACGCGGCGGTGTGGGACGCCGCGTTCCACAAGCAGCAGCTCGGCCCCGGGCCACGGCGCCCGGCTGCACACGGGAGCGTGAGCCCCCGCGCGCCCATGGACACTGCCCCTGGGCAGCACGCCGTCCGCCACCGATGGCTGACGGAGCGCGCCGGCGCCACGCTGCTCCAACCCAACGCCCATCTCGCCTACGCTCTTACCCAGGGCCAGCCTGGCAAAGGCGCAGACGTGGTGGGCCTAGGGCGCTCATGATGCGCACGAGCAACCGGCCCAGCCCAAATTCGGAGCTTGGTCAGGCTGGCTCTTTGCCCGCCCACTCCTACCCGTCGTCTTCTTCAAAGTTGCGACGGCCGGCTCCTGGGTCTCTTGGTCTTGGTTCAAGACTTGGATCGATCGGCTTTGTACCCGCCCCCAATTCGGACGGCCCGTTTCGGCTGCCCAGTTCCTCCCGACTTGTTACCCCTTGGGTGGTGGGTGCTGCCCACGACCGACCACGACACATTAACAGAGTGCCAATGACTCTGCCGCAAAAGAGACATGGCGGCAAATTGCAATTCCAGCTCAAGACGCAAAGCTCAAGACGCAAAGCTCAAGACGCAAGGCGGCTTTCAAAGCCATACGCTGGAGACCCGGGCTGTCCAGGGGACGGTGCCATCAGATGGTGTCGCATTCAAGTGCGCGATGGCAATTGCAGACTCATCGCATGCATGCGGCCGACCACCTCCTCGGGCAAAAAGTCTCCAAGCACAGTCAACAGGATGCACAGCTGTACCATGCGCTCGGACGAGCCGAGGACATCGCGATGATGACGAAATGGCGCGTCTTCGACCAAGCGACGGTACTTGGAAAGCGAAGCTGAGCGCAACCAGCGCGCGTTGAATCGAAACACTCCCAACGCGTCGTTGGCCTTGGAAGGCCCCGATTGGGTCGCTTGGTACGTCATTGCGGTCAGCTCCAGGTCTGGGTACTCAAGCCAGTAGGCCTTGGTGGTGCGAAAGGCAACAGTCGAGGAGATGCATTGCGCCGTGACGCACTTGGTTCCTTTTGCAAGCCAGCTCACCTGCACCTTCCGAACCACCTCGGTTATCAGTGACCAGCTTGATAATTTAACCCACCACACTGGGCCATTGACGTGGAAGAAAATCGGATCTGGATCTTCCGTCGGCATCGGCAGAGGATGCTCAACCTCGTGTCGGCTGGCCACAATGCCCTCCACGACCGACGTCTTGGCTTGGCGAAGAACATCCACGTTGCCCTGCCCAACCACATGCACATCGCTGATAGCCAGGTGGCTGTCTGGCCCGAGCAGGTTGGGCGGCAGAACGACGCGAGGGTATCCGGAACTCGAGTACCCTGCGAGGTTCAGCCGCGCCAGCGGCCGGGTCATGGAAGCTCGGATGTGCTGCAGCAAGTCATCGATGCGCACCTTGCCCTGCGTCGGGTCGAAACCGTTGATGCTCAGATGCCGCAGCAAAGGCGTGGATGGGCTGAGCGTGGCCGAAATGTTATTGATGTTGGTAAAGCTCATTGCAGTCGCGCGTGGCGCCTCTGCTATCCGCAGCGCATGCACAGCCAGTGTTCCATACCGGGTGAGACGGCCAAAATGAAGTTTCCTTGCTAGGAGCGGAGAACAGTCGAGCAGAACGGTTCCGCTCCACTCTCCACGGTCTGGGAAGCAGCGCTGGTCGCTGCATACGTTGAATACCGCAACCCACCGGAGCAGAGCCATGACCACTGCCAGGCACCGATGTGGGAGGCCATCGTAAACCACAACCGTGGCGGAATGCACAAGATGAGCTCGGACACCCGACGTTGCCAGCAGACGGCAGAGCCCTGCGATGCTGCATGGCTGCCCCGCGATGCTGTCGCTGTCGATGAACCTCGCCACGAGGCGCCCGCCGTTATCAGCCGCGGCAGTCGCGAACAAACGGTACGAACCGGTTTGAAGCTTGCTGTGGCATCCCATGGTTTCAGTGGCCAAGCTTTGACGCCGCGAACAAGAAGGACGGTCGCGAGGCGCAGCGCAACGGGCACAAAGAACCGGCAGCTATTAAACGGCAACCAGCCCTCGAGCTTTGAACGTTGGAGTGCTTTGTCGGCGGAGAGGTCGGTTTTGGCGCGGCAGGCTGGGTAACACGGTCACCAAGCGTTGGTGCCAACAAGATTGCGTCATGTGCGTGACGTCACGTCTGTGACGAGTGACGACAGAGGCGACACAGCAGCGTGTTCTGCGCAGAGTTTCCTTATCAACGACTCAATGCTGCGCTTGGTCCTGGTCTGTGGCGGCGCTCGCGTTGCTCTGCGAACCACCACCGTTGGCTGCGCTCGAGCGAGGCTCCACCAGACGCACGCCGACCGGTCGAGCCGCTTGGTGGCGGGCATCGATCGGTGGATTGGGCTAGTCGAGTGCTGTCACGTGCCGGCCCTGCGATCGAACATCCCGCTGGTGCAGCCCACCGGCCGATCGGACAATGTCGCCACTGATCTGCGGGCGCACGTACAGCTCGATAGCCCTTACGGCCCAGAGCTCACGCGAGGAGACGAGCGGCTGTCCGACTTTCTCGAGGGCGCAGTCATGACGCTCGCGGGCGGGGGGTACCAGGGGGTCGTTCACAGGCAGGTGCAGGCCGTCTCTTGCGAGCACGTATCCGCCGCTCAACGGTCGCGGGTGCTTCGACTCTACTGCGCGACGTTTGCGCAGCGCCACCCGACCCAGCTGGTGGTCCCTGTGTACATCAACGGGAGCGAAGTCCTGCTGGCCGACGCGGACGTTGAGATGGTCCTGGCAAGCGTGCTGACAGACGTCGTGCAGCGATGGGCTTCGAGGACGCACGGAGCCCCCGGCGGGGTGCCCCTTTGCCTGTCGGACGACGATCGTCGCGCTTTGGAGTCGCCCCCTGGCACGCTTGCTCAGAAGGATCCTGTGCTGCGAGCCCATGGGATTCACGTCCTGGTCGTTCTGGATGAGATGGACGGCTTGCTGTCGTTGACGCGGGGCAGCGGCGGCGAAAAAGAAGAACCCTCTGTGCAAAGCGTGTGGGCGCTACTGCGCCGGCAGGCGGCGCACAAGGACGGCGTCTACACAACTCTGCTGTCCAAGGAAAGCGGGCCGCTGCCAGTCAATCTTTAATGGCTGCCTGCCGTGCGAGACTTTTGCCAACACCAAAGCGCCTACCGAACTGGCTCCGCCGAGCGCTTCTGTGTGGCGGCCCCGCGCGGTAGCGAGCAGACTTGGGCAATGTAGAGGGGACAAAGTACCCGAGCAGCCGGTACCACGGTGTGTCAGCCCAAAAGAGGTCATGAATGAGTCACTTGATGAATTGAGAAATGCGCACGACGTACGCCACTGGTGTTTGTGCTTGGGCGAAATGCGTCGGCTGCTAGATCGACTTGAACCTTATAGTCGGGGCTCGGGAATGAACAGCTGTCTCCTCCGGCGCACGATTTCTGGCACGTTCGGCCAGGTTATGTAGGAGTCTGGTTGAGTAAGCTCGAAATCATAATAACGGGGATCATCATTGGCAAAGTAGAGACGCGCATAGTTAGCGGTTAATATTGCAAAAGCCTGCTTCTTGAAGGCACGTGCCAGCGCAGGATCAATCATCTCGAGCTCGACATAGACGATGGTGGGTTCGGCCTTGGTGATCGTGTGCAATATCAAGGCATCGGTCTTTTTAAACTGGGGCAGTAGTGGGGTAAACGGGCGCTTGCGAAGGTACGTGGTGGGATCGGGCATGCCGTGATCGTCCCATGGAGGAGATGCTTCAGCAAGGACAGACGCTAGATTGTTGATCGTAGCCTCGGAGGGCAAGCCTCGGGCCTCTTGCAAAGCGTCGCTCGTCGTTAGGATGCGTTGGTCGTCAGCCAAGCCATCATGCGACATTCTCACCCAAGTTCCGATGGGAATGTGGACCGCCGTCACGACGCAGTATTCCCCGTCAACCAATGAGAGCGTGACCTGGCAACCAAGAGGGCCTGAATCTCTGGGAAAGACCACTGCCCGGTAGATGGTGCGCCGCGCTTGCGAGTTTGACAAGCTGTCGTGCAATGCCCACGTGCGGCCTAGCGCCTGCGGAATCGGCTTGGGCAAGCCTTCTAGCGTGGTAGCCACGTGCGGTAGCGAGCAGACCCGCGCAACGTTCTGGGAACTCAGTATGGCAGCCGGCGATGCCATGAGTTCGCTGTAACGAAGCAACAGGTCGGTCCTTTGACCAACGGAGGAGGAGTGCGTTCGACCGACGTCAGACGTTTGTTTTGGGTGCGCTGCTCCCATACAGGTCAGGGGCAAGGCAGGCGCTTCCCCGCTTCGTGCCCACGCATTGCTCCTTCCAACGCTCGGTCAAGTTGGCGGACCAAGTGACGTGAGGGTTGACTGACTCGTGCGTGTGACGTGGCTCATGTGACGGGATTTATGTGACGTGGCATGCCCGATACTTTCAAAGCCACGTTCCGACAGGGCGTTCATTTACAAACCTCGGCAGCGACCATTAAGATCCTCAGGCATTCTTTCAATCATGGTCCTTCAACTTTGTGGCTTTAACGGCGCTCGGGTCATCGGCATGGTCGCAATCGCCATGTGCTTCAGCATGTCGAGCGCTTACACGCGGAGCGATGGTCTGGGAGTGGGCGAAGACGACGACTACCAACCCACTCTCTGCTGCGTGTAAGACATGTGCGTGCGCCACGTTGCGGTATTTGCCTAACCGGTGCTTCGGGTTAGGTCTGGGCCTTGGACGGGCACTCGTCAACCTTTTGGCCATGGTATTGGCGAGACGAGTGAATGCGCCGCTGGCAAGAGTCCTGAAACTCACGTCAGTTCCCTGATGCACTGCCCAAGAATGGCTCTGGCTCACTTTGCACGAAACTGCGGGCGCGCAGTGGTACTCGTATGCTACGCAAGAGTTTCGCAGCGACGTGACGGTGCAGGGTCGACCAGTGACCTTTTTGTACCAACAGGTGAGCGAAGAGCCTGCGTTGAGAGCCGCTTGGGCTTGTCGGCACTTGCCGACTGACGATGAAATGCAGGGCACTGGGTACATTGTTGAAGACGGGCGTTGCACGCAGTATGCGCAGCTCGCTCCCTCTTCACCCGCGTTTGATGCCTGCGTTCACCCGGACTCTGTCATTGTCACCGAAGCAAGCTTTGGTGGCGTGTAAGATTCAGGCACGGGCAGCAGGGACTGCTCTTTGCTTGACGCTGGTGGTCCAGGGCGGCCGTGGCCTGGCAGCTGGCCGGAGGCGAGCCTGGCCGCCGAGAACTTGTCGTCGTGGACAAGAGCAGCTGCCTGCCATTGGTGGAAACGACGGTTCGGGACGGAATTATTGTCACAAACGTCTGGATCAATCGGTAAGCGAGCGAGCCCACGATTGACGCGCAGCGCGTCCGAGCCGTGCTTCTCATGAAGCTGCTGCTGAAGGAGCCAACTTGTGGCGCCCCACGCGTTTGCCCCTCCAACGGGATGCGCGCGTTCCTCTTTGACTTGGCCAGCCGGTGCGCTCGTGGCGGATGCCTCCGAGCTTGCGTTTGCAA
>Ga0307982_1001678_pt1 | contig 18003 bp, 11 predicted proteins | sample OrgLakmetagen989_FD_201847 | JGI IMG/M metagenome (GOLD analysis project Ga0307982, IMG submission 201847) | Saline water microbial communities from Organic Lake, Antarctica - #989 | ecosystem: Environmental > Aquatic > Non-marine Saline and Alkaline > Saline | place: Antarctica: Organic Lake... | reverse complement strand
CGCTGCCATGGCTGAGTCAGTTGCCCTCTCGTCTGCTGTGGGGCTCTACAGGCATGCTGTGGGGCTTCTACCGACCCGGCATGCAGTGGTGGAGCTTGGCTTGGGGGGTGCAGGTGCTGCTGGTGGCCATGACGCCTGCGTATGTGAGCCAGATGTGGGCGCGTCTGTACATTGCCGCTGCCGTGTGCATGGGCTTTGCTGCTGCATATGAGCTGTTTGCGCCGCACTCCTTCTCGTTTGGCCTGGTGCGCACCAATGGGCGCGTGTTGTCCTATGTGCGCAAGGCAATGGCCCGCCTGGCTGCAGCAGAGGATACCAGGATGCTGAAAGGAGACGTCGATGACGCACCTACATCAACTACCGTGCGTGGCCAGCGCATTGCGTGCACTTGGCTTGCTCGTTGCCTGACCCCCCGTGGGAAGGGCCCCGCCCCTCCCACTAAATCCATCATGGCACAGCTGCGGGAGCAGACCGCCGCCATGCGACTGACTGCCAACCCCGCTGTGCAGTGGGTCGCGGAGGGCCGCCACAGCCTGATGCCGGTGCTGCACCACATGTCCATCATGATGCCGGGGGAGGATGCCGGGGGCACGGGGCAGGCGGCCACGGGGCTGGACAGCAGCTTGGCGGGCGCAGTGAACCCGCTTGCTGAGCGCCAGCAGAGTGATAAGCAGCGCGCATCAACCACTGCACCCGATAAAGGTGCCGCGCTGTCCTCCCTGGCAGGCTATCAGTCCTCCAAGTCAAGGGCCCTGAAGCCAGCAGGACGCCGCGGTGTGAAGACAACACCTGGCCACAGCCAGCTGCCCGCTGTGGACAGCAGTCATATAACTGCACTGCTGCTGGAGCATGCGCGCATACTGAAGCTGACGCGCTCATCGGCATGGTACCATGCACTGGGTCGCTTGGTGGCTTGGAGCTGCGCCCTGCAAGCAGCGGTGTCCTACGCCATGCTGGCATGGGATGCCGGGCAGCAGGTGCAAGGTGTCTCTGGCAGCGACGAGGATCCCGGCTTCAGTGACGCACAGAGCAGCCGGGCGCTGTTTATGGGCGTGGTGGTGCGGTGTGTGCTGTGGTGGGGCACGGTGGTGGCGCTGGCGTGCATGATGCTGCCTGGGTGGCTGCGGCCCGTGGTGGTGGGCAACACGATGGTGGTTTGGCGTGTGCTGGTATATGCTGCAGACTTGCCCCTGCGGCTGGGGCGCGTGCTTTTGGACTCCGATAGGACTGGCGATTGTCGCCAGTTGGATGCGCAGTGTACTTGGCAACGCACAGTTGCGCCCCGGCGATCTTTGAAGGATGCGCAGTTTGCTGGGCAACGTGCAAATACGCTGCGGCGATCCTTGAAGCCCAAGCGGCTGTCGCTGGTGAGTGGCCAGGCGCAGATACTTGCTCAACAGAATCCGATGCTGCGAAGTGTGAATCCGTTTAGGACGACCGCTGGCAGCACTGGTCCGCTGACTGCTACGGGCTCTGCTGGGGGGAAAGTGGATATCAGCGGCCGCAGCAGGGTGCGCCAGGAGCAGCGGGCCCCTGTAGATGGCCAGCAGGATCGTGCCACATTCACTTCGCTCAGGGCCCGGGTAGTGCCCAGTGTGGTCGACGGCCTGGTGGGCTTGGAGATGACTCAGTTTGGTCGATCTCGGCAGGGCTCTGACGGCTCAGCCAACAGCGACCTTCCCCAGGAGAAGTCCCCCCTAAGGCAAGGTAAGGCTCGCATGCTTATGACTTATATGCAGGCGCCAAGATTGTCAGAAAGCCTGCTGGCGTCTCCTCGGCGCACCGGGCGTCGCTTCAAGTCCCACAAGGGCCGCCCAAGAACCGCAGGGCCGGACCAGCCGGAGGGCGTGTAGCTGCATCAAGCGTCTTCAGTAGCAGCCTCAAATGCAGCAAGCGCAACAGCTCACATTCCTTCCTGTAGCTTCATTCATCATGTCAAAGTTCTGTGCACTGAATTTACTTTCACTTTCTATGCCCAGTGCGGGGCGCCACCCTTAGTGCGACCTCTTCATAGACTTGTAGTGCGCAGCAGCACGGGAGGAATACAGCAGCGGGCAGCAGCAGCGACATTCTCCCATGCGCAGAGATCCGGGTGGCGGCACTTGCCCGCTGATGCACCCTCCCCCAAGTGCACGTGCTGCCTTCAGGAGAACGCCGGCACGCAGATGCTGCTTCTAGGCGCCGGAGCTCAGAGGCACTGGAACCATGGACGGCGGAGGGGAAGGTGTCACAATTGGCGTCACACTGGGCTGCACTGCCGTCACAGTGGAGCCGCTGCCAGGCACCACGTACGTCAGCACATTCAGACCATCGGTACCGTCCAGGCTGGAGATGGCCCCGTTGCCCCCCTGCCCGCCGCTGCCAGCCCACCTGGTGTGCGGATTGGACCGCAGGCCTATGACGGATACCATTGTGTTGACGCCGCCCGGGGCTTCGAACACAGGCCTGGGGACGGCGAGGGGCCCATGCGAGGGGCCAGGCGGGTAGAAAGAAGGGGGGGTACAATGGAGGGGGGGCAGTAGTACGCATACGAGTCAGGCAGGCCTGACACTTCTGTTCAAGCTCCGTGTCGATTTCGTTCTCGCCCACCCACCCGCCCCAGCGAGACACGTAGGATAGTGAAGGAAGGGAGAGGTCGCAGCCTGCGAGACACCCCAGCAGTGCGTGAAGCGCCACAGTGAGGTGCGGGGCAGCTGAGTCTCGGAACGCACCTTTGTGGGTGCGGAGACCTGCGCGTCCGGCCAAGCTGAAGCTTACAACGGGAAGCAGGGTATCAGAACACGCTTCGTGGCGTGGATGCTCGCGGCCCGGCTGTCGCTTACGGTGTGTTTGCGTTGCCCACGGCCACTTGGCTCTGCACTGGTCTGCGTACCAGCCCCCCAGTCTGCGCACTGGGCAGAGCCAAGAGGGGTCAAGGCAGCTGCCCTGAATTCATTTCCGATTCCAAGGCCCACAGGCGGGAACACACCAGTGTGCTGTCCACAAGATTGACGCTGCTACCGACACGCAGAGGCGCTTACCTGGATGGTACTCGGAAAGCTAGACGGCGCACGGAATGAGAAATCGGGCCAATAGCCACCCCAGATGCGCACTCCTGAGGGCAGTTGAAGGGGTGTGGGGAATGAATACATGCCACTGGCTAGCCATATGGTGTGGCCTGTAATGATTGCCACTGTCATGTCTGAAACCAGGTTGGGCATGGGGTTGGCGGGTGTTTCTTTTGTATTTGTCAACAAACCAGCTGCAGATACATAGATAGCACTATTGCTCTGCAGCCAGCGAGCCTGCTGGGCTACAGTGATGGGCAGCTGCAGTGAGATGACGTGGGCATGGCGCCTGGAATGCCGCTTGAATCAACCGCATCTGTGAGCAGCCCTGTCCGTGCAACCTGCACCAAGTCTCTCTGGCAAACGCGGTGCGAGTACAGAGCCATCCTCATTCTATTCTTGTTGAGTGACCGGAGACAGCATTTTACTGTTCGGCTAAAGCTCTGGTGCCAAGTCACATACAGCGATTGCTATGGCAAGTACCGGTTGGTGTGCTTACATAAGGTGTTGGCAATGATGCGCGCGGCTCTTTCCGGTAGGTGTAATGCACAATAGCACCTGGACAGCTTGAGCTTCACACTGTGAGGACCGCGATAACCTAGACTGGGATGCCAGCTGCAGCAGCAAATGGGCGGTCATTGGATTGTCGCTGTCCGGAGAGAATTGATTGGACAGCTCGAGACCGTTGGGGTGTAGACGGGGGGGCGTCGTGAAGTTGAGCCATGGGTGGTGCGTGCAACATTGCAACTCACATGCGACGGCTTAAACGTATTGCATTGGCCTGAAAACACAGTACCTGGACTTGCTCACACCTCAGGCATGCTAAGCTGCCCAAGCATGCAGCCAATGCAGCTAAGACAGCCCGCCCCGGCTGCACCCTGTGGGGGAGAGGTGTCCAGCACCCTACTCAGCCGCCTTGCCCCCTGCGCCCCCCCGCTGCTTGCGTCCGCGCCCCCCACGGCCACTTCCACCTGCCGATCCAGCGTCACCACCATGCCCGCCCCCCCCTCCACGTCCACGCCCCCCCCCCCGGCCCCGCTTTGCAGACCCCCTGCCCCTGCCCCTGCCACGAGCAGCATCCCTGCCACCCCCGCTGCTGCCGCCAGCATCTGCAGCAGCACCGCCTCTGCCCTGACCCATAGACACAGCTGCAGGCGCGGCACCAGTGGAGCCGCTGGAGATCTGCCGCTGCGGCTTGGGGGGCGGCGGGGGCTGCAGGGCGGCACCACCCTTCAGCAAAGCCGACGCACACTCCTCGGGGCGCTGGCATGCTTCCTCTAGCCACTGCCACAGCTGGCTGCTGCCAACAGTAGCTGGCGCGAAGAGCGCACTCACATACAGCGACGCCAGGTGCTGCTCCATGGCCAGCTGCTCCTGCCCACCCCCCTGCACCCCATCTAGTACCCCCCCTGCAGCAGCTGTCAGCCACAGGGTGCGTGCGAAGTCCTGTAGGATGCGCATGTGCCCGTCGCTCTGCACGACGCTGCCCAGGTCTCGTGTGCTCTCCAGAGGATCACACACGCTGATGTGCTCACGGCGACGCACGCCTCCCTCCCAGCCGTGCGCCGCGTGACCCAGAGCGGTGCACAGGCGCTCCCTTGGGCTGGTGGTGCCCGCTGCCGCCGCCACATCTGTGGTACCACTGCCTCCATCCGGCACCAGACGCAGGAAGTCCCCCACGCGGCACTGCGCGGGGGGCTCCGTGTCCCGTACTGCCATTGCCCTGGCAGCCCCTGCGCCGCCAAAGGCCTCAGCTGTCATCACACGGGCGGCAGCCAGCACGATGGGACACCAGCGCACCGTGCGTGGCAGGGTGTGCCCCCCCTCCGCCGCCTCTATGTCCCCCTCCTCTGCTGCCCCCCCCTCACACCGCATGCACAGGCTTTGTGTGCTGCTCTGCGTGTGCACTGCGACGGCCTCGGCTAGATTCACCACCAAACCTGTGGCGCTGATGCGGTGGTCTGTTTCGCCTGCCACAGCTGCGTCTGCACCCCCCAGGCCGACCAGGGCTGCGCTGGGGCGCTGGGCTGTCCGCATGGGATGCTCGTACCACTCACGGGTCATGGCGGAGCGAATGCCCTGCAGCAGCTGCCAGTTGTCCTCAGGCAGCGGCGCCCTGAAGATGTGCCGGTGCACAAACAGGCTCTCGAATGCCACGTCGCGCTTGATGGTTTTGCCTTTCTTTCTGGCCTTGGCGTGGGCCCGGGAGACATCCCGGAATGCGCCCACATTGCGCGTGAGGCACTTGGCGACGTGCAAGGGCATCGCCAAGCGGACCCCTGTTTCAGGGTTGCCGCTCTTGACGGCCTGCAAGAAGACAGATGTGCCTGCGCGGCTCTGGAGATTGGGCAGGTCGCCTTGCCGCTGCAGCCCCCACAGCGCCAGCACCACCCACGTATAGGAGGACAGCGTGCCGAAGCGCGCCTCTGCCAGGCCCCGGGACTTGGCCCACAGCTTCACCGCCAGACCAGCAGCAGGGATGTCCCTGTGCAGAGCTCGGTACGTGCGCAGGAGGCGCGTGTTGTATGCGCCCATACTGTTGTTCATGCCCACGTCCACAGGCAGCCCTGTGACCGTGTCCGTGGCGGAGACGATGGGAATGCGGGTGAAGCCGATGCACTCCAGGTCTTGGTACTGCCTGCTGCGGTACATGGCTTTTCTGATCATATTGGTTGGCTGCGAAAGAGAGACGGTGTGCAGGCAAAAGCACAAGTATGAAGGAGGGGCCAAGCGGCACTCACCATGGGGTTGCCGTCCATGGAGCCCAGCAAGCACATGTCCACATCGCTGGCCTTGGTGGCGAATCCATTGCCGCTGGAGCCAAGCACCACCACCTTGAAGTCCACTCCCGGCACACAGTGAGTGCTCTTGCTGGATTTGCTGCCGGGCTGCCTGGCCAGGGCGTCCTGCATGGCGGAGCGGGTAGCTTCAACAAGCTCGCTGGTGTCCACTGGGCCACCAATCACCTCGGCGTGTGTGTGTGCTTCCGCCAGCTGCAGCAGGCGCGCCACTGCAGGCTGCTTGCTGAGGCGTGGGCCTCGCCAGTGCGTGGCCACCTGCAGGGCACCGCCCCCCCGCAGCTGCTGCATGCGGTTGCAAGCCACAAGCAGAGCAAGCAGCGTGCCCACCGTGGTTTGCCCGCTGCGGTGCTCTGCCCACACCTGCCCCGCAGACCCGGGGGCGTGCTGCAGCAGCTCCTGCACCAGCTTGTCTGGAGCGTGGGGGGCGGCTCGCGGTCTCTCAGGCGCGAGTTCTTCAGCTGTCTCTACCATTTCGCTTGCACTGAGCAGCAGTGGGAGCACTTCACCTTCGACAGGCTCTCCGCCTACAACCAGGAACATGGGCACTGGGAACAAGTAGCTCCACATGCTGCTGGCCAAGGCGGTGCTTGCAGGAGACATCAAGCCCTGGTGCATCGTTGTAGGCATGCTTTTTAGCACTGCGGCTAGCGCACACATGAGTGCGGCCGACACTATTGCGCTGCCGTCTGGCCCGGGCGCTGCCGCGATCTGTCCCCAGTCGCCGATGTTGGGCATGTGCTCTGGCTGCTGCAGCAGCCGCACAGCATCTTTCAAGTCAGTGCTTCTCACACCAGCAGCCTCTGCAGCGACAGCAGCTTCGGTGCACAGGTGTCCAAGGCAGCTCTTGGCCAGGGCACACCATTGAATGCTCGCCATTGCCTCAAGAAGTGACGCGGCAGCCGTGTCCACTGGCGCCTCCATAGACATGGACTCGGAGGGTGCTGCAGCAGCCCCAGACATAACGTCTTCAGCCCTTGAGGCAGCTGCGGCTGGCGGGATGGCGTCCAGCTGCAGCAGGGGGACCGCGTCGGCACCCGCTGCCGGGGCTTGGATGGGCAGCATGTCTGGGAATTGCACCCGGGCGAACTGCAGGCTCTCAAGGGCTTCTTCGCTCTGCGGCTCAAGTTGGTAGCCCAGAGATGCAGCCGCACTCAGCAGCGCACAATGGGCTGATCGCCGCAGCAGCGCCAGAAGGTGCGCAGGGCCAAGCTGCGCCAGCAACAGCTCAGCAGCTGCAGGCGTGAATTCCATCGGCTGTGCCTGAGGAACCTCTCCACCATTTGGAAGTGAAGCCAGTTCACCGCATGGGGCATCTTGCCCCAACAAGGGCTGCACAAGCATGGCAACACCTTGTAGCTCGGCCGGCAAACACGCCAACATGACGAGTGCCTCACTGTACCCCTCAGCCACAGAGGCGCCCACCAGCAGCACTAGTTGCTGAAAAAGCTGTGAACTCGTATAAGCAGGCACTGTGACACCATCGCACCAAACTCTGGAATCGATTTCACTATTCTCATCGTCGTCAGTTGATTTGACCACTCCTGCTAAATCCGCAAGCACTCTGTAAGCATGACGCCTCGCTGATCTTTCTTCCTTGGGAACTGCAGCAGAGAAACGGAGCAGTTGAGTGTCTGTCAATACTTCCGTGGTTTGGGCCATTTTGTGCAACGGTACACAAGATATGCAGGGTGGATTGGCTTCAAGCGACACACGTGCTGCAAAACCCCGAAAGCAACCTTGCGTTTGCCTCTTAGCGTTGGTCACAGTCCGCTGCTAAAAGCAGCATGTTTATAAATAGACAAAAATAACGACAGGCAGCTTTTTTGTTAAACCACTCGCCAACCGGGGCACAAGGCAAAGATTGAAGTGCATGGGTATTTGGTGGGGGGCTCAGTCTCAAGCTATCAATAGCAGGAGAAGGAGTACGCATGGACAGCAAAAACAAACTGATTGGCAGTCTTGAGTGTTGATTACTATACTATTGGCTTGTAAACGTCAAATTATGCCGATACTTCAAGTGCAGGAGTTCACAGGGCACACGCTGGTACAATTTGCGAGAGAACGAGATTGGCTTGGCATTTTCACATCACATTCTTCGCACCAGCGATGAACTCTGCTTTGCCATTTGTCACAGATGGATACGCATTCGGAATAACCCGAACACTTGCCCCAAGCAGTAATGCAGCTGGAAGATACCTCCTGTCAGGCCTTGCAATGCTGGATCATGTGAGATTTTTTGAATGAGGACACTGAGTTGTTCGATTATGCCGGAATCCACCGCAGGCAATGTCAAGACGATGTATCCGGGCAGAATCAACAGTTGAAATGATTTCTGAAACGATAACAGACCTCTCACCTGTGTGTTGGTATTTCCATTCCTTGCTTGATATGATGCCCGATATTTCTTTGCTCGCAGATTCTGCACCAAGCACTTTGTATGGCTGTGCTTCCTGCAGAATGTGGCGGACAGGATGGGTTCGCAGCAATATTCGACAATGGTGAGTATATTGCGAGCCGTTTTTCTGCACGCCCGCATACCAAGCCATTTTGTTCAGATGTACGGCTTCAGCCGGGCCAGCTCACGCACCTGATGGGCACAATCATCATTGCGTCGGGGGCACTGTCACACTTGCTCCCGACAGAAGGTGCCGCCATGAACCCAGTTGATGTATCCTCTGTGGCAATTGGAGGCTCCACTCCAGCGCTTGGCGCCCAGGGGGGGGGCGCAGCGGGACCCTCTCCCTCAGCTGCTGCTCTGGATGAGTACGACGCAGCTGTGGAGGCCATGCTACAGAGCAGCCTGGCCCGCATCATGGTCCTGCGCCCCCGGGATTCTGTGCAGTGGATCGCCATGTTGCGAGATTGCGTATCATGGGCAGGGGAGCCCCTTCCGGCCTTCTACGCCCCCCAGTCAACTGGCTCGTCGGCACTGCGAACTCCTAAACTGCCATTTATGGGAACAAAGTGTGTGCCAGGAACACTTTCATCCAGCGGCAGTGCTGCAGGTGTGTGCTTTGACCTGCTGTCTTCTCTTACCCCCCCCAGTGCGGGTGGGGCCACACCAACAGAGCCAAGTGCCGGGGAAGCAGCAGCTGCTGCAGCAGAAAGCAAGGGAAGCGGGACAGCAGCCGCAGCACATACCACCGCATCTCCACGTGCCTTTGACTGGAGTGCAGTAACACTGGTTGCCATTGACTCCATTGGCACCTTCCGACACCACGACAAGTACCGCATGCCTGCCAAGGGCATCCCACTGATGAATCAGGTGCTCACATACCTGCGCTCTCTGCAGGCAACCACAGGGTGCACCATCATGTACTCCAAGCCGGTGCTGTACTCTCGGGGGCAGCGCGCAGCTGCAGGCAGCGCCGCAGGGGTTGCACCCTCTGAGGCGGTCCCTGCACCCGCAGCAGACTTTGCCAAACGCACAGAGGAGTGGCTGCCACGAGACTGGGCCGAGAAGCACGTGACCCACCGCATCAAGTGTCGCAGCACGGACATCCTAGGCCCTTCAGCCGTGCGGCTGCCTCAAGCCGGCAGCAGCAGCAGCAGCAGCAGCAGCAGCGGCGGTGCACGGGGGCAAGCAGCAGTGAGTGCGGTGGGCTGCTTCATCCGGGAGGCGCACCTTGTGAAGCCATACATAACACAGGAGCAGTCAACCCCAGATGCAGCACTGCCACGGGTGCAGGCGTTTGTGTACACGGAAGCGGGGCCGATTGTGTCCTTGAGTGCTGAAGACACGGCTCTTGCTGCTACTGAGCAGGCTACCATGCCCAGTGTGGAGCAAGCATTGCAGCCGCTGTACACAAGTGACGCCAGTCCTTAAAACAACAATGTTTTGGCTTATTTGCTCATTCAACAGACCGACTCTGCTTTGCTTGCTGCCCTGCATATCATCCACTTGCAGCTGACAGAAAACTCGTTACCGGGAAATTAGGGGGGCTACTCGGGGCACCAACCAACCATGTGGAGATGAAAGAAGCATGGTGCGACAGTGAGCAGCCTTGTCACTTTCCAAAAGTTATTCTTCTCCTGCACCGCGTCTATTGTGTGAGCAGTGAATACAATCGCACACGCTTCGCAATATGTCCGATTCTCGCCCTCGCCGCACTGGCGATGACCGCCCTCGTCGTTCAGGCCCTCCCAAGCGTCGTGAGCTGCCTGAGGGATATGAGGTTGAGATTCTCCCTACGCCCGTGGAGGTTCCCAAGCCAAACAACGATGCGCACCGCGCAAAGATGGACCAGCTCAAGTCAGCCACCGACAAGATGATTGCTGAGCGTAATGCAATTCAGGCACAGATCAAGGGTCGCAGCAGTACCAGCACACCTGGGGTTGTCTCCGAATCCAAGCTTGCGCGTGATCGCTTGAATGAGATCCGGTAAGTTCCACGCGAGTCCATTCATTTTGCATGCATGCCGCAGGCTTGGGGCGAGTTTGCCACTGAGAAGGCAAATGCCACCCCACACTGACCAACAGCACACCCAAACTTGTGCAGAACGGAGTTTTCAGCTCTCAAGGAGGAGCGCATGGCTCTGGCTGCCCGCCAGAAGGCCATTTCTGAGCTAGGCAAGGCCAAGGTAGGTACAGTGTATTGCCGCAATGACAGCTGGCCATTTTTTCTGGTGGCATGCCTTTGGCTGAACGTACTTGGATGAGATTCGCTCTTCGTGATAGAATTAAATTCCTGTACTGAACGACTATATTTTATGCAGATTGAGGCTGCCAAGCAAATGCGCGGTGACCTGCGCTTTACTTCCCTAGATGCCATCGATGCACGCATCGAGGATCTGCAAGAGAAGCAAGAAACCACCTCCATGACTTTGCCCGATGAGAAGGCTCTCATGAAGGAGATTTCTGCTCTTCGTGCGCAACGCGGTGTAAGTTGATGCAACCGATTGCTCGCTGAATCTTGCTTGGGCCAGAGTGCATGCCAGCGGCAATCACACCGGTGCCTCCGCAGATGGTTGCCAAGTACGATGACCTCATGGGGGCTGCAAATGCTGCCCGTGATCAGTCCCGTGCTTCCCGCGACACCAACGATGCCCGCTTCAAGGAGCTGCACGCTGAGATGGACGCCGTGCGCGCCCGCATGGACGCCCAGTGGGCCATCGTGAAGGAGTTTGACGCCAAGCGCGACGCCGAGCGCGGAGACATCCCCTCCCTCATCGAGGCGCACGACGCTGCCCATGCCAAGGTGAACGCGCTGTATGCGGAGCGCAACGCCCTGTACGCCGCCCACCAGGAGGAATGGAAGGCCCACAAGGAGTACCTGGATGTCGCCAATAAGGTGCGCACCGAGCAGCGAAAGCTGGACGACGTGGCGTGGAGCAAGTACAAGGCTGACCAGGCGGCTGCCCGTGCCGGCGCCGACGCTGAGATGGCCAAGGCTGCTGAGGCTGAGGCGGAGAAGCACCATCCCTGGGAGAAGGAGGTGACGGACCTGCAGGTGCTCATCAACACTATGCGCTCATTCATCGGCCAGGACGCCATCGACTTCGAGCCTGTGGTGCTCCAGGGCACTGCCGCTGCCGCTGCCGCCGCCGACCAGGCCACGGAGCAGTCCCTGACCAGCTTCATGAAGCAGCAGGCTGCCAGCGCCTCTACGCAGCCCGCCACTGGCGGCGCTGCTGCCCCCAAGCAGGACTTCGGCAACGCCCGCTCCGTGGGCAAGAAGAAGATGGGCTCCACCAAGGCCTCCTCAGAGGACATGGGGGGGTTCTTGAGCATGCTGGGCTCTGGCAAGGGCAAGGGCAAGAAGAGCGGCAAGAAGGGCGGTGCTGCCCCAGGCGCCGTTGTCTCCAAGCCCGTGCGACTGGACATGAGCCTGCTGTCCCAGCTGGCCAAGTTCGGTGTGCCCGTGCCCAAGAACACTGAGGATGTCCCCGCTGCCCTCAAGGCACTGTCTGAGAAGCGCGTGCACTTTTTGAACAAGCCCGCCAAGAAGAGCGCCAAGAAGGCCGCTGCTGCCATCGCTGCTGCACCCGCCCCCGCCGCTGCTCCCGCCTCCGCTGGCGTCTCCGTGGGCGACGAAGTGAACACCGCGTACGGCAAGGGTGTCGTGCAGGAGGTGCGCGCCGACGGCATGTGCGTGGTGGACATCATCGGCTACTCTGCTGTGTCATACATGATGCAGAGTGAGTTGGCGTAAGTTGACACGCTTGTCTTGTCTTTGCCGCCCGTCGCTGGAGCTGCCAGCTGCGGCCATAGAATGAACTGTATTCGGATGTTGACCACACTGGATCTGCCAGCTGCGGCCGTAGAATGAGCTGTACTCGGAAGTTGCCCACAGCACACATGACTGAGAAGTGCCTACATGCCCTTGTTGTAGATGAGCGTGTTCACTGGCTGGCCCGTGACGGGGCTGGTGAGCTTGTGAAACTTCGGCTCCAGCCACTGCGCCTCAACGGTCATCTCCTGGGGGGACAGCGCGATGGCCCCGGGCAGCGCAAACAGGATGCACGCCACAATGACGCTGAGCTCCATGGCAAAACCCACCCCCAAGGGTGAGCGCTGCACGGCCTTGGCCACGCCCGGGTGTTTCTTCAGTGCGTCCATGAGGTAGGGCGGGAGGAGAAGAATGGGAATGGGGAGTACCATGCGGGTGAGGGCCACGTGCCCCAGGCCAAGCTTTCCAGCGGCGGGGCTCTTGCCGTACACCGTGCCATGCTCGTCGTACACATTAATGCCCTCCAGGCCCTCCTTGTAACGCATGGCAAGCGCGTTGAAGGCGCCTGCTGCCGCCACTGCAGTGAGGGGGACCAACTGCAATCAAGCAGGGGGGTGCGTGGGGCGCACAGTGGGGCAGGGGTTGCAGATAACTTACCCGAGTGACAGCGGACTTGACGCCAGGAGAGTACTTGGGGTTGGCTGCGATGCGCTTGGCGCCCTTGCCCATGAAGAAGGCCATGCCGCAGGCGATGGCAGACGCTGCTGCCAGGGATGTGGCCGCCTCGGCATCGGACACCTCCACAGTGGCGTTGCGGTTGGCAAAGTTCACGGAGCCGTTATACAACTGGTTAGCGAGCTGCCAAAACAACTGCGATGCAGTCTGCAAAGCCATGAGTGCGGGCGTGAAGTCAGATGCGGATGCGGAGCTACAACTCACTGACTGCCCAAACAGCACCATGCCCACCGCAATTGGGATGTTGGCTGGCGCAAAGAATGACATTCGAAACGGATATGGGATGATTTCTCCAGTGTCGGGGTGCACCATGATTTGTTTAGCTGTGTGTGAGTGTTGGGAGGTGATTTGCTGATTGGCAGATGCTGGCAATGCAGCCTGACTGCATCGTGCTTACTTAGGCGTGCATCCCACATTTCAGCATCTGTGACACCTGTGGGGACTTTGTTATCATTTTCCTGATATGCTTTGAGCTTTGCAACTGCAGCATCCAGCTTGCTTTCAGTCAAAAGGAGGCCTCTGCACACAGTAACAGAGAAGGTGCGGATTTTGAGACACATCTTCTGCCCAGTGGAAGTAGCTACCACAGCTGAAGTTGCGAACAAGACTACGTACTGGGGACGTGTGATAGACAAAAAATGCTTGAAGCGCCCGATATATGTGCTTTGGTCAAACCGAGGGCTGGCTGCGGGACAGGAGTGCGTGATGTGCAGTGCACTTGAAATGGCAGCGCGAGGGCTTCCTTACTGAGTGAAAAGCTGGGAACGTCCGAACCAGAAGATGCCATATTATAAAAGCAGGTATATTGAAGAACTTGTGCGTCACTGGGCTCTTTGTTTGTACTGGAGCGTGCAAGTTCGCGTCGTATTTGTTAGAATAGTGATGTCTTAATTGTCTGACAAAGCTTACGCAGCCTACAGGTGTGTTTGCTGAGAGAAATCAGCAAGTGGATTTCTCAAATTGAATGTAGGCAATGTATTTATTTGCGAAGTATGGCTTTTGCTGAGCCGGTCGGCAAAACTGTATACAACTGGATGCTCCGCACGGATGAGTGCCCCCCAGTGCACAGTCCAGTGCATTCACTTTTGTCCAGCTCGCCACAGCACCATCTTGCGTCGTGGTTGCCGCATACAGTTTCCCGTCCACAGCTCCCGCCCCCTGGCAGCGCGCAGCAGCAGCCCCCTGGCTTTCACGGCAGCAGCCTGCTGGCTCCCACTGCGCGCATCCAAGGGCAGACTTTCCAGCAGTGCCCACGCCGATGCTTCGTCCTGCACACAGTCTGCATCCACCACCTGCTCCTCCTCTGGGTGCCCGGGGTCGTACCGTATCTGGTTGGCTACCCTGGACAGCTCATAACTCAACTGCACCTTGCCGAGGCTGCGGCCCCGCTGCACCGCCCCCGCCCAGGCATCGGAGCTGGGCGCCATGTTACCTGCCCAGCCCAGCAGCAGCTGCATCACTGATGCGCCGCTGCGCGGCAGTGCGAAGTACACGGCTGCCGCTTGCTCCAAGACGCTGCGTAGCGGCGGGTGCTGCCAATTCAGCGCCTGGTGGCCCAGCTCCTGCGCTATTGCGTGCAGGATGCGCCTCTTCCCTCTCATGCACACTTGCGCCAGTGCCGCCTGCTGGGGCTGTGAGATGCGGGAGCGCCAGGCCTTCCCCGTGCCCAGAATGGCCCGCAGGGACGCCACGTGCAGCTCTTCGTCTGGCTGCTCAGCCACAAGCACATGCTCCAAAGCAGAGGGATTCAAGGGGAAGTCACCGGGGGCAAACAATACCTTGATGACCTCTGGCGTCAGGGATGTCACAGTGTCGTTGAGGTCTTGAGCGTGCTGTGCGGCAGTGGAGCTCAGCCCTTGCGCCGAAGAAGGGTTAGCCAGCACCCGACGGAAAGGCAGCAGGCTAGCGGAATTTGCCAAATGTAGTGGCGACATATCATTGTACACGGCAGTCTGCAGTGCGAGTTGGTGCCGCAGGTACCCGGCCAGCTGGCCATGCCCCGCTGCCTCCGCTTCGACCACCACCCCGAAGTCATAGCCCTGCTGGGGGCTGATGGGACACCTGCGTGCACCTGTTTGGGCACACAAGTAGTGCACCACGGCTGTGTGCCCAGGCTTCACGGCAGCTTGGAGGCCCAGGTGGCCCACTGCAGATTTAGCGTAGTGGTCCTGTGTGAATCGGGCCATGTCCAGCACACCCATGCTGACGCAGTCCTGCACCAGGTACTGCACACACCCAATGGAGCCATGTGCACAAGCTGCAACGAATGCTTGCTCGACTGACATCACCTGCCGGCGGCCATTTTGGTCAGCGGGGGCCAGCGGAACGCGGGACACCATGGGAGCTGCCCCCCCCTCCATAATGACATGCAACACCTGCACAGCATCGTGTCGGCACGCTGCAAGCATGCAGTCAGTCACAACCGCAACAGGTAAGTCTTGGCCCAAGGCCTCCAGCTGGCGTGCAACAGCTTCAAACAGGACGCCATCCCTGTGCTGGCTGGCGGCGACCAAGGGGCCACTCCACTCCTCGCCCCCTGCATCGCCGGCCCTGGGCGACTGAGGAAGCTCATTGGCACCAACAAGGGTATGTAGCAATTCCCAGCACGCCATGCTTCCGCCTTCAGCCGCAGCAACGGACAGGCGGCTGCTCAGGGGGGGTGCCATCCACCCCCCCCCCTCCAGCAATACAAACAGCACCCCACAGAGTCCAGCGCGACAAGCAGCTGCAACTGCTTGGTTCAGGGCGCATCCTTCATCTGCAGCACTTGGGCTGCGCCACTCCGGCCGCAGCTGATCCAGCTGGCTGCACGCGGCGATCGCTTGCTGATGCTCCCCGGCAGCACAGGACAGCAGCAGCTGCTGCAGGTGTGCCGCAGCCATCACTGTATCTTGCACTGAACCTTCTTGTTGCTTGAGCATTTCTGTGCGTAGCTGCTGCAGTTCAGCGTTGTCCTCCCCGCTGTACTTGCTGAGGGCGACCTGCACGCTGTGCAGTAGCGCATCGCCGCCTGCCCCCCCCCCCTTGCTGACAGAAAACAAAGCGCGCAATGCATGTACCACAGCAGCACCGTGACCAGCATCAGCAGCTTGGTGCAGGACAGGGCCCATGTACAGCCAGGCTGCGTGGCGCCGCAGCGAGCTGGCGCTGGCTCCTGCAGCCGCTGAGGCATATGCCGACGCGAAGCCCCCTAGAGCCTGTAGTGGTGCAGCACCACACGCCTTGGCAGCACTCATAGCACACACTTCTGCCACTGCACCAGACAGGGCGACACTAGCCAGCTGCAGCCGCCCCCCTTGACCCCTGGCGACGACGGGTGCCAGGCGCTGCTGCAGCTCTGCGGCCTGGGGTGCTGGGTTATCAGCCATGCGCACAGCACCAGTGGCAGCGCAAAACACGATGGCTTGCAGCGGTTCACCCCCAGACACGCAGGCAAGCACGGCGCTCACGTTGACCAAAGCACTGCACGCCAGGAGGGGCGTTGCGCAGCGGCAGATAGGCGCACTTGCAACACAGTCCTCCCCACCCAAAGCCTGCAGAGCATCATTTGCGACTGCAACATGGCACCGTACGCATGCTGCCAGCAGGGTGCACAGTGTGCATTCAGCCACACGCCCAGCGGCTGCCAGCAGCGCCTCCCGAATGCCAGGGGACGAAGCACCCGCAGCCATAGCAGCACGCACAGCAGCTGCCCAGGCGGATTCCTCCCCGCACCAGGTTGCACGGTGGTCGAGAAATACACCAACGCAAGATTGAGAGTTGTGCGTTGCAGCTGTGAGCAGCCCCGCCGCCCACGCGCGTTCACCCTCCTCCTGGCTCCAAACATCGCGACGACGTGGTATCTGCGCGAAGCCCAACAAAGCTGCAACGCATGCATGGTGGCCGCCTTGTGATGCAGCTTTCAATGCATCTAAATGCTCCCAAAGCACACAGGCATCGCTTTGCTGCAGCCACGTGGCAGTCAGCAGCAACTCCTCAAGGAGCTGCCTGTGCCCAAACCGTGCAGCCGCCAACACCAATGGGGAGAATTCGAGGCCATTGAAGCGGGGATCTTCAAAGCCACCATGCTGCAGCACCATGTTTATGCAGGGGAGTACTGTGTTTGTATCTCCAGCTGATGCAGCGAGCACAAGTTGCTGCTGACAGTTTGACGACATTTCGTCGTGGCCGAGTGTGGATGGAACCAAGTTTTCCCATAGTATGTGTCGCGGCGAGCCCCCCTCGACACATTCTGGTTTAAATGTTCCTGTTGAATACGCAAAGAATCGATCCGCAAATGACATTTTTGCAAATCTGCTTTGCGCCTACTGTTTGACAGTTTCTAAACGGTAACTTTGTCATTGAGCTATTGCCCCAATACAGCCAATACGCAGCCCATCCAGGCTTAAGAATCCACTAAACGCCAACTAAATAGAATGCTGCCCTGTTAGTATCATTGATGGCGAGCCTGATGCAGGATTGTGAGGCACTCTGCACACAGTGCCCCCCCCACCGCCCCCCCAACCGCAATGGTAGCCACGCCACAGGAGCCTGTGAGCCGTCAAGCTTTAAGTAAGAGCCCAAGCGTGTGTGTATATAAGACCGCTTGTTAAGTTGATAAGGGCACCCTACGCGCGAAGGCCATGGCTGCTGCCGAGGGCACTGCCGTGACGCTGCAAGTGCCCAAGCTGGAGGACTTTCAAGAGCTTGCTGCACTGCAAACTGCTGCATTTTCGGAGAAGCTGACATGTATTAGCGCAAGAGAAAACCAAAAGGAAATGTATGAGGTGTACTGCACGTATCTGCAACAGTACCCAGCCAGGCTGCAGCACTGCCGGATGCTCAAGTCAAGTGACGGCACGATTGTTGCAGCATGCCAGCTGCAGGCAGAGGGCGACCCGGGAGACCTTTCGTTCCCAGAGGAGCTGCGTCATGATCTTGAACCTAATGAAGTATACGTAGAGTGGATCGCGTGCCACCCAGACCATCTTGGGAATGGACATGGCTCTGCTTTGCTGCGCTGGGCAGACGATTTTTCTCGAGGCGAGCTCAGCGCCAAGCGGCTGTCACTCGCTGTGATGGCAGGCAACAAGGGGGCTGTGCGCCTGTATGAACGAAAGGGCTATGTTATTCAACCAGATACACACACCAGCGTGTGTGGCAGCTTTTGTCGCAGCTGCTTCATTTTTTGTTTCATGGGGGGCAGATACTGGACGCTGCTGTACATGGAGAAGGACCTTGACTTATCTCCACCGCAGGCACCACAGCCTGG
>Ga0307982_1001676_pt1 | contig 18012 bp, 15 predicted proteins | sample OrgLakmetagen989_FD_201847 | JGI IMG/M metagenome (GOLD analysis project Ga0307982, IMG submission 201847) | Saline water microbial communities from Organic Lake, Antarctica - #989 | ecosystem: Environmental > Aquatic > Non-marine Saline and Alkaline > Saline | place: Antarctica: Organic Lake... | reverse complement strand
CCCAGCAGCAGCAGCAGCAGCAGCAGCAGCAGTGCCTTTGGTAAAGACGGCAGCAGGAGTAGTGCCGATAATAACCCGAACGGCAAGAGCAGTGAGAATCGCGAAAACTTGGACCTTTTGGCCGCGAAAGGAGCGATTGTTGAAGAACACGAAGAAGAGGAGGGTGCTACCAACGGCTTGAACCCGAATCAGCACGCGAGCCGCGACCGTTCCCTGTACGTGAACCTGACTACCACGCTTGCTGCGGCCGCTCGTGCGGCTCACAGGAAGCAAAAGAAACGCGCGCGCCTTCTTCAGCCACCCTTCGCTGGCCCTGGTGCCGAGAGTAACGCCGCAGCAGCCGCCGGCGCGATGAGCGAGGACATCGGCACGCAAGCAGCCAGCTCTGCTCCGAACCGCAGCACGCGAGTCCTCACCAAAGGCGACTTTGCAAGGCTCGAAGTCCTGGGGCAGTTCAACTTGGGCTTTGCCGTGTGCCGTCTAGACCGCGATTTGTTCATTTTGGACCAGCACGCGTGCGAAGAAAAAGCGCTGTTTGAGTCTTTGCAGAGGAGCACCAAGTTGCACGAGCAGCAGTTGCTGCGGCCCATGCCTTTCGAGTGCTCTGCTTCCGAAGAAGCGGTCATTTTGGACCACTTGCCGGTGTTTGCGTTCAATGGCTTCAAGTTTCAGGCGCCCATGAATGACAACGACAACAACAACGGCGGCAACGGCAGCAACGACAACGAGAATGGTTGTGATGCTCCTCAGGGCAGCCGCCTCAAGCTTCTGACGCGCCCCCATTCGAAGGTGTGATCCTCTGCCAGCTTCACATTATTTTGTGCATATCGAAGAAGTGCCTGTTATCGTGCGTGCATGCATGGTCTTCCATTCCCTTCTCAAGCGTTCCCCTAAATCTTCGCGCCATATTTCGTGCATACCTGGCCCTTTTCTCTTTCAATCATCTTCGACAATTCTCTCACTAGTTACCCCCCTTCCACTTATTTCGTAGGGCACAGTGTTTGGTGACGACGACATCCACGAGCTCGCGTCTCTTCTTGCCGAAAACCCATACGAGATGCCGCCAGAAACCACCCTCAACTCCAACAGCAGCACCAGGGACAACGGTCTCTTGACGGCTGGTGCTGGCCCTGGCGGCAGTGGCGGCAGCAGCGACTACAGCAGTAGTAGCGGTGGTTATGGGCATAATGGTGGCGGCACAGGGCCAGTGCCGCGGCTGCCGAAGGTATCATGAGGGAATTGAACTAGAGAGAAAGTGAAGATAAGGATATGCATGGAAGCTTCTATTTTCGCTTGGTTGTATATTGAACAACTGCATGAGGCTTGCCCTAACATTTGGACGTGCTATTCTTTTTCATTTCTTCTTCTTCTTCTCCTTCGACATCACATTTTCCTCGCCTGTCCTTGTCTTCCCTTGATTTCCATTTTCCATGCACCTCCGGTAGGTGGTGTCGATGTTTGCGAGCCGTGCCTGCCGGTCGGCGGTGATGATTGGCACGGCTTTGGACCGCAGCGCCCTCACCAAGATCGTGCGGCGGTTGGAAGGAGTGGAACAGCCCTGGAATTGCCCGCATGGGAGACCTACCATGCGCCACCTCGCCGACTTGACGGACCCGCTCACGGCGACGGTAGCGGAAGCGGACTGACGAGCCGAGCAGAGACATCTCCTGAAGACAGACAAGTAGAACTCCAGACACATATCAATTTATCAGAACATTGCATTACGCAAAAGGACACTCAGCCCAGTCAGACTTCTTCTGGAGGATTCATCAATACGCAGCTTCATGCTTTTTGTAGTTGTCCCTTTGCAATTGGGGAGTATACCCTTATCTAAGCTAATCCTGTTAGTACCTCTGTGGCTGTTTCACTCCTTTCTATTGCCCATCTGTTTTGTGGGAGAGCGCTAGCTGGACTGAGCAAGTTTTGCTGCCATTACAAAGCCTGATACGATAGCTCACTGCTTTATGGGAGAGGGAGAGAGGCCAAGAAATAGGAATAAGACATCAACACACGCAGTGTTAGGTGTCAGTAGTACTACAGATAATATAGATCCAGTTAGCAGTTACACTAGACAAAAACGCAAATACGAAACACCACAGCACCACACCGACACCAACAACACCAACGCGATCTTTCGTCCATCGGTCCATCCAATCAGCGCATCGAACCACGCGGAGTTGATATTTTCACAAAATTTCACGAATTCATTCGATCTTCAGGACCCGTCGTGGCGGTGAGAGGGGGCAGCCTGGCAGCGCCATGAACGTCGCCGGGCAGGAGCCTGCGATCCACCAGGGCGTGCTGGGGAAGAAGAGCTTACGGTCCTTTGCATACATTGATTCTCGGAAGGTGCATACACTCTTTCGTAGTTTGATTTAGAATACAGATTGTTCGTGGAGGCTCTAATGCATCCATCCTTGATATGTTAATATGAAAAAAAGCTACGCTATTTCGTTTCTACTTTTGAAAGGCTTTTCCGAGCATAAAAGTGTAGACTTAGACAGCAATGCTGATGCTAGGACTCCCCTTTTCCTGCTTTTTTTATGCTGGTTCTCTCCCGCAGACTTTCGAAGAGCGCCGATGCACCATTTACAGAACGAGATTTCAGTACCAAAAAGGGCAGACTGTGAAGACGGTTCCAACGGGAAACATTGCTAGCGTTCAACAAGAAGCTCAGTACTGTATTCTTGAAACTAAAGGCGCCAAGACTATCGTTCTCGAAGTGAGGCTCTCTTTTTTCTTGCTGTCGTTGTGCCTAGACCACTGCCTGAACACTACAGCGTGCTGAATCAGGCCTCTTCTCAGAGATAGGACTGTGCAGAGCGCGGTTGGAGAATGTGTCCTGAGAGGGGCTCAGAAAGTCAATTTAACTTCGTAGAAGCATGTTTATTCCCTTGACTTTATTCATTCAAAATCCGATGGCGACAGGCGGGATCTGTAGACGAGGCAGGAGAGTGGTTCGCAGCTTTCGTTACTGTCGGAGTGCGCCCTGCCGATGACGGGGATGGCAGCGGTGGAGACAACCTCAGCACTCAGACTCGTCGCAAAGTTTCCGTAGCAGCGGCTGCGCTTGCGTGGATTGGCGACGATTCCGCAACCTCAGCCCGCGTCGCTTCGATTCTCCTCAAGCATGCCACGGTGAGAGAACTTGTGTGCAGGGGCGTGGCTTTAGAAGAAGGGTGATTGGACAAGAGAGCGATTGAATGAGGAGCAGAGGGAATTCAATTTCGCATGCTACCTAGGTATTCAATTTACAGCTTAAAAAGGCGTTCTTGTTCTGGGAAAATCAAATAAACAGGAGCCCTTCAATGCGCTGCTTTCATTCACCTCGTCCTTCCTTCCTTCCTCATCAGGTGTCCGGCGAGGCCAAGGCCACCGGGCAATCAATGGGCTTGTTGCTAGCGACCTTGTTCCTCAACCCAAATTCTCGCCTAGGCACGCGGCCTTTGTCCGAGGTATATTGTAATATCTCTTGCTTTCACTTTCAGCCTCTCTACCACAGACTGTAGTCTTTTATCGTCTGTTCATCACGCCCATTTGCGCTCTTCTGCCCTCTTTTATAGTCTTTGCTATGCCTCAACTGTTATGTGTTACCTTCTTTTTACAACTGTTTTGCCCGCTGTCTTCGCTGCTTCAAACTCTTCTGTCTTTATTTCACTGCAGCAATGGCTCAAGGCCCTTGTGCGCTCTGAACTTGGCCTTCTGGACTTCACACCCACAGCTGCGTCGCCGACCTCTTCAACCTCGATCGAAACTGCTGAATCTTCCACATCCAACCCGTCCAGAACCCCACATGCGCTGCTGCTGCGCCGAGAGTCTGCCTCCACAGTCGCGCTCAGCACTTACCTGAAACTGGCGTTGCAGTGGGGGCACTTGACGCACGCGGTGTGCGGACCGCTGCTGCAAAAAGCGCAGCAACTCATGTCGTCGTCGTCGTCAGGCAATGCCAACTCGAGCAGCAGCGGTGGCGCAAACGTGAACGAAGCAGTCGATGAACAGTTATGGCCCGCCGTAGGTGATGCAGTGTTGAGGCTTGAAGATGTGTTAACCGCTGTTACGAACCCACCAGTGAACGATCGCGCAAGTGGGAGCAGCAGCAGCAGCGTCAGTAAGGACAGGAGAGATGCGGAGAAGGAGCCAATCAGCGGCTTTGGCAGCGAAGACGGGAGCTTTGAAGCTGCTCCGCACGAGGCCGCCGCTGCGCACATGATTCAGGTAATGAGCTGGGCGCACTGCACTTGAAAATCGCATCAAGTGCTTCATTCGGAGACAGTCCCGAGATGCACTGTATTTATTTTTTTATGCGGTCAATGTGCTGCAAGTCAGTGCGTTGGCTTCATCCGTGTAACTTTAGAAAAATTATATATATATATCGTTCATCGTGTATCTACCTACCTAGGCTTACCTGCAGGCAGCGCGAGACGGTGCCAAAGCCCGAGTGATCGCCGATTCTCGCGACCAAGTGCCTGCTGCTGACCGCGCGACGGCCCACGAGTACTTCTCTGCCTTGGCGAGTGGCGTGGTGCTGCGAGGCCTTGCTCCGGCGCTCTTGTCACCGCAACACAGCGGCTGCGCGGCACCTTCCTCCATTCTGGTGTCGTCGCCTTCGTCTCCTTCTTCTTCTTCACCTCTTTCTCCTTCTGCGTCACCGCTGACGAACAGAAGCAGCAGAAGCAGCAACAGCAGCAGTTTCAGTGGAGATGGAGACAGCGCTGTCGTGTCAAGAATTACTGATTTGAATGCGCTCGAAGGACTCCAGGTATGCGCGTATGTAGTGCTTGAAGACATAAGTATTAAATAGTTGGTATTTATCTGAGCGTGTTACATGTTCTACTCTTTATAATTATTGCTCTTTTACCTTTCTCAATTTCGAACTTCTTCTTCAATCTTCATGCTTCAACTGTTTCTTTAAAATGTCTTCTTGGCCACTACAGGCCTTGCTAGGAGATCCACATGCGCCTTTTGTGCTGGTGTACGCGGGCACTTCTACTGCCACCTTGGAGAGGAGTCAACGCATGCTGGTCGAGCACTGCCTTCCTTTAGAAACGTTTCTGAAGGTGCGTGGCAAAAATATATATATATTGGGGATGGGAATGATTTCTTTTTCTCTGTCTCTGTGGCAACCCTTGTGCTTGATATTGGAAAAAATCAACATACATGATAAATCATAATATTATAGGAAACGACTCTTCCCCTGCGCATCCTTTACGTTTTACCTTTGGTACATCCTTTGTGCTCAACAACAACAGGCGCAGTTCGCTCACCCCGCTGCGCTCGAGGCTTACAGCGTGGTGTTTGTGTCGCGCGACGGGAGCACCGCGTTCACGGCGAGGGACAACCAAAAGAAGCACCACAAGCGCCAACGCTGCGGCGCCCACTCCCTCATGAACGCCGAAGTGATGCAGGCGCTCTCGCAATACAACCGCAACTGGACCCAGGCCAAGGTAAAAGTGATGTATATATGATGCACTCAACGGCTTTTTTTTTTGTTTTTTCCTTGAAATTTTATTGCTTGTCCTGTATAGAATGCCGTAAAAAATGCGGTTTTATCATATTTCCTTCTTCTTCTTCTTCTTGCCCCAATATTTGACCGCTGCTTACTCTCCACCCAAACAGGCGGCCCACTTAGCTCATGTGGCGTTGCTCAGCGCTCCTCACACAACCTCGAGTGAGTCATCCGCGCTCCCGCCGCCCCCAGCGCCTTCCTCTCCTGTTGCGGAAGCCAAAAATGGCCAAACCAGTCGTGCAGAAGCACGCCGCGTGCTGTGGTATGCAGCGGTGGACGGTAGTTCGACTGCAGCGGTGACTGTGCTCGCTCACCTTCTTGTGAGTTTAGTTCGCAAGAATGCTCTTATGGTTGTCTCGTGAAAAATGAAAGTGCCCCTCTTTCACTTCCTAGTTCGCTTGAATTCTCTCATGCCTTCCGTTGTATCTCTCCCTTCTTTCTCTCTTTACGTGGCTTATAGGTGCGCGCGCGCGGGAATAACGCAAGCAGCGAAGAGGAGGAGCTAGAATCACCCGGGCCAACGGAGGATAATATGGCCGAAGGCTGGGGCGCCATTCTCCGGTTGAGTGGCAAGAAGAATCTGCATGGAAAATCGTCGTTTGCGTCTCTGTCCTTGTCGGAAGCAGCCGCTCAAGTAGACACGTTTTTAACCCGCGAAGCCCCGAGCCACTACAGGGGTTGGGCTGGTGGGTCGGACCCGAATCAGCCCAAAAGCAAGAGCAGTACAAGCGGAAGGGCGGGAGCAGCAAGAGCAACAGCAGGACTACGGGGATCTGTGAATGAAAAAGAGAAGGAATATTTAGCGTCGTCCTCGTCGTCGTCGTCGTCGTTATCAGTGCAGAGGAATGACGGGGGTAAGCGTGCTGCTGTGCTCTTGCAGAAAGTGGCGAACGGCGTCTCAACGGCGCCGGAAGCGGCGCCGCAATGGGTGATGCCAGTCGTGCCACTCGGCGAGAGAAAGACACGAGGAGGGTCGCCATTGGATGGGGGAGGAGGAAGCCAAGGAGGAAGCCAAAGCCAGGTGGCAGTGGAGCTGTCCGGGCAATTGCGGCGCTGTTGGCGACGCGCTGCGGACTCGCAAGAGCCTCTGCTGGAAGCCGAGTTATGCCTTGACGATGACGAGGATGACGACGACGAGGATGAGGATGAATTTATTGATTCCACGGGAAGAATTGGCTCTAAAAACACGGTCGACAACAGCAACAGCAGCAGTTCCAGCGCCGGCTTGTTGTTAGGCGCTGTGCACGACAGCATGTTCGGAGGTTCGAGCGTTGATCACAGCAGCAGCAACAGCCGCAGCAGCCGGAACAAGAGAAGCCCTAAACCAACAGCACGAGCAGCACGAGCAGTAAGAGATGGCGGCAGCAGCAGCAGTAGCAGTGGTGCTTCAGCTCCTACTTCACCTCTCAGTTTTGACCTTCCTGGGTTAGACCTCGACCTGGGTTTTGAGCTATCTTCCACTTTTTCCTCGTTTGCTGGCGTGGCTGCGTCACCAAACACCTTGTCCGGTTCCAAGCAGTCTCAGAAGTCTTCTGCGCCAGAGCCCAAAGTGTATGGCACCCTTTAAACCTTGCAACGGCAGCTGCTGATGCCAAGTCAGCATCCGGATTCCAGTGAATTGGTCCGTCAAATAAAACTTTCACTTGAGTACATGTCACCATGATTTCATGCTATCCACGCGACGAACTTCCCCTTATAGTTGTTCAACAGTGCCCTCAACGCGAAATGTGGGCTCCCGCGATATGGATCAAGAATGGAGGCAAAAGTGTTGACTTGTTTGGAGGAAGCCAGAAGCCCCAACGCACCCTGCGGACTGCGAACCTCTGAACGCTATAAAACTTTCCCACGGTAGACACATGGAGGGCATGACAAAGCGCGCTCATATATATTACTTATTACATTTTCGAATGTATTGCACATCTGAATTGCCTTCGTGCTTCATTGCGCTGGGGAAATCAACTGATTTATTTGGGGCTAGATTGGATTGAGCCGCCGGGTTGCGTTGTGCGTTGTAATGAACTTCAGTTAAAACTTGGATTTTAAAAACGTAGAAAAGCAAAATAAAACAATACAAAGCACAACACGAATGAATAAAAAACCAGCTGCGAATTGCAATTGCAAAGCCAGGGCCAATTATTAATCGCACTTATACTTAATTCTATAGAAGCATTAACTAGAACAGGTTTTTATTGACATAAGATTCACAATGCACTAAAAAACTTTTCGGCTATGCAGAGGAACAACTCCCTGTTCGAGCACAGGGAGGGGCTGCTTCTCCTCCTTTCATTCAACGGACTTGTGTACATCCCAGCCGTTTTAAAAAAGAGTAATTTTGACGCGGCTTTCAAAGAGTAGTCTGTGGCCCCTCAGTGAGTTAGAGGTCGAGTGCGCGGCCTGGTTTCCCACCGATGGAGTCGATGAAGCCCATCATGCTGCCCGTGTCCCCACCACCACCGCCACCACCTAGACCAGGCAGGCCCCCCATGCCACCTCCACCACCAGGGCCACCGCCTCCGCCTCCGTTCCCTCCACCGTCGTGGTCCTGGTCGTTCCCGTCGGGAATGCACGCGTCCCGGGCCGCCAACATGTTGGTGAGGTACTCTTCGAGCTTGTCCCGCTCTTTCGACACGTGCATGGTTTGCTTGTGCTGCTGCTCCAAGTCTTTGATGGCTTTCTTCACCTTGTCCGCCATGGCTCCGTACACGTCCTTGTCGGACTTCTTGTTCCGTCGCCCCCCAACTCGCAGCGCGCCCGTCAGTTTTCCCAGAGGCGCTACCGGGCCGCCTCCTTTGTCTTTTGCGCTGCTTTTGCCGCCACCGCTGCCACCGTCAGCCGCGGCGGCGCCGTCGTCCTTCCCGCCGCCAGCGGCACCACCGTTGGCCGGCTCGGTCAAGCTGTCCAAGTCGTTCATGGCTTTTTGGAGGTCGCCTTTCAGCGTCGTGATGAAGTTGGTGACCACCGCGTTTTGGCGCATCCGTTGCCGGATCCGGGCTTGCTTCGCTTCCCGGCCCATTTTCTTGGCCCGCGCCGCCTGCGCTTCGGCTTCTTCGCGGCGGGCTTTCACGTCGGGGTCTTCGTCGTCGTCGTCGTCGCCTTCGCCGATTTGGCCGTCACCGCTGCCGCCGCCCTCGAGGTCGCCGCTGTTGCGCTGTTCTTTGCCGTCCTCGCCGTATTTCGCGCCGGCAGCGTCGCTGTTCACGGAGGCCATCCCACCAAACACCGAGGCGCGGGATTTGACTTCGAGAATGGTGCCGCGGTGGCTGAGCTTCACCGACCGCCCGCCCAGCATCATGAACAAATGCTTGTTGGAGACATAAGCTTCAATCTTTTTGTAGAACTGACGAACAAGGAAAATAGAGAACAAAAAAAAATGTGAGGTATCGCAGCAAGAGAAAGAGCGCGAGTTCAGCAGTTCAAAGGGTAGAAAGTGGTATTCTTGCGTGCAAGAGCAAAAAAGTTAACACTAAAATGCGAACGTGCGTGCTTTCCCGGAATTTGTTTGCTTCTATACACCAGACTCAGGCGTGGCACATATATATATGTGACCTAATTGCGCCAATGCAATGTACGAGCAAAGTACCTGGTGCTGCAAGAAGCGGAGCAGAAAGCCTTCAAAGCGGTCGAAGTCGAGCTCGTCGTCTTCCTTGATGCCTTCTTCGCGCAGCACGTGCTTGAAAAACTCGGGGTCCGAGTTCACGTTGAACTTTTCGATACACGCTTGTAGCTCGTACCTGCAGAGACACATAGATGGAAGGGCAAATTTAAAAAAAAAAACGAGTTCAAAGTAACGGAAGCTTTAGAAGGCACGTTGTGTTTCAACCACGCAGAGTCTCATTCAGTCGCAAATTTCTCCTTTTCAGCCTTCTTAGACGTATCCTAATTCCCTCCACATTTTTTTTTCAGCACTCACTCTCTTGCCCTCTTTTTCCCTTGTACTGCGTGCTTACTTGTCGATGGCGCCGGAACGGTCGGTGTCCACTGCGTCAAACACGCTCCGAATCATCGACGCCGTGCCTGACTCTAACCCTTTGCCCGCGGACTGCACCCCGCCCAACAGCTGGCTCAAGCCGTGGTGCGTGGCCTTGAGCTCCGACAACAGGTCAGAAAAACTGTCGGCTTCCATCTCGAACAAAATGTTTTCCGCCAGGACTTTGAGCGGCGCCTTGGTCTCGGCTGCTTCCTCGTCGTCGAGGTCGTTGCCTTCGCCCTCTTTCACCGGCGTAGCCCCCAAACTTTCGTCCTTCAAAAGGTCCGTTGAAGAAGCCCCCGCCGCTGCGTTGGCAGCCGACTGGGTGCGCAACAGGTGCTTCTTCGATTTGGCCGCTTGGATAGCTCGATTAGCCTCCTTTTTCAACCGCCGCGCTTCCTGCAAGTCGGCCGAGGTGCCAATGCGTTTGGCGGACGCGTGGCACACGACTTTGACCCGGCACTCGTTGCGCTGAATCAAGTCGTCCAAAGTGGCGCTGGAAGAGCTCAGGCCGTCGGCGCCTAACAGCAGCTGCGACACGAACTCAATGTTGGTGCACAGGTCGTACGCAATGATGTTGGCCTCTTTCAGCATCAAACCCTCAATGCTTTGCACTTCGTCCAAGAGCGCTTGTCGCCGCGGTGACATCAGCAGCCGCGCGGCGTTGTCGTCCCCCGACATGAACTCCCGAAAGGCCGCGTCGTAGGTGTGCTGGGCTTTTTCCAGCCCTGTCAACTTCTGGGTGAGGTACAAGCACACGATCCGGCACGGGCCAATGATGACGCGGTCCAAATGCTTGAGCGGCTGCGTCGCGTTCACCCCCTGTAGCGGCTGCCCATTCACGTGCAAATCCGCCATGTCGTCCAGCAAAGTAACCGAGGCCCCTACCGTAGTGAGCGCGCCTGACGAAGCGGCCGCAGCTGCTTCACCGCCTTCGCCGCCTTCGCCGCCTTCGCCACTAGCAGCGGTGGGTGCGGCTGAGGTTTCGGTCGCTCCCTGAACGAGGCAGTGGCGTTCGCACATGCCCATGCCGTCGATCTCGAAGTCGTTGGGGGTGGGAGCGTCGCTCCGGCCAATGGACAGCTTCCCGAACTTGAGCGGAATCACCATCGCGTGGCTCAGCAAGTCGTCCTAATATATTACATATCGGGGCATGCACGTAAGACAAACAAAGCGAGAGAGAGAGAGAGAGAGACAAAAATAGGGTTTAAAGATGCAGAAGGAAAAGATTGTTGGAAAAGCACTGAAAAAGAGGGGGGGAAGCGGCCTGCATAGGCTCCCATAATTGACTGAAATTGAACTGCGAATGATTCGAGGCAGAAACCAAGTTCAAAGAAAGAACCCAAGACGGGTAAGCGCGGAAGTTTTGTGCGGACCTTGTTCAAGCAGCTGAGCTGCGGAAACACGTCCCGAGGGTCGAGGTCTGCGCCTTTCTTCTTTTTGGGCGCAGCGTCGTCGAATTTCGCCGCTGCTCTGGCATAACCCCCCATGCCCATCATTTCCATTTGCTCTTCGAGCTGCTTCAAATAGGCTTCCTTGTCTTCTTCTGACAAACTCTCCAGCTCCGACGTGCTGGCTTGGCCAATCACCGACTTGCGTGGTTTGCGTTTGGCGCCGCCGCCCCCGCCCTTGCCGGCAAGCATCGCTTTGAGTTTTTCCACTTCCTCGTTCAGCTCCCGCGCTTTCGCCTTCAGCGGGTCTTCGCTCTTCTTGGCCGCCGTTTTAATTTGCTTGGCGGACGCGGCGTACCGCAGCGTGGAGGTGGTTTCTTCTTCGTTGGAGCCTGCTGGAGAGCACGCGGCAAGCATGGTGGTGCGCGCGTTCCCCGCGAGCGACTCGCGCAAATAGTACGTCAGCACTGACTCACGGAACGGCACTTGAATTTTCTTTTTTGGGTTGTTGGCCTGCTCCACGAGGGCCTTGATGCAGCGGCCCAGCACGGTGAGGGACTTGTTGATGTTGTTGCCTTCCTGCAGAGCTTTCCCCACTGACCCGAGCTTGTCCGACCGCTCCGACCCTGCCAAGTCAATCAGCGCAATCTTGGTGCGCGCCTGCATCTCTTCGCCCGACTTGTCGTCCTTGTACTTGTGCTGAATGTGCAGCTCAAACACGGCGTGAGACCGCGACGATTCCGAGTTGTACTTGGTGGCCGCTACCGTACGGCTGCTCGTGCCGTCCTCGATCAGTTTCTCGCAGTCGTCCGAAGTTTTCACCAAAATTTTAGTCAAACCCGCCACGTGCACGCCCAGCTCAGGGTTTTCGCGCACTTTCAGCTCTTCGCCGCTCTTGGACATGAGGTCCTTGAGTTTTTCGTTGTAAATTTCCAGGTAGGAGCCCTCGATGTAAAACTCGTGGTTCGGGGTGGTGGTCACCACGTGAAAGAGCAAGTGCGCAATGCGCGGGATGAGCCCCACGAGTTCGGTGCCGCGAACGCCCATCATACTAAACGACTTTCCACTCGAGGTTTGGCCGTACGCAAACATGGACGCATTAAAACCGTTGTAGGCGGTTTGCACGATGGGCACCCCAACGATTTCAAACACGCCCAGCTGCGAAGTGCTGAACGGAAACGCCACGTCGTACACAAAAGGGGGTTTGCCATCCAGCACCACTGTAAAAGGAAAAGAAGAAAATAAAAATAAGAAATACAGGGGGTTCAGAGGAAAAGGGATTTAACTGCAGGAGGTGTGCGCAGTGGGGATGGTCTGAGGAATGCTATGGAAACGAAGATAATTTAGTGCGACGATAATAGGGTTGCCTCACTTCAGCCATGACAGGAGGCGATCACTCCAGCCTAACGATGATGGCAATATACGCACTATCTGTCATAAACTTCTAAGCCCCTAGAGGTTATGTGTACCTGTTTTGCCATCGTCGAGCGCGTTGACGACAACGCCGCCAGGGAGCGCCAATTCGCGCTGGTTCGGCGGGCGAATCTTCACCACAACACTGTTTCGGGAGGGACATCACCCATGCGCAAGAAATGTAAGGAGAAAGGAGCACAAATCGCACAAATAAGTGGCAAGCGGTGGGAATGGAAAGCTTTGAGTAGTTTAGCTTGGCCCTAGCATAAGGCCGTGAAGCAAAACAGGGTGCTGATTGAAATACTCACCGGATGTTCGATTGGTCAGGAGGCTTGGAGCGGCATAACTCGGCATACTTGTCTTCGTCGCCCCAATTCGTCTCGCCGATCTCCATCTCGCCCACCATGGTCTTGATGACCACCATCTTGCTTTACTTATTTGAAGAGCACGCGGCTCCTCGTCGCTATCACTGCTTAAAAACTGGAGATGAAGTGGTAGTTGCCCCCAACAAAGTTATCGCGAGATAACAAAGGCAAGGCACCTCTGCGGTGTCAGTACTTTCTTAATAAATGAACGCCCTGAGCGCTATATATTTATTCGTAAAGGCAGTACTGCGAATACTTTTATTGAATTTACACCCGTTTCGAATCAAGCTTCATCATTGAAGGCACCGAAGTATTATAAGTTTTTACTCTCATTTGTTGCGGCGTGCCAAATAAGTGCGAGGTGCGAGCGTGAGCAAACACAAGAAAATTATTAAATGTTCTGAATTTCTCAGCGCATGCTGCCTTATGATTGGTTCAAACACCTCCATGGAGTGATTCACGAATTCGCGAAGACTGTGAATTACTTTCACAAGTCTCATAATATTTGTCACGCTCGAGGCAGGCGTGGTGCACAAGAGAAGCCCCGAGATGTTCTTGGCTGCCTTGCTATAGATAAAGAGTAGCTCATAGTAGCTATCGGCCACTGTTGTGTACACATCAGAGGGTTAAGGTATTTTATTTCTAAGTTGCGCGCCGTGAGCGTTTGATAGCTTCTAAAAAATGGTCGTCATTAAGACGATGGTGGGCGAGATCGAGGTGGACGACAACACCGATGTGAGTACCCTGGGCGCCTAGTATATTGGTTTTAATTTATGATGACACTCAAATGTTTGTTTCCCCTTCTTTTGCGTTCTGCTTGACAAAATTCAACCCTTGCCACGGAACGTACTAAAATGAAAATGATGTATAAATGTTCCGTGCGCGTGGTTAGTGGGGCGACGAAGAAGGAATGAGCAAAATTGTTCGGAGCCCCCTCGAAGGCAGCGGCGGCAACATTCGCGTGTGCATTCGCGTGCGGCCGCCGAACCAGCGTGAGATGGCCCTGGCGGGGGGTGTCATCGTGTCGGTTCCGGAAGACCAACCAGGCCAAGTAGTGGTTGAAGGAAAGCCTGCGTTTCAGCTCGACGTGACTTTCCCTACCACGGTTACGCAGCTCAAGTGCTTTCAGGACGTGGGTGTCAACATTGTCCAGACAGCTTGTCAGGGCTTCAACGGTAAGCCTTGTGCTTTGCTTTTCTTTCATTCGTGCTTGTCGTCCTGTTCTGTACGTGTCAAACATTCGCTAGAAGCTTCTGTAGCTACCCCCCCCCTTGCCCCAGTAAAATTTGCTTGTCCCGCCCGAAATCACTTGAAGTGTGAAGAGTGGCTAACTGGCCGACCGAAAAAGGGCATTCATCATTCATATTTGCCGCGAACTTGATTTGTCTACCCTTTTATGTGCCTTGGGTTTTCTTGCCGATGACAGCGTCGCTCTTTGCGTACGGCCAAACCTCAAGTGGGAAGTCGTTCAGCATGATGGGCGTGCGTGGCACTGCCCTCGTTGGGCTCATCCCTCGCATTGCGCACTTGCTCTTTTACACCATCACAGTGGACACTTCCAAGCAATTCTACGTCGAGGGTTCGTATTTGGAGATTTACAACGAAAAAATCAAGGATTTGCTCGACCTCAAAGGCAGTGACGACCTCAAGGTCCGCGAATCGCCGCAGCTTGGCGTGCACGTGGCGGGCCTCTCCAAACACCAAGTGAAGACCTCGGACAATTGCGAGAAACTGATTGAGGACGGCACGAGTAACCGTACGGTGGCGGCTACGAAGTATAATTCGGAATCGTCCCGGTCTCACGCCGTGTTTGAGCTGCACGTGACTCAAAAGTACAAGGACGAAGTGACCGGTGAAGACATGCAATCCAAGACCAAGATTGCGCTGATTGACTTGGCAGGCTCGGAGCGGTCGGACAAGCTCGGGTCAGTGGGGAAAGCTCTGCAGGAAGGCAACAACATCAACAAGTCCCTCACCGTGCTGGGCCGCTGCATCAAGGCCCTCGTGGAGCAGGCCAACAACCCAAAAAAGAAAATTCAAGTGCCGTTCCGTGAGTCGGTGCTGACTTGGTACTTGCGCGAGTCGCTCGCGGGGAACGCGCGCACCACCATGCTTGCGTGCGTGTCGCCTGCCGCGTCCAACGAAGAAGAAACCTTGTCTACGCTGCGGTACGCCGCTTCCGCCAAGCAAATCAAAACCAGTGCGGTGAAGCAGGAGGACCCGCTCAAGGCGAAAGTGCGGGAACTCGCCCTGGAAGTGGAGATGTTGAAGAAGCAGCTGGCAGAAGGCGGCGGTGGGGACTTCGGGGACGAGATGGACGAAGAAGACGAAGAAGTCAGCTTGCTGAGCCTGGTGAAAGGTGGGGGGGGCAAAGAAAAAGTGAAAGGAGCGCTGAGCCACATGAGCGCCGAAGAGCGCGCCGCGTACATGAAAAACATCGAAGAGCAAATGAAGCTGCTTGGACAGGGGGGGTTCGAGCAAGTCGCCCAAGAAAAAGACGCCGAAGAAGCGGCGGTGGTGCGCGACAAGGACATCTTTCCACAGCTCAGCTGCTTGAACAAAGTGTGTTAGTGGTCTCTTACTACGCGGTGTTTTTTAAAGTAAAACGTTTCCATTCTCTTGTTACCTGCTCCTTCTTTCTCTCTCTCTCTCTCTCTCTGCTAGTATACCTCTCTCTCATTCTGCTCCTTCTTCTTCTCTTTCTCCTTCTAATATATTAGGACGACATGCTGAGCCACGCGATGGTGATTCCGATTGGCTTAACCCGCGAGTCGTTCATGGTTGGCCGCAGTGGCACCGAAGACGAAAACGACTTCGAACTCGACGGCATGGGCATTCAGGTGCTCCCAACTTCCTGAGGCACTTTTGATTTTTTTATTTCAACTTATTTCACAGCGCATGAAAACGATTGTTGTGTGGATGAATGAGCTACCGTTAAATTGCCCTGGCACACTCACTCTACTTCTGTCTGTGGCGGTCGCATGATGGGATGTCGGACTGAACCTTTGCCATTTTGCCACACCAGGACAAGCACTGCGAAGTGAGCCTCGTGAAAGGTGCCGCGACTGCTGCCGCTGCCAAGGCCACCATCCGGGCCATGAGCAAAAATGCGCAAACCACCCTGAACGGGGTCGCCCTCCCCACGGACGAAGACCGGTATTTCTGATAAAATATTTGACACCAGCCCCCCCGAAGATGACTCGTCGAAATGACGATGAAGAAGAGTGATATGTGACGAAGATTTAGAGTTTAGGGTCGAGCTTCACACCAATGTCCTGTGACTCGTCGCGCCTCTTTTTTTTTCGTCTTATGTTTTCTTTTCCTTTCTTGCTTCTTGCTTCTTTCTTGCTCCTCTTGGCCGAACCCCAGCCCCCTGCAGCATTTGGACCGCGTGGTGTTTGGCCCGTGCCGCATGCTGTGCTTGTACCTTACCCAGCCGCTCACCGTGGACGAAAAGAGCAAGCTCACCTACTCGTACGCGTTCCGTGAATTTACGTCCGAAGGTGCGGGCGATGACGGGTTAATGACCCCGGAGCGGCAGGCGCTGGTGGACAGCATCAACGAAATCAAGCAAGACATCGCGCAGGCCAACATTATCGGCGCGGAAATGTGCACTACTCTGACTTTCCGCATTCAGGTAGGCGATGGTGGTGTTTTTGTTGAAAAGTGCCTTCCACCTTGAGTTTCTTCTTCTTCTCCTCCTCTTTTTGCTCCTTCGTGTGTCTCGTCTGCTTTCCTTCGTTATCTCTCGCTGTTTTTTTACTGCATCTACATCCTTTCGTTCGTCCCTCTTGTATAATATGCTTGTATATGTATGTATATTATATTAGGTGCAAGTGGGGCATTTGGGCCTGGAGGACTTCGAAACGACGGTCGACGAACTTTTGGCGGCCAATTACTCGCGGATCGTGATTTCGTGCGTGGCAGGCACCAAGATGTTGAGCTCGGTGGAGCATCTGGGGCACCACAATGACAAGGACGACGCGTCGCTGGCCGATGGCAAGCACTTGCGCGCCCACGAGCAAAGCAACAACTGGAAAAACCGCGAACTGTTCGAAATTGACGTAAGGCCTGTGTCTGAAAAGAAGTAGAAGAAGACATTGCATACAATTTTGTAACGGCTGGATTCTTAATATTGTTGTACTTGTTATTGCAGATGTGCGGTGCTTTCTAAAGTCTCCCTTTGTCCCGCTCATCTCCTCTGTTTAACACATGTGTTTGCACGCGAACGAACAACAACACAACTATCAGGCCGGCGATTTCGGCGATTTGTTGGCTTCGCTGAAAGCGACGCACAGCAACTTGCAGTCGCTTACAGGGGGCTTGGCAGACGCTTCCGAGGGCAACCATGTAGAAAACATGGTCAAGAAAATCTTCGACGCGATTGACATGGACGGGAGGTGCGTGCCTTGGGCATTTTTTTTCTTGTTTGTCTTCCTGTTGGTTCTCTTGAAAGGAAATGCATGTGTGCTCACGCTTACACCAATCATGGGCTAATTTCACGACCAGTGGAGTCCAAAGAAACTTGGCCGCCATTGCTATTGGAAAAGTAAATGGGATGCCTTTTATTGCTCAACAATATGTTTCTATTTTCTTTTGTGTGTTTTTTTAATTGTTTTTCTTTAAACTTCCGCCAGTGGCCTCATCGATCGCGAGGAGTTGGCTGCGGCGATTATTCGATTTGACCGCAACCACGACCCCGAGTTTTTGGACCGAGTCCTGGAAGAAGAAAACTTGACGGAAATGGAAAACGACATGACTTATCCTCAGGTGAGCCTGCGTAGTGCTGTCGGAATAGAAAAGATAGCAGTTGAAATGATGACGATATAGGGTCGCTTTTAAATGCTCGTCTAATTAACGAAAAGAAGAAGCTTTTACATAGTAGTTCGTGCCTATTTATTTATTTATTTTTACCGTTGGAAGTTGTGGCTATTTTTCAGTTGATTGGTTGAACTATTTCTAATCCTTCAATTATACATCTCATTCTGTTTCTTTTTTTTACGGCGATGTGCTTGCTTGCTCACGCTTGCACCGATCAACAACATCAACCATCAACAACTTCTCAATACACATAGTTCGAAGAGTTTTTGATTCGATTCTTGCAGCACCAATTTTACGAGTCGCTGGAGCATTACGTCACCAACAAGCAGTTGTTCTTGCGGCTCGGCGGGCGGGCTGTCACCATGAACATCAAGGGCGAAAAAATCGTGCACCGCAAGTCCGTCGCGCCCAGCGGGGGTGGGCACAACCGTGGGGGCAACAGCGTCGATTACGAAGACGACGACGGTGGTGCCGGCGGCGGTGGGGGGGGCGGCAACGGAGGGCAGTCCGACCCGATGGACGATACGCGGCGCGCGGAGCGGAAGCGCG
>Ga0307982_1001675_pt1 | contig 18014 bp, 19 predicted proteins | sample OrgLakmetagen989_FD_201847 | JGI IMG/M metagenome (GOLD analysis project Ga0307982, IMG submission 201847) | Saline water microbial communities from Organic Lake, Antarctica - #989 | ecosystem: Environmental > Aquatic > Non-marine Saline and Alkaline > Saline | place: Antarctica: Organic Lake... | reverse complement strand
CGATCTCGGCGAGGTGGATGACGATGGCGGCAGACTCCCAGACCTTGATCTCTTCTCCGCTGCGCGAGTCGACGATGGCAGGAAACTTGGCATTGGGGTTGATGGCCTGCACACAGCGCAAATCAAACAAGCGGCCTCGGGACATCACGAACGCGTTGGCGAAACATCATCAGCTGATGCACACGTGTCACGATGTGTGGAAGTAGCTTCAGTAGCATGATGGCACTTACCACAAAGTCGGGCTCAAACTGCTCTTTCTTGGACGTGTCAACCAGGTTCGGTGTGTACTTGAGTCCCAATTCCTCAGCAGCGAGGATGACCTGCGATGGAGTGAAGTGCTAGGTGTAGATGAATTCGCACGGAATTCGCGCAGAACTGATGATTTCCGCTGGCTACAAATGGACCTAGCGCATATCAGCAGCTACTCAGAAATTGCACAAAGGACTACCATCACCACCAAATTTCTTTCACAAGGAAATGGCTGGAGCATGTAGCGCATCAGGCTCACCTTCTTGCCATTGGGTGTGGTGCCGGTGTAAATAGTGAGGTTGTCAGCTGAAGCAGCCATAGTTGCTGGATAGTAGTGAGGGAAAGAACAGTTTGTTGACATCAAAACAATGAAGCAGAGGCTCTGGATGCAGAATGGATTATTTGTTCGTTGAGTGCCACTCAGCTCAGTGCCATTCGCGGCAAGCACACACCCCGGCAAGAGAGCCCCCCCTGACCTCACAGCTACCCTCCTGATCAAGGCGGCGGAGACTCTGGGGTCCATCACTGATGCGACCCCTTTTCGCCCAGGTGATGTATATGTGTGTGCTACCCCCTGACAATACATTTAGGTGGAGAGATGTAGCTGGGTAGAACTAGGTACCTACGGGTTTGAAAGGAAGACTTGATCAATTCGCATTCAGAGTGCAACGATTTGGCATCATGTCAGAGTACGGACTCGGGGGGGGTGGCAGCGACAAATCTGCCCTCACCATGCGGTTGCGCTTACTCCGCCACCTTGAAGGGGGGCAGCTCATACACCTCAGCGGTCTTCTTCACGGCGGGGCGCTCAGCCACCTTGTCCACCCATGCGCGCAGGTTCGTAAATTTGGACGTGTCAGACAGACCCACAAAGTCAGCCACCTCAGTGAAGTGCGCTGGCAGCATGGTGAAGAACGCTTGCACCCAGTGGAAGAGCATGATGTCAGCCAGGCTGTACGCATCGCCCGCGATGTACGCGTTGCTGGCCAGCTGCGTGTCCATCACGGTGAACAAGCGAGCCACCTCGTTGCCGAAGCGCTGGATGGGGTAGTCAGCGGGGGTCATCTTCTGCTGCGTCATGAAGTGGAAGAGGTTGCCGCTGTGGGGGCCGATGTTGGCGGCCTGGAAGATCACCCATGTCAGCACGCGGGCGCGAGCGGCGGGCTCCGTGGGCAGCAGCTCGGACTTGGCGATCTCGGCGAGGTGGATGACGATGGCGGCAGACTCCCAGACCTTGATCTCTTCTCCGCTGCGCGAGTCGACGATGGCAGGAAACTTGGCATTGGGGTTGATGGCCTGCACACAGCGCAAATCAAATGAACGATTCGTAGTGTTCACTTTGAACTACATAGCACATGCACTTGGCTTGCTTTGAGAAAAACTCGGAAAGCGTAGTGCACGCTCTTGCCATCGCGGTGCACCTTGCCTCGGCTCGGGCAAATGAGACATGCGGCCCGAGAAATGCCGAGACACCTGCAACTCACCACAAAGGCGGGCTCAAACTGCTCTTTCTTGGACGTGTCAACCAGGTTCGGTGTGTACTTGAGTCCCAATTCCTCAGCAGCGAGGATTACCTGCACAAGACAATATAGTGAATTTGTTGCATCGTTTGTCATGGCAGCGCTTTCCGCTCCGGCAGGCAGGAGGGGTACTGACTGGTTCCGCGCGAACCTGCAAGCTGCCCCGATAGCTATGCAAACCTCACGCCTCCAGTGTTGGACACAGAAAAGCTTCTAAAAGCTAGCTATACGCATTACTTATAGTACCACACACTTGTGCGCAGGCAGCTCTCACCTTTTTGCCGTTGGGGGTAGTCCCAGTGTGGATGACGAGGTTCTCAGCAGAGGCAGCCATCGTAATTGGTGAATAAGAACAAAAAAATGCAGAGGCTCTAAAGTTTGGCTCAAGTGAGAAATGAAAAAGAGTTTTTGAATTGATCACCTGGCACCTGAGTCAGTGTGCTGGACGCAGCAAGTGTTTGATCCCCCCTCTACCTGGCCTGGGTACCCCGTCGTTCCCTCGTCCCCACCGGCCAGTCTCTGCTTGGTTTTCCGCAGGCGAAATAGCTGAGTGGTAATTCCAATTGAGCTGCCTGTTATGATCCGTGCCCACAGTCAACACGCGAGGCTTGCGGGCTTCCTTCAGAGGCATCGGAGGAGCCAATGCAATGCGCCACTGATCAAATATCGTCCACTTGACAGCGAGACTCGAGATTTTGTATGCTGCAACAAATGTTTTGCCGATTTTGGAGCCCCAGTGCTCAACGTCCGCGGATGCTTTGGCAGCCGAAGAGCAGCGAGAGGCCAACCAAGTCCTCGACGAGCCCCCAGCAAAATGCCGACGAGCGGCAGCCCCCAGAGCCAAGCAAACGCTTGCCGGAAGTGCTAGCCCGAGCAGAAGATCCCATGCTTAGTGCCTTTGCAAGTCAACACATTCTTTGCGCAGCTTCTGACCAACACCATGCGGAAATTGGGAAGCTCTCTCAGTTGTATATGTGCACCAGAGAGAAAGCAAGGGCCCAGAACATGATGTAGGTGACCAGCTGATCTAATAAAGAGGAGCTCCACAAGCTCAATGCTGTCGACGGAACAAACTCTTTCAGCTTTCCACCAGCCTTGGATGACACAACGATGACAGACAGTGCTTGCAGAGCTGCATAAATAGCAAACCCAAGCCATCCTGTCACCCCCAAGATTCCAACCACAACAGCACCAGCGATAGTGATGATTGCTTTGACCAAGAGGAGGAGGCGGGCATTGTGCTGCAGAGCCACTGGGTCGAGCTTTCCCGTGCCTGCAGCTGCAGATGCTGCAGCATTCATTGGGTATGGATTTGTATACTTAATTTGCTCCTGCACGCGACAATATACAACTGACTTCGAATAAATTCATTCGAAACTTGTTTTTGAGACACACGACTGAGAAAAATACGGCGCATTTTGTTCATAGAATGTGTTGCAGGTCAGCGGGGGTGCACAGAGCCCCCTGCTGCACAGGTGGGGTCGAAGTATTATAATGGCAATCAAATTTGGGGTCAATCTTGCCACCCCAAACCAGGGTGGGCGGGATGGTTCAATTGCCACACAAAAGACGAACATTTTGTCTTCACTATTTCACAATGTGCCGAGAATGGCACGCTCCGCTGCTTCTCAGCCTCTCCTGCTGGCTGGGCCTCTTGACGCTGGGCCCCTACGACGGGCCTGCGATACGGGGGCCTGCACGATTGATGGACACTCCGTGCACTCTCATGACTCTCTACGTGGCGGCAGCAATCACACACCCTTCCTGAGTATTGGGCGCTTCCGTGGTCCGATTGAACTGGGCATTTTTTGTCCTGCTGAGCTTTTTGGAGTCGCTGTTTAGCCTTCAGCAGCATGGGCGCAAAGCAAGCCAAGCTGGCAAGCTCCACTGACTTGCCCGCAGGCGACCCTGCTGCTTTTCCCGTGCCCGCTGACGCTACACTGGAGAACATGCATGTTTTACCACGGGCACGGCGACATAGAAAGCTGGCAGATCACTACCGTATGCCAAAGAACGACGAGGAACTCGGGAGAGGTGAGTTGTGAAGTAGAGGAGGCTCTGACGGCAGCTTGAGTTCATTGAGCACTGTGCAGGGCACTATGGTGTTGTGAAGATCGGCCACCGAATAATTGATGGGGAGCCTTTTGCTGTGAAAACAATTGTGAAGAAGCGGCCTCTCTACGTGCTGATGATGGTGCGTGCTTTGGCGTCGCACAGCGACACTCGGCGCACTGCTCGTGTCCATACAGCGCAATGAAATCCGTATTTTAGAGGAAACAAAGCACCCTTACATTATCCGTTTGATTGACACCTTTGAGGAACCTGACGTGGTGCAGTAAGTGTGAATGCCGATTGCACCCGACACCGGTTAAGTATGGAAGCTCCTGCAGTTTGGTTTTTGAACTGGCGCCTGGTGGTGAGCTGTTTGACCCCATTGCTGATACCAAGTTTTGGTTCGAAGAGAATGTTGCTTCTCGAGTCATGCGGCAGGCCCTTGAGGGTTTGGAATATTTGCATGCAGCTCAAATCGTACACCGCGACTTGAAGCCGGAGAACATCTTGCTGCAAAACAAAGACTACCCCAATGCACAGCTCAAGCTGATTGATTTTGGTCTTGCAACACGTATGAGTCCTCAGCAAGGACCCCTGCGAAAGCATGTTGGAACACCATACTACATCGCCCCAGAAGTGCTGAACAAGAAGTACAATGAGAGTTGCGACGTTTGGAGCATGGGGGTGATCTTGTATACAATCTGCGTGGCATACCCTCCGTTCTGGGGCAACACTGAAGCTGAGATCTATGCCCGTATCAAGAAGGGTATGTACCGCTTTCATGGCGAAGAATGGAATAAGCGCAGTGACGATGTGAAGGATCTTGTGCGGAACCTTTTGCACCTAAATGCTGATGAGCGCATTTCAGTCAAGGAGGCTCTGAACCACCCCTGGATCGTGTATGAGGGCGAGCCCAATTTGGCGACATCATCACCTCGTATTATCCAGTTGCTGCGCCGCTGGTCTGTCTTCCCTTGGCTGAAGCGGCTGCACGTGCTGATTACATCCCTGCAGTGGGAGGCACCGGACCGCGGCTCCCGGGAACGCTCCCTGTGGGCGTCTTTGGCGGGACACTCTGATGCACAGCACATCACACTGGCATCCTTTCAAGACAGCTTGGACCACATTTCAATTTCCGCCCAGCACGGGTCGCAGGTGGAGCCACCAGTGGCCAGCACAGTGATGGGCGCTGACCTCACCGGCAGCGCCATCGATGCACAAGAAGCTGCCGGGGGAAACCTGGCCGACTTGGTAGCTGCTGCTGGATCCAAGGGCCCTGTATGGGCTGTGCCCCCCTCATCGGAAGTGGCCCGCCTGCTGGCAGCAGTGGACACTGGCGCCACCGGCCAAGTCACCTTCAAGGAATTCCGCGCCTGGAGCTGTCCCCGCACAGTGTACCTCAAGGCAGACGCCATACTGCGCAGCTTCAAATTCCTGGATGTGGACAGCGACGGCTTCATTTCAGCTGATGACCTGATGCAGGCGGCTGCCGCGGTGCAGGAGGAGTTGAAGACGGAGGAGGGGGCTGGGCAGGTGAACCTGGGGCATTTCGTGTACCACATCATCAAAGAAGCAACCTTGATGCCCAGCAGCGTCTTGAGCAAGGGCATCGTGAACCGCGACCCACAGTGGCAGGAGGGCGTGCCTGCCCAGTTTGACGGCGACGTGACGCAAGCACGCCTCAAGGCCGAAGCGGAGGCGAAGGCTGCGGAAACAAAGGGACCCACGTCCGTGGTACACGCAGGCATCAACATCGGAGACGAAGCAACCGATGTAAATGGCGTGCCTGCCGCATTCTTTGCGAATGGGGGCGCCGGCACTGCGCCGTTTGCCGCGAAGCCGGGGGCAGACAAGGCATCTGGGAGTGCACCGCCGGATGTGCTGCTACCCACAAGCGGTGCTCGACATGAATCAACAGAATTCGGCAGCGCCCGCCGCCCGCCGCCCAGTAGGTCAGCCTCTGTAAATGAGGAGCCCCGTGACGCCCCACCAGGGGGGGGTCCACCAGGTGACGGCCGGGAGCCGGCGGCAGTGTTTGGCCGGCTTGGAAGCAGCAAACTGCAAGTGCACCCCGCTGCGCACGACACCACGGAGGACACGAGCTCCAGGGACGCCGAGAGCAAGAGCACAGAGGCTACGCCCGCATCTGTCCCCCCCCCAGCAGCGGCTGGAGGCGGTAAGGGGGGTTGGCGCCGCACAGAGCCGGGGGGGGGGCTCAAGGGCGGGAAAGCTGCACCTGCAAGCTCCGCCACAGGCACCAACATGCGCAGAATGGCGACTCAAGCACCAAACACAGTTCAGTGGGACTTGCCAGAGGCAGGTGTTCCGTTGACCATGCCCACCTCCGAACACTTCCCGACAGACGCGGACGGCATGCCCATGATTTCACTGGGGGACTTTATGCGCATTGTGACTGGAAACGAAGGCTGTGCATTTTGAGTGATGTTGTCTGCGTTGGTGTTTCTGCGAGAATACACATCTGTGTCGTGCGATTTCAGTACTGCCCTGCCGCTGCTGCCCAGCCTGCAGTCCCCAGCGCAGACAGCAGCGTGTCCCGCTCCCCTTGCTGGAACTCAGTCAGGGGGGGTAGGGGCCAGTTGCACAGCTCGTGTCGCTTGGACAGGGTTGCCACCACTTGATGTGCAGAAGGGCCGCTGTAGCCAGGGGGGGGGTGCGTGAGTAGCCATCTCCAAGCTGGGGATAGATCCAGTGCGTCCGACGCGACACGTGAGGACACTTCTGGCCCGTCCAGACTGCGACAGTGTGCAACAAGTGGCCTCAGCGCGGTGCAGTCCAGTACAGGCGGCTGCCCCCCTGCGGGCAGCGCTGCAGGGGGGATCGGCGCCAGGTGGCCCAGGGTCACCCCAAGCTGCCATGCAGGCACAGGGGCTGCAGCTGGCAAGGCTGCACCACTTGAACATGATGAAGCTTCATGCGGTGCAACGTGGAACATGGTCTGCATGTTCGCGAGCCATTGCACTGGTGCAGGGCTGCTGCTGGCTTCTGATGTCTCGTGCTGAGCACCAGTGCTGGGCCCATCGTGCCAAGCGACATTGGTGTTGCGCGGTGGCCAAGACACCATGTCAGAGAGCTTGCTGTCATACAGCTTTGCTGCTTGCGTCGCACTTCCTGCGCCGGCGTGCGAGGGGGGGGGCCCTGGGGCTGGAGGGGGGGCGTTGGCGACAGCAGGTGCGGGTGCGAACAGCCATGCTGCATGAAGCAGTACATCGTACAGGCTGCAACACACCTGCTGCAGCGCGGCCTTGATTCCAGGGCTGCTTGTCGCAGCGATACGGGTGTTTTGCAGGGCTCCTAAGGTGCCCACAGCAAGGTGCGCCATGTCGCAGTGCAAGCGACGCATCCACCGGCGGCTGGGATGAAGTGATTGATATACACTGTGGAGGCTCTTGAGGACACCCTGGGTGCACTTGAGCATGGTGACGTGCGCTGCAGAGCAGGACTGACCCAGTTGTGCCACTTGGCAGCTGTACTCGTGTAGGGTGTGCAGAGCCACACACAAGCCACGGGAAGGTAAAAGGGGGGAGGGGGGCTCCGATAGTGCCTGCCATGGTTGTGCAGCACAGGATGCCGCTGATACTTGTGCTGGAAGGCTTGACAGCATTGATGCAGTGGCAGCAGGAGCCTTCTGCCCAGCATTTGCAGATGCTGTCTCAATTGCTCCAAATTCAACTGTGAGACCATTACACTGCTTCATCTGGAGTCGAACCCGTTCATGTTTTTTTGAATCCATGGCAAGCTCCGTGAGAGCATGTTGAAGCAGGCCTTCAAGACACGCAGCAGTAGACTTGAGTTGACAACATTTCTCTGAGATTGAGGTGGATGCTTCCATGACACCTTGCAGTGCCTGGAACACACCAGCTGAGGTTTGCATCGCTAAGCTCTGAAATGCCACACCAAGTTTGCTTGCTTCTGCCCGGAATGTCTCCAGTTGAATTGCAAGAACTTGCTCGTGGACTGAAATGCACCCCAGAAGCAACTGTGCATGGGTTTCGTTGACAGCCATACACTTGCCGATCGCACCGCCAACAACGGCAATACTGGAAGGCACTTGTTCAAATAGATTCAGCCTATCGAGGTTTGCACTTGCAGCGGAGGCGCTGTCTTCAGTGAAAACATGAATCAAAACCAATGAACTCGAATCCATTTTGCGCCCAGTTTCTACCAGCCATCCTGAGAATGATTCATGGCTAGAAACGAGGTACGGAGAGCAAGAACAATAGCCACGGCTGGGTAGTTACCTGCTATCAGAGCGCAGCCAGTCTTGCAGAACTGCATGCAGAGTGGGTTGTGACATGGCCACCGGTATCAAGTAATAAGGACGCGTCAGGCTAGCGCTGTGCTGCTTGATCAAGTGGACACTGGAAAAGTTTTCAAGTCAACGCATGGTCAAGCTGTGTGTGTGGTAGCTGCTGCATTTTGGCCGCGCCAGCCTACCATTCCTGGCATCCTCGCGTTCGCAGCAAGCACATCAGCATTTTCTCCCCCCCCATGCACACCCCAGTACGGGGGCAATTGCTACCAGGGCAAGCCTCACCAGCTACAATAAGAGGTAATATGGGACGCGTTGTGAGCCTGCAGATACCTTCACGGGCTTGCTTGCCAAGGGCGGGCAGCTGGTCACTGCTGGCACACAAAGAGGTAAAATTCATATTAGCAGCTTAGGGGGGAGTAGAGGTGTGAAATCGCAGCACCTGCCAGGCAGCCACACCCCTTACTCATCATCAGACGCCTCTCCTTCACTGCCATGCCCCCCCACGAAGTTCTGCTGCGCCACCCCCATCATGTAGTTCTGCGGGAGGTGGTCCGCCAGCAGCCCAAACGCGGGGCTGCCCGGCCCTCCCATGCCATGCACAGGGATTTGGTGCACTAGCTGAGCCAAGTGAGCTACAGGTGCCTCTCCTCGCTGGTGTCTGGTGGCAGCCAGCTGGCTACCCAGCTGCAGGAACTTGGCCGCACCCTGCGTGATCATGTGCCCGCTGCTGTCCGTAGCAGTGGATGGGGCTGGGCCACCGTGCATGAACATGTGGGTGGATGCATGTGGCAGGCAGGGGCTGCGGGGGCGCTTGGTAAACTGTTCCGGCAAGTGTTCCAGGTACGCTGCTGGGTTCTCTGACTCGTCTGAGTCCTCTCTGCCTCTGCTGCGCTTGGGGGAGTAGGCGTGGGGAGAAGCGGAGGGTGCGTCAGACATGGGCACAGTGGAGATGAATCCCAGGCTGGAGGGGGGCATCTGCATGCCTGCCTGCCCTGCCCCCGTGAGCACGCTGATACTGGAGGTGGTTTGGAAATTGGGGGGCGGCCCCACAGCGAGGGGAGGGGGCGCAGCCAGCCCCATCGAAGGCGGCAGTGTGCTTGTAGGTATGGCAAACAAGCTGGTGCCGGGTTGTGTCACTGGATGGAACTGGTGAGACTGGGCTGCAGCAGGAGGGGCAGACCCCCCCCCAGCACCCCGGGGGAGGGGGGGGGTTATAGATAAACTGCCCAGGGCCGGAAACGCGCTCACCAGATTGGCCCACACCAAGTTGGGGTGGTACGTCACCGGCTCATGGCAGCTGTACTTGGCGGCGACAGAGGTCCAGTCGGACCCCGTCACGTTGCACACCAGTGCGATGCCGTTGTAGGTGCAGGCCTGCAGGAATCCCCAGCGGTACTTGGGTTGGGCAGACACAGCATGCAGCTGCTCTTGGCAAGTGGGCAGCGTCACGCAGAAGCGGTACTGCTGGTTGCCGATGGATTTGCTCAAAGGCAGTGACTTGCGCTGCAGTAAAAAGATAATCATGCCAGCCCGCAGTGGTCCGAGGCCATGGCAATCCTGCAGTGCTGCAGTGATGTGTGTATGTACATCAGACAATTTCAGCCAACCTTCGTTGTGCAGCCACAGGTTTGGCACACGATTCTTTGAGATGTCCCGCACATAAACGATGACGTCTCTATTTGAGGACGAGCCAGTTGGATTCGGCTCCAAGATGATGCTCTCACTCAAATGACCATCTGATCGCAAGGCTATGGGCTGCATGATTTGCACCAATTCGCTCCATTGTCGTTCATCATGATTCAAAGCGTTGCGTACATCGTGCGGTGCTTGCAGAGACATTACGACGAAGTGACTTTTCTCTCTTTCGTGGCCGTTCCCGAGCTGCACAAGTGACAAGGAGCGATATTTGTCTTGGGCAGCTTGCCGTGACGATCTAGCACTCTCAGTACGCTCTGAAGCTGGCTTTTTGTTGAATGGGTCTGTCGGAATGAGGCGAGCGCACTCAACGTCCGGTGTGAAGCTCAGTTTCAGCAAACCTTCCGGCTGGGTACAAAGCCATGCAAAAGGGTTTGAAATGTTTGCATCAGCTCCTAGAAATGTGGTCTGTTCAGCCATGGCGCTTTTGGATGAGAAGCCGAGCGATGATTGACACGGCTTGGTGGCAAAAAGTCTTGAGCACTAGTGACAGGGTGGGCTGTACAGCGCAGCCAGGTTCGTGGTGTTCACGTCGACGGGACAGTTGAATAATGTTTGATGAACTCCTGTGAATAGAGAGGTTTGGAATGCTGATCCAGTCAGTGCTAAATGCAGCACGGCGTCGCAAATCCCGGCTGCCATAACACTGCACTTTTGCTTACCTCGAAAAAAGTAGGAAGTACATCAACAAAAGCTCAAACTGAACCTGCTATGTTTTGGTAAGTTATTGATGTGTTCAGCAACCTGTCTGTGTAGGTTTGGAGGACTAAAGGTAACCGCTGCCGGCAAGTTTGCACGGCTCCAAAAAGGGCTGTGCAGAGCAGAGTGCTTCGCGCATCTGTCAAAGCCCCCCTAAAACAGCTTACGCACTGTTGGTACTGATGAGGCATGGTAGCAGCAGAACTCAACAGATCATTGCATTACCTGCGTGGATTGACTGGCTGCCAACGTTTCAAAGGTTTCTGTCCTTGACCTCCACTTCTGCAAATTCCGCAGCTGTGTGTCCTGGTGCTTCCAGCTCTGGGCTGAGCGTGGTCTCTGCAGATTGCGACTTGAAGCTTTAGAACACCTCAACATTATATCCATATGGATAGTGCATTCCGTAGCACAACTGCAAGTGAGCTATTGAGGTATGTTTGGCTTGAATCGGCTCGAGGCAGGGGCGCGTCCAACTCAGCCTTCGCAGTATTCTCAATGGCTTGCGGGCTGGCCTTGCGTATGGAGTCAAAATCAGACTTCCGCATGCATTGGTCATGACTGCCTTATTTCGCTCTGGCTCCCTGTCGAAGCTGCTGAATGGTATTTTGAGTGTGACTTGGGAGCATTCCAAGAGGCTGGGGCTGTTTGTAGCTGGATACAAGGCACTCATTTCAGCTTTACGTCTCCTTCGAGGCCAAGTGGGGCGCAGTGCCACAGGTCTGCCCGCCTCATCGCTGGACCCTGCCTTAGCTGGTGGCTTGTCCGCCTACCTGGTGTGGTACGGGGGCGAGTACAGCGGCATCTCACACCAAGTGGCCTTGTACTTGTTGGGGCGCGTGGTTGTGGCTGCCTGCAAGTACTTGGCTGCCCAAGATGTGGCCCCCTTCAGCAGGATATCGTTTTCCAGCACCGGCTACCCAGCGCTGGTGGTGAGCGTGTGGGCAGCCGTCATGTGGCTATATGAGAACGAGGCAAGCCGCAAGCACCTACAGAAGAGCCTGGCTGCAAGCATGCAGCCGCTGTATACAGACAGCAACTGTGTGGCCGTGGGCCCATCCGGCGCGGCTAGCAGCAGCACAGCCGGCTCAAAGGGCCTCAATTGGGCTCTGCTCCTGCCAAACACGGCAACTTTGGCGGTGCTGGCTGTGGCTGCAGTGAAGTGGGGGGGCGGAGACTTGGTGCACAGCGCGCTGAGCACTGTAGGCTTGGCAGATGTGCATATTGGCAGCAGCACTCCGCACAGCGCGCCGGCAGCTGCAACGCCGCAGCAAGGCATCACCCCCGCTGCTCGCGCCACTGCTACGCCGGTGGGCAAAGCTGCGGGACGCAGCACCCCAGTGCTCACTGGTACCACAGACCCCTTGCGAACACCAGGTAATCAAGCGTGATGAGTTGTGTACTGAGGATGACTGAGTTGCGATAAATTGTCTTTTGTCACGAATGGCTGCCTTGCGCCAAAACTGTGCGTGTGGCATCGGCTTGCGCATCTAGATTATAGGATACAACAGGGCTTATCCATTCTTTGTATTAGCTCCCCCACGAAGCCTCAGGCGTTTTGTGAGCTGCAAGTCAAGTAAATTCCAGCGTGCCCCACATGCAGTAAAATTTCGCACAGCATACCTTCTTGTGCTTGTGTTTGTTCATCTTCTTAGCACGCTTTCGTTTGGTACTATCAAGTCTAACTTGAGTTTGCGATAGGGTAGGCATACACACTTGTGTCGCTGCTGCTGCACTGCTGGGCAATACGACAGCCTCTGCAGGATCAGAGGGTGCGGAATTTGATATGTCTGGAGGAGCATACTGTACATACGGGACGATAAAATATGCAGTTGAGATGAGAACATTGGCCTCATCAATGAAACATTGGCACAGGCACATGTGACATTTGCCGCGAAAACGCGAGAAGCGACTCTTGCCACATTCATGTCGATGGAGATGAGTCTGCGCAGCTGCAGAGAGTGCTTGCGTCGTCGAGATGTGAAGTGTGAGGCGTTTCTGCCTACTCCAGCTAAAGACAGAGTCACTGCAGATGGAGGTTTTGTTGCAATCTTGCAAAGACGCACGTCGCCTGTTTAGCCGAACTTGATTGCGGCAATGCCTTGGTGGGTCGGGGGGGGGTACTTCGGCAGCATGATCAAAATGCAGACCTGTTGGCCCAAATTACTGCCTGCAGGAAGCATCTTCACCTGTCACATTGTCCTAAGGGACACGCCAGAAGGGCCTCGACATCGTGGCAAAGTTGCACACCCCGTTCCGTTGCTGTTTTCTGTTGTTTGTCGTGGTGAACCCCCGTTGTTGTTACCTCCCAATTCTCAGGGGGATACCTTCGTACACATGTCTTCACAAATCTACTCAGGCTGTGCCTCGTTCCAGGCGCCCCGCCCCCTTCTCGTGCTTATCCGGTGTAGGGGCCTCAATCTCTAAACCCATGGCATGGGCCTCTGTTGCAGGGGCAATCACTGTCAGCTGCACATTTTCCCGAAAAGAGCAATTGGTTGCCAACAAAGTCGAGCTTGTTTCATTCGAAGCAGCAAATTTCTCCTCGAGTGCAAGTGTCTTGGAAACACCAAAGTACAGTGCAGAACTTTCGTGTACATGCTGCAGTGCTTGATTGAGTAGCGTGTTGGTCATGAGCGGCATGTCAGAGCTACTTTCGCCTGAGCACAATGCATCAATCTTTTACACTCATTGGTATCCGCTAGTGCTGTCCACATTGGCAGGGCTTGCTACTGGTGAGTGCTTCGGATGCAACTTCTCTGCAGCCTGGCAGGGTCACATACTTTGCAGGTATCGGCGGATTGTATGTCTTTTTCCTGGGAAAGTCGCCATCCGATACACAATTGGCATTCACTCTATCGTTTGCTGCGGGTGTCATGGTCTGCGTCTCTGTGTTTGACGTTGCGTTGCCTCAGCTCGCAGCCTGCACAGTGCCTTCAGAGGTGGGCTGGGTGGCGCTGCCTTTTGGAATCGGCGTACTGGTTGCCCTGGCAATCGACTACCTCCTCCCGTCTGACATTGACACCACAGTGACATACTTTGAGGGCTTGGCAGGGCAGCGCCCGCCACACATATACCCCCTGCCTGGCTCCCACTCAGATACGGCCAGCGGGGAAGCAGACCCAGAAGTGGGCTTGAGCCACCCTGCTCACGAAAACTACGGTGTGCGAGAGCGAGAGCGTGGCCACCAGCCAGCATCAGCCAATGCGGCACTGGCCACAGTGGCTGCGGCTGCATCCAGGCCACGCCACCCGGATCCGAAAGGTAGGCAGCGCCTGCACCAGCACTGGCGCCTGGCCATCCTCATGTTCACCGCATTGACCCTGCACAATCTCCCTGAGGGCGTGGGTGTGGCGTTGTCCTCCATGGGCCAAGGCACAGTTGGCGCCTCCCTTGCTGTTGCTGTTGCTGTGCACAATGCCCCGGAGGGTCTTGCCATTGCCGTGCCAGTGTTTGCTGCAACAAAGTCAAGATGGGCTGCTCTAGCTGCCAGTGTCATCAGCGGACTGTCTGAGCCTGTGGGTGCATTGCTGACGCTGCTCTTCATGCGTTGGCGTGGCGCTGGAACTGCCCCCTCAACTGGAGGATCCGCGATCGAGACACCTGCCAGTGTTGCAAGCGCAGATGTAGATTTTGTACTCAGTGGTGTAGCCGGGATTATGCTGACTGTCAGTTTTGTTGGGCTGCTTCCTGCGGCATTTGGGTATAAATCTGTGCCGCGAAGGGTGCAAGCCTCGGGTTTCTTGGCTGGGCTTGTTCTAATTGCAGCAACTATTGCAGCTGCCTGATACATGATATGGACCTCATAGTTCTAATTTGGATGGACAAAGCCACACATGGTCTGTTTCAGGGGGAAAATTCACGAGCACAGGGCGGCAGCAGACATTTCTGCGGCTGATTTTGCTTGTTTTGGGGGCAGACAGTTACCTGTGCAGCCCAGAGCACTTACAAGCAGTCATTACCGGTCAGTTATTTCGGTAGCAACATTATTTGCATTGCGTTCGAGTAGAAGGCAGCTGTTCGTGCCATTGTGTTTAGATGCTTCAGGCAGTCAGGACCCTTGAAAACTATCCTATGGCTGCCTTGGTCGCAGGCACATTCAAAGATGATTTGATTCATCTACTGAAGGGTGCTCACAGCGTTTCTGGGGCAGCTTTTGAGACTTTGGTGGCGTCGGGGGAGCTTCCAGGGGAGCTGTTTTGGCGTAAGTGTTGTGTCCGCATCCGCCGTTGCTCGCCCTTGCAAAACTTCATTCTCATCTGCAGCGTGCCTGGAGGAAAAACATGCCCAGACATTGGCTCAGATATGCCCGCCCTCGGTCCCGTTTGGCGTCTTGTTTCTGGGTGCCATGCAGTGCAGCCTGAAATATGTTTCGACAGCTTCGACATGCCATGCGGCCAACTCGGCAGCGTCTGCTTTGCAAAGCCTGCAGGCAGCTCAGAACTTGTTGACTGCAGCAGCTCCTGCACAGCCGATGTCCAAAGACTTTGTTGCCACACAAAGTTCAACTGTCCAGGACGCACCGGGCTGGCTACTGACCGCCTTGGGATTGAGCAGCTGCTCATGGCCCCAGCTGCTTGGTCAGCCTGCCCCAGCTTCTGCACGATACACGGCAGCTGAAGCTCTCATCACGACTGCAGCCGCCACAATGCACCAAAAGCATATTGTATGTGAGCTGCCCATTCTGGTACCACCCCAAGCACAAGCACTAGCACACGTGTTGGGCGCCGCATCTGTTGAGGAAATTGCTCCAGGCCAAGCTACCACGCCTGCAGGCATTCCCAGCACCAAGCAACCTGGCAAGAGAAGGCGCAGACGAAGAGGGGTAAAATCAACAGGTGCTTCTGCTGTCAATGTTTTTGCCCTGGCCACTGTTTCTGGGCAGACGCCTGCGCCGGCGTGTTTTGCAGCTGCAGCCGTGGGCATTTTGGGCCTCGCGCGCTGTGATAGCGACTTCACCTTTGAGCATGTCAAGGGCATCGTGCGTGAAACCCTTCACTGTGCAGTGTGCCTTGGCTTCAGTCCATCTTGTAAGGTCAGGCTATCTCGTGTCCTAGCTTTGCAGCTGCTGCTTCGGGCTTGTGAGCAGGGCCGCTGGGCGGCGGCGGCTGCCCTGTGCGCCCTCGCCATCCAAGAGCACCAGGCTGCCTGTGTGGATGTGCTGTTCACTGTGGGCACACTAGCAGGACACGACGCCGCTCATGCCCGCGTGCTGGCAGGCAGAGACGTTGCCCCTCAGCACGCCGCGTTGCTGCTGGTGCTGGCGGTGCTTCGACGCATCACAGAACATGGCCCGCACAACAAGGCAGTGACAGATGCATGCCGGGCGTTATTGGAATCACTGCGCTCATTCTTTCGTCTGCACTGCGGCTGGAACGAGGTCTCACTTGTTGGCCGCCTGCTCAGCCGCAGTGTTCTGCCGACACTCTGTACTGAGAACACAGTGGACTTCCTGCACTTGAAGCAGCCACAGCAGGTGTACACGCCTGACACATCCCATCGCATGGCACTCATGCTGGCCTCAGATGCAGAGCTGTGCAATGCAGAACAGTGCTGTGCAAGCGTGTTTGGGTTGGAGGTCCCACTGCCACGGCCTATTCCCGACCACGCCGTACTCAGCGCGCAGCAGCTGCCAGCCCAGTGGCCGGCATCCACGCTCTTGCCGGAGGAAGAGCCAGCAACAAGCGGCTAAGGCGCCGGGGGGCCAGTTAGGCCCAAACTTGTGCCTGCAGCACTAACCAGCCACGCCGCTCGCGACTGCCATCCCTCAAAACCTCAACCGTCCTCATTGCCCAATTCATGAGTGTAGCCCAGCATAGGTGCTCTGCTGTATGTAGTTGACAGGCTTTTCGCTTCTCGTTCTGCAAAAGCAGCGTCCCATGCTGCCTTGTCGCTGCCTTGCTTCAGGTCCTCCACTGTGTAACAGCAGCAGCTGCAGAGACTGCACGCTGCACAGTGTACATGGCAGCTAAAAAGCAACACTGAGCGAAACAGTGCAGGTGGATCTGGATCAATGTAGCAGCAGTGTGTCCGTTTGGCAATACAGTGTGCCATGTGCGGCCGCTGTCTACAAACGCAGCAGCTGAGCGATTTTTCGATAAAGGTCGGCTTTCCACCCAGCTTCTGGCGCATTCCTTGATGAGCCGCTTCAGCAAAGTGTCACAATGCCACGGAGGTTTTCGTACAATGTCAGCATGAGGCAATCTCGAAGTCTGTGTGAGTGGCAAGGGCTGCAAGCGAGGGAATGCTCCAGTCCGGCCCGCCTCTGACACCTGCGTCTTGGTGAAATGAATGCCATGCAGGTCAAAGGGGCCAACTCAGATCGAAATATTTGATACGCTTTTTACTTCTTGATCACCTTCTTTCGATGAACACCTGCACAAGACAAGAATGATTCGGCGAGCTCTTACGACTTATCGCGCATCAACCTGCTGCACTTCAACTCCGTTCAACAAGTATCCAGCATGGCTGCGGCTTCATCATTTCCCACAAAACAATTTGCTATGGGGGCTAAGTCTCCTGGTGGCAAACTCGAGCTGGTAAGTGGTGCTCACCAATTCGAAGCTGACAACGAGTGTTTCGGCTTCCATCGGGCCGCAATTTCTGACGCTCATGATGAAATACTTGGCAGCTTCCGAGAGGAACATGAACTCATGAAAGTACTTTCCTACAGATTGAGTTCGAGCGCAAACCTCTCAAGGACGACGAGGTTTTGGTTGATGTGCACGCACGTAGCCATTGTTCTCCGCATGGCGTGGTGCAGAATTCGGGCAAGGGACGCCACAGCCAAGTTGCACATTTCAGGCGGGGAAAAGCCAGCCCCTCAAAGCCGACCGCCTTTCTGTGTATTCGGCTTGCATCCCAGGAGCTGAAGGCTTTGGCCAAGGAGCTGCAGCAGCTGCTGGTTGAGCAGCAACCAGCCCTTTCCAACGCTTGTACCCCCAGCGGCTGGCAGCACCTGACCCTGTTTGTCATGACACTGCAGACAGACCATGAGTACAGCACAGCGAAGCGCATTTTAAAAGAAGCAGAGGGCGAGTTGAAGCAGTTGTTTGCGACGCACGGCACACCACAGCTACAAGTTCAAGGGCTGGCGGAAATGAATGGGCAAGTCGCTGCATTTTCCGTTAAAAACGATGCAGTCCTGGGCAGCGTGCGCGAGGCGATTCACCTATTGCACAAGCGGTTTTCAGCTGCGGGGTTGACACAGCAGGCGGCGGAAGCCCTGTCGAGAGGGCGCGGGTGGAGAGGTGATGCAGCTGAGCAAGAGATCGAGGCCGACGCTGCGGCAGCGGCGGCGGCCTGGACCCCCCATAGCACTTTCATGAAGCTGTCCACGCTGCGGTTTAACCTGCGGAGACTTCGCCAGCAGGCCAAGCACACACAGCAGCACAAGCCACCAAAGCGCATCGACTTTTCCAATTTTGAAACCGTCCACCCCGTAGAAGTAGCGTAAAGTAGCATAAGGGGTGTGTCCAAACAATAAGGGGGGTGTCATAAATAATAGCCCAAACAAGGGGGTGTCATAA
>Ga0307982_1001674_pt1 | contig 18015 bp, 20 predicted proteins | sample OrgLakmetagen989_FD_201847 | JGI IMG/M metagenome (GOLD analysis project Ga0307982, IMG submission 201847) | Saline water microbial communities from Organic Lake, Antarctica - #989 | ecosystem: Environmental > Aquatic > Non-marine Saline and Alkaline > Saline | place: Antarctica: Organic Lake... | reverse complement strand
CGATCCAAGAGCGGGTAAAACATGAAACAGTCGCGCATTTGAACGAGTACAAGGCGAAACAAAGGTCCCATTCCGTCCTTCGTTTGTACTGAGAAACAAACCAGTGAAAGGAATTCATGGGGTGTTTTGTTTTGGGACAGAAACGCGGAAAAAAATGCTGTTTGTACTCGGTGTTTCGCTTTCAGTTTGTTTTGAATGTAGCCCTAATTCTGACCATCAGAATTTCATCATTTTGTAACTCCTCGTATCTAGGTATCTACACAAGAAAAAGTACGTCTAGTAGCATTACAAAATGTTAGCGGTCTGTACTTCGTAACCTCATGGCCTAAGAGCTTCACGGCATCGCCAGCAGCAGCAGCAGCAGCAGCAGTCGTTTGCGGTGATACTCTTATTGATTTATTTCCAAAACCTCTTGGCTAGCATGGCTCCTAAGCGGAGGCGTGGGAGTGAGCCCGAAGAGCAGAACCTGGAATTGCTTGGCATGAATATCAAGGACACGGAGGCAACAACCCCTTCAGCATCGTATACAGCTTCGAAGTTCACGCGTACTACTGCAAAAGAGGCTGTGCCTCCCTCAGCTTTGTCAGCATGCCGATCAGCCTTAGTGAGAAGTCCAGCTACATGTCGCACTACTCTCACTAGGCATCAGGCATTCATCGATCCTGCACTCGTGAAGTCACTTGAAATCGTTGGAAGTTACACCATTATGGTATTCTTATTTTTGACGATAGATGATATGCCCCAGTGTTCCTGTATTGTTCACAGTTACCTTGCAATGAAAATGCACAGGTTGGCCGCACCCCTCTTCATGAAGCTGTGCGGCAAGGAGATGTAGCGACCACACAAACACTCATCGCTGCTGGAGCTGATGTGGGCGCCGAGGACGACAATTGCGCAACACCCTTCGACCTTGCTATAGATAACAGTCCCTGCCATGGTCTTCTTCAGCACCATGCCGCTGTTCTCGCTACCACCAAGGACAATCCAGCCGCTCTAATATCAAGTGCATTTGTGCATTGCGCTACCCTCTCTGGGTCGAAGGACTCAGTCCAGGCGCCAGCTCTGCCCTTGCACGCATTTCAGCTCGACCCGTCATTCCTTTGGGCCCCACACCAAGCCCGCTCGTTGGTATTCAAATGGGCACGAAACGCTTTCATTGCTCAGCTTGCAGTCATTACCGAGCCTTTTGAGGAGTTGCCTGAGGATTGCGCTGGTGACATTTTGGCATTTCTTGAGATGGCGATGACACGCGAGGAATCCCTGCAGATTGCTAGGCATTGTGCATGGCCAGAGGCACACTTTTGGGTGCGCGCAGTAATGGCAGCAGCAATCGCGGTGAGTTTGGGTGCATGTCTCCTCGAGAACACTTCAAAGGACCTCTCAACTCTTTTCTGAGTCAACTCTTTCTCTGCTTCTACCGTACTTGGTACTTACATCTAATACCTAGTTTTACTTCGACGTTCAGACAAAGGCGACATTAGCCCTGAGAACTGCTGTTATAGATGATGATGTGACAACTATTCAGGATTGCCTCACTGATGGGGCCAATATTGATGCTCAACATGAGGTGATTGAACACATTCGTATCGAGAAAAGCTTTCCCATATGATCATTTTTTGTCTGCCTCATACTTCAAGTTTACGTGCATGTCCGTTAAACTTCTGTGGGTGTACCGGCTTCGCTAATATTTCAAAGTCATTGGTATTTGCATCATAAGAATTCAATAATGCTTTTTTTCAGTCGTTTCGCGTTTTTTTGTGTAAAACGTTCACTTTTTTTCTTTGTGGCGTAGGATACCTTTACACCGCTAATGATGGCTTGTATCTACGACCATATCGATGTCGTAGACGTGCTCCTCAAAGCAGGCGCAAACACTGAAGCAACTAATCGGGTGCGCCAATGAATTTAAGTAGTACATACTATTGGGCAATTTGATGATGCGCATTCCAAGGTGTCAATAACCCGTATAATTGATTTATCCCCTAGTAAGCTGTTCCTGTTTTTCTTCCTATATACATATCTAAACTCTTCTCGGCTTTTCTCCTCCGAATCAATTGATCTAATGCTTCTTACTCTCTTCCGCAATGATGTGGTGCAGAATGGCGAAACAGCGCTCATGAGGGCTTCAGAATACGGTCGCATCGATATTGTCAAGCTCCTTCTTGAAGCAGGCGCCAACCCTGAAAAGAAAGATAATGTGAGGCAGTATGCACTGTACTATGTAATCGTGCAAAAGAATGCATATGCTTACACGATCGCAACGGAAATGTAACTCTCAGAAGTGAAGAGAAATTTATCAAAGATTCTACAAGGTTCTTCCTATCGATTTAGCCTCCACTGCCCTTTGAACGCATTGTTTGATTCCTTCATTGCCGTCCCTCAACTAGCTTACATTGCTTCATGGCACAGATTGACAACACCGCACTCATCTTTGCCTCTGCCCGAGGCTGTTCCGCCACTGTGAATCTCCTCCTGCAAGCAGGCGCAAGAATGGACTATTCTGAAGATGAGGTCAAATAAATTTACGCAGTCTAATGATGTGCAGTCATGACATATGTCGAAGAAGAGTTGAGTTGAAGAGTGCATCACAGCTTGCTGTTTTATGTATCTGTGCTTGCTTGATTACTTTTTGATATATTTATTGGTGTGCGCTACTTCTTTTATTAAAGATCTAATCTTAAGCATTGTAACATTGTTACGTTACATCATTACACTCCAGGCCGGCTTGACAGCACTCATGAAAGCCTCTCAGAACAGCGAACACGCCACCGCGAAGCTTCTCTTGGAAGCAGGCGCTGACAAGGACGCTAGAGACGAGGTAAATCAACAATGTGCTTGTTCTGCGTGCACGATGCCTCATTTATATGATTGCTCTTGCAACTCAACCTCGTGTATCATGCATATGCTCATCGTTTATTCGTTACCCATTACATCTCTTCTGTGTGCTCTCACTTTTGACTCCTATGTCGCTAGGCTGGACGCACTGCGCTCATGCATGCATCGTACAATGGCCACTCCGGCATCATGAATTTACTTTTGGAAGTGGGCGCCAACAAGGAGATCAAAGACGATGTAAGATTCAAATTTGATTTTCTATCGAATAAGTATATGCACTCGGGATATCATATTGACACGTATGTGTAATTTTGCCTCTCTTAAATCTTCCTCTCTGATGCAGTCATCTGTACCTACCAGTCATGGTCACTCCACAAAAAAAAAATCAGTCACTTATAATTTTGTAACATTAGATACCTTATTGCGAGAGGAAAGGAGCTTTTCTCTCTTTCTCTTCCTCTTTCTCGGGATTTGCTAACAGTGTGCATCTCGATGTCTTTTTCGTGCTAATTCTATGTATTTGATACTCCTTCCTCTTCAATTTACGTACTCTCCTTATGTACACTTCACCTTTTTTTGATCAGGATGGCGAAACAGCACTTATTATTGCGACACTCAGCGGCCGTGCTTCGAGCGTGAAGGTTCTCCTGGAGGCAGGCGCTAACGTAGAAGTTCGCGATAAGGTGAGACTGATATTCGCGTCATTATTCTCATAATCAACGTTTTCACACGTGCTTTTCGGCTTAACCTACCATGCTCCGTGCGCACACATAAAGTATTTGCGCTTGCGTCTCCACCCTCTTTTTTAAAACTTTGCGTGGTAGCATGGCCGCACACCACTGATGAATGCGTCTCGCTTCGGTCACATCGACATGATAAACCTCCTTCTTCGAGCGGGCGCTAGCAAGCACGCTGAAGATAATGTAAGCCACTTCTGAGGATGATTGGTATGATTTACCGGTGTTGAAGATGTTTTCATCTTGTGGAGAATGCATTTTATGGTAACCTCGCACCACTTCTTCAAAAGAAATACTACGAAGGCCAACGCACTTGTGCTTCTGTTGCTTCTTGTGTGCAACCACAGTTCGGCACGACGGCTTTGAGTTGGGCAAAGCGAAGTGGCCGCGCAGAAGTGGTTGCCCTTTTGCAGCAGCCACCGTGATCGTTCGGAGGGCTTCGCGGTTAGGTAGAAGTTGGCTTTTAAGGGCCCTTTCATGAGACTTTAATGGTTATGAATGACCGGCCTTGGCTACTGTAGGCCGTTGAATTAGTACAGCATTATCACGAACTCCTGTTATAAGGAGTCAGGATTGCGGGCGTGGCAGTGGTTGTATAATTTGCGGTGTGTTGTGTATTCAGAGTTCAGAGTCCACGTGCTGACTCGAATCCGCATTATCCGTATAAACTTATACACGGGCGTTATACGCTACAAAGGGGGGTCTCTTGAACACCAGGGGCCATCCGATATCCCAGTTCGCCGGGGTTGCGTTCTCGACTAAGCAATTTTAGCCGCACTGTTCCTAGCTAGGGGATTTATCATTATGGAGCATTTCGTTCTTGGAGAAGGGGGAGGGGAGGAGTGGTGGTGAATGATGAGCTAACCCGGTCAATGGTCAATCGAATGAACTCGGTATAATGATGGTCGCATGGTATGTAGTAATCCAAAAACCGTAAATTCGAACTTGTTTGGCTTATCTCAAGGATTATAGAAAGGGATGTCTAATGGCAGGGGGTCTATGCAGCAGACCACATATGATAACCTCAAAGTTGTCTGAGAGCACACTTCATGAAGTAGCAAATTCTGTTCCAACGCAGTACAAATGGAAAATCCACTATAACCGTGGATGCGTCAAAGTACTAGTATTTGCTACGGAAAAAGCGAAAAGGCATTCCTTTTCCATTAAAGGAAACAATTTTGCTCTGCGTAATCAAACGCCGTTTTTCCAAGCTATGTGGATGAAGCAGCAAGAAGAAAACATGCACGTAAAGTCAGAAAGTGATAAATATATTCAGGAAGAAGAACACATGCACGGTTCTTACGTAAACCATCTCTTTGTGAAAAAAAGAATAAAGTATATTTTGCATGCCGGATTATGCGTGCGTGGCGGTACCGATATTATTTTTCTCACCACGTCTCTCGCCTTCCTGTCGGCACCCTTATTCAAAAGGAGGTTCATGCAATCGTAGTCGCCTGCGTATGCCGCAAACATAAGGGCAGTGCGACCATCCTATGTCGCACAAGAGCAGCATATACGAGGCAAGGAGATGACGACATATTGAGGTGAAGATTGCATAGATGTTGGAAATATAGAAGTATGCAGCATCTAGGGGGTTGAGGGTCCCGCATTTATGATAATAATGTGGAGCAACTGTGAGAAAGTTGATTCCTTCAACAATGAGGTGTGAGATACTTGATTTCTCCAATGAGTGCAAAAAATAAATCCCTGATCGTAGTTATGAATAATAAACCTCGTCTTTAATGTCTTTGTTCGCGCCCGCACGAAGGAGAAGGTTTGCAATGTCGGAGCGACCTTTCCTCGCAGCAAAGATGAGCGCTGTGTAACCCATCTATAGGTTGAGTTAAGCACAACGAGGAAACAAGTGCAATATCAATGATCGAATCTGAGAGAAGCAAAGTAAGATACTAAGCTAGGGAAGAAATGAAACTCAATTTGTCAAACATAATACAAAATGCAGAGCAATGATAATGGAATCTCGACATGAGTGTTCACAATTTTTTTCAAACAATCCACACATTCATTTTATCCTACATGGTGACTCACTTTATTCCTAGCATCTGTGCCAGCGCCTGCTTTTAGCAGGACGTCAATGGTGTCGAAATCTCCGTAACACGAAGCACCCATAAGCGCAGTGTCACCATCCTAACCATAGAAGTAGGAGTTGATAAATCATGGGAGGGTATCGCATATCGAAAGAGAGAAAACTTAATTTAAGCCCTTCTCCTGGACCTATGCTAAAGTGATGTGATAAGTGGTACATTCGGGGGTTATAGGTGGAGTTACTTGGATGCCATACTTCTCACTCACATAATTTTTAGCTTCAATGTCAGCACCAGCATTAAGGAGGAGCTTCACGACATCGATATGGCTGCGAATGCTTGCCACGGTGAGCGCTGAGGTACCATCCTGCGGAGGAAATGAGATAGAGGGGAGGGGATATACGAAAGGCAGGAAGAATATTTTATCTGAATAGTTCAGACAAGTTATAATTGACTACGGCATAATCAAAAATAACTCGCGTGAACTTCATGGTATGTCATTTCGCTTACTGCTCTTCTTCAATGAATTCCTTTCCATAAAGATTACAAGTATTCCTAGTATTAGTATGAAAATTTTTATGAAATTACAGCCGAAAAGACACTTACCGATTTGTCTTCCACATCAACGTCGCCACCTTTTCTAAGGCATTTTCGAGTGGTATTCAACTTGCCATTTCCAGCTGCAGATAACAACTTCTCCGAAGCTCGCGTCTGAGTGAAATGAATTACAAGGCAAGAGATTCACCGTTGTCATTAAAGCAAAAAGAATCAAGTACAACTGCTAAGTGTTTGGTTTGCTCCATTAGGGCGTAAATCAAATATTCTCACCACCACAGCTGCTGTGACTATTGTGCGCACCCAAGCATGCGCTTTGGATGATGAGCAGTGCTTTGCAATGCACAATGTCTCTGAGCGTGCCAAGTTTGTTTCGAAATATTCAATCACGTCACTTGAACAATCGTCAGGTAACTCGTCAAACAGCTCGGTCATAGCTGCTAACTGAATTATGAAAGCATTTCGCGCCCACGCTAAGACTGCGGTGCGGGCGGCTAACGGGGCCCAGAGAAAGAATGGGTCCAGTTGATACAAAGACAGCGAAAACTGTGGTGTTGGAACTGCTTGCTTGGAATCTGATAGAGTTGCACAGTAAGAAAGCGCAGCGGAGACTAGAGCGGCAGGATCTGCCCTGACAAGAGCCTGAATTGCAGCATGACGCTCAAGAAGGTCGCGGCACGAAGTACCATCTATGGCAAGGTCTAAAGGAGTTTCATCGTTCGCATTGTTCTCAGCATCTGCCTCAGCACCGGCAATGAGAAGAAATTGCTCCGTTGCCACATCACCTTGCCTCACGGATTCGTGGAGCGGAGTATATCCAGCCTGCGAACAGCGACCAGAAGATGTTAACCAAATCACGTCAAGTGCACAATGTAGTAAGCATGCAAAATTAACAGGATACACCAAATATTCAAAGATAACAACCTCCAAGTCATAACTTCCAACGATTTCAAGAGTCCTTGCGAGCTCGGAATTGATTGATGCCCTGTATTTTTTTAGAGCGGTGCGGGATGCAGCTGGACCCTTGACTGAGGCGGTACGACATGCAAATATCACTGGCAAGTTGCCAACCATTGCATCCTCGTTACTTTGAAGAGTTCCGCTTTCCTCAGGTAAACATGGTGAAGGTGTTTCTGCCGCCGAAGCATTTTGCAAGATCCTTTTATCCTGATCGTTGCTACCGAACTTGAGCTTAAAAGCCATGATTTTTAACGCTGTTGATGTTAAAACAAGTAAATTTTGGAGTAGCCCTAATAGACGAAGCAGTTTGCGTAAAACTAATTCGTTCAATGGTGCCCTCATCATTTTTGTTGCCACCCATCTTCTACCGTTAAGGATTACAGGAGGTATTACTGCAGTACATGTGGTAGAAGTGTCATCGTGTGAGTGCATAAAACAAATGTTCGACAACATCCATTGTATGAGTAAGTACCGCACATATGACATTGGTAGAATTCATCAAATTGGTATTTAGGGTATACTATAAGTGCTTGCATGTAAGAAGTTAAGAAGGCCAACGCGATGCAGAAAGTGGTACTAAGTAGTTTAAGGCTCAAGTGTGTGTATGTGCGCGCGCAGGGGAAGGGGGGGTGAGGAACACCGCATTCATTACCAGACGCTGATGAAGGTTCTGACGCCTTTGTTCTTAGCAAAGTTCTTCTTTTCATGTTTTCTTGGGTCCTGAACTATCTCTTTACTTAATAAACTTCAAGAACTTCTTTGACCCGTTATAGGTCAACGAAGTTTGTTGTTCCACTACGCTTAGAACTCAGAAGTCACTACATGTATAGCGATTTTTGCCGCGCCGCTGCAGTACTTCTGAAGTATCTGGAAGAATTATAATTAAGAAATGGCTTTCCGAATACTTTTTGGCTATAATTGGCGCCAGGTTTCATATTGAAAAACATTGAAGCAGTTCGATGTCGAGTTCTGCTTAAAGAAACATGCCTGCCGTATTTGACAAAGGCCGTTAGAACTGCAGGTACAGCACACAATTGGTAGACCAGTCTACTTGTGGCTTATATACCTCAGCACGAGTGTCCCATCGGTGGACCAGGGCCGACGTAACGTACAAAGCAGGAGGAGCAGGACGACCAAAAGTCACGATATTAGAAATGGGCAGCAGGCCCGGTAATTCCCTAGTAATTCCCGATCCCCTTCCCCCGCCCCCGCCTCTGGCCTTTAATAGAAAACATAGAAATCGAAGTTAAACATGACATGTATTCACTTCGCTAACACTAAAACTCAGCTGCTTAACTCCCACTTAACTCCACATATGAATTCGTACAGCAGCTAAACGAAGGCTGGTCCGTTTGTCCATTTCTACGATATGCACAACTAAAAATTCTTAAGTTGGAGCTGATACTCAAGACGGCAGCAAGTGTAGCATTTTTTTTGGTGAAGGCGCCGCCGTGAGGGGGGCGAAATATACTAAGTATAGGGAGCAAGAAGCGCCCATTTCTCTGTAGACAGAAACCAAGTCGAATAATTCGAAAGGCAAGGCTTAAATACCTCAGTACTATCGTAGCTCCCAACGCATTCAAGTAGACTTACGAGCGCGCGATCAATCGAAGGCCGGTATTATTTCTTCAAAGCAGCACGGGCCGCAACTGGACCTTTCACCAGATAAGCTGCTCGACATGCCAACAAGACTGCTGGTGACACAACTTTCGTCTGAGAATAAATATCAGCTCTTTCTCCTGTCGAGGATGCCAGATTCGAATAAGTGAACGACGGACTGTGTAACTTCCTTTCATCGGTCTCTTCTCCACCGAGATTGCGCTCAGAATCCATGCCTTGTTGGGAGGATGAGCGTCATAATTGAAATCCTTACTACTACAGACTGACAGTGCTATCTTTGCGGCTGATTGCTTCAGCAAGCAAGAGTAGGCGTTGCCGTTTCAATTTCTACGTACAATAGCTGTTTACAAAGCGCTAACGGCAGATAATAAGGAGGTAGGTGCTGGGTTAAAGCTAGAATCAGAGACGTGATAACAGCTTCTACCTACTACAGATACTTACTTACTTTCATGCGTTGTTGTCCGGTGAAAAAGGACATTCTGCTTTCTCCTCGGCCAATCAGAGTGAAGTGCGAGTGGCGAATCGGCACAGAGCATTCACACTGCTTTGTTCTCCGCTCTGCCGCTGCCCCTGCTCAGGTGAGTGCTTATTTGGGTTTTCTTGTTGTACTGAAGCGGCTCAACTTTAGCGCCTCAACCCATAAACCACATGGGCTCTGGTGTCCCACCCAATTATCCACATTGGCTCTGGGGCCGCTGATCCTTGGGTCAGAGTTCAGTGTCCCACCCCATTATCCACAAGGGCTCTGGTGTTCCACCCAATTATCCACATTGGCTCTGGTGCCGCTGATCCCTGAGTTTACCCAAAAATCCCACACCTGCAAGATGTGCATGGACTAGCTAGGGGACAAAGGGGCTAACGAGCGAGAGGCCTGTTGGTTACAGGGGAGAAACCAAGGAAGGAAGGGTAGAAGGGCACCCTTGCTCACTTATTTTTAAGCTCATACAGAAATAAGTTACAGTACATAATTTACTGCAAGACTTACACCCGTCCCACACACAAATAAAGTTCGGAAAAGCTCTGAAAAACCAAAAGCGCGTTTGCTTTTTCTGAGCATTTTTTTTTTCTGTATGGGACGGGTGTTAGCTTCTGTAGCTGTCTGCAGTAGCTAATAACAACAGTGCTTATTATACTCATAAATATAGATATCTGTAACTAATACCAAGGGTATACAAAATTGCCAATGCAGTAGACTAGTCTAGTAAATACTCCCCAAATACAAAGAAACACCCATGTGACATAAAGTAACAGAAAAGTGCAACCTTCAGAGCAAGTCTGATTGGGCTGAGGGTCCTTTTACAGTAAAGTGCAGTACAGATCTGTACTGTAGATTTACCGCAGATCGTGGGCAGGCCATTTAGAAACCGGGAAATTGGTGAAAATGAATTATGGCTCTAGCTTACACGCGTCGTAGCCCACGCCGAGCTCCCTCGACACGGCTTTTCAGAGCAAAATTCCATTGGAATAGTGAAGCCTTGTTGTCGGATTTCGGCTTGTTGGCGCACAATGTGGTCATGCGCAGCTTCGAAGTACTATACTTCCTTCTCTCGACGCACTTCTTTTTTACAATTTTGACTTGCGCGTATCCCATGCGCGTACACTTCTGCCCAAAGCATTGGCTTCTTTGCCATTGGTTTGTATTGATTCGAATTCGAGTTCGAGTACTCAACCTCAACCCCCGGTGCCTAGCGCGGAAGATACGCTAGCTTCGTCCATGCCCAGTTCTAACAGTGTGCACTAAAAGTCGCTAATCCCGAATTCGAGTTGTCTCTAGTAATAACGGTTTTGTTTTCTATGGGCTGCCCATATTTGCACTGTACTCTTCAGCGCTGGTTAAAGCTTTACGGTCAATAAACGGCCGTACAAAATTCCTAGGAATTCTAATATTTCGCTCCGCTTTTTGGGAGCCAGCATCAAAGGCATTTTAACATAGCACTGGAATTCTTGGAAGGGCGTCGTCCATATCGACTGTTGGCATCATGCCTCGGGCTATAGCTCTAATCCGGCCCTAGCTATGCTACGATTGGTAGTTGGTATTAAGTTATGTCGATTTCACCACACTATAACCTCCATTTTCATTGCACTTACTGTAAGTTGGGCAGCAGAGTAGCATTTTGAGCTACTTTTCCTCACTGGTAACAGCGATGCGGTCCATATACGACCATCCAAAAATCCGTATATTTTGCCCACATGTTTGAGGCGCTTTTAGAAACTCGGGTCTGCCTTGGTGGTTAGGGTTTCCATCCCCATCATAAGAGAGTCTTTCTAAGCCCTCATTGCCGTACATATTTTTATGTGAGCGCACTCCGTAACACTGTCCTTTTTTGCATGAAATGTGAGTTCCCTATCACACGGTGCAGACTAATTCTCTCAGGGGGTTGGCGTGTTGTGTGTTCTTGTTACCACTTTCAGCATCAGCCCTGTCGATTACTTGGCGATGAGGAGGGGTATCTTTGAATTCGATTTCCAGCTCTGGGGAATGCATATTTGGTTGCCATTGGGAAAGGTAACTGGGTGATAATGATTTCGCCGAAAGACAAAAAAGAACTCCAACTGATCTCTCGAGGCCAAATAACTGAGAATATTCAAGGATGTTCGACGTCACTGTGACCACCAATTTCAGCACAGTACATATAAAATTCAGAGTTCCACATATTTTGATACCCCTGCTTAACTCGGCAATTGAATTGGTCGACAAGCTCTGCAGAAGACCAATAAGTGATGGCAGCTCAACAGCCAGATTTAATGTGAAATCAATGTCAAAATGCAAATCTGAAAAGTTGTAGATGTTCTCGACTAAAAATTTTAAGAAGGCCCCAAAATCACCGGTTGAGTTTTCACTATTGTAAGAGAAGAAAGCTGCAAGCTCGCCCATGACGACACATTGAGAGATACCAAGAATGCCTATCGTAAAATAAAGTGTGAGCACAAAATACTTGTAGCCAGTAGAGCTCCCACCATCAGAAACTATTTGATCATTCAATTCGTATACCCAGCGCACGTAAGATTTCTCAAACGCAAAAAGAACGTCCTGAGGACAACAGCAGCAAAGTAAATTGCACCACCCAAACGTACAATAAACGGCCCCGTATATGGCAAAAATTGGTGCGAAAAAGAAAATGATCGAGTAAAGAAAACCGAGTGTTATAATCCACCATCCAATGCCAATGAATAATGCCGAAAACGGTAGCATGCGACTTGCTATGCCGAATCGTCTGAAGTAATTATCCAGATTTGATGCATTATTTTCAAGACATTTGAAGAACGTAAATCTCGAACCAGCTGCGGCTGTCATTACGAGAAAGCTGAGCAGGCAAAGACTGCTGACAATATCCGGATGCAACAACAACACTGGAGAGATTAAATTAAGGTAGCCATGCTGGCCATTAACTCTCAGCATGCATTTCGACTGATCTTGAATACTTGAAAGTTTAAGTACTTTCAAGAAAAGTTCAATAAGAGTTAGCAATACTTGGGACTGTATGCACACTGTCCACGAAAAGTATAGGGTAGCACCGATTGCCCCATTAGGACGAGGTACGCCACCGACGATTGCAAAATATGCAGCGCATGATGAACCAAAAAGCTTCAGAAGAAAATATCCAAAGCGCATTCCCACAAAAATTGAGTCAGATATTTCATTCGCATCGTCAACTCCGGGGCAGATTTCAGCACCCTCCAGTCCGTCTGTTACAGCATTTTGAAAGAAGCAACTTTGGTCAAAAAAGTATTGAGATTGAATTGAAAGCACGCAGCCCTGAGTTATGTTTTCCGACGACAACATGTCACTGAAATACTGTTCGCTGGACTTCAAGATGTCTGGCCCCCGGGCAATAGTGGATCTTGAAAACGCAAAAAGTTGAAGCGTGTATTTTTATTAGATTATTACAAGGGGGACGGGACATTCCACTTGAGGCCGGTCCTTGATGAAATCCGAATGTCCGATTTTCTACCGAAATGGCATGCTTCCGTACAGAAAGAAGAATTGTCACTTGGCCAAGGAAAGGATCAATCAATTCAATTGGAGGCAGTCTTTTGCGCTGATTGGTCCCTTTCATGACGCCGCGCCAAGATAAATGCAGGGGGGTTGACTTTTTTAATTTCTGAAATCAAGAAATAATGGGTTCTTACCATGGCGAATGAAGTCGCTCGGGGGTTGGTGACTCTATTTAGAGCCACTGTGGGTGGGAACTCTTTTTCTGAGCCCCCCCCGAAGGGGGACTAAATTTCTGGATTTAGTAACCAGTAGACAGGTTTCTTTTCTTTGAAAGTCTCACAGGGCGTAGGCGAGTAGGCCACGTCTCCCTTTGAATCACCACCACCACCACCACCACTTCCATGGCGACTTTTGCCTGTGAATCTGATATGCCCTTCGTTCTCTTGTAAGCATCCTCGAATTTCTTATCTGTCTGGTAGCCTCTTAAGTTTTAACAGGTGACTTGGGGTAGGGCGTTGGAGAACGCGCACAAATGTAAGGGCATTTCCAAGGAATTCGATGAGTGGTTTGCATTTGCAAAGGACAGGTCAAAGTAGTGACAGCTGACTCATGCCAATCCCAAACCTCCTGATGCCTGATGGCTGAAGGACACCACGAGAGTAAACGATTACAATTGCTTTATGCAAAAGGACACTCAGCCCAATCAGACTTGTTCTGAAGGTTACACTTTTTATCTGAGCCCCCCCCGAGGGGGGACTGGATTTAGTAACTAACAGAAAGGGTGCCATCTAATCGGCGTTTGCAGAGTCCCCCGGGCTTTTCTGTTGCTATATGTCACAGAGGTGTTTCTTTGTATTTGAGGAGTATCAACTAGACTAGACTAGACTAGATAAAATCAGGCTCTCGGGGCCGGGGCCTGTGTCAAAACTGCCGTAGTCGAGGCGAGGTGCTGGGGGCTTTGATTTTTATGGATTGATGACTATTAAGCGGATTAGTCCACCAAAATAACCTGGACTCTGCCAAGAAGCACATATCTTCTTGTTCGAATTTTCTATCACTCGCGTGAATCAAGGCCATTGAAGTCTGATCTTGACGGAAATCGAATTGTTCAGGAGAGCTCCTGACCATAGTGCACTATTTTCAAAACAGCAAGTGCAAGAAGAGAAGCAGCTAACGCCACAATAACAGCAAGGCCAGCTTTCGGAATGCTGAAACAAAAGCATTTTTGATTCTACCACTTGTACTCAAGAAAGCGTTCAAATACCACGAGGCGTCTCCAGTGGTGCAGGCAGGGCTACGTGGATTACTCGAGGAGGAGGTAAACAGTGACTCCATCATCTTTCGGACACCACGGTTGCCTATCGGTTGAAGCTCAATTATTTCTGCATGAGTAGGCCACGGCACCAGAGACGAGGAACGAGAAAGGCGAGCAATTGATCCTATTAGCAACAGAGACAACACAGAGAAAAAGGTAAGGGCGCATCAAGGGCACAGTTATTGAATGTGTGTTGAGCAGGATATAAAGATTTGACAATACTGAGCGCCTTGGCGCTAGAGGTGGTCATGTGCACAACGACAAAAGCATCATGCAAAGAACCTTCGCAAAACTCTTCCACTGGGATGTCGCAGCCTGCCGCTGCCCGCGTGCGCGCTCGCTGTGCTGCCAACTCATGTTCACCCTCTGCAGCACCTCGAGCATCCCTAACGCCCCAGGCGCCAGCAGTAGCACCGCTGTCAACCATCTCTTCTTCCTTGTTCTCGGTTGCACAGTACATGTTCCCAAAGGCTCGAAAAGGCCGGCTCAGGGAGCTGTCAGCAGCCAAAAGAGTTCCGCTGCAGAGCTCACGCGCGTCGTCCCCCGGGGTGTGGCCGACCACCTAATATAATAAGAATGATAAAAATACTCTTAACAACAATGGGTCAATGGACAGGTTCAAGCTTGATTGCCTCATCGTGACCTCAAAATTAAATCAAATCAATCCATCATTGCAACAACACACACGTACGATGCGCGCGACGCCTTCTTCTGCGAGTAACTTCACCACTGCCGCCACTTCTGCACACCCAATGGAACCTCCGTGGTCATGATCAGTGACGTAAGCCTTCTTGGAGTTGCGGCCGCCCTGAAGTAGAACGAAAGATGAAAGAAATCAAGCATTTATGTCTTGGAATTCAAAAGGTAATTACTTTAAGAGCACATGCACTGAACACAAAGACTTTACAAGAGGATAAGTAGATTCTTGTGAGGGGAGCACTTTCTTTCCATTTCATACGTCTGCTTCTTTGTGCGTCTGTGACTGCGTTTGACTCAACCTTGTGTTTGTAGAAGTAGCCACGGTGTTGCACTAAATGTCCAATCAAATCTCCAGATTCCGGTGACCCCACAACCTCATCGAAATCGGCGTGCACACTGAACGCTCCCTCGAAGGCAAACGGGTAATGGTCTACTTTTTCTACTTCTTTGGTTCTCACACCGGCAAGACGACTGCTCTCACTACTACTGCTCCCACTACTGCTGCCGCTGTCTCCAGTGAGTGTGTCCGTACGAACATTACTGGCATTCCTGTTTACCCTTTGTTCAGGTAAAAGGGTGCTGCTGCTGCTGCCTGGCAGTTGGCCGTTTCCGTATTTTTGGAAACCGTACCAGAGAGCTTCGTTTGATGATTCATGAAGCCATTCACCTACCTGAGGATATGGTAAGGCGGCATGAATCAAATGACACTGACTTCGGAAAGGCACTATATTGCGTAATTACTAAAACACAGCAACGCCAAACACGGTAGACGAAAACAGACCTACGATGGAGCCTACTTCCAGAAGCCCTCTTTTGGTGTGTTCTTTGCACAACGCACCGTTTTGCCAGCTGCAGGTGCATCGTCAGCAATTGCAGTTAACGCTTGGAGAGGAATGCCCGCATGCACTACTAACGCATCGCCCGCCAATAGCACAATAGGAAGCCCAGCCAACCAATCAGCGAGTCCGGATTTCACCTGAAAAAAAGTCGAAAGTGCAATGTAGGATGAGTACAGATTGTGCACTATGAGAAGAAAAAACAAAAAATATATAAGGCGGCTAAAGACAGAGGCACAACGCATTGGGCTTATTGTTGTAGCTCTCATAGATTACACTCTATCCTCAACTAAATGTGTACACGCACTGACCAGCCCTTGTGCCCACTCCTTTTGCCACACGTGTAACCGCTCCTGAGCGCGCTTGGCCAGGCTGCGATCGTCTCGAAACGGTGGAGCTTGAGCGAACAAGTGGTCAATGCGCATGCGACCTTCGAGACGGCGCGCGTACACCTCCTGTTGTTCATACAGACAGAGACCCATGAGTCAGCAACACTGATAGAAGAGGAGTTAAACGAGTTTACGAAGGTGCATCAGCCACCCCCCAAAAAGGCTTGGAGGCTCCTAGTGCAGAAGTGATGCCAAAGCCGTTTTGAAGTCTTCAAAGAACGATGGTATTCGAGAACAACACTCAAAAAAAGAAAGGCGAGAGTGTGAGATCATCTGAGAACCTGATGAGCGTCTAAGATGGCCGCCAAAAGTTCCTTGTCGTCCGCACGTTTCGGTGACCAGCCTGATTGGAGGAAAGTCTGCGGGTGGTTGAAGGAATACACGTACTCCGAAGTAGGCCTGCCCATCGGCCGATCATAGCCATCCGCAAGCACTGCATCCAGGAGAAGGAACAAATCGTGGTTGCCCAGCACGGTAACGACGTTGTTGGGAAATCGAAGGCAGAGCCCACGAATGAACTCGAGCACCTATTCAAAAATAAGCAGAAAATTTGGAATGTTAATAAATGGGCAAGTGTCACTCGATAGATTTCTACTTGCGTTTGGGCTAAATGAGTTGAACTTGTGCGCGAAAGACACGGCGAGTGTGTAGAAGAGTAAAACATGAGCTACCGAACTCGCGCGAGCGAAAGGCAAAAACAGCACACTACCGCCTCAAATCCTTTTCAGTCATTTGCCACGACTTTTTTTAACGTAAATAAAAGCACACACACATACACATGTACCGCTCGCGAGTCCGGTCCTTTGTCAACGAAGTCGCCCAAAAACACGAGCGCGGAGTGTTCTCCACCTGTCCATCGCCATAGACTGCTGTCGGGGCTTACAAAAGCTGATGCAGTGCTAGAATCAGCAGTGCTAGCAGATTCAGGGCTAGTAGAAGAGGAACTTGCAGAGGTGAAGGAAGAATAAGACGAAGAAGAAGCAAAATGATCGTTTCCGAAGTCAACTGCTCCGGTGCGCTCCACCCACTGACGTGCGCACCCGACGTCGCCGTGAAGGTCACCGATGAAATAAATGTTTGTCAAGTGGTCGTCCAGAACCCTCAACTTGCGTTGCTTCTGACTTAAAGGTAGCTTTTCTCTAACCGACGCTTCGCTAGCTTCTGATTCCGTTTCTCCTTCCGTCGCAGTTGACACCGTTGTGCTTGCGTGAGATGTCGCAGCTTCTTGCCCTAAGCAAGTTGAAAGCAAAGCTGCGAACCCTAGCAGCAGCCACCGCATCTTCAATGGAAACATGCTAGAAAAGATCAAACTCGCTCGCTGAATGTGTTGTTATAGGTATTGCAGATTGGAAGGCTTTCTAGCTTATAGCATTCTCTAGCTTCTGTAGCTTCCGTAGTTCAAGCTACTACCAAGGGTACCCTTGCTACTACGGTTATCGCAGCAACAACAACGAGCAATATACGAGCAACGAGCAACGAGCAAACTGAAGTGCAACGTTCGTATTATGTTACTTACAGGCGTTGTTGTCCGTTGAAGTGGACATTCTGTTTTCTCCTCTCGGCCGAACCGGGCTGAGAACGAGAACTGGACCCACAACGCCCTTAACACCACAAGGCGTTGTTGAACTTTCCCGCTTCTCTCGCTCAGGTGAGTCGAGCGCAAAGACCAAGACAGAAACTGCGCAGGAGATCTCCAATGCAGAAAGAAAGGAAGACTTTAGTAATGAGAGTAGGTCGTTTGTGTTTTCTGTTGCTTGAGGAAAGCAAGCGGGAAATCTAGCGCAAGGCCGGGCAGGCTACAGGGGAGAAGGGGTAATTCTTTATTTTCCGCGAGGGAGCCATGGGCCATGGGTTTACTCGACTTACTTCTTACCTGCACTGAGCACTGGCCTTGGCTATAATTCACAGTAATAGCGATGCTTAAATGTTAAATAGCAACTAGATACTTCATTTGTTTCCATAATCGGTGTGCTCGCTCAATGTGCCGCGTGAACCTTCATCATACCTTTCGCCACCATATCACTACCTCGAGTCTTTTTCGTCGTTTGAATCTTCTTGACATCGACAGCTACTATCACAATCGGCTTCTT
>Ga0307982_1001673_pt1 | contig 18016 bp, 16 predicted proteins | sample OrgLakmetagen989_FD_201847 | JGI IMG/M metagenome (GOLD analysis project Ga0307982, IMG submission 201847) | Saline water microbial communities from Organic Lake, Antarctica - #989 | ecosystem: Environmental > Aquatic > Non-marine Saline and Alkaline > Saline | place: Antarctica: Organic Lake... | reverse complement strand
TTAAATTTTATGTTCGCGATGGCCTTCTCCGAGTTCTGCGCTGATCAAAACATTCGAGTTCTGCAGTGCACTCTTTTTAGATGTTACGTCTGATTCCCACACTCCATCATCATCATTTCTCACGCCGTTGCCAGAGCCGGGTTCGTCGTCGTCTTTACTGTCTTTATATGTTTCCATGTTTGTCATCTGAGACCATGTCAAAGATTCTTCGCCATCTTCGAAGTTATCGGTCCCTCCTCCTTCATTAGCCTCTTGGTGTTCTTCGCACACTCGCACGGGCTGACGGGGCGCGCTGTTTGTTCCATTGCCGGATGGCTTGTACTGGGGCAGCTTTTCAGTATCGGCTTGCGCACGGTCAGACAACTCAAGTACGAATTTTTCATTCCATAGTGCCACATCGGCCTCGTGTACCTCCTCGTACATCATTTTTTTGGTGCTCAACTCGTTCTCTTTTATGTCACCATCGTGATATACCCGTGTGACGTTGTCGACAATGCGTGACGACATGGAAGTGTTCTCCAAGTCTTGATTTATTGAAGTACAGATATATAAAGATAGCTGAAAATGCACTGTGAAGCAGAAGATGAGCTGTCAGCTGCTCTCCACGAAGGTTGCTTGATGAGAATATTCTTATGTTGTACGTAGATGGCTGAACACTGATGACGAGTCGAGTGATGACTCATGACACAAGACACTCCTCATCAAGCATCCCGCAGGAGCGTTCTGTCGTCCTTATTCGAACCAATCAAATACGAACCCAAGAGAAACACCGGAACACCGATGTATTGAGTTGAACCCAAGAGAAGCACCGATGGATTAGAGGCGTTCACACCATTCCCCGTTTGCGCCGACTACAATACAGACCAGTAGTTACATAAGGAGAAGGCGCCCGATATTTAGCCGGCCTTTTCAATTTCTGGAATGCGATATGAATAAAGAATTGAACTGGTCGATCATCATTTTAATTTCATACGGCGGGCTGAGTCAAATGCCGAATACAAACCCAATTGAAGTACACGCACATACGCACAAGCGATAAGCACGTTTCAATAGAATAAAAAGTCGATTATGATTGAACTCCATAGCCCCTTATGTCTTATGTGTCCTTCCTCCTTCCAGTGGCTTCCAGCTTCCAGTATTCAGTACATTCAAAAAATATGTAATTCACCCAGCCCACTCCATTTATGGTAAAAGTTGTAGTTTTATATTGAAAAAAACAAAACCCGCCAGTTTTCATAGAAATTACTGGAGCTAGACCTGAGAAACAAAACGAACAATTCACGTAACAGGTGGGCGTAATCGTATCGTAAACTGGGTAAATGAAACTACCAAATTCAGCGACTTTTCCTGGCGGCTCTGTTGATTGCTTTCAAGGCAATTCTTTCCGATTTTGCCTCTTTCGCCGCTGCCAATCTCTCTGCTTTTGCCTCCTTCTTTGCATTGAGTCTTTCTTCTTTGGCCTCCTTCTTTGCGCTCACTTTTTCATCCCTAGCTTCTTTTTTTGCATTCAGTCTTTCTGCCCTTGCTTCCTTCTTAGCGTTCACTTTTTCAGCTTTGGCTTCTTTTGCAGCGGCAATTCTTTGCGCTTTCGCGGCACGAGCTGCTACACGGTTGGCCGCTTTGATTTCTCTCGGAGACAAAGGTGTCTCAGCACTGCCTGTCGCGGAGTCAGTTGTTGGGTCAGATAAATCCTGTCCGTTGTTTGTTGAGCCATTTTCATCATCTATTGTGTCATCAATTTCCTCCTTGGATTCGCATACTTGCGTTTCTGCAGCAGCTTCATCGGCACCGGACTCATCTGCTGTCTCAGGAGTTGCTGCAAATGTTTCGGACTTACTGACTGCTGCACTCGCAGTCGCCGCTTCTTGGGTTGAAGCATTTGTAGCAGCCTCGAAAATTGGTGCTTCTTCGGTCGCAGACTCTTTATTTGGTGGAGCAGCTACCGCGTTTTTGCTTATTGTGTCTGTCGCTCCCTCAGCCGAGTCTACCGCCTTCACTTTAGGTGTTTCGACAATTGCAGTCTCCTTGATTGTTGAATCTGTGGCAGCATCAGTGACTACTGCATCTACCTCCACCACTTTAGTTCCTGTTTCGTTCGCAACAGCCTCTTTAGCTGATAAGTCGGCAGTAGTCTCTTTTGTTGTTGCTACATTCGTTTGGATCTTTTTAACTGACGTGTCAGCAGCAGCAGTCTCTATAGTGGATGCAGCATCTAAAGCCTTTTTGTTTGGCTTTGATACAGCAGCCACAGTAGGATCTGTACTGCTCGCAGTTCCTGCTTTGGTAAGCTTGGCTTTCGTAGCAACTTTAGCATCGTAAGCACCGTTCTTGGAGCCTTTCGGACCGTTGAGAGGTTTTGCCGGCTTAACTTTGCTGTTTGTTGACGCTAGCTGAGGACCTTTAGCACTCTTCTTCTCGCTTTGCCCGCTGAGTTTACTAGGAGCTCCTGCTGGACCTACCACTGGAGTGACAGAGACTGCTTGAGCTTTTGCTGGAGCCGTTGCTGCCGTTGCTGCCTCTGAAGTTGCAGAAGATGGAGCAGCTGGTGGCGGTGGCCGGTCCAAGGAATTGGACACAGCGCGCGACCGGTTTCTCGATCCCCACCGACTTTTGCGCTGGCGGTTCTTGACTTTGCTGCTCTGGTCGTTGGTAATGGTGGAAGCGCTACTCCCAGTACTGCTGGTGCTGGTGCTGGTGCTGCTGGTGCTGCTGCTGTTGCCACTGCTGCTAGTACTGCTATTGCCACTGCTGATGGTGGTACTGCTGGTGCTGCTGCCGCTGCTGCTATTGCCGCTACTGCTATTGCTGCTTGAACTAGTGCTGCCGACGCTGTTGCCATCCTTGGCTGCTGCACTCTTCTTGATGCGATCCAAGTATGCTTTCTTGGCCTGAGAGTTGAGTTGCGAAGTTGACACGCTCTGAGACCGCGGTCGACTCTTGGGTAAGCCTTGAGGCAGCGCTGGAATGGCGTGCACATCTCCTTTTTTGCCAATGTTTGTCCCATCGAGTGGCATGCCAGAGCTTGTAGGAGGCAGTGACGCGCACCGGGGCGCGCGCGGCACCGTTGTCACTTTGCCATCACTATTGTTACTGTGTTTGTTGGCATTAGCTTGCCGTTTCTCGTACTCAGCTCGTGCTGCCACCAATGCTTGTGCAGTAGCGGCGCGTGATTGTCGGCTCGCCGCAGCATTCTTTTCTGCTTGCAAAAGTTGCTGCCCAATGTTACCTTGATTTGCATTCGTTGACATGGGGGCGTGCACAGAATGCCTCGCATGCCTAGCTGGCTGCTGTAATAACCTCGCTAAAGCTTCGGTATTGTCCGGCTTGGTCCCTGTTTTTCCACCATTCTCGGCTTTGTTTCTCTTAGCTCGAGCGCGAAATGCTGCAGCTTCAAGATCCAATTTTTCGCTGAGCGTGAGTGTTCGGCTCACTTGAAATTGAGGCATAGAGTCCTTCCGCCTGATTTGAGGATGAGTAGGTGGTATTGAGAGTGACAAATTACTCGAGGATGAACAATGAAGGAACAAACACTGATAACAGGCAGCTCAGGAGCGAGAAACTTCAGGAATGATTAGTAATTGGCTACTGTACTAAGCAAAAAAAAGCGCATGATGAGAATATCGATCAACCTGATAGCCGTGATGGCAGGTGCTTCCGCTCGTGTAGACATGCGCCCCTGTTCTCTTCGTTTTTCAAACGCTTTCCGAGCTTCAATAAGTGCCTTCACCGTCTCTTCTCGCATTTCTTTGCCCCATTTGTCCATCTCTACTCGGCTCATGCGCTTCTGAAGTTCGAGCTCTCGCGCCTCTCTGAACTCGGCGTTCTCCATCTTCAACTAACACGCACGCACACAAGCAGAAGTAAGCAGACGCACACATAAATTTACATATGTGTAGTAGAGCGCACAATTGCTCTTGTGCGATTACTTGAGGCCAAAAGCACTAAGAGAAGCCTCGAAAATAGGTAAGGCATATTGGCTGATACATGGACACGTCATATTTATCTCAGACCTGGAGCGCAGTTTTGTTGCGCACGAGATTCTGAAAAGAGGGTCCTTCCGCAGCCGTTGACAGAAGGCCATTCGCGGCCCTGTATTCGTAGTCTTTGCGTGCCGCTGTCAGGGATTCGGAAGTGGATTCTTGCCTAGGGTTGCTAGGTCCGTTGAACTTGATCATTTTGCCTTCATTCACGCCGCGGATTGCTCCCTTGGAGGATAACGTGTCTGCAAGGTCCTCGTCCTGTGGGGAAAGAAATCACAAGCAAATAAAGGGTGTGTCGACAGGGTTACGAACAACACGCGGAAATTAAAAAAAAAACAGTTGTGTAGCTTTCAATCTCTTTGTAGGTGATGCCTGGATGAATAACAAATACCTAAAACTTTTTCTGTATACTTGTGCAAAGTTCTCACCTCGTCGTTATATTCTGATTCGCCATACTCGCTGCTGCCCCTATTGCTCTCCTCGCCGTCGCCGTCATCGTCGTTGTCGTCTGCACCTTCGGACTGATAATCAGAATCCTCCTGCCACAGGCACCGACGGCACAGATACATTCACAAATTCGAGAAAATGCATTACAACGCGTGCACAGGGGATCAAGCTGATAATTCATTTCGACCGAGAAAAATCACCCTCATTTTTCTTCTATTGATGGGAACAGTAATCTCTCCCTTGAATCAGGGGTTTGCCAGGTGTAGCTCACCTGTTGATCGTCTCTGGCATCTGGAGCGTTTTGGCCTTGTGTGTCGTCCTTTGGCTCCTGAGGAGAAGTCTCTGCTTCCTCATGAACACGCCCTCCACTGGACGACGAAGACATCGTTGAGATGGTTGCCGGGGAATCCTCAACATTATTAGGGCTTCCACTATGCCCACTCAAGACGTCGCTAGGCCTTGCATTAGAATCTGCCGGTTCTGGAGCAGCAGTCACCGTGGATTCTGCTGGAGGCAAACCCACCTCCTTAGCACGGGGCCCTGCCTTAGGCACTGAAGGGCGGGGCCGCATAGTATTGCGAGGACTCCACGCAGTGTTGCTTGAATTTGGCTGTTCTTTTGATGGAGAGCCTATTTCGTCTTGCTCTTCGATAACCTCTTCTTCTTCTTCTTCACCTGCATCCTCGTATTTGTCTCCGCTGTCATAAGCTTTGTCGCCATCATCTTCAACGAGTGCAGAGCCTGCAACTTTGACGCCGTTGCCACCTTCAGGGTCTTCCAAAGGTTCATTCGAAGATATAGCCCCAGGTCTTTCGTCGGTATCCCATGCACCATCCTCGTTGCCAACGCCGTGCCCATAGTCGATGCCGTCATCTCCATCATGCTCCTCGAAGTTTAGCCGGCGGGAGGACGCCGCAGAGGCATTATCCTCCCCGGAATCGTACTCTTCCTCTGCCTCGTCATAATCTTCTTCGTCGACAACACTCTCTTCGCCCCCCTTTTCTAAATCAGCATCTTCGTACGCCCGTGAAGGACGCCGTGGCGCGGTGATTGTTTCATTGCCGAGTGGCTCGTGGCCGTTTCCTTGTTGCAACGGTTCGTCAGCGACTACTGTAAGGTCTCCCAACTCGAGGCAGAAATCGCCTTTCAAAAAGGCCACATCAGCCTCTTTTTCATCCTCGTAAATCACTTTCACCACGCCGACCTCGTCCTCACCTACATCTTCGTCGTGAAATGCCCAGGTGACACGGTCACCTACTCGAAACGTCGGGTTTGCAACCATAACAACAATTTCTTCTGCCGTGAGAGCTAACAACAGACTTGGCTGCAGTTGATGTAAGGAATGGCGTGTCTAAGCAATGACTTCAGTCAACATCCGCACTCGATGACAGCTGGCTTATGGGTTCACAGAGCGGAGCAGTAGTTTTATACCGAGGGGCTACACAAAAAATGTACACAGAAAAGGGCAGCGCGAATTTGAGAACAACATTCAGAACATCCCGATTACATATATTCAAGTAAGAAGTTGTGTCAATGCAGGAAAGAAAATCCGAAGATTCTTTTCCTTGGAGAATGGTTTTTGATTGGAGACAAATGCCGAAGTCAGAAGTCTACCGCAGCGGCGTGAGTGTTCCGCGTCACGATCAACGAAGTGTCGACACACCTTGAAATGGGCGTCGTGAGGGAGCGAGGAGCAAGTTTGAATAGAAGTGGAGTTGAATGCGGCGTAAGGAAGGCCGAAATGCGCAATGGCATGTGCCGTAAGGTGCTTTAAAGTGGAGCTGCATTGAAGGCGTTCGTCAAAAGGGAAAGTGCAAGAAGTGACAGAAAGTGTACAATTTGTGGTCTCGAAGTGTACACAATTTCTTCGAATCGCCACTCCGTACCTTTCGACCATTGTCACCAATGCAGCTCGAATTGAAACCATCAGTTATGCTGTATGATTTCTTCCTGATGGTACCCTGTGTCGTCGTTGTGGTCTCGAAGTGCACACACTTTCTTCGAATCATCAGGGAACGACACTGGTGTTGATACTTCGCTACTTCGCGTATAGATGATGATGTGGACGACGAATTCGATTTGCCTGATCTAGGTAATGCGCCTGATGTACGAGACAGCGAAGAAAAAATTTTACCCAGAAAATCAAAGCGGCCAACGCGAAGCTTCTCGTGCCGCGAAAGCACAAACAATTGCTGCCGCAAAAGAAGCAAAAGCTGAAAAATGAATGCGAAAAAGGAGCGAGGGCAGAAAAAATCAGTGCAGAGAAGGAATCCAGGGAAGAGGAAGCGGACGCAACGAAAAAGGCCAAGGAACATAGGCTTCACACAAAGAAGGAGGCAAATGCACAAAAACCCGCCGCTAAAATAAAAGCGAAGGCCCAATATGAAGCCGCCAAGGCTCTGTTAAGCAATTTTAATTCGCTTTAAGGAGGGCATCGGTTTTAGATATGAAGTAGGCTTACTTCTAAGGCCCAAGTCATTCTAAAATCATTTGCGTAATTGCCTTAATTGGAAAGGTCAATTCTTATATTCTAAATGATACCAGTAAGGTTTCTTTTTGCTTAAGTATCCAGGTGCCTGTAGTAACAAAATAACAAGGGAGGTTTATAAATTTAAATTCGCTGGCCAAAGTCTAAAAGAATCGCGTATCGATTATCGCTTATCAGTTGTCACCACCCTCGAATTTATCGCCGAACGATACATGGTACACTCGATGGCCCGGGGCTAAAAAATCACTTCACGTGGTATATCTGCGGTATTTTCGCGGATTTTAAGTGCCATAGTCATAAAGGCACTGCCAAATTTCACGTCGGAGTCTAAGTGGTAAAAATTCCCTTTTCGCGGAAATTCCGCAGAACATCCCGAGGAAATCCTAACCTAGCCCGGGAGTTCAAATATGTTTTGCTTATTTCCCTTCATGGTTCATGTAAAATGAAGGGTAGATATCATCGAGATGTATAGGAGAAACAGACGCACAAACATTTTAAATCCGGATTCAAAATTATTTCATGAACAGATTCCACTTTAGAGGGGAGTGGAAGTATTATGCTTCCTGCACTCTACACACTATCCTCCTTGCGATTTTGACTTGGGCGCAACGCACGCGCATGCACTTCTGCCCGAAGCATTCTGCGAAGTATCAATAGTCAATAGAACATCGTTTAATTATTAATATTTCCTCTTTCTTTTCATTTCCATACATGTGGAATAGCTAATAGCTCCAGGCTCCAGCAGTTCCAATTCTCGTATGGGGAAATTTGACTGGGTGGCTTGGAACTATTATTAGCAAAGCAGTGCGGGCCCTAGCGGCCCGTTTGGTGCAACGTCAGCGCATTTTTGTGACAACCCCGTGGTTGTGTCTTTTGGTGCTTTGGCTTTTCGGTTAAATACACTCTATTGTGTATATATTAGTGCTCTCTCTGGCAGCACTCTCGTGTGTAGAGTACTCATTCTCTTGGAACTTCCCGAAGTTCCTCTGTTTGAGCCCGTGGCTTGGTCTGTTCGCATCCATCTCGCCGTGCGAGCGTGCTGCTAAGTGGTTGGTTGGCGATGTCGGCCGCAATTAGGAATCGCATTCCGACACCAATGTTCCAATATATAATTTATAAATCAATCGGGCATCCAGCTTGAAGAACTGAAATATAAAAAAATTGAATACATGTCAAATCGATAAAAAGAGCTGCGGTCCTCAATTAGGAGAGCCCATTATTCCTTACGAAGCAAGTGAGCTGCCACCAAAGACATCGACAAAAACAAATCAAAGAAACGCCTACGCCTCCCTTGAAGCTCTTGCAATGGCTTTCGCAGCATTTTTTTGGGCTTTGGCTTCCTTCTTGGCCGATGATTTATCTAATCTCGCCTCTTTCGCCGCGGCAGCCCTCACTGCCCTCGCTTCTTTTTTGGCGTTCACTTTTTCAGCTTTTGCTTCTTTTGCAGCGGCAATTTTCTGCGCTTTTGCGGCACGAGCTGCTTCGCGATTGGCCGCTTTGGTTTCTCTCGGAGACAAGGGTGTCTCAGCACTGCCTGTTGCGGAGTTCGTTGCTGGACCGGTCGAACTAACCACTGTGCTTGTTGCGCCCGCATCAGTAGAGGCATTATCTAAGCCTTTTGCCTTTTTGTTGTTCCTGCTCTGCTCTTTGGTCTTGTCCATCTGGCTCGACGATTTACCTTTGGAATTGGTGCCCTGTTGCAATTGACTCGAAGGCGGCTGCTGTTTCTTTCTTGCGTTGCTCTTTGAACGCTGTGAAGGCTCACCAGGTTTGGAGTTGGCACTTGTTGTGACAGCAGCAGCAGACGAAGAAGCAGACGAAGGAGCCGGTGGCGGTGGTGGCCGATCCAAAGAATTGGAAACTGCGCGCGACCGGCTCTTGGAGCCCCACCGACCTCTCCGCTGGCTCTTGTTACTGCTACTGTTGTTGTTGCCGCCGTTTGCTGCGGCCGCCGCTGCCGCCGCTGCTGCCGCCGCAATGGCCGCCTCCTTTGCTTTGGCCCTCGCTTGGTCGCGCGCCACGCGAGCCAGGTAGTCCTCGTGAGCCCGGCTGTTGAGGTCAGAAGCCGCACTTCGAAACCGCGATTGCCCCACGCTCACCCCTCGGCCTTCGCTGTGCGCGTTCACCAGATCGGCACCTGCTTTGTGACTGTGACTGCTGTTGCTGCTGTTCTTTCCTCCACCAGGACCGTCGAGGGAGACGCCCGCACCAGGAGGCAGATGAGAAGGAGGCAGTGACGCACATCGAGGCGCGCGCGGTATTGTCGTTACTTTGCCATCGCCACCACCAGCACTGTTGCTGTGTTTGTTCGCGTTAGCCTGCCGTTTTTCGTACTCCACTCGTGCCGCTGCCAGCGCCAGGGCTGTCGAGATGCGCATGTGCTTCTGTCGTGCCGCCTCGTCTTCCGCCTGCAAATTCCGGTTCCCGCGGCTGCCACTTCCGGCAGAAAGTCCACCACTTCCTGAAAAGGCCACTGCGCTACTTGACGACCTACTACCGCCAACACCTGCCGCTGCACCAGTTGACGATGACGACGACGAAGTTGAAGAAGGCGGCGGCAGAGCAGTGAGTGCGGCCAGCGCATGCATCGAATGCCGAGAGGGCTGCGACAGTCTGGCAAGACTCGATGACTCATCGGGCCTGGTCGACGTTTTGCCGCCGTTCATTTCCTTGTTTTTCTTGGCCCGAGCCCGAAACGCAGCCGCTTCTGCGTCCAATCGGGCACTCAAGGACGAGCGCGCGCGAGGCCCAAAAATGTGTGCCACTTCGGCCTTGGTGATGGAGTCGGTGACCACCGACCCGTTGCGGTACACTTCCTTGTGCCGGCTGTGAATTACATCAAGACAAGAGATGTTGAAGGCAGCGCAACCAGTTCGGTAGGGTGAGCATCGACAGATTTGAAAATTCAAAAAGAGAATAATTTGCTGAATTTGTAGAGACTTCATTAGCGCAGGTACAGTCATAAATAATGAAATAAGTCCGCGCACAACCATGCAGCTACGTACATTCCAATGGCAATGCAGTGCAAAAAAAATCTCCATTAAGAATACGGATAAAAACCACCACCTCGCTGAAAAAGCAGGCGCCACAGGATTGGTTGACATGCGCCCTTGGTCTCGCCGTTTCTCAAATGCTTTGCGGGCTTCTACCAGTGTCATGGCCGTCTCTTCCCGCATGCTTTTTCCCCATTTGTCCATCTCGACACGACTCACGCGGCTCGTCAATTGCAGCTCCCGCGCTTCACGAAACTCGGCGTTCTCCATTTTCAACTGTTATGAGAAGATACGAAAGCAAACGCACAAGCACGTCAAAAGAAGTACAAAGAGGAGGCACGAGGTAAAGGGGGCAAAAGCTTAGTTCAAGTTTACTGCAAGAAGTCGAGATAATAACAGCAGATAAAAACAATGACGGAAAAAGAGAAAAAGAAAAGAGAAAGACACAAGCATGGAGGTTATAGACGGTGGCTGATAAGCACGCATCCCCCGCCCACCTGAAACAAGGTTTTGCTGCGCATCAAGTCCTGAAACACGGGAGCTTCGGCTGAAGTTGACAAGAGGCCATGGGCGGCGCGGTGCTCGTAGTCTTCCCGGGCCGTGGTCAAAGAATCCGACACGTGTTCCCGGAAGTGGGACCCGTAAAACTTGTTCATTTCTTCGCGGCTCACCCCTCGCATCGCGGCGTCGGAGGAAATGGTGTCCACCAAGTCTAAGACCTGTTGAGATGAGATGGCGATGAAGTAGGAGATGAATTTAAGAGATACGGAGAGGTCGGGAGAATAAATAGTACAGGGGGGAAGAAGTGAAACCATGGGAAAACAGGTTTGTCCGGATTGGAGAAAGCGAGCACTGAGACAAAAGTGCAGAAGCAAATCCAGGGTAGGGCCATTTCTCATTCTCCCTATTCCTTGACACGAGTACTTGAGCATTATCAACCTCCTTTTCCTTCCTCTTTATTCTAGCAATTACCGCGTCATCGTTCTCCAAATCCACATATTCCTCGCTCGAGTCTTGGTCATCTCCGGACCCATCGGAATTTCGGCCCGCGTCGCGCCGCCGCTGCCGCTTGATGGCCTCGCGCTTTTGCTCTACCCGGCGGGTAGCGTACCTGGGGAGAGAGAAAGAAAAAACGACATCAAGCAATGAACAAAGCCACAACTTTCAGACGTCATTCCGAAGTACGCAAGGCGAGAAAGGGGCCAGTTTATGCCAAGCTTTCTTTCAATAAAAAAATTGTTGCAGTAACGTCTACTGCTCCAACGATGGAGATTCCAAGTTCGCTGCCTTGAAATTGAGCTCCTTTTCTGTGCAGTCGCCTTTTACCTGGTTGGTTTGAACACCGGGGCTATGCCCACCGTCTCCAGCTCGTTGTTGGCCATCCGCGCCTTGTATTGATTGGAGGCCTCGACCAGGGAGTTCCTCGAAGCCTGCCGCATTTTGGACCCGTTCACCTGCCAGGCTGCTACTTCATGCGGCGACTGCACCAAAGCGCGCTGCTGCTGCTTGCTGTGCTTCTTCTGAGTGGTCAGGTTGGAGGACGAGGAGTTCCCACGGCGATGGCTGTGGTTAGAGGGGTAGCACCAGTCGAGTGCCCGGTCGTTGCTTCCGTCGTTGTCGTTGTCGTCACTGTCGCTTTGGTTTCCTTCTCTCAAGCGGCTTCCGTCAATCGCGCTGTTGTGCTGGCTGGCTACTGTTGGGGCGACGAGGCGGCTCTGAGAGAGCTTGGCGTCGATTACCGTGGCCTAATATAGTACACATGTACAGCACGCAAGCACACACGCACACACAGAGATACAAATGAGTACAGAAGGAATCCTTAGCACCTTTCAGTTCAATAATGCTTCTGTAGTCAACTTCCAAGACCACAATGTTGAGGCACACGTGTGCTTTCAGTCAGCAGATTGCTTGAGCTTTCAACTTCAAATCTGGCCAGCCAACAACACATGTTCACTGCAGAGCACGATTGCAGACAACAACATCAGAGCTGATACCATAACCAACAGCTCCTAAGACATGACGATAACGGACTCTCCATGTGCTTCTCAAATCGCACCTTGGCGCCGTTGTTGGTGGCCATGCGACGCTCGAAATCGTCGCGCGCTTTGGAGTTGACATTGGCCATCACCTAATGTTGTGTACAAAAGGAAAAGAAAGTGGGAGAGAAGGAGAAAAGCCACCAAAGATGGTCGAGTGAACAGCGTAGTTAGTTGAACACTCCAAAAGAAGTGCCCAGCTACTAATAGCACCGATTTAAAAAAAAACGGTTGCATAGTCTTCTTTAGCACCTGGCGCCCGTCCCGAGACCGCCGCGCTCGCGCTTCCTGCCCCACTAAATCGTAGGAGGTCAGCTCCTCGGACTCGTCGTCCGCGCGACCGCCCCCACTCGACAGAGAGGAGGCCGCCGAATACGACGACGAATGACCAGTCGACGGCGGTGGGAGGCTGGAGCTGCGCCCGCCACCAGGGGCGCCGCTAGCGCTGCGATTGCTATGACCATGAGTGCCATGGTCAGTGAGCCTCTGCCCGCTGTGGTGGTGCCGCGGCCGCTGCCGGTGCAGAGGGGCTTGATTCCCGTCGCTGAAACTGGTGCCTTCTTTACCTCCTCCTCCTCCTTTTCGAGAAGCCCCCGAGAGCATGAAAGGCTCCGGCACTACCGTCCCGCTGGGTTCGGCTGCTCGACGCGCCGCGAAAGCAGCAGAAGCGGCTCGCAAATCGCTCTCCCGCGCGTCCGCCTGATAAGAAGGCAATGTCAAAGAGTGGCAACGAAAAGGGAAGCAAAAAATGATGAACGATTGATCGAGGCAGCGGCACTTGCGCCAGAAGAAGAACCCACCTTGGTGCGCGGCCGGTCCATCAGTGGCAGCGAGCTCGTCGACGACGACGAATACGCCGACGTGCTTCAACTATTTCCCCCTTTGGGAACTGAGGCTGGCGGCCGTGTGATTCTTCGAGGACTGCACGACGTAGACGCCGATGTCGAGGCCGGGGATTGCTTCAGATTGGTGCCATTGCTCCTCCTTGGCATCCCACTGCCTTTCGACACCCCGCCTCGTCCTCGTCCTCGCCCTTGGGTAGGCGGTCTGAATCTCTCAACGCTGTTGCTTCCCACAGAGGCCTCGTCGAATTCTTCTACTCCCTCTGATTTTTCGCTAGCTTCGTCGCCTTCTACAAGGGGTTCGGAGGTTCGGTTGTGGTCACTGCTGCTGTGTCGCGTGTTCTTGTGGAAGTTGTTCCCTTTCGCTCCAGAACTTCGACGGTCTCCCACGCGGTTCAGAGACCCATTTGAAGCTCTAACTTCAACGCCTTCGTCAGTGTCCCATGCACCGTCGTCGTTGCTAGCCCCATTATCATGGTCGGTGCCATCGTCGCCGTCGTGAGCATCGAAGTTCAGCCGTCGGGAGGAAGCCGAGGAGACATCGTCATCTCCATAATCGTCGTCCTCTTCTTCTTCTTCCCTACCCCCTTCCTCTTCTTCGTATGCGCGCGAAGGGCGACGAGGTGCGCTACCAACCCCTTTATTATTGGGGGGAATATACCCGCTCGCTTGTGTTGAGGGCTCAACGTGAACCTTGGTAAGGTCGGATAACTCGAGGCAAAACGCCCCCTTTTGGAAGGCTACATCGGCTTCGATTCCCCCGTCGTATAAAACTTCAACAACGCCCACTTCGTCCTCGCCCACATCTTCATCGCAATATGCCCACGTAACATGGTCGCCCACGCTTATCATTGTTGCGTACAAGTCCGACGTATCGAGGCTGTCAAGAGGGGCATCATGATGTATACATTGCGCTTATTATGTGCTGTTCGGAACAGGCCGGTCAAAAAGTTTTTTTTGACAACAATCAAACGTATGGAAACCACCCCCAAAATTCACACTTTCCCCTGTGGGGGTTAGCTGTGTGATGATTATGAACTCCTTCAGCTTATTTTGCAGTGACTCGGTGACTCGGTGTGTCGGTGTGGCCCCAAGTAGCAAGCTCACTCATCTCCTTCGCGAGGAACTTGTGCACAAATGTCGGCCTCCAGCTCTCGCACCCTCTTCCGGAACCTGCAAAGGGAAGCCAAGAATATTATGGTGAGCTGTCTAATTTTTCAGATCCTTCTCATGTCTATTCTATTGATGTCTTGATCCACTCTAATCTTGGCCCTCATGATGACATGCTGTGATTAGGATTACAACTTTCGGAACTATGCGATTCGGCGAATGCGGCTAGGCTTCAATGTTGCCAAAGAGAGCGGTAAAGATTCTGCCATCGCTTACCAGGTGAACAAAATCTTTGTTTCTGTTTTTGTTGTGGAGCTGTTACCTATATGATTCCCTAGGATTACAAGGCATTTGTCTTCCAACATCTAGCACGAGTCAGATACATAGCTCAAACTGCTAGACTTTCGGATATGTCACGTATGCTGCGCTATACATTTACATGTGATTTAGGAGGGCATGGATGCTCTCAAGCTGCTCCGAAGACAGGCTGCCATCAGCCAAATGTACGGCGAAAAAGGCGCTTTCGTCATGGACGTCGCAAAGAAAGGCTCCATCAATTAGAGCTTTAAAAGCACTTGGCTGTGATATATATTCATGGAGAGCATCAATGTATGTTTCAATAGCCGCCTAGTGCACATATTTTCTGCGGGCTGTCTCAAGTAATATTCAGGGAGGTAGTAGAGATGCCTATAGGAGCAAATTTGGTCACATGGCCGACGATGCGCATTGGGTTTGGGTCAACCTCGGACCTTTTATTAAACCTACCTTTATAAGCCGGATGATCGCTGATCCTTACTACTAGGGAAATACTGGCCTTGGCGTTAAACCTCGTGAGGAGTAGTCACTTGAGCAACCGACTTTGACTTTGAGAATAAACTTTTCATATTTCATAATTTGTAGTCATAAATCAGACGCATGGTCTTTTTATTGTTGAGTGCTTGTGCCTATAATGGAGTCCGAGTCAATGTGAGAAGTACGTAAATTCACACCAAGAAACACATATCTGTAACATGGAGAGCTATGCACACCCACGGCGGTACTTGTTTCTGAAGTGCCAATCATCTACGCTTTCGTTTCGCATTGCCACCACCACCGCTGCCCGAAATGCTCGTAGGCATTTTCTCGCCCTTCCCACTGCTGCCACCTTTCCCTTTCCCGCCGCCCCCGCTTTTGTTGCCCTTTCCAGCACCGCCACTTCCTCTGGCCTGGAAAGCGCCCACCCGCTGGGCGTAGAAATTGGCCATTTCTTCGTCGCCCACGGCATGCTTCTCGAGCCGTTTGGTACGCTTTTCCCGGGACGGATCTTCGCGCACTTCTTCGTACGCTCTAGGCAAGGCACAGTCAAGGTAAATGTAAGCAACCGCGCAAAAGAAAAGAAGCAAAAGTAAGTTAGCATTTCGCTTGTTTGAGTCGTGTATCATTCATATAAGCTGCTTTATCAGCGACAGAAGAGGTAAAAGCAACAGCCCAGGTAACATCTTTACGGAAAGTTAGCATCTTCGAAAGTCAAGATATCGACAAACTTACTGCCTAGAAAGCACACAGGCGACCAGAATCAATAGCACCGCAGATTATTACTAAAACCTTACCTTTCCACTGCGATGTTGAAGCCACCGAAGGAGCGACGGCCTAAGACATGCAGCTTCGTGTTGGGCTCTACAGGTAAACACTGTAACGCTGCTGCGTCTGCCACTACTTTCGCCTTCAGAGGAAGGCGCCACTTGAAGTCTCCACTGACACCAAGATCTGATGATGGAACACTAGTACTAGTAGTGTTTCCGTCGCCGCCGCTGGAAACAGGAGCTGCAGCTGTGACGTCTCCCACTGCGCTAGCGTCGAGCACAGGAGACGAAAGCGTGGCATGGTTCGCTGCAGTTGGCGACCTCGCAGGCCCACTGTCATCGCCACCGCTTGCTGCGACGTCGTCACGGCTAGCGCGCTGCATAAACTTCATTTTCATGGTTTCCCTCGAAATACCTGGGCTCTTGGCTGCCGGGCTCTTTGTTGCTGGTGGTGCTGGTTCCCTGTCTTTCTTTTTATCCTTGCTTTTCTTCGCTGATTTCGGGCCGGACGGCTTGGGATCCCCAGGTTTCCATAGCTGTGTTTTGCCCTCCATGCTTCGAAGTTACGACAACTCTGGTTGGATTAAACAGCAAGCGAGTGCTAGCTCTAGAAGTTGCCGTGAAGTTTAGCCTCATCTCTTTTTTTGAGCTCGCTGACAGCGATGAAAATTTTCCTTTCCCTGTAATAATTAGTGTTGGATTTTTTTCTGTGCCTCCAGAACTAACTCGGAATTCAGAGCAGAGCCCATGGCAAGGGGCATGAACACATGAAGACATGCTTAGCGACTCCACACTAGGTTTCATCCTCAGCATTAGTTTGACTGCTCTATTTGTCTGCTACTCCGTTTGGCTTCTGGCCCTGGTAAGTCTCGTATCACTCAGAACATTTCTAAGTCGTATAGTGTGTGGCGTCTTATAGCGGCATCTTCTTGTACACTTCTTACTTTCTTTCCTTGCGCCTTGTTCAGCCTCTCACTGACTTTTGGAGTGGGGTAGACGACTATTTACCAAACGTTTACGTCGGCATCGCTATTCCAGCGCTCCTCATAACGACAGTAGTGTGCGGTTCCGCAGCGGCTATTGGTGTTTCGCTGCTAGCTCATAATTAGCTCGGGCTCTTCGTTGGTTGCAAAGCTGCTAGAGAAAGCTTAAAAAGCTATAAGTACAAGACCGTACAACTATCATACAGCAGCGATTTAAATTTCAAGGAGGTTGATAGCGATGGGAAATACGCCCAGCGACAATGGTAGTGGTGTGGATACAGGAGTCATGCCGCCGATGCTTCCTCAACGTGCTTGGAACCAGACACCTGCTGATTCGACGAGCACACGTGAGCTTTGTGCTGCCTTGCAAAGGTTTTACGAGCAGCACAACCCAGCCAATGCCAACCAAATCGACGCGATTGTGGCCAAGTTTGCGGGCCATCCAAATGTGTTAGAAATGGAGCTGCGTAAAAAGTACGGTGCTTCGTTGCACGACTACTATACGGCTGCTGGCACAAGAGAGGAGCGCCAGAGCGATTCTAGTGGAGATGAGAACGACCATGACAACGCACCTGTTCTTTTACTTGGAGAAGAAGCTCATTCATTGCCGCATGCTACTGATACGCCGTGTGCTCTAGAAGCGAAATCGTTGTCGAGCGAGGCAGACGGCCAGGGAGGCCTTAATGAAGAAGTTGCAAATGTTGCTTCAAGTAAGTTGGAAGAAAGCAGGAGAAGAGCAAGACCCAGCAGCAACGATAGTACTGATGCCAAGGGTGCCCAAGAAATAGCGTTACGGAGCCCGGCATTGGCAGGAGAGGAGTTGACCCTGATTGACCCAGAGCAAGAAGAAGTTGCGGCCTTGTCCCGCCGCGTGGCGCTCTTGAAGCTCAGAGCGCGCCACCACGCCATGGGCAAAGAACTGGCCCTGGTGCAAACAGCCCTCAAGGATAACAACCCTGAGGTCCTTCAACAAGCGAGTTCGATGCTGTCATTGGCCGCGGCTCCAGCCGACGATGCTCGCCAGTCAGTTGATGATAGCAATAGGCCAACAACGCCGAGCAGGGCAATGAGCAGCAGCTTACTGGGTGATGAATATTCTCGTAGCAGAGTTATTCATGCTTGACTGCTTGGCCGTGAAGCGCTGTTGATAAATAGTACCGAGCCCTTATAAATTTTAAGCACCCGGGGTTTATTTACAACTCAATGTCCTTTTGTTCTGCGTGAATTTTCGCGGGACTTGTAGATGTCTTTAACTATAACTATTTTTGCTTTCTCTTTTTGTATGGATATCAGTTTTTTTTAAAAAGATGAACACACATACATTTAAAGTCCGACCCAGAAAGTTCCTTCCTTAAACGGTTCTCTATAGGCGAAAGTTCTCGCGAATACTTTCGAAACCTACACTTACAACCTACAGCCAGGCTACAGAATAATAGAAATCGAACTCGAACTCATACAAACCCAAATGACACAGAAGCCAGTGCTGCGGGCAGAAGTTTACGCGCGTGCGTTGCGCGCAAGTAAAAATCGTAAATAGGAGGTGTGTAGAGGCGAGGAAGTTTGGGGGCCCCCCCC